>Ga0075425_100007794_pt1 | contig 11326 bp, 11 predicted proteins | sample SoiMethybrSBSTD4_FD_75300 | JGI IMG/M metagenome (GOLD analysis project Ga0075425, IMG submission 75300) | Bulk soil microbial communities from a Populus tree surrounding site in Tennessee, USA - Soil MetaG P. TD hybrid SBSTD4 | ecosystem: Environmental > Terrestrial > Soil > Tree plantation...
TGGAGGAAGACAGGAGGAACGTTTTGGTCATCTAAACATAGAACCTAGATATAACTTGCTACTCAAGTTTATTCTTGTTGTACTGCCAATATACCTAACTATTTTTTAGATGTTATGGTCCTATATTGTCAGACTGAAAAGAGTTGCATAGAACTTAGAATTTGGACAAAAATTTTATCTGAGATAAACTCTGCTTTATTGTATGGTATTAACTCCAACGTCATATGCTGATTTTCCTGTGCACGAGACAATTCGTGTTAAAGATATCTCAGACATTAGAATCACGGTAGACAAAATAGTGGAGGCTTATGTACTTCTTGGTCAAGATGGAGATTTTAGTTATCGCATTTTACTTCCAAAAGGGGAAAAATTAACATCAAAGGCTAAAAAACTTGGATTGATGGTTCAAGCAGAATTTCTGCTTGCGTTAAGAAAGAAAAAGTTAAAGCCAAATGTTCGAGAAATAAGGTATATCCATGATAGAGATCACTATGGGTGGATTCTTGCTAATCCAGAGAGATTTAGTCCAAAACAGTAAGTAAATCATGACATTAGGATTAGAGATGAGATATTCATAAAAAGTTAATAAAAAGTTAATAAACAATCATTTGAACATGGCGAATGATCAGATCTTCAGTGCATTCTAATTCTGTGCATGAGGTCCATCTAAATTACTACATTTAAACTTTGACCATCATTAATGCATCAAATAAATAATATTTGCTATAAATTTTAGTTTGGGTCACATTACCCTTGCCATACTTATCATGATTTGCGTTCTGCTTAATCCTAATTTTATTTACTGCATATTCTAGAGAGTTGAAGAGATAACGCTTCTATCTATGTATTAAGTTTTCATGTTCTATCCTCTTTTCCTTTAAATCTAGACATCGAAAATGGCCTATCTAGTCCCATCATATTGCTCAGTATTATTGAAATAACCAACCCTAATATAGATCCGGATATAACGTCTGTTAGATAATGTTGCATTATATACAATTTCGTTATGGCAATAAGTATTGGGAATGACCATATTATTGACCCAGCAATTCGGGACATTCGGTTTAATCTGAAACCAATAATGAATGCAAATGATGTTGCAATTGCAAGATGATTAGAAGGATAGGAAAAGTTACGTACAGAGGGCATGATACTATCATCCTCTATTATGAAATGTTGTGGTAGCCGTAAAGCCGGCTCAAATTTGGTAGATGGCCCAGATCTTCCAATTATAGGTTTGATATACATGACCAAAATCGCCGTAACAACAATACTTGTTAAAAAAATCATTCCCATTTTTCTAGTACGACGAATGATCGTAAGTACAACAGCGATAATGAGCAAAGTAGACACATCACCAAAAGATGTAGCAGTTATCATGAAAGCATCTACGTTCGCGCTTCTGTGTACAGATTTAAAGTAAATATAAATAAAATTGTCAATACCCGATGTCAGATGTAAAGCAACAGCGATTGTAAGCGTTACAAAGATAATTACCAATATAGCTAATTGGATAGATCTGATTTCAATTAGCCAAGTTGGCCAAAGAGTAGATAGTTGCAATAAATGGTTTTGACAGATAGTGTCTTTTATATACTATTTTCTTTTCTCAGATTACGTGAGAATTTAGCGAGTACCCCCTGATGATGCTATGTTATTGATATCAACTTTTATTATTTGAGGTAATGCCAAATATACTATGTCAAGATATTTTATTTAATACAGTTTAGAATCATCAGTCAATTTTTTTGCCGACTGGGGATCCTTATCACTGTAATATTTTACCATACCCAACTTTAGAACTTTAAGTGATAACAGTGCGCACTTGATCCTTGCAGGACCTAAGTTCATTAGTCCTATATTTTCCAGAATATCATCTTTTGTAATATCCTTAACAGTATTTAAGGGCCTTCCAGCAATCATTTCAGTAAGCATAGAAGCACTCGCCTGGCTGATTGCACATCCTCTCCCTTCGAATTTTATATCCTTAATTTTGTCTTCTTCAACCCTTAAATGAATATCAATTTCATCGCCGCACAGAGGATTGCTGTCATGTATGCTTACGTCCGGATTTGATAATTTACCCTTATTTCTAGGATTCCGATAGTGGTCCAAGATAATTTCACGATATATGTCGTCACTCATATTCTAAATATCCTCCTTGCTTCACCGAGTGCATTTATGAATTTATCAACTTCTTCTTTTGTATTATAGATATAAAAACTTGTACGGGAGGCTGCAGCTATATCCAATCTTCCCATCAGTACCTGCGCACAATGATGCCCTGACCTAATGGCAATTCCATAATCATTCATTATGGTTGCAAGATCGTGTGGATGAATATCTCCAATATTAAATGCTATTACGCCGCCTCTGTGATTTGTATCAAGGGGACCATAGAGTATTATGTCCTTAATACCTGCTATGGCTTTTATCGCATAACTCGTAATCTCAATTTCATGTTCACGTACATTATGCATGCCAATTTTTTTGAGGTAATCTATAGCCGCTCCAAATCCAATTACATCTGCAATGTTTGGAGTGCCTCCCTCAAACTTGTATGGCAGGTCATTGTATATTGTTCTATGTTTATAGACTTCCTTTATCATATCGCCACCGCCAATGAATGGCTTCATCTCGTTGAGTATTTCCTTTTTGGCATATAGTACCCCTACGCCTGTTGGTCCAAGCATTTTGTGCGCAGAAAAAACCATAAAATCGCAATCCATGTTCTGTACATCTATTGGCATATGTGGAACGGATTGGGCTCCGTCTACCAATACAACAATACCTTTCTGATGTGCCATTTCGATAATTTCATTTATAGGTACTATTGTACCAAGCACATTTGACATATGGCTTATAGATAATAATTTAACCTTATCACTTTGAAGATATCTATTGCAATCTTCCATATTCAAATACCCATTATTATCTATACCAATATAATCTAGTTTTGCGTCTTTTTCTTGCGTGAGGATTTGCCAGGGTACAATGTTACTGTGATGCTCGAGCTCTGTAATTACAATCCTATCATCCTTATTGACATTTGTACGACCCCATGAATAAGATACTAAATTAATTGCTTCAGTAGCATTGCGTGTAAAAATTATTTCATCAGCAGAATGCGCATTGATGAATTTGGCAACTTTTTCTCTTGTTTTTTCATATTCAAAAGTTGCTTCTTCTGCAAGTTGATGAACTGCTCTATGAATATTTGAATTGTAATTCATATAATAGTCATATATCGCGTTAATCACCGAAAGTGGCTTTTGGGTTGTTGCGGCGTTATCAAGATAGACAAGTGTTTTATTTCCATTAACCTTGCGTTTCAGTATGGGAAAATCTTGCCTTATTTTGGAGATATTGATACCAACTTTTTGCATTATAATTCACTCTATTAATATATATACATAGTTATCTTGCATTTTTATCTTATAGGTTTTCAGAGGTTCTTCTGCTGGAAGATTTTGCGGGATGCCATCCTCTAACTTAAAGACAGACATATGCAATGGGCATGTAAGCGTTTTCTCATCCTCATTCATAAACCCTGTTGATAGATCCGCATATGCATGAGTACAAATTCTATCTGTTGCATAAACTTTGTCTCTTAACTTGGATATCAAAATTTTCTTATCCTTGATGTCAAAGTCTAAAAGATCACCGTTTTTCAGCGACTTCATATCACAAACCTTTATCCATTCTGACATATTTGATCATAGAAGTTATTATCGATATTTGTAGTGTTTTTCAAAAATGTCTTGGTTTTCCCTATATCTAGACTTCTCTACTTCTAAGATTTGTTCCATTGCTTCGTCTATCTTAAGCATAAGGGGTTTGCCTAACCATTTATTTTCAATCAAATAATTGACCCATGCTCTAATAGTAGGACCCATCTTTCTTGACAAGGGTTCAAGAAATCCATTAACAATTTCTCGCTTAGCACCTTCTCTACTCAATCCTCTGGACATTAGATAGAAGACTTGTGCTTCATCCAGTTGGGCTACTGACGCAGAATGCGTTGCTTTTACCTCATTGGTTTCAATTTCCAGTCCTGGGATTGCATCTGATTTAGCAGCTTTGTCAAGTAGAATTGCATGGCCTGCAAGATATGATTCTGTTGCTTTGGCTTCTTTACCTATCTTAATCATACCTTTGAATAATGATTTTGACATATCTTTCATTACGGACTTGACTAAGACTCGCCCTCTTGAATTATGACCATAATGAAGAAGATTAGAAGTAACATCAAATGACTGTCTTTCTGTTCCGAAGATAATCTCGACATCTTCTGCGGATGAACCCGGTCCTTTCATTATGCTATCAATTTTGTACCGCGATAACTGTGAACCAAACATTCCAAGATACCATGACATTTTTCCATCTCTTTCAATAAACGCTTTTTTGTTTGAGAAATTAATTGTGTCTCCGCTCATTGCTTGCAATGTCACCATTTCAAGATGTGCGCTTGGATTAACGTGACATTCAACCAACTCAAAGTAAGCCTGCTGGACATCTTTTCTTGTTTTTGCTTGTGATGGAGCATATATTTCCTGAACTACTGTTGCCTTCGAGCCGGTATCTAGGATAATCATATTTCGTGTTATTGAAGAAGTTCCATCATCTGCTAATGAGTTAACAATCCTAATTGGCTCTTCCACTAGGACATTTTTAGGAATATATACAAATAGACCAGAACGAAAAGCAGACGCCTCTAGCGCGAGAAATTTATCTTCTTCATAGTTGAGCTGGTTGATGGCCATCTGTTTCTTGATAAGTTCCTCGTATGTTTGTATCGCTTGTCTGAGATCTAAAATTATAATTCCTTGCTTTGATAATTCACTAGGAACTGATATGCGATTTATTGCAGAACCAATTTGAACAATACCAATACCGTGTTCAAGTTCATTAAGTCTAGCTCTTAGATCTCCATGTGGCTCATATTTTGTGATTCGATCTGGAAGATAAATGTGCTCTGGGTTTAGATGGTTAACGTCGGAATATTTTTTATAAAGTGGGGAAACCTCAGATGGAAGATTAAGATACTTAGAGAAAGCATTTTCTCTAATTTCTCTTAGCCATTTAGGTTCTATGACATCATCTATTATTGATTTAATATCATTCTGGTGAATAGAAGATAGAAGTGTCAATCAAAGCGCCCCACGTACATTCATCAAGAAGGAAAAATGTATAGTATTATCCCACTGAACCTTCCATTTCAAGCTTTACTAGTCTATTCAGTTCAACTGCATATTCCATTGGTAACTCTTTTGTAAATGGTTCCATGAACCCGCCGACTATTAACGACAGTGCATCTGATTCTGAAAAGCCCCTACTCATGAGATAAAAGATTTGTTCGTCTCCTATCTTTCCTACAGTAGCTTCATGGGAGATTGTTGCATCCTCTTCATTGACTTCAACATATGGGTATGTATCTGTTCTTGATTTTTCATCTAATAACAATGCATCACATCTAACATTTGATTTTACACCTGTAGCACCTTTTGCGACATGTAACAAACCTCTATATGTTGTTCTACCGGCATCCTTACTTATGGACTTGCTTGTGATTCTCGAGGTGGTATTTGGTGCTAGATGCACTGCTTTTGCACCCGCATCTTGATGCTGTTTAGCCCCTGCAAAAGCCACAGATATTACTTCAGCATGAGCACCTCTACCAAGCATATAAACACCAGGATATTTCATAGTCAATCTACTGCCCAGATTTCCATCTATCCATTCAACAGTAGCATTTTCATATGCATATGCTCTTTTAGTCACCAAGTTATATACATCCTTGCTCCAATTTTGAATTGTAGTATATCTTATCTTGGCGCCTTTCTTTGCAATCAATTCTACAACTGCAGAATGCAGTGATTCAGTGGTATAAATTGGTGCAGTACAACCTTCTACATAATGAACTTCAGCACCTTCGTCTGCAATTATAAGAGTTCTTTCAAATTGACCGATGTTCTCAGCGTTAATTCTGAAATACGCTTGCAGAGGAAGTTCAACCTTTACGTTTGGCGGAACATAAATGAAGGAGCCGCCTGACCAAACAGCACTATTTAACGCCGCAAACTTGTTGTCTTCTGGTGGAATGACCTTTCCAAAATGCTTTCTCATAAGTTCTGGCTGCTCTTTGACTGCACTATCTGTATCAATAAATATTACACCCTGTTTTTGCAGATCCTCTCTTAAATTATGATAAACCACTTCAGATTCATACTGAGCGCCTACTCCTGCAAGGAACTTTTTTTCCGCTTCTGGAATTCCAAGCTTATCAAAAGTATTTCTTACGGATTCTGGAACGTCATCCCAGCTCTTGCTTTGCTTCTCAGCTGCCTTTGCATAATAGTAAATATTTTGAAAATCAATCTTAGACATATCACCCCCCCAATTAGGCATAGGTTTACTCATGAAAACCTCATATGACCTCAATCTAAAGTCCCTCATCCAATCTGGTTCACCCTTCATCTTGCTAATTTCTTCAACAGTACCCTTAGACAGGCCTTTCTTACTCAGATAGACATAAAGATCAGTAGAGTCCTTGAAGTCATATTTACTATAATCACCCATATTCAATTCTTTAGTAGCCATATATGTCTATAACGGTGTTATGTTTTATATATATTTTGTATTTTTCTAATCGTGTTAATTCACCTTTGCAATCACATGTGTTTTAGAAGTTAAAACATGTATGTTTTAAGGGAAGATATAAATACATTTACTTAAGTCCATTTCCATTAGAATAGCTGGCCTCGTAGCACATATATAAACAACTACTTGATTTTAAAGAAGTGTCTGTTAACAATAATATACAATATTATAACATTTTTTTACATAAATTTATAAAATATCCATAATCTCTATGCAGTATAGATGTGGTAAAGTAGGTAAATTCTAAAGCATTGTGAGTAAGGGCTGAAATGACATAGTTACAATGATTTCACGATCTGTATAGCTATAGATTACTATAGATGACTACACATTATATCACAGTACTGCGTCTATTTCTGTCCTAGCATCTCTATCTGTTCTTCCTATTATTGTTGATACTCCTATATCGTGTCTATCTAATGATCGATATACAGAGATAGATCTAATGATTATTAAGATAAATCATGGATTATACGTCAAAATATTAAAATCAGTATTGAGACTTTTCATTCAGTAGTATTTTTGCTAGCTCTAATGTTCCTCTGATAGTATGTTCTTTAGATTCAAAAGCTTTAATGTTTCTCTTTCTCAACTCTTCGCTGGTTGCAGGACCAATGGCTATTATTGCCTTAACATTACTAATTACTGAGTAAGTATCATACGATAGTCTGCGCATAATTTCAAAGAATGACTGAACTGTTGACGCGCTTGTGAAAATAATAGCATTTACCTTTTTTTGTTTCAACAATGCAACAAAGTCCTCCCACACAGTATTTGTACCGGAAGTTTTCACATCATATAGAAAAAATTCATCTACAGTCATGTCCAGACAAGATAGAGCCTTGCGAATGAATTCTTTTGCTTTCTCACTCCTAGGAATAATTATCTTTTTCCCTTTTATGAAACCTTTATCCATCTTTGAAAAAAGACAGACAATTCCTTGGGACGAATACTCTCCAGGCATCATTTTGACTGCTATTCCATGGCTTATCAGACTAGACTTAGTCTTTGGTCCAATTGCAACAATTATTGAAGAGTTTAATGCAAGAATAATCTCCTCTACTTTATTCACTTTCAGTGCCAAATCAAATAACACATCTACTGCTTGCGAACTCATAAACATACAATAATCATATTTTTTCTCTCTCATTATACTAATAAATTCAGGAATAACCTCGAGACCTTTCGGTACAATGTCAATCGTAGGTAATGAAATGGACTCACCACCCTCTGAAATTACAAGCCGTGAAAACTCTTGTGCATCAGCACCTTTTCTCGTTATTGCCAATAACTTACCAGTCAGACTTGATGTCACAGACAATCACTTACCGAACCAAGCAAGCTTCTCCTGCAAGGAAACCACCTTACCAATTATTATAATTGCAGGGGGTTTCATTCCATTTTCTCGAGCTATCTCTGCAATATTACACAAGTTTCCCTTAACTACTCTCTGCTTCATAGTAGTTCCATTTTCAATTACTGCGACATCTGACTTTTTGCTCATACCTGCTTTTATCAATTTGTGTGAAATGTACTCAAGTTCTTCTACTCCCATCAAGATAACAATAGTATTTACGGTTTTAGCCAGTTTATCCCATTTTATAGTTGGTTCCCTTTTTTTAGGATCTTCATGGCCAGTAACAATTGCTACTGAAGACGCATACCTCCTATGTGTCAAAGGAATCCCAGCATAAGCCGCTGATCCTATTGCAGATGTAATTCCTGGAATTATTTCAAAGTCAATATTATGATAAAGTAAGTATTCAGCTTCTTCCGCTCCTCTTCCAAAGATAAACGGATCGCCACCTTTGAGTCGTACAACTCTCTTCCCATTTTTAGCATGTTCAACCATCAATTCATTGGTAATATTTTGATGTGTAGTCGAATCTCCTACAGCTCTGCCAACATAAATTTTTTTAGATTTCGCAGGAATTTCATCAATAAGATCTTTACAAATAAGTCTATCGTACAGTACTACATCACAATTGTTCAAAACTTCCATCGCTCTTACAGTAACTAATTTTGGATCACCTGGTCCAGCACCGCATATGAAAACTTTACCTTTTTTTCTCATTTACTGTTCCATGCCTCTACAGCATCACGCCATCCTTCAGCCAATTTCATAGCACCAGCCTTTAAAAGCAAATTAGCAGCTTTTATGCCAAGTTTAATTGGATCACGTTTACTTCCAGTTTCTTTTATTTCAATTGATTCTGTACCATCAGCAGAAAATACGCTGGCATAAAGTGTGATTTTAAATGTATCATATTTAGTAAGTGCACAAACACCTACAGGAAATCTGCAGCCTCCTTGTATTTTTGTCAATAGCGAACGTTCAGCATCTATTTCAGCTCTAGAATATGGATCCTCGATGCTTCTTAAAATTTTGATTAATTCTAGATCATCGCTCCTGCACACAATCGCGATTGCACCCTGTCCAGGAGAAGGCAAAAAATCCTTAATACTAAATCTTTCTCCGATAACATCTCTCATATTAAGTCGTGTTAAGCCAGCTTCAGCAAGAACTACAGCATCGAATTCTCCTATTATTGATTTGTTAACTCTTGTCTCAACATTTCCGCGAATCGGCTTGATATTCAAGTCAGATCTTTTGCGCATTATTTGAATTGCTCTCCTGAGGCTACTCGTCCCTATCAATGAACCAGTAGGAAGTTCTCTTAATTTGATCTTTTTCTCATTTACCAAGACATCGTTTGGTTTAGCCCGTTTTGGAATACAAGCGATAGTTAGTTTCTCAGAAAGATCAGAAGGAATATCTTTCAGGCTATGAACAGCAAAATCAACTCTGCCTTTAATTACAGCTTCGTTTACCTCCTTTTCAAAAATACCTTTTTGGTCTATCGTAAATATAGGTCTTTTATCCATATCACCCCTTGTAGATATTGTAACAGGTTCAAAACTAATGGCAGGATTCGTTTTTCTTAATGCATTTAATGCAATCTGTGTCTGAGCTATGGCAAGCTTGCTACCCCGTGTTCCAACTTTTGACCTGGTTATAATGAACCTTTCACCTTGCGTAATGCATCATTATAGCATTCTATAGTCTTGTCTGCATCGTCTTCACTATGTGCAGTAGAAATGAAACATGTTTCAAATTGCGATGGAGGTATAAAAATTCCTCTTTTGAACAATTCGTTATAAAATTTTTTAAATATAGCAACATCAGATTTCTTTGCACTTTTCTCATCATCGACGTTTCCAGAAGTGAAGAACAATTGGTACATTGAGCCAATGGCATTTATTGTAAGATGTAGCTCTAATTGTTCTATTTCCTCATTAATTCCCTGAACTAATCGGTCGCATGTTCTAGCAATCTTCGGATAGATTTCATTTTTTGAATTTATCAAAGTCTCAATTGTTGCCTCACTTGCAGATACAGATACAGGGTTGCCAGCATAAGTGCTGGCTTGGTACACTTTTCCGCTAGGTGAGAGTTGCGCCATAATCTCTTTTTTTCCTGCAATTGCTGCTATAGGAAACCCATTTCCCATGGCCTTTGCAAATGTTGCTAGATCTGGTTTAATTCCAAAGAACTCGCTTGCACCTCCTAATGCAAGCCTAAATCCAGTAACAACTTCATCAAATATCAATACGATCTCTCTCTTTTGGGTAATCTTTCTGATTTCGTTCAGATATTGTTTATCAGGTATTATGAGACCTATATTTGCTGGCACTGGTTCTACAATTATGCAGGCAATATTATCATCTTTGTTAATTACTTGTTCCAAAGCCGAATAATCGTTGTAAGGAATTACTAATGTTTGTGATGATACTTCTTCAATTGTACCCTCAGAAGTCGGCACACCTACCCTAGTGGAGTCGCCAGCACGGGCAAGAACGTAATCATGAGCACCATGATAGCATCCTTCGAATTTTATAATTTTCTTTTTCTTGGTAAATGAGCGGGCTAATCTAATAGCATTCATCGTCGCTTCTGCACCTGTATTAACCAATCTCGTCATCTCTGCGCAAGGAACAACCTTCGAAATCGTTTCCGCCAGCTTTACTTCCTTTTCAGTTGGAACACAGAATAAAGTTCCTTTATCAATTTGAGACTTCACAGATTCGAGTACTGCAGTATAAGCATGACCAAGTAACAGTGATCCATACCCCATACAATAATCAATACAACTTTTATGATCCGCAGTGAAAATTTTGCTGCCTTTCCCTGAAACTGCAAAGAATGGATATGGTTCGTAAAACCGAACTGGGCTATTAACTCCAGAAGGAATTACTTCCTTTGCCCTGTCAAATAGAAACTTGGAGTTGCTAGATATCAATTAATGCAATTTTATGTATATGAAATATATCTAGGTTTATGATTTCTTGCAGGTTTTTATTTTCAGTAACGACGATTACCTCAAACCCACCTCGAAAGCCAAATTGATACTATGGTTATACGTTAAGTTATAGAGTACATGTTGATAATATATGTTATATTGGACTAAGTAAATAATCAGGCTAGGAATAGGCTGTACTTTTGTATTCTGAATATTGAATTGAGAGTATAACGTATTATTAAACCTAAATTAACTAAATTAATTGAATTGTACTATCGATTTAATAATAATTGAGCCATTTTCTTTGCATGATAAGTAATTATTATATCTGCTCCTGCCCGCTTGATTGACGTAAGAAATTCAGT
>Ga0075425_100007795_pt1 | contig 11326 bp, 12 predicted proteins | sample SoiMethybrSBSTD4_FD_75300 | JGI IMG/M metagenome (GOLD analysis project Ga0075425, IMG submission 75300) | Bulk soil microbial communities from a Populus tree surrounding site in Tennessee, USA - Soil MetaG P. TD hybrid SBSTD4 | ecosystem: Environmental > Terrestrial > Soil > Tree plantation...
TGTACTCGTCGGGGACGACGACCTCGACCTCCAGGACGGGCTCCAGCAGGATCGGATCGGCCTCCGGAAAGGCGCGCTTGAGTGCCTGCGAGGCGGCGACCTTGAACGCCATCTCGCTGGAGTCGACCGTGTGGTAGCTGCCGTCGACAAGGGTCGCCTTCATATCGACCACCGGATAGCCGGCCAGCACGCCCTCGCCCATCGCCTCGCGCAGGCCTTTCTCGACGGCCGGGATGTACTGCTTCGGCACCACGCCGCCGACGATCTTGTCCCCGAACTCGAAGCCCGACCCAGATGGAAGGGGCTCGAACTCGATCACCACGTGGCCGAACTGCCCGTGGCCGCCGGTCTGGCGCTTGAAGCGGTTGTCAATCTTGGCCGGCTTGCGGATCGTCTCGCGGTACGGTACCCGCGGGCTGCCGATGCGGACCGATGCGCCGAACTTGCGCTTCAACCGGTCGACGAGGACGTCGACGTGGGCGTCGCCCATGGCCGTCAGGATCGTCTCGCCGGTCCCCTCCTCGCGATGGACACGGGCGCACGGCTCCTCCTCGAGCATGCGCGTGAGGGCCTGGCCCAGCTTGTCGAGATCGGCCTTGCTGTCGGGCTCGATGCTGACCTGGAGGCTCGGCGCCGGGAAGCGGATCGGCGGGAGGCTGGTCGTCTGCGCTCGGTCACCGACGAGCGTGTCGCCGATCTGTGTGCTTGCCAGCTTGGCGACAGCGACGATGTCCCCCGGGCCGGCCTGGGGCAGGTTGTCCTGGTCCTTGCCGAGCAGGCCGAGGATGTTGCCGATCCGCTCCTCCGCCTTGTGGGTCGCATTCCAGAGGTGCCCCTGGGCCTTGAGGGTCCCCGACACGATCCGGAAGAAGGTGAGGCGCCCGACGAAGGGGTCCGCCGTGGTCTTGAAGACCTGTGCCACGAACGGCGCCGCCGGATCGGGCTCGATGCGCTTGTCGTCCGTGGTCGTCCGCGCGCCAACCTCGGCGGCGGAGGGGACGTGTCGCGCGATCATCGAGGCCAGCTCGCGGACGCCGATGTTCTTGAGCGCGCTCCCCACGAAGACGGGAACGACGCTGCCTTCGCGCGTCCCCTTGTGGACCGCGGCCTCGATCTCGTCGTCGCTGATCTCCTCGCCGTCGAGGTAGCGGGTCATCAGCTCGTCGCTCGCCTCCGCGGCAGCCTCGACGAGGGCCTCGCGGCGAGCCTCCTCGCCGGTGCGCATCTCGTCGGGGATCGGCACCTCGGACGGCTTGCCGCCCTCGTAGACGTTCGCGTGCTGCTCGATCACGTCGACGTAGCCGCGGAACGTATCGGCCGATCCGATGGGGAGATAGACGGGCGCGATCTTTGGGCCGAACTTCGCCTTGAGCCCGTCGAGGACGGCGTCGTAGTTGGCGTTCTCGCGGTCCATCTTGTTGATAAAGATGAAGCGCGGCAGGCCGCGCTCCTCGGCCAGCCTCCAGACCTCCTCGGTCCCCACCTCGACCCCCGCTGAAGCGTCGACCACCACGATCGCCGCATCCACGGCGGCGAGCGCCTCGATGACATCGGCCTGGAAGTCCGCATAGCCGGGGGTGTCGACGAGCGTGATCCGGGCGTCGTCGACCTCGAGGGTGCCGATGGCGAGGTTGATGCTCTGGTGTCGCTTCTGCTCGTCCGGATCGTGGTCGAGGGTCGCCGTCCCGGCGTCGACGCTACCCAGACGTGGAATGGCGCCGGAGTCGAAGAGCATCGCCTCGGCGAGGCTCGTCTTCCCGGCGCCACCGTGGGAGATGAGGGCGACGTTCCGGATGCGGTCGGGGCTGGTCGGCTTCATCGGTGCTCCTTGTGCGGAGGTCGCGGCAGCCGAGGCCGATGGTGCCTCGAGCGGGGCCCTAGGCGAAAGAGGGCCAATTATAGGGACGCCGGACGCCCCGCCAGCGAACGGCGAAAGGTCAGCTGCGGCGCAGGTGCAGCCCGAGCAGGACGTAGAAGAGCGGGCTCAGGACGAGGCCGGTGAGAGCGGCAGGGACGGCCACCAGCAGGTTCGTCGGCGTCAGGATGATGAGCCGGCCCAGGTAGACGATGAGCAGGAGCGCCCCGACCGCCGCGCCGAGCGTTGCGACGTTCCCCGGCAGGGTTCCAGTGCGGCGGGACTGCGCGGCAAGGATCAGCAGGCCGAGGCCGCTGACGCCGAAGGTGAGGAGGCCGCGCGGGTCGATCCCGCTCGGCAAGGAGTTTTCCGCGATGGGATCGGCAGCGGGTGGATGGATCGCGTTCGCGAGGTCGTAGCCACCGTGCACGATCCCCCCCGTCGCGCCCAGGGCAATCAGGATGAGGCCGAGCAATGCGAGTTCCCGAGCGTGGGCCACGAGCCGTCTGTAGACGGCCAGCATGACCAGCACGGACAGGAAGCCGCCCACCATCAGCGCGATCGAGGCCACGATCGTGCCGAGCTCAGGCGCGGCCCCGGCCACGACGCCGCCGAGGAAGGCGATCGAGTAGACGATGCCGCCGATCCCGGCAGCCACTGCGGCGGTCCCGGCGAGGCGCTCGTAGGCGGCGGCCCCATGCTCGTCCGAAATCATCGGCGGCAGGATGCCACGCCGGATCGCGGCCAGACAAGCGCTCGACGAACCTAGCTCCAGGCCTCGTACGTCGCGCGGAGCCAACCTGGCTCGCGAGGGTCGAAACCGCCAAAGATCCAGTCGGCACCGAAGGTGGCGGACAGGTCGAGCGCCGTCCCCGTCGTGCGGAAGGCGTGTGTGCGCGGCAGCCCGGCGGCGATGGCTGACTCGAGGTCAGCCGCCACGAGGCGCAGGGCATACGACGTCCCGATCCCCGCGGCCAGGATGACGCGGCTTGCCGGGTGCACGAGCGCCGGTCCGTCGAAGACGAGCCAACGGGCATCGGCAGGAAGCGCGGCATTGATCGTGTCCCAGAGCAGGTCGACGATGTCCGGGTGGGTCCCCAGGTGAAGCCGATCGACGCCCGGCGGCATCGGGCCAAACGTCGCCTCACTGGCAGGTCGACCGTGCGAGAGATACGCCAGGGCGCCGGCGTTCTCCGGACGATCGAGCATGGATGCCATCGGCGCATGGTAGGGAGCCCGATCGACCGTTGCTACAATCGGGCCTCACCCACAGGCCGGAGGGCCGGTGTCCGGACACAGCAAGTGGTCCCAGATCAAGCGCCAGAAGGGCGCCAACGACGCCAAGCGCGGCGCGCTCTTCACGAAGCTGACCCGCGAGATCATCACTGCCGCGCGGCAGGGCGGCGGTGACGTTGACGGCAACTATCGCCTGCGCATGGCCGTCGACAAGGCCCGCGACAACTCCATGCCGATGGAGAACATCAAGCGCGCCATCGAGCGGGCCACCGGCGCCGGAGCCGATGCGGTGCAGTTCGAGGAGATGACCTACGAAGGGCTCGGCCCGGCCAACGTCGCGGTCATCGTGTCGGTGATGACCGACAACAAGAACCGAACGGCGGGAGAGATCCGGAGCATCTTCACCAAGACCGGCGGCTCGCTGACGCCAGTGGCCTGGCAGTTCGAGCAGCGCGGTGTGTTGAACGTGCCGCTCAACGGCAACGACCCCGATGAAGTGACCCTCGCAGCGATCGATGCGGGCGCCGTCGACGTGGGGACGCCGGAGGGCGGTGCGATCCTGCTCGTCACCCAGCCCGCGGACCTCGAGCCGGTCCGCAGCGCGATGGCGGCAGCGGGCTTCCCGGCGGACTCGGCGGAGCTGTCGCTGGAGCCGACGACGCGTGTCGAGATCACCGACGAGCGGGCAGCTCGGCAGGTGATCGCCTTCGTCGACCGTCTCGAGGAGCTGGAGGACGTGCAGAACGTCTACGCCAACTTCGACCTGCCTGACGCGCTCATGGAGCAGCTCGAAGCCTCGGTCGCCTAGATGATCGCCCTCGGCATCGACCCGGGGACCGCCATCTGCGGCTTCGGCGTCGTCTCGCTCGAGAACGGTCAGCTCCGCTTCCTTGACGCCGGCGTGGTCCGTACCGAATCCGGCTCGACCGACGCCGAACGGCTCCAGGCGCTCCACCTGGCCTTGAACGAGCTGCTCGGCACGCACCGACCCGACCGGATCGGTGTGGAGCGGCTCTTCTTCCAGCGCAACGTGCAGACGGCCATGGCGGTCGGCCAGGCGCGCGGCATCGCCCTGCTGGTGGCTGCCGAGGCCGGCCTCGGCGTCGACGAGCCGACGCCGAACGAGGTGAAGCAGGCCGTCTGCGGAAACGGCGCGGCCGGAAAGGCGCAGGTCGCGGCGATGGTCTCCCGCCTGCTCGGGGTGGCACTCGACGCTCTGCCCGACGACGCCACGGACGCCCTCGCGGTGGCCATCGGCTGCGCATACCGGAGCGCCGCTGAGCCGCGGCTGGCCGCGATCCGGTGATCGGGTCGCTGCGCGGGCCGGTCACCCAGGTCGGGCAGGAGTTCGTGCTGATCGAGCTCGGCGGTGTCGGCTACCGCGTCGTGGCGGGACCGTCGCTCCTCGCCCGGCTGCGGCTCGGCAGTGACGCCCACGTCTTCGTCCACCACCTCGTCCGCGATGACCAGCAGGCCCTCTTCGGCTTCGGCTCGCCGGAAGAGCTGGCTTTCTTCGAGCTGCTCATGACGGTCACCGGCGTCGGCCCGCGGGTGGCGCTCGCGATCACGAGCGCCCACGCCGTCACGAAGCTCCAGCTGGCGATCGTCACCGACGACGCGGACCTGCTGACCTCGGTGAGCGGGGTCGGTCGCAAGACGGCGCTCCGCATCATCCTCGAGCTCAAGGAGAAGATCCACGCCGCAGGGATCGCGGCGGGTGGGGGAGCGAGCACGGACTCGGACGTGGTGGCGGCCCTGGAGTCCCTTGGCTACACGGCCTCCGAGGCGCGCCGCGCCGCCGGCTCGGTCGCCGCCAGCCAGGACGGTCTCGATGGTCGGATCAAGGCCGCCCTCCAGGAGCTGGCGCGCTCACGATGACCAGTGGAGCGGCACGGTGGAGCGACCCCGAGGTGGCCCGACGCATCCTGACCGAGTTCCATGTCTGGGCGGTCGTGGGCGCCTCTCCAGATCCGTCCCGGCCGAGCCACGGCGTCACGCGCTCGTTGATCCGGTTCGGCTACGAGGTGATTCCCATCTACCCCCGCGAGACGACGATCCACGACCTTCCGACGGTGCCAGACGTTCGCACGGCCGCGGCCCAGCGCCCGGCGGCGAGCCCGATCGAGGTGGTCGACATCTTCCGCGCCTCTGACCGCGCGGGCCAGCACGTCGACGAGGCGATCGAGATCGGCGCGAAGGCGGTCTGGCTGCAACTCGGCGTCTGGGACGAGGCGGCGGCCGAGCGGGCGCACGCGGCGGGGCTCCTGGTCGTCATGGACCGCTGCCCGGCGATCGACTACCCCGCGCTAGTCCGCTGACCCGTCCCGTCGCAGGACGAGGCCGATCCGGCCGAACGGAGGTCGCGGATCGGCGTAGGTCCTCACGCGCGCATCGGCCTCTGACTCGACACCGGGATCCCAGAGCCGGTTCGTCGCATCAAAGCTGACCTCGGCCAGCTGCGGCCAGCGCTCGAGCATCCGGTTGCCGATCTCGTGCACGAGGTGCTGGATCGACAGGCTGACGAACTCATGAAAGACCGATGTCGCGAGGTCGGCGACCTGCTCGCCGGCAACATAGCGGGCAGGATCGGTGCCAATGGCGTCCGAGGGATCGGCGTAGCGCCATCCGATATCGGCCCAGATGTACAGCGGGCGGTCCCGGCGCTCGGGGAGCGTCGTGTGCTCGTCGCGCGCGAAATCGGCAAAGGCGCTGCCCGTGATCTTGATCAGCTGAAGGTCTGCGCGGCCGCAGGCATGCCCTGTGATCCGGGACCCGGCATCGCCGTCCCGCTCCAGGTCGAGCGAGGCCGTCGAGCGGTCGTTGCGGTCACGCGCAAAGAGGACCTCTGACGAGCTGAACCCGTCGCCGTCATCCGCGGGGACGATGGCGGCGGGGAAGGGCAGCTCACGGCCCAGCATGGTCAGCCGTTCCATGTGGGGATACGTCGCGAGAAAGTCGCGGCCGACGTCGAAGAGCCAGCCTTCGAGCGTCGTCGCCTGCGAGGCGAGGCTGGCCGAATGCATGAAGTTCTTCATCGTGTCGGTCGCGACCACCAGGCGGTTGTCGCCCTTCGTGTACGCGTCCAGGAACGCGGTTCCGCGAACGACGACCTCGAGCTCGGCGGCCATCAGGGTGTTGGCGCGGCCGCTGAACGGCGACTCGGGGATCGTCGTCACGCCCTGCAGCGGGCTCCCGTACGTGCGATAGACCTTGACATCCGCCTTGCCGTAGCGGATCTCGTACGTCATTCGACCTCTCGCTCGCGACGGGGGTCCTCGCCGCGCAGCCGGCCGAGACGGTCAGCGGCGATATCGATCACCTCGTCGAGCCCACGGCCAAGCTCCGCGACACGGTCGTTGCGCATCGCCGCCTCGATGAGCGGTGCGATCGCCGCTCTCGGTCGCCCTGCCACGAAGATGACGTAGCGGAATCCGAATCGGCCCTCGTAGACGTCGTTGAGCATCTCGAGCTCTTCGTGCAGCTGGTCGCCCTCCGGCGGGTGCTCCTCGGCGCCGTAGCCCTGCTCCTCGTATGACGCTGCGGAGACCTCGCCCGGGTCAGCCCCAATCCGCGCGTGCGCGTTCAGCAGCTCGACCTGGTCAGGCTCTGGCATCGTGCGAGCCACCTCCCGGGCGGCGTCGAGCATCTCGCGATCGCCGTCGAATGGCCGCGCGGCGGCGAGGCGCTCGAGAAAGCCGTGCGCGCCCTCGAAGAGCGGTGACAGCTCCTCGCAGAATGCATCCACTGGCAGGTCGTTGAGCTCGGCGGCGGTCGGAAAGCCCATCAGCTGCCTCGATAGCTGGAGATGCCGAAGGGGGACAGGAGGAGCGGCACGTGGTAGCTGCGTTCCGCGTCGTCGACGCGGATCCCAAGCGCCAGGTTCTCGAAGAAGTCAGCATCGCGATCCAGGGTTGCTGCGTAGGCCGAGAGGTCGAAGACGAGCTGGTACTCGCCGACCTCCAGGGCATCGGCGAGGAGGGATGCGATGCGCCCATCGGCATCGGTCGAATGCTCGCTGATCAGCTCCGGCCGGCCGTCCTCCTCGAGGCGGAACAGCGCCACCGGCATCCCCGCCGCGGGGACCCCGAGCTCGAGGTCGAGCACGTGGGTCGAGATCGTGGGGCGAGGGTCGGCCACTGCTATCCTCCGCGCATGGCGAACCTGTCGATCCAGGTTGGCGACCTCCACTTTACCGCCCGCTGGGAGCCCGGAGCCCCGCGCACCCGCGAGGCGCTGCGGAGCTGGCTCCCGATCGAGTCGCGGCTGATCCACTGCCGGTGGAGCGGAGAGGGGACCTGGGTCCCGTTCGGCGAGCAGCGGCTTGACGTCGGCTACGAGAACCACACCTCACACCCGGCCCCGGGTGAGCTCCTCATCTACACCGGCGACCTCTCAGAGTCGGAGATCCTCTTCCCCTACGGTGCATGCAGCTTCTCGTCGCGGGTCGGACAGCTGGCAGGAAACCACTTCGCCACGATCGTTGACGGGAACGACCAGCTCCCCGAGCTCGGACGGCGTGTCTTGTGGGAGGGTGCGCAGCCGATCGAGATCCGTGAGGGCGGCTGACCTCGTCGCCAGTGGCGGGACGGTCGTCACAGCCGAGCGCTCCTTCCCTGCCGACGTGGCGATCACGGACGGACGCATCTCGGCCGTAGGCGAGGGGCTCGCGGCGGCACATCCGGACAGCCCGGTGCTTGATGCCAGCGGCCTGCTCGTCCTTCCAGGCTGCGTGGATGTCCATACCCACACCCGCGTCCCGTCCAACGATGAGCCAGATCGCTTCTACCAGGACTCGGTCGCCGCCGCGTTCGGCGGGACGACCACCTTCCTGGCCTTCAACAACCCGGGGACCGGGATCAGCGAGGAAGGCGCGCGGTCGCTCGTCGCGGGCATGCGTGAGTTCCGAGCGCGCACGGCGGGGGAGTCGGCTGTCGACTTCGGCCTCTCCGCGGTGGTCAGCGGGCAGCAGCCGGATCCTGTCGCCGAGCTACCTGCACTCATCGCGGCGGGCGTCCCGACGGCCAAGGCATTCATGGTCTACGACTTTCGCTTGACCGATGACCGCCTCTTCGACGCCATGCGGGCAATGGGCCGCGCGGGCGGCATGCTGCAGGTCCACTGCGAGAACGCCACCATCATCGACGCGCTGGTTGCCGACTCGCTCGCCGAACAAAAGATCGCCTGCCGCCATCACGCCCTTACGCGTCCCGCCTATGCAGAGGCCGAGGCGACGCACCGGGCGATCGCCCTCGCCCGGGCGGCGAACGCATCGGTCTATGTCGTTCATCTGTCCTGCGCCGATGCCCTGGCCGAGGTCCTGGCCGCGAAGGCCCGTGGGTGGCCGGTCTACGCGGAGACGTGCCCGCACTACCTGACCTTCACCGATGCCCGCTACGCGCATGCGGACGAAGCGGAGGTGATCAAGAGCGTCATCTCGCCGCCGCTGCGCACCGAAGCCGATCGCCAGGCCCTGTGGCTCGGCCTGCGTGGCGGAGGGCTTGACGTCGTGGCCACCGACCACGTGCCCGATCGGCTCGCGGTCGAGAAGAAGGTCCCGGCGCCGCCGTTTCCCCAGATCAGCAACGGCGCGCCCGGGATCGAGACGCTGCTGGCGGTGGTTCACTCCGAGGGGCCAGTGAAGACGCGCATCACCCTTGAGCGGATGGTGGACGTGTTGGCGACCACGCCCGCACGCCTTTTCGGCCTGCCATCAAAGGGCGCGATCGAGCGCGGGAGGGATGCCGACCTGGTCCTCTTCGATCCGAATGCGACCGGCACCCTCACGCAGGCCGATCTCCACCACACCAGCGACTTCACGCCGTACGAGGGAATGGGCGTGGCGGGCGCGGTGAGGAACGTCCTGCTGCGAGGCGAGCGGGTGATCGCCGACGGCCAGTTCGTTGGGCGACGCGGGAGCGGACGGTTCGTGGAGCGGTCTCTCGCCTGATGTCAGGACGAACCCCTACGGGTACACTCGCGCCCATCACCCGCCCGAGCGGAGTCCCGACATGAAGCGATCGCTTCAAGGGCACAGCAGAATCGGCCCATTCCTCGCGGGAATGCTCATGCTGACTGCCTGCAGTGCGCAGCCTCCGGTGGCCTCCTATGGGTCGTCGGCGCCGCTGGCGCAGCCCTCCTGGCCCGCGCCCAACGATGCGATGGCGTTGGCCATGCAGGCCGGACTGGCGCCCGAAGCCCGCGAGTTCCTGGTCACGCATCTCCACGCCCACCTCGACGTCTTCGTGGACGGCGACCCGGTCAAGGTCCCCGCCGGTATCGGGATCGCCATCGGCCTCAAAGGTGTGCGCGACGAGATCACGCCGGATGGGACTGCGCACTCGTACTTCGTCGACACGTGTGACGAGCCGTGCCTCTCACCTCTTCATACGCACGACCCGTCGGGGATCATCCATGAGGAGTCGCGGACGGCGAACCACCCGCCGTACACCCTCGGCGATTTCTTCACGGAGTGGGGCCTCAAGCTCGATGCCAGCTGCGTCGGCGAATACTGCAGGCCCGATGCGCTCATCCACATCTACCTCGACGGAAAGGCGTATGACGGCAATCCGGCTGAGATTCCGTTGGTGAGCCACCTTGAGGTAGCGATTGTGATCGGGCAGCCGCCAGACATCATCCCGGACTCCTGGCAGTTCCTCGACAACCAGTAAGCGGCGGTTCACTCGCCACTAGGCGAGCAACGGGTACGCCGGAACGGTGAGGAACTCGACGAACGAATCACTCAGGACGAGGCCGTCGAGCAGGTCCGCGGCATCGGTCCACCGGTAGTCCGGGGCGGCTTCGCGAAGCGCGACGAGCTCCTCGTCCCGCATGGCGGTATAGCGTTCCGCAGTCATCCGCTGACCATCGTCGAGCTCGACTCCATGGGTCCGCCACTGCCAGAGCTGGCTGCGGCTGATCTCGGCGGTCGCCGCGTCCTCCATCAGGTTGCTGATCGCCGCGGCGCCGTTGCCAGCCAGCCATGAGGCGAGGTACTGCAGCGCGATCCTGACGTTGGCGCGGGCGCCTTCCTCTGTCACCTGGCCGCCCTCGACCCGGGTGTCGAGGAGCTGCTGCGGCGTGACCTGGACATCGGTGCGCTGCCGGTCCTTCTGGTTGGGACGTTCGCCCAGCACCTCGTCGAAGACCTCTCGAGCGACGGGCACGAGGTCGGGGTGCGCAACCCAGGTGCCGTCCGATCCGTCGCCGGCCTCGCGCTGCTTGTCCTCGCGCACCCTGGCCAGCGCACGCTCGGTGACGTCGGGCTCGCGGCGGTTCGGGATGAAGGCGCTCATGCCGCCGATGGCGTGGGCGCCACGCGCGTGGCAGGTCCGCACCAGCAGCCGCTGGTAGGCGCGCATGAAAGGGACCGCCATGGTCACCTGTCCGCGATCGGGCAGGATCATGTCGTCGCGGGCGTGGAACTTCTTGATGAGGCTGAAGATGTAGTCCCAGCGCCCCGCATTGAGCCCAGCGGCGTGGTCCCGCAGCTCCCACAGGATCTCGTCCATCTCGAACGCGGCGAGGATCGTCTCGATCAGCACCGTGGCCCGGACGCTGCCCCGTGGAATGCCGAGCGCCCCCTGTGCGGCGACGAAGACGTCGTTCCAGAGGCGCGCCTCGAGGTGCGACTCGAGCTTGGGCAGGTAGAAGTACGGGCCGGACCCGCGATCGAGCTGCTCCCGGGCGTTGTGGAAGAAGGCAAGCCCGAAGTCGAAGAGGCTGGCCGAGATCGGGGATCCGTCGACCTGGAGATGCCGCTCCTCGAGATGCCAGCCGCGCGGACGGATGACCAGGGCTGCGATCGAGGGGTTGAGCGCGTACGCCTTCTCATCGGTCTCAAAGGTGAGACGGCGGCGGACTGCCTCGCGCACCGCCCACTGCCCGGTGACGACGTTCTCCCAGGTGGGTGAGAGGGCATCTTCGAAGTCGGCCATGAAGACCCGCGCGCCAGAGTTGAGGGCATTGATCATCATCTTTGGTTCGACCGGCCCGGTGATCTCCACCCGGCGATCGTCGAGGTCAGGCATCGCCGGTGCGACTCGCCACGACGGGTCCTCGCGGATGTGGGCGGTCTCCGCCAGGAAGCTTGGCAGCGCGCCGGCGTCGAACTCCGCCTGCCGGGCATGACGGGCCTCGAGCAACTGGCGGCGGCGACCATCGAACGACCGATGCAGGCCTGCCACGAAGGCCAGGGCATCGGCAGTCAGGACCTCGTCTGCATGGGCGGTGCTGCCG
>Ga0075425_100007797_pt1 | contig 11326 bp, 12 predicted proteins | sample SoiMethybrSBSTD4_FD_75300 | JGI IMG/M metagenome (GOLD analysis project Ga0075425, IMG submission 75300) | Bulk soil microbial communities from a Populus tree surrounding site in Tennessee, USA - Soil MetaG P. TD hybrid SBSTD4 | ecosystem: Environmental > Terrestrial > Soil > Tree plantation...
GCGTACACGGGAGAGTCGGTGGTGACGACGTTCCTGGTGACGGCGGGCACGTTCGGCGGACTCGCCGTCTACGGGACGGTCACCAAACGGGACCTCGGCGGCTTCGGGCAGATGTTGTTCATGGGACTGCTGGGCCTCGTGCTCGCGTCCATCGTCGCGGTCTTCTGGCACAGCGATGCCTTTCAGTTCGTGCTCTCGTTCATCGGCGTCCTCGTCTTCTCGGGACTCACGGCCTACGATGCGCAACGGTTGAAGGTCATGGCGCTGCAGGCGCCGGCAGGTCACGAGTCGCCGTACGCCATCGTCGGCGCGCTGGCGCTCTACCTCGATTTCACGAACCTGTTTCTCTTCCTGCTGCGGTTCACCGGGAATCGACGGGACTACGAGTAGAGAATCCTGGAATCGATATTGTGCGCCGTCACCTCGAGCGCGTTCGATTTACGCACCGTATACGCCAGTCGCGTAGAATAGGCGACCTTCCGGATTGACGGCCCCGTCCGACGAAGGTCTGCCATGAAGATCGGTGAGCACGGCCCCGACCTCGCGAGCCTGCAGAAGCTCGTCGACTCCCTTCCCGCGTTCATCTTCACGAATCGTCCCGACGGGTACCTGGATTACTGCAACCAGCACATGCTCGAGTATCTGGGCGTGCCATTTGAGGCTCTCGAGGGTTGGAGGTGGGGCGCTGTCGTCCACCCGGACGACGTGGCCGAGGTCACGGCAAGGTGGCAGGCCTCCGTCGCGAGCGGCGAGCCGTTCGAATGCGAAGCGCGCATGCGACGGGCCGACGGGGCGTATCGGTGGATGCTGCACCGCGAACTACCTGTGCGCGACGAGAGCGGCCAGATTGTCAGATGGTATGGATCGAGTGTCGATATCGACGACCGCAAGCGGGCGGAATACGAAGTTCGCAAGCACGAAACAGTGCACGTCACGCCCGAGGCGCAGTTGCAGGCCACTTTCAATATCATTCCGGCGTACATGTGGTACGCAGCGCCCTCCGGCGCGCTGACGTTCGTCAACGAACGATGTGCAGATTACCTCGGACTCCCGAGGGACCATCCTCTTCGGCTGGGTATCGACACCGGTGCCGCGTGGGACAGCCATATCGCATTGCTGCATCCGGACGATCGCGAAGACTGCCGGAGCGTCTGGTCGACCTGTCTGAGAACGGGCTCCGCCGGTGCGTTCAGTTTTCGAGTTCGTAGCGCTGCGGGAACGTACCGCTGGTTCATGAGTCGCGCTGAACCCCTGCGGGCGAACGATGGAACGCTGCTCTATTGGATTGGGATCAATCTCGATATTGATGAACAAAAGCAAGCCGAGTTCTACCTTGCGGAGGGAGAACGCCTCGCGCACATGGGCAGCTGGGTTTTTGACCCTGCGGGGGTGTTCGAGTACTGGTCACGTGAACTGTTTCAGATCTACGGTCTTGATCTAGCCAAAGGGGCACCCACCCTTCAGGACTACCTCGCACGCGTCCATCCGCAGGATCGCGAGTTCATGGCGTCGCTGATTACGCACATGGTGGCGGAGGCTTCGGCATGTGATGTCACGAAGCGCATCGTGCGACCAGACGGTGAAACGCGTCACATTCGCTGTGTGGGTACTCCCGTCGTCGAGAATGGCACGCTGCAAAGAATCGTCGGCACCGCCATGGATGTGACGGAGCACGAGCTCCTGGCTCGAGAAATCCGGCGCCGCGAAGCCTACCTGGCCGAAGCCCAGCGACTCAGTCACACAGGCAGTTTCGGGTGGAAACCGGAGAGCGGAGAAATTGTCTGGTCCGACGAAACCTATCGGATCTTCGAGTACGACAGCACACTGAAGCCAACGCTGGATCTAGTAATGCAGCGCATTGATCCCTTGGACCGGACGCTGACACAACAGGTCATCGATCGCGCATCTCAAACGGGCACTGACTTCGAACATGAATCTCGGTTGCTGCTGGCTGACGGGCGAGTCAAGCACGTCCACGCCATTGCTCACGCGGTGCAGAACGCATCCGGCGACCGCGAATTCATCGGGGCTGTGACCGACATCACCGAACGCAAAACCGCTGAAGATAAGATCCGCCGCCTGGTCGACGCCGGCATTCTGGGAATCTTCTTCGCGAACGTCGAGGGTGAGATCGTCGAGGCCAACCAGGCGTTTCTCCACATGCTGCAATACGACCGTCAGGATCTCGTCTCGGGTCGACTGCGCTGGGCGGATCTGACGCCGGCCGAATGGCGCGAGCGCGACGAACGTGCCCTGGCAGAGTTCCTGGCAACCGGGGTGTTTCAGGCATACGAGAAGGAGTATTTCCGGAAAGACGGCAGCCGCGTGCCCGTGCTGATTGGAGGTGCGCTGTTTCAAGGTGCGAACCAGGGCGTCGTGTTCGTGCTCGACTTGAGCGAACAAAAGCGCGCCGCGGAGAAGATCCAACAGCAGGAAAAGGACCTCCGACAGATGCTGGACTTTACCCCGCAGCCTATCGGTGTGATTGGCGCGGATGGAAGCCCCATCTATGCGAATCGCGCCTCGCTCGAGTATCTCGGGGTGAGTCTGGATACGTGGCAGAACAGTCGCGCGATTGCCGATGCGGCCCATCCGGATCATGTGGAGCGGCTGGCTGCTGAAATGAACCGTGCGTCATCAACCGGCTCTGCGTTCGAAGTGGAAGTACAGGTACGCAAAGGTGATGGAAGTTTCCGCTGGTTTCTCTCTCGTTTCAATCCGCTGCTCGATGACAGAGGACAGGTCAAGCGTTGGTATATCGCGTCGACGGATATCGAGGATCGCAAGCGGGCCGAAGAGAAACTTCAGCAGGAGAACGTGGCCCTTCGCGAGGAGATCGACAAGGCTTCGATGTTCGAAGAAATCGTGGGATCTTCGCCCACACTGGCATCGGTGCTCTCTCGAGTGTCGAAGGTCGCGCGCAGTGATTCGACGGTGCTCATCACCGGCGAGACCGGCACCGGCAAAGAGCTTGTCGCTCGCGCCATCCACAGGCGGTCCACCCGTTCCTCACGTGCCTTTGTGAGTGTGAATTGCGCTGCCGTTCCGCGCGATTTGATTGCCTCAGAGCTGTTTGGTCACGAGAAGGGGGCCTTCACGGGAGCCCTCCAGCGCCGGCTCGGTCGATTCGAGCTCGCCGACGGCGGAACGATCTTCCTCGATGAAGTGGGTGAGCTGCCGATGGAGACCCAGCTCGCCCTGCTCCGCGTCCTGCAGGAGCGCGAGTTCGAGCGCGTCGGAGGGAGCGCCGCAATTCGCGTCGACGTCCGGGTGATCGCCGCCACGAACCGCGACCTGCAGGCGGCCATCGATGCGGGCAGGTTCCGAAGCGATCTCTTCTACCGGCTGAACGTGTTTCCCATCGCGGTGCCGCCGCTGCGCGACCGCGCCGACGACATTCCGCTCCTCGTCGAGTACTTCATCGATCGCTACGCGCGGAAGGCGGGCAAGGCGATCCGCCGCGTGAACAAACGGACGCTCGATCGCCTGCAGTCGTATCCGTGGCCCGGGAACGTGCGCGAGCTGCAGAACGTGATCGAGCGATCGGTGATCGTATGCGAGACGGACGAATTCACGGTCGACGACAGTTGGCTGTCCGCACCCGCGGTAGAGAGCGGGCCCGGGTTGTCGAGTTCGGTCGCCGACCGCGAGAAGGCGATCATCGAAGACGCCCTGCGCGCGAGCGGCGGACGGGTGTTCGGGCCGTCGGGCGCGGCGGCACGGCTTGGCATTGCGCGCTCGACGCTCGAATCGAAGATCCGTGCCCTCGGGATCAACAAGAACCGCTTTCGCGGACGACCGGCGACGCAGTAATCCTTCCAGCGTTGTCCGCTGTTTCAATCCCAACATACGGCTCATCGGTCCTTTACGCTCCACGACTCCCAAGGCCGGAGCACGTCGTGCCCGTTGGCACGGCTGCTTGATCGGGTCGAGTCCGCCGAGCGCCGCGCTGTAGCGGCGGGCGCGTGCCGGTGTCAGCGGGCTGGCGCGTGCCCGCCGGCTGGCAGCCCTCTCGAGCCCCGATCTCTTCGTCGCCGAATTTCCCAACGATTCGTCCGCCACCTGTGGCACCGATTGTGCGGAATGCAGCACGAAGAAAGGAGACCGTCATGCCAGACACACAAGTGAAAGACGCGGTCGACAAGGTTCGGGCCGCGACGCAGGAACTCCACAAAGCGATCAGCGATGCCGCTGCCAAGCGCGGCGGGGCCGCCAAAGCCGATCTCGAGGCCATCCCGCCGAAAGCCAAGGCGGCGATCGATTCGATCAAGGGCTCCATGGCGACGCAGAACGAGGCGACGAAGAAGCGCCTCACAGAAGCCGCCACCTATCTCGAAGCTTCGGGGAAACACGCCGCCGACGGCGTGAAGAGCACCGGCAAGGAATTCCAGACCGCCGTCAGACAGACCATTGCCGATGCGCGCGCGGCCGCGCAGAAGGCGAGCGAAGCGGTGGCGGCCAAACGGACGGCCGGCGCGACCGCCGGCGCCAAGAAGTAGGAGAGAACGATGCGCAACTACATCGCAGTGGTGTTCGACGATACCAGCAAGGCGTACGAAGGTCTCCACGCGCTCTGGCAGATGGACGACGAAGGCGCGATCACGGTGCACGGCACGACGGTCGTTCATCGCAACGACTGGGGCGAGTACCAGGTCGATTCCAAGGACACGCACCCCGCGCTGGCGACGGCAGTCGGAGTCGGCGTTGGCGCGCTGTTGGGCGCGCTGGCGGGTCCGGCGGGCGCGGCGGTCGGCGCAGCCAAAGGCGCGGCGATCGGCGCGGCGTCGGGGGGCGCGGTCGGCGCGGTTGCCGATCTGAATCGCGCGGACACCCGTGACGAATCGCGGTACGAGACCGGGTGGGTGCTTGGCGCCGGTCAGTCTGCCGTCATCGCCGACGTCAGCGAAGACTCGACGTTCCCGATCGACGAGCGGATGCGCCGGCTCGGCGGGAAGGTCAATCGCCGCGCCTGGAGCGCGGTGCGTGACGACAAGTGGTTCGACGATCGGGCGCTCTACCCCTACGACGGGTATCTCTACCCGTACGACTACTACCTCTACCCGTACGAGTACATCCCGCCCTATTCCCCCTGGTGGGCCTACTAAGTACAACATGGGCTTCATCCACACCAGGATCGTGGCAGACGGAGTACGACGATCGACAAGCGCGTCGACGAAGACGTGATTGAGATCTCGACCGATGATGCAGGTGGTGACACCACCTGCATCATCGTCGACGATTGCACGCGCAGGGTTGCGTGCGGCAGCACCGACGAGCAAGCGCGACAGAACCTGCGGCGCGGTCGTGGGACGGAAGGGGGCAGAGGCGATCGTTGACCTGATCGTTGTTGGATTCAGGAAAGACACGTACCGCGCGTGCGGATCAGCCTGTCGATCCAGAAGATCGCGCAGTGGTGGAAGCCGATCTGTAGTCGGGGTGCCGCCGCTGCGCGACCGCGTCGACGACATCCCGCTCCTCGTCGAGTACTTCATTGATCGCTACGCGCGGAAGACAGGCAAGTCGATCCGCCGCGTGAACAGACCGACGCCCGATCGCCTGCAGTCGTATCCCTGGCCCGGCAACGTGCGCGAGCTGGAGAACGTGATCGAGCGGTCGGTGATCGTCTGTGACACCGACGAATTCACAGTCGATGAGAGCTGGCTATCCACCGCACCCGCTCTCGAGAGTCGGCACGCGTTGTCCAGCACACTCGCCGGTCACGAGAAGACGATCATCGAAGACGCCCTGCGCGCGAGCGGCGGCCGGGTGTTCGGTCCGTCGGGCGCGGCGGCACGGCTCGGCATTGCGCGCTCGACGCTCGAATCGAAAATCCGCGCCCTCGGGATCAACAAGAACGGCTTTCGCGGACGACCGGCGAAGCAGTCAGACCAACCCGGCGTTGTCCGGCATTTCGCCAATTGGTGAGATCCCGGTCAGTCAGTGATTCACCAACCTCTTTAGATTCAGCGGTTAGTGCCGGCCTCGCGATTGCTCCCACACAACAGCGAGGATCGATGCTGAAAATCCAGCGCACGGCAAACAGCGACATCGTGTTCACCGTGAGCGGACGACTCGAAGCCCACAACGTCTGCGAATTGTCCGCGCTGCTCGCCGCAGAGCAGGACGACCGCACTCGCGTGCTGGACCTCAAGGACCTGCTCCTGGTAGACAGCGTTGCCGTTCGCTTCTTGCGCGCGTGCCTCGATGACAGCATCGTGCTTCGGAACTGTCCACCCTACATCCGAGTCTGGATAGCGCGTGAAGGAGAACGGTCATGATCTCGCTGGCGGAAATCCGTGCCGACGACACGATTTGTGACGGCATCATCGGTCGCAGCGGCGCAATGGCCCAAGTGGTCGAGCAGGTGCGCATGGTGGCGCCGACCGACTCGACGGTCCTCGTCTGCGGAGAGACCGGCACCGGCAAAGAGCTCGTCGCCCGCGCCGTGCATCAACTGAGTGCGTGCCGGGCCCGCCCCTTCGTCAAAGTCAACTGCGCGGCAATTCCCACGGCGCTGCTCGAGAGTGAACTGTTCGGCCACGAGAGGGGCGCGTTTACGGGCGCCGCGATTTCGCGCGTCGGGCGCTTCGAGCTGGCGAACCACGGCACCATTTTCCTCGATGAGATTGGCGAAGCGCCGCTCGAGCTGCAGCCGAAGCTGCTGCGGGTCCTGCAGGAGCGCGAGTTTGAGAGGCTTGGCAGCTCGCACACACTGCACACAGACGTCCGGCTGATCGCGGCGACGAATGCGAACCTGTTGCACATGGTGGCAGCCAAGCGCTTCCGTGCCGACCTGTACTACCGGCTCAACGTTTTTCCGATTCAGGTGCCGCCGTTGCGCGAGCGCCCGGAGGACATCCCGGTGCTCGTGCGGCACTTCGCGCGCGAAGCGGCACACCGGATGAACCGTCGAGCGCTGTGGATCTTGCCGTCGGCGATGGACGCGCTCGTCTCGCATACGTGGCCGGGGAACATCCGCGAACTGCAGAACTTCATCGAGCGTGCCGTGATTCGCTCGGATGGAGACGAGCTGCGCGTGCGACTCGAAGACCTCGAGGAGGACGCTGACATCGCAGATGGCGCGGCCGACGGGACCCTCGAGGAAGCCGAGCGGTTGCACATTCTGGAAACGCTGAAGAAGACCCGCTGGGTGCTGTCCGGTCCGCGCGGCGCGGCGACGCGGCTCGGGCTCAATCGCAGCACGCTGCAGTTTCGGATGAAGAAGCTGGGCATCATGCGTCCCCCCGCCATTGAGGCGAGCATGTGACCTGCGCTTGTGGTCGTTGTTGTTTGCCCGAACAAGGAGTGCCAGCTCGTGACCGCGAATACGGATGTCATTCGGATCCTCACCGTTGACGATCATCCGGTGCTCCGCGAAGGCATCGCGGCGCTGGTGGCCGGGCAACCGGACATGAAAGTGATCGCGGAGTGCTCGAACGGAAGGGAAGCGATCCAGCAGTTCCGCACCCATCGGCCGGAAATCACGCTGATGGATCTGCAAATGCCGGAGATGAACGGGCTCGATGCGATTATCGCGATTCGCGACGAATATCCCGACGCGCGCATCATCGTCCTCACCACCTACGCCGGCGACGTGCAGGCCCTGCGTGCCCTCCAGGCTGGTGCGCGCGCGTACCTCCTGAAGAATCTCGCGCACAACGAGCTGCTGGACACGATTCGCGCGGTCCACGCCGGACGAAAGTCGATGTCGGCGCAGCTCTCGTACGAACTGGCCGAGCACGCGACCGACGATGCGCTCAGCCAGGCGGAAATCGACGTTCTGCGATTGATTGCTGCTGGCAATGCCAACAAGCAGATTGCCGATCGGCTCTCGTCCACCGAAGACACGGTCAAGGGACGCGTCAAGAACATCCTGTCAAAACTCGGCGCCAACGATCGCACGCACGCCGCCATGATCGGGATCAAACGCGGGATTATCGATTTGTAGCCGATGTCCCGGCTGTGATACTCGAAAGAGTCACCTCAGAACCCTTCAGAGTCTTGCCCCACCGTCACGAGTCTCGTACCGTTGACTAGGGATCTCATTGCGACGGTTATTCTCGACATTTGCCACTGGTCTGCCGGGTGCGGGGTTGCTGGTCATGCGGCTGGTGGCCGGAACGACATTGGTTTACCGCGGGTTCATGGCGCTGTCGAGTGAGCTCGTCCTGGGGCCAGCTCCGCTCGTCGTCGTTCAAATCATTCTTGGAATTCTGCTGATGGTCGGGCTGTGGACGCCCGTCGCCGGGACGCTCCTGGCGATTCTGGAGGTCTGGCACCTCGTCTCGCTGACAGGGGATCCCTGGATTCACATCCTGCTCTTGACGCTGGGCGTGGCCCTCGCTCTGCTGGGACCAGGCGGTTGGTCCATCGACGCACGGCTCTTCGGATGGAAGCGCGTTGACATTCGAGATCGCCATCAACAACGATTCGGGGGAGTCACCGACTCGCTGATTCGTGAGTGAGGCCGCCTCTAAGCGCCTGGCCGCGGCGTGATTTCCAACTCTTCCGGCGGCCGCAGCGCGACGAACTCGCGGTAGAGCAACAGGTCGTACGCGATCTTCAGCGTGCCCGCGACGAAGAAAGGCAGATTGATCAACGAAGGCCGCCCAAACATGAAGCCAACGAACAGCGGACTGATCGCCGCGCCGATCGTCCGCGCGACGCCCGCGATTCCGGCCGCCGCGGATCGCTCGTCGGGATTCACCACGGCCATCAGGGAACGCGCGCGCGTCTCGCGAGAACGCGGCGGCTGCATGATGGCATCCGCTGTGTAGCGAGAAGGTCGAAGAGCGAGTTGCCAGCCTGCTGGCACTCGCTGACCCGCTGGCAGCCCGCTCGGTTCCCACATCTCATTTCAACCGGAAAACCCTACATTCCCCGACATGGCGCGTGGCACTTCGCGTGCACAACCGAACAGCGACATGAAGCGCATGCTCGTCGCGGTCTTCGACAACGAGGCCAAAGCATTCGACGGCTTCCGCAACCTTCAGGTGCTCGACGAAGAGGACGTGGTCGCCGTGATCGCGTCCAGGCTGATCGCCAAGGATCTCGACGGTTCGATCAGGGTCACGAACAGCTACGACGTCCTTCCTGAGGGGACGATGGGCGGCACGGCTGTCGGAACGCTGATCGGCCTGTTCGGAGGTCCCGTCGGTCTTGCAATAGGCGCGGCCGGCGGATTCGTGGTCGGAGCGACGGCCGATTTCGGGCGGACTCACGTCGTCAACGATTTCGTGAACGAAGTCACGGCCGCACTCGTGCCCGGCAAGTCTGCGGTCGTTGCGGAGATCGACGAAGAGGCCACCGGTCCTGTCGATGCGCGCATGAAGTCGCTTGGCGGATCCGTGTTTCGCCGACCGCTGTCGGACGTGGTCGATTCCGACTACCAGCGCGAGGTCGCCTCGGTTGAGGCGCGGCTGGCCCGAATCAAGGCCCGAATCCACGAAAGTCTCGATCACGCGAAAGCGGCGCTGCGACATCCAACGAGGGATCAATCAGAACAAGGCGACTGATAGAGGAGGGCCGATCAGCCGCTTGAACATGCGTCACCGAGGACCCTTTTCACAGCGAGGAGACACCAATGGGTACCGAAACGAACACCGCCAAGAAAGCCATCGAAGACACGATCGAAGCCAAGGTCAAGACCGCCCAGGCGAAGCTGGACACGCTGAAGCTCAAAGCCGAAGCGGCCAAGGCGGTCGCGGAGGTTGCCGCGATCGTCGGGCTCCTGAAGCACAAGCGCACGATCGATCAGAAGCTCGCCGAGCTCAAGAAGTCGGGTGACGGCAGGTACCAACAGGCAAAGGCCGATATCGAATCGCGCGTCGCGGAGCTCGAGAAGTCGGTGCAGGCGATCGAAACGAAGTTCAACGCTGCCTGATCGGCCGTGAGAATGTCATGTACGGGTGGGCGCTGCTGATGTTCGCCGCGGCGATGAAAACGCTGTCACCGTCGCACTGATAAGGAATGGAGACGTTCGTGAAGCGATCAGAACGAAAGAAGAACCACGTGGTTGCCGAGGTCGCCTTCGCGATTGTTGCGGTGGCAACGCTCACGCCAGCAGCGGCGCGATCCCACTCCCCGGAAGACAAAGTGAGGGATGCCGCGCAACAGTCCTCGAGAGCGGCCAAGGCCTTCGAGGAAATCATGCAGGTGCCCGACAAAGCGATCCCGCGCGACCTGCTGGCGCGCGCGAAAGCCGTGGCCGTGTTCCCGCGGGTCATCAAAGTCGCCTTCACCGTCGGCGGGGAAGGTGGACGGGGCGTCGTCAGCCGCCATACGGATGCGGGTTGGGCGAATCCGGTGTTCATTCGCGGAGGCGGCGGCAGCGTCGGACCGCAGATCGGCGCCTCGTCGACCGATTACTTCCTGCTCCTCATGAACGACGAGAGCATCGAAGGGCTGATGAAGGACAAATTTGAGCTGGGCGGCGAAGCCGGCGTCGCGGCAGGGCCCGTCGGACGGAACGCCGGTGCTGCGACCGATGCGCTGATGCACGCGGCAATCCTCTCGTACTCACGCAGCCGCGGACTCTTTGCCGGCGTTGACCTGAAGGGCGTCGTCCTTCGGCCGGAAGACGACCTGAACATGGCCGTCTACAGCCAGACCGCGCGCGAGCTGTTGAGCGATCCCGGTGCGGCCGCGGGTCGTGGAGAGGGATTGAAATCCTTTCCGAACACGCTGGGTCGCTACACGACCAAATCCAGCGACGCTCAGTGAGCAGGACCATCGCGCACCGCGCACGCCTGATTACCGAAAAGATAGGAGCCACGAGATGGCGACCCATCGTCCGACCGAAACCCTCGACTGGCTGAGTCGGGCCAGGCCGCTCGTGCACCAGACAGCGCACGAGATTCAGCCGTTCGGCCATCTCGTCAAGCTTCCCATTGCCCTCAGCGAGAGCGCGTGCGCGGAGAGCGTGGCCAATCTGAACCAACTGCTCGCCGACACGATGACGCTGCGCGACATGTACAAGAAGCATCACTGGCAAGTGGCCGGCCCGACCTTCTACCAGCTGCACCTCCTGTTCGACAAGCACTACGACGAGCAGGTCGAGCTCGTCGACCTCATCGCGGAGCGGATTCAGCTGCTCGGCGGCATCAGCATCGCGATGGCCGCTGACGTTGTCGAAACGACGCTGATTCCTCGGCCACCCCGCGGCCGAGAGGAGGTCCCCGTGCAGATCTCCAGACTGCTCCACGGTCACGAGATCATCCTCAAGGAAGTCCACACGATGGCCCGCCTGGCCAGCGAGCAAGGCGACGATGGCACGAACGACCTGCTCGTCAGCGACGTCATGCGCCGCAACGAGCTCCAGGTCTGG
>Ga0075425_100007800_pt1 | contig 11323 bp, 10 predicted proteins | sample SoiMethybrSBSTD4_FD_75300 | JGI IMG/M metagenome (GOLD analysis project Ga0075425, IMG submission 75300) | Bulk soil microbial communities from a Populus tree surrounding site in Tennessee, USA - Soil MetaG P. TD hybrid SBSTD4 | ecosystem: Environmental > Terrestrial > Soil > Tree plantation...
CTGGAAGCCAATCGCACCTCACCGGTCGCGTGGCGCGTGTGCGCACCGCCTGGCAGCAGCGGCGAGCTCCGGGTGAACTACCATTGGATTACCCGCCCCGGCGTCCAGATCGACGTGCGGCCCGATGAGTCCTCCAGCTGTGCGGTCGTACAGACCACGTTGGGCGAGAAGAGCGTTGCTGCACCAGTCCCGCGGGTATGCGTGATCCCCTGGGACTTCCTGAACGCGGCAATCAGCGAGGAGGGTGGGATCGACCTGGATCTGCGGGCGGCAATCGGTGCCTTCGTGGCGCCTCAGTTCCGGAGCCGCCTGGACGCCCCTCCAACCCAGAACTGCTACGACCCGCTCTCCGGGTCGACGCTCGAGGATGTGCCCACCGGACAGCAGGTGGACCTGAGCGACCGTCTGCTGCTCCCCTTCTATGGAATCGTCTCGGTCGAGCGAAGCTCGCCCGGAGCACCCTGATAGCCCGCGCCTTTGTCCTGCCTCGGGGTGGCGGCCCGCCCAGAGCAAGCAGCCACGGGCGCTGCAACTCATCCCTGCACCGCGGGGGGTGGTCAGCCAGCCTGCCTGCGACCGCGCCTTACGACCCCGCAACCGGCTTGAGCACCTCGGAGACGGCCTGCGTGATGCCCCACGGCGTAAACGGTTTCGCCACCAGCATGGCCCCCGGCTCCAGCAGGTCCTGCTCCTCGAGCACGCCGCCGGTGTACCCCGACATGAAGACCACCCGGGTGCCGGGCCGCATCGCTCGCACCGCGTCCGCCAGCGCTTTGCCGGTCATCCGGGGCATCACCACGTCTGTCACCAGTACGTCGAGCGGCTGGGCCGGGTCGGCGATCAGTCGCTGCGCGGTCAGGGCATCCGCCGCCTCCTGCACGGTGTAGCCCGCCTGCCGGAGGATCCGCACCGTGACCTCCCGGACGCCGGGATCGTCTTCGACTACCAGCACGTGCCCGCGGCCAGGTACCACGCCGGGCTCGTCGCGCTTCGCGCGCTCAGCCGGCTCGGCCTGACCCGGCATCCGTGGGAAATAGACCTTGAAGGTCGTGCCCACGCCCTGCTCGCTGTAGACCCAGACGTTGCCCTTGCTCTGCTTCACCACGCTATACACCGTGGCGAGGCCGAGCCCGGTGCCTTTCCCCGGTGGCTTAGTGGTGAAGAACGGCTCGAAGATGTGCTGCTGGGTATCCGAGTCCATCCCGATTCCGGTGTCGCTGACCGCAAGCATCACGTAGGGCCCCGGGATGACGCTCATGTGCAGGCCCGCATACGCCGGGCTCAGCTCGACGTTCGAGGTCTCGAATCGGAGCGCGCCCCCCGCCGGCATGGCGTCGCGGGCGTTCACCGCCAGGTTCAGCACGATCTGCTCCAGCTGACCCCGATCGCCCCAGACGAGCCCGAGCCCGGAACCAGGCTTGAAATTGATCCGCACCCGCTCGCCAAGGATCCGCCGCAGCATCGGCAGCACGCCTTCCACGACGGTGTTGAACTCGAGCGCCTCCGGCCGGCGCACCTGGCGGCGAGTGAAGGTCAGCAGCTGGCCAGTCAATCGGGCCGCCCGCTGGCCGGCTTCGTCGATCTCCTGCACCAGCTCGGCGCGTGGATCAGCGGCTGGCAGCTCCTGGAGCAGCAGCGCGCAGTTCCCCCGGATCGCGGTCAGCACGTTGTTGAAGTCGTGGGCGACGCCGCCGGCGAGCTGGCCCACCGCCTCGAGCTTCTGCGACTGTCGCAGCTGGGCCTCAAGATCCCGCCGCTCGGTCACGTCCCGATGAACCGATACGTAGTGGGTCACCTGACCGTCACCCTCCCGGACCGGCGTCACCCGCCAGTTCATCCAGAACTCGGTCCCGTCTTTCCGGTAGTTGACGGTCTCGCCGGCGAAGGACTCGCCCGCGTCCAGACTTTGGCGCAGCCGCTCCAGCACCGCGCGGTCGGTGGCCGGTCCCTGCAGGAACCGCGGGTTGCGTCCCAGGATCTCGTTCGTCTCATATCCGGTAATCCGGCTGAAGGCCGGATTGGCATACACGATCCGCGGGCCGGGCGCGTCGAGGTCGGCCGTGGTAACGGTGAACGCGTCGCTGGCCTGCTGCACCGCCGACTCGAGCAGTCGCAGCGATGCGTTCGCGGCCGCGAGCTCGCGGGTGCGGGCCTGCACCCGCTGCTCCAGCTCGGCATGCTCCTCCCGCAAGGCGGCTTCGGCCTGCTCTCGTATTGCGATCTCCGCGGCCAGCTTGTCGTTGATGCGCTGGAGCTGCTGCGGACTGGGCAAGGCCACCAAGCGGGGCACCAGGCGATACAGCAGAATCGCCGTTGGCACCGAGGCCGCTGCGGTCAGGACCTTCACGCCGCCGGACAGCCACCATGTCGGCACCCAGATGTTGTACACATCGAGCACGTGAGTGGCGCCGCAGGCCAGGATGAATACGACGAAACACCACACCATCCAGTTGAACGGGATGTCGCGGCGTTGTCGGATGAACTGGCCCAGCGAGAGCGGGATCGTCACGTACGCGGCGCCGATCAGGGAATCGGAGACCGCGTGCAGCCAGATCAGCCCTGGCTGCCAGAGGAAGCAGTAGCCGTGGGGCAGCGCGCCGGTTGAAGCAGGCGAAAATGCCACCATCGGGACCTCCCAAGGCAAGGTCGTGATGGACGGCGAAACGTATGGGCGTGAAAACGGCGCGGTCGAGGGATGACCGCACTCGGAAGTTATGTGCCCCGCGGCAAGCTGGGAAGGTTCAACGAGCCCCGGCCGAGTCCGGCCGGACCAGTTTGTAGAGGAACTCGCCCTTGCGGATCATCCCGAACGACTCCCGCGCCACCCGTTCCTGTACCAGCGGATCGTGCTCAATGGCGTTGGCCGCCCGGGCGAGGGAATCGACCTCCCGCTGCAGCCGAACCACCTCGGTTCCCTCGACGGCGGTTTGCCGCTCGAGCTTGAGGAGATCCAGGGTGCTGTACTCGCCGCCCTCGAGCGCGAACAGCACGGCCAGCGCCAGCACGACCAGCGCCGCCCAACGCCCCGGCGTCACAGCGGATAGAGGTCCCGGCCGGGATAGTGTGCCAGCTCGCCCAGCTCCTCGCCGATCCGGAGAAGCTGGTTGTATTTCGCGATGCGGTCGGTCCGGCTGCCGCTGCCGGTCTTGATCTGCCCCGCCCCGCTCGCGACCGCGAGGTCGGCGATGAAGGTGTCTTCGGTTTCGCCCGACCGGTGCGAGATGACGACGCCATAGGCACTACCCTTGGCCAACTCGATGCATTGCAGGGTCTCGGTGAGCGTGCCGATCTGGTTCACCTTGATGAGGATCGCGTTGGCTACGCCTTCTTCGATGCCGCGGCCGAGCCGGTCGACGTTGGTGACGAACAGATCGTCACCCACCAGCTGCACCCGGTCGTGGAGCCGTTCGGTCAGCAGGGTCCAGCCGTCCCAGTCGTCCTCCGCCAGCCCGTCCTCGATCGACACGATGGGGTAGCGGTCTACCCACTGGGCGTAGAGCTCGACCATATCGGCCGCGCTACGCCGGGTGCCGTCCCCCTTCTTGAAGACGTACTCTCCATCCTGATGAAACTCGGACGCTGCCGGATCGAGCGCGATGGCGAGATCGCGTCCCGGCTGATACCCCGCGGCCTCGATCGCCTGCATCACGGCATCCAGCGCCGCTTCGTTGGAGGGCAGCATCGGCGCGAACCCGCCTTCGTCCCCCACCGCGGTCGAGAGCCCCTGCTTGCCCAGCACTTTCTTGAGCGCGTGGAACGTCTCCACCCCCATCCGCAGCGCCTCGGCGAAAGTCTCCGCCCCGATAGGCACGATCATGAACTCCTGGCAATCGACGTTATTCGAGGCGTGGGCTCCGCCGTTCAGGATGTTCATCATCGGCACCGGGAGGACCCGCGCCATCGGGCCGCCCAGATAGCGGTAGAGCGGCAGACCCGTGTCCGCGGCTGCGGCCCGGGCCACCGCGAGCGAGACACTGAGGATGGCGTTCGCGCCGAGCTTGCTCTTGTTAGGCGTGCCGTCGAGGTCCATCATCTCGGCGTCCACCGCGATCTGGTCGCTCGCCGTCATGCCCTCGAGCCGCGGGCCGATCACCTCGTTGACGTTGCGGACCGCCTCGCTCACGCCCTTGCCGCCATACCGCTTGGTATCGCCGTCGCGGAGCTCGACCGCCTCGTGCTCTCCGGTAGACGCCCCGCTCGGCACGGCGGCGCGGCCCTGCGCGCCGCTCGAGAGCGCGACATCGGCTTCGACCGTGGGGTTGCCGCGACTGTCGAGGATCTCGCGGGCGTGAACTTCGATGATGGTGGACATGGAGCTCCCGGAGGGGGCGGAAAGACGGCAAGCTATGCCTGGCCCCCTGTAGCGTCAACCGCAGCCTGCTGCACCAGGAACCACTGATAGCCGCGGACCAGTAAGTCGTCCCGAATCAGCGGAAGTGGTCGAACCCGGCGAGGGTAACGTCGACGCTGCCCAGCCGGAGGCGAACACCGGCACCCGCGCCGACCGAACCGATCCGGGTGAGCGGAATCCCGCATTCGGCCCGGAGCTGGTCCGCGGCGACGAATTCCGTCGGGAGCGTCACGAGCAGCTCGTAGTCCTCTCCGCCCTCAGCGGCGAACCGCGCGGGTGCGATGCTCAGCTCACCGGCCGCGGCCCTCACGGAGGGCGCCAGCGGGAGCAGGTCGAGGTCGAGCCCCAGCGCGACCCCTGAAGCGGCGGCCAGATGCGGCGCGTCGCCGGCCAGACCATCGCTCAGATCGATCATTGCGGTCGCGCCGTGGCCGGCGAGCCAGCGTCCTGCAGCAATCCGCGGTATAGGGTGGGCAAACGCAGCTCGGGCGTCGGCGCACGGCTCGGCGCCGCGACGCCATGCGTCGAGCGCCGACCGCGCGGCGCCCAGGGTTCCGGTGACCCACACGCCGTCGCCCGGCCGCGCGCCCCGCCGCGACACCGGCCGGGATGCCCGTCCGACGACGGTGACCGCGACGCTCCATGCAGCTCCGGCCGACAGGTCGCCACCCAGCACCACGCCCCCGACTGTCGCTACGGCGTCGCCCACCCCGCGCATGAGCTCGGTCAGCTCGCCCTCCGGCGTATTGTGGGGCAAGGTCACCGCGGCCAGGAGTCCCAGCGGCTCAGCCCCGACCGCCGCGAGATCGGAGAGCGCTGCGGCCGCCGAGCGCCAGCCGATCTCGTGAGGCCGCAGCCAGTCGCGCCGGAAGTGCACCTCCTCGACCGAGACATCGGTGCTCAGCACCAGGCTCGAGCCGGACGGTTCGGGAAGCGCGGCGCAGTCGCCGCCCAGCGCGCCGGCCGCGGGCCCGAGTGCGCGCGTGATCGCGCGGATCCGGTCGAACTCCGGACCCGGACCCAACGAGAGGAAAGTCATGGCCCAACCCGTGAGAAGGAAGAAGTGAGAAGTGAGAAGTAAGAAGGCTGCACGTTGTCCACTCCTGGCACGTGCGACGCCCGTCGCCTGGCGGGCTGTTCCTTCTCACTTCTCACTTCACACTTCTCACTCTCTACACCGTCTGCGGTCGTGGCAATTCGAAGGTCACCGGCGGATTCGCCGCCGGCCCGCTGACCCGCAACACCTCCCACTCGCGCCACAGATCGGGGAGTGCGGCGACCACGTCCATTGGCCGGAGACTGCGGGCGGAGACCCGCCGCGCGGCGAGGTCGGCGGCGCGGCCGAGAATCTGAGCGCCCAGCGCGGCGACGACGTCGGGCGCCAGCTCGCGCGTGAGCGCGGCGGCGATGAACCCGGAGAGGAGATCGCCGCTGCCGCCGGTCGCGAGGCCGGGATTGCCCGCTGCGACGGTAAGCAGGGGCTGCGCCGGCCGCGCGACTACGGTCGGCACGCCCTTGAGCAACACCACGCATCCGGCTTCCTCCGCCGCTGCCTGAGCGGCGTCCCATGGGTCCACCTCGCGCCGGCCCTCCAGGGCTGGAAAAAGCGTGCGGAACTCGCCCGGGTGCGGGGTGAGGACGAGTCGGCGCCCCTCGGCGAGGCGCCGGAGCTCGGCAGTGCAGCCCTGAAACGCGATCAACCCGTCCGCGTCGAGCACGACGCTCGACGCCGCCTCGATGATGCGAGTGACGAGCTCGCGCCGACCCGGGGCACGGCCCAGCCCAGGGCCGATCGCAACCGCATCGGCACGGTGCACCAGATCGAGCAGCGCGTCCGTGGGCGGCTGCTCCAGCTCGTGCGGGAACGTCTGGAGGTCGGGCTCCGCTTGCACCAGCGCCGCGACGGTGGCGGCGGGCGCGACGGCATGCACCAGTCCGGCCCCTGCGCCGAACGCCGCTCGCCCCGCCATGCGGATTGCGCCTGTCATGCCGACGGAACCGCCTACGACCACGACCCGGCCGCGCACACCCTTGTGATCCTTCGCGCCAAGCCGGGGGAGCCAGTCCGCGGCCTGGCGGTCGGTGACCAGCGAGGGCCACGCCGGCGACGACGCGGGATGGCCGATGTCGACCACGACGACGTCACCCACGTCGTCCCGAGCGAGGAGGTGGCCCCGGCGCAGGCCACCGAAAGTGATGGACATCGCCGCCTGGGCCGCGCCGTAGCCCGTCCCGCTCAGGAGGTCGAGCCCAGTGGGACCATCTACGGCGACGACCGGCACCGACAAATCGACCAGCCGCTCGAGCAGCGCGGCGATGTTGGATCGCGGCGGCCCCGATGCGCCGGTGCCGAGCAGCGCATCGACCGCGAGCCCGATCTGGGGCCAGGGACCGTCCGGCGCAACCTCGCGCACGCCGGCGCTGCGCGCGAGAGCGGCCATGCGCTGGCGAAGCTCCGAGCTTTCGCCTGCCGTCGCTGCGACCCAAACCGGCACGTCCAAACGGTGCAACGCGCGCGCGATCACCCACCCGTCGCCGCCATTGTTGCCCGGTCCCGCGGCAACCAGCACACCTTGGCTTATCGCGGGTCCGAAACGCTGGGCGATCACGGCCGCGCAGGCGCGCCCGGCAGTCTCCATGAGTGTCGCGAGTGAGATGCCGGCAGATTCGGCGGCGCGGTCCCAGGCGGCGGACTGGTCGGGGGAGAGAACGGGGATGGACATGGAGACAAGTTAGAGGTGAGAAGTGAGAAGTGAGAGGGGGACCCCGCGCGGCGACGGAGTCCCCCTCTTACTTCTTACCTCTCACTTCCTTACTGTTACTTGTAGCTCTGCCCTATCGCTCGGCCGAAGGAGATCTCTCCGTTATCGATCCGGAGATTGAACCCGCAGTCCGGGTTGGTGCACACCCAGGCCTTGTAGGTGATCGGCGCGCCCTCGCGCCCATAATCGGACAGCGGAATCAGGGTCCCCTGCGAGCACTTGAGGCACTTGGGCCAGTCCTTGGCCTCCATGCTGCCCCCCTCCCCCCAACCTGCGAGCCGTCGCGTCAGTCGCGGCGCACCCCCTGCCAGGCGTAGGTATCCGTGAACGCCTCCCGAAAATCGTACACGCCGGCGAAATCATCTTCCCGGTCGCCGGGTTGGGTGACCAGCAGCCCGACATCGACCAGGGTGAACACGATCCGACCGAGATCCTCGGTCCGGGTAACGCCCCAATGCTCGAGCACGTGCCGGGCCAGCAGACCGAACTGCTCCAGCGCCAGGTCGCGACAGGCCCGCGCCAACTCCTGGCCGGTCACATGGCGCCGAACCGGAAGACGCGATTGAAGGAACTCGACGGTGGCGAGCACGAACAGATAGGCCCGTTCGTCGTAGCGACCTCCCCGGGCCCGGATCCGGGCCAGTACGTCATCAGCGAACTGCAGCTCGTTCACGCGGTGTCTCCGGGGGGTTGGCCTCAGGCCGTGCGTCGGACGCGATGACGCGTAGCCGACGCGGCCTGGTAAAGCGGGAAGGCCCCGGTCATCACCTTGACCTCATCCTTCACCCGGGCGAGCGTGGCCTCGTCCTGTTTCGCCAACGCCCGATCGATCAGCTCGGCGATGCGAATCATTTCCGGGCGACCCATGCCGCGGGTCGTGACTGCCGGCGTGCCGATACGGATGCCGCTGGTCACGAAAGGCGACTGGGGATCGTCGGGGATGGTGTTCTTGTTCACCGTGATCCCCGCCTTGCCCAAGATGGCCTCGGCCGCCTTGCCGGTGAGCCCCTTGGGTCGCAGGTCCACCAGCATGAGGTGACTGTCGGTCCCGCCCGAGACGATGGCGAAGCCACGCTCGACCAGCGCCTGGGCCAGAGCCTTGGCGTTCTCGACAACCTGGGCCGAGTAGTGCTTGAAGTCGTCGGTGAGCGCTTCGCCGAACGCCACCGCCTTGGCCGCGATGACATGCTGCAGCGGCCCGCCCTGGGTACCGGGGAAGACCGACTTGTCGATTGCCCGGGCGTGCTCCGCAGTGCAGAGAATGAGCCCGGCCCGGGGTCCCCGGAGCGTCTTGTGGGTGGTGCTGGTGACGACCTGGGCGTGGGGCACCGGCGAGGGATACACGCCGCCGGCGACGAGGCCGGCAAAGTGCGCCATATCGACCAGGAAGAAGGCGCCCACCTCGTCGGCGATGGCGCGGAACGCCGGGAAGTCGATGATACGGGCATAGGCGCTGCCGCCGGCGATGATGAGCTTCGGCCGCTCGCGCAGGGCCTGCTCGCGCACCCGATCGTAGTCGATCCGGCCGCTGGCGGGATCGACCCCGTAGTGCACCGCCTGCCAGATCACTCCGCTGTGATTCACCGGCGCGCCATGGGACAGGTGACCGCCGTGCGGCAGCGACATCCCCATCAGCTTCTCGCCCGGCCGGATGAGCGCCATGAACGCAGCGAAGTTCGCCTGCGCCCCGGAGTGGGGCTGCACGTTGGCGTGCTCCGCGGCAAACAGCTGCTTCAGGCGGTCGATGGCGAGCTGCTCAATCTCGTCGATCACCTCGCAGCCGCCGTAGTACCGCTTGCCCGGATATCCCTCGGCGTACTTGTTGGTGAGCGGCGTACCCATCGCATCGATGACGGCACGGCTGGCGAAGTTTTCGCTGGCGATCAGCTCGAGCCCGTACCGTTGGCGGTCCAACTCCCGGTCGATCAACCGGGCCACGACCGGGTCGGCGTCGCGCAGGGAGGCGTTGTGGTCGAGCGTCATCCGGTCTCCTGGTCGATTTATGCCACTTCATCTCAAAGCCCGCGTGATCGGAGCCGATGGGGATCACTTCGGACATCGGGCAAATGTATAAGGTTGCCCGGGAGAGCGCAGGGGGGAGATAAAGCGTGAACGGTAAACAGTGAACAGTGAACGGGGGGCCTCCGATTCCAGGAACCTCCCGTTTACCGTTCAGCGTTTACCGCTCACGCTTTTTCATACTGGTAGAATCCCTTTCCCGTCTTCCGTCCCAGGTCTCCCGCCGCCACCATCCGCCGAAGCAGCGGGCAGGGTCGGTATTTGTCGTCGCCCAGGCCCTTGTGCAACACCTCGAGAATGGCGAGGCAGACGTCCAGGCCGATGAAGTCGGCGAGCGCCAGCGGGCCCATCGGATGCGCCATCCCCAGCTTCATCACGGTGTCGATGGCCTCCGGGTTGGCAACCCCTTCCATCACACAGAAGATCGCCTCGTTGATCATCGGCATCAGAACCCGGTTCGAGACGAACCCGGGGTAGTCGTTGACCTCGACCGGCGTCTTCCCCAGCCCGCGAGCGACGTCCATGACGGTTGCTGTGGTGGCATCGCTGGTGGCGTGACCCCGGATCACCTCCACCAACTGCATCACGGGCACGGGGTTCATGAAGTGCATGCCGATCACCTGGGCCGGGCGCCTGGTCCGGGCCGCGATCTCGGTGATCGAGATGGAGCTCGTGTTGGTGGCGAGGATGGCCTCCGGCCCGCAGGCCCGGTCGAGTTGGTCGAACACCGAGAACTTGATCGTGGGGCTTTCGCTGGCAGCCTCGATCACAAGCGTAGCGGACGCCGCGCTGTCCAGGGTTCGAGCCGGCGTGATCCGGCTCAGAATCTCCGGCGGCGCGTCCGCGGCGAGCGCGCCTTTCTTGACTTGGCGCTCGAGATTGGCGCGGATGGTTGCTACCGCCCGCTCGAGAGCCGCGGGTGCCGTATCGATCAGCGCCACCTCCCAGCCAGTCTGGGCAAACACGTGCGCAATACCGTTCCCCATCGTCCCAGCTCCGATCACCGCGGCGCGACCGGGCATCACGAGGCCTCCTGCCGGGTCCAGCGCCACGCGACGACCGTGGCACCCGCCAGCGCGAGCGTGGCAAGCACGCCGCCTTCCGGCCCGAACGAGCCGCCCGATACCCAGGTCGGATTGCCCGGGTGGTAGTCGAGCAGGGGGATCCTGAACGGCAGTCCGCTGACTGGCGCATCCAGGGCCGCAAGCATCGCGTTCCATCCGAGGTGGGTGCCGAAGGCAGTCCAGATCCCGCCGGGCGAATAGAATGCGACGCCGAGGAGGATTCCGGCGAGGCCGATATTGGCGAAGGCGAGCGGGGTAATGTTGGGATTCAGGCCATGGAGCACTGAGAACATCGCGCCGGCCACCAGCAGGAGAGCCGGCGTGCGGCCCAACACCCCGGCGAGCAACACCAGCGGCAGGCCGCGGAACATGACCTCCTCGCTCAGCGCCGCAGGCGCGAGCACGGCCGCCGTCTTCATCACCTGCGCCCCGTAGTCGCCCAGACTGCCTTGGTCACCCGACCAGAAGGCGGTTCGGAGCAATACCGCGGTCGCGAGGGCCACCGCCGCGGCGCCGGCGCCGAGGCCCAGTCCCCGCAGCGCGCCGAGCGCCGCCGGGCGGCCCCGGGTCCACCGCAGATCGCGAAAGCTCCAACCAAGAACCCAATTGCCGATCATCAGGGTGGCCAGCAGGAAACCGATCAGCTGGCAGCTTCCCTGCACCAGGGTCTGCAAGCCGCCGACCTTTTTTAACGCGAGAATCCCGGTTTGCAGATCGGGCGAGGTCATGGCAACGTAGCCCACGACCAGAGCGGTGGAAATGATGAAGCCGATCAACGCAAAGGCGATCGTCAGCAGGACCGCCTGGACCACGCCTTTCCAGCCGGGCCGGACCCGAATCGTCAACGGATCGCCCGGAGGCGCGGACGCAGAGCGAGGATCAGCAGAGCAGCGAGCCCGACCTTGACCAGGTCGTTCGCGAAGAACGGCAGGAAGCCCATCCGGAACGCCGCGGCTGGATCCCCGCCCAGAATCGCGAGCTGGGACACCCCCCCGATGTGAATGATCAACATGCCAACCAGACACGCCAGCAGCGTGGTGAAGACCGCCCGCCTGCCCGCCTGCCCGCCGGCCCGCGCGCAGAGCCAGCCGGTCACGGCCGCTGCCAGCGGATAGGCCAGCAGATAG
>Ga0075425_100007801_pt1 | contig 11322 bp, 9 predicted proteins | sample SoiMethybrSBSTD4_FD_75300 | JGI IMG/M metagenome (GOLD analysis project Ga0075425, IMG submission 75300) | Bulk soil microbial communities from a Populus tree surrounding site in Tennessee, USA - Soil MetaG P. TD hybrid SBSTD4 | ecosystem: Environmental > Terrestrial > Soil > Tree plantation...
ATCGAAGTCGAGAGCGAGCAAATGCGAGCGTCGCTGAATTCGGTGAGCGGGAACACGTCCGATCCGAAGCGACTTCAGGAGCGCGTCCAAATTTCCGAATTGAGACCCCGCGCGAGTGCAGGAGCGAGGACGGACGTGTGACCGCGGAACAAGGTTTGGAGTGGGGGCTGGAGCGGCTCACGGGGCGGGTTGGGGCGCTTCCTCCTATAATGAGGGGCTCCAAAACGTTCCGACCGGCACAAGCCCGGCAAGTGCTTGTCGCACAGAGGGCTGGGGCCGTTTTGGGCGACAAAAAGGAGCCCCGTGTCCGCTTGAGGCAACGGGGGATTTTTGCTAGAGTGTCGCCTCAGAAACGCGGTGTTCTCGACCGCGCCCGCGACAACATCATGTCTACCCTTCAATCCGAAAAGGCTGTTATGAGCGATCGAATGAATCTGTTCGAGATGGCGACGTCACAGTTCAAGAAGGCTGCTGCCGCCATGAAATTGGACCCCAGCGTCTATGCAGTGCTGTCGGAGCCACAGAACGAGATCGTGGTGAATTTCCCCGTCAACATGGACGACGGGTCCATCAAGGTTTTCCGCGGATACCGCATCCAGCACAACAATACGAATGGCCCGTACAAGGGTGGAATTCGATTCCACCTGTCGGTCGACCTGGCCGAGGTGAAGGCGCTCGCGCAGTGGATGACGTGGAAGTCCTCTCTCATGGGCATTCCAATGGGCGGCGCCAAGGGCGGCGTCACCTTGAACCCGCGCGACTATTCGGAAGGCGAGCTGCGTCGCATCACCCGCCGCTTCACCTACGCGCTCGGGAACAATATTGGCCCCGAATACGACATTCCGGCGCCCGACGTCGGCACCGGCCCGCGCGAGATGGTCTGGATGATGGACACGTACATGACCATGTACAACGCATCCGACAGGAACGCCACGCGCGGCGTCGTCACGGGCAAAAGCATTCTCTCCGGGGGCAGCCTCGGTCGCGACAAGGCCACCGGCCAGGGCCTCGTGTTCTGCTTCGAAGTATGGGCCAAGCACACCGGGTTCAAGATTCCGGGCTCGACCTTCTTCGTCCAGGGCTACGGCAACGTGGGCTCGTGGGCAGCTCGGATCATGCAGGACGGCGGCTCGAAGATGCTCGCCGCGTCGGATCACACGGGTGCGATCGGTAACCCCGAGGGCATCGATGCGCATGACCTGGCCAAGCACGTGGCCAAGACCGGCGGCGTGAAGGGCTACGCCAAGGCCAAGGAAATCGATGACGCCACCTTCTACGGCACCCCGGCCGAGGTCTTCATTCCGGCCGCCCTCGAGTGCACGGTCAACATCGAAACCGAGAAGTACATCAAGGCCAAGTACGTGGTGGAAGGCGCCAATGGGCCGACCACGCCTGACGCCGAGAAGCGCCTGATGGATCGCGGCATCGTCGTGATTCCGGACATCCTGGCCAACTCGGGCGGTGTGACGGTGAGCTACTTTGAGTGGGTGCAGAACAAGATCAGCGAGGTATGGGATCTCGACCAGGTGGACCGCGAGCTCAAGAAGAAGATGGTCAGCGCCACCGAGCACGTGATCGAGGAGATGAAGAAGCGCAACGTCGATCCGCGCACCGCGGCCATGACCCTGGCGCTATCGCGTATCGAAGCCGCTCACCGCGAACGAGGAATCTTCCCCTAATATTCCGGCAGTTGATCGTGTTTCCTGGCAAGGCGCAACGCAGCCAGGGGACACGAGCGACGCCGGTATATCAACCTTGGGTGGGAGCTCCGGCTTGACCCAGGGTTTGTAGTTTCTGGCGGGCGCGTTTGATCGCGTCCAGGTCCCACGCCGCATCCCCCCAGTAGCGGACGAATGTCGCGTAATTGTCGCGTGCCGCGTCCCGCTGGCCCGCCGCAAGCTGCGCCTCCGCGCGATAGAAATACGACTGCACATACAGCACCGGATCGCCGTGGTACGGAAACTCGAGTCCGTACATCGCTCGCCGGACATCCGCGAATGCTCCGATGGCCTGCTCGGCCTGGCCGCTCTGGAATGCCGCGTACGCAGTGAGGAACTTGCGGCGCTCCATCGCACCGGCACCCACCGCGGTCCGCTCTTTCGCATCCTTGGCGAGAAGGGTGAGCGCGTCGGGCTGCTTCTCCTGCGCGATGTCGGTCAATGCCCCCAGCTCGGTCGAATCGACCGACAGGCGGCGCGACCACAGCACCCAGTCCTTCTCCGATGAAAGCCGCGCCAGCACATCGTTGGCCGCATCGAAGCCGCGGTGCGCCAGCTGGATGCGCGCGCGCGCAATACGAACCGGGGTGTCGCCGAAATCGGTGACCCATCGCTCCACCACGCCTTCTGCCGCGTCGGCGCGACCGAGCTGGCAAAGCGCATCCACCAGGTCGCAGGCGAGGGAAAGCCCGCGCTGGTGCGCACCCGCCATCATCGCTTCGCGGATCGCTTCGTCCATGGACTCCACGCCGTCGTCGAAATCACCCGCCAGGAAATCGGCAAACGCGATTCCCTCGTGCCCGGCCGAGGCAAGCACGGGATCGTCGAAGAGCATCAGCTTCTCGTAGCTCACGCGCGCCGACTCGAAATCGCCTGCCTGTGCGTACAGGCACGAACGCGTGAGAATGGCGGGGACGCAATGCGGATCGAGGTCGAGCGCGTGGCTGCACGACTCGAGCGCCGCGGAGGCATTCTCGCGCGCTAGCTCCACCTGGGCGAGGAGGACGAGCGGAATCGGCTCTTCCGGGTAGAGCGCCGAGAGCTCGGACGCCTCGCGCTGGGCGCGGTCGAGCTGGCCCGCCGCAGCATAGCGGCGGATCGAGAGCTCCACCACGCGACCCACCGTTGCGTCCTGCTTGAGCAGCGGCTCGAGGTGCTTGGATGTGTCGTCGAGGCGGCCGAGACGGAAGTACGCGAGCGCGAGGTAGAACTGCGCGTCGGCGGAAGCCGTCTTGCTGCGCACGAGGGTCGAGAGCGAGGTGATTGCGCCGGCGTAATCCTGTTCGACGAAGAGCGAGGTGAGTCCCGCCACGAGCATCGTGTCGACAGGAGACGCCGCCGTGGTGCGGGCGTGCGCGGCCGCGCGCACGAGCCCGCGCTCGTTGTCCACGGTGGGATTGGCATAGCACTCGATCAGGCGCAGCCACGCATCGTGCCGCGTGGAATCCGCCGCCACCGCGCGTTCGTAGAGCAGCGTCGCGTCGCGTACGTGCCACACCTGCATGTATTCTTCGCCGAGCTGGTAGAGATCCTCCGCGCTCGCGTTGTGCAGCTTGTTGATTTCGATGGTGGCGGGTGTTTTGCCAACCAGCCGTGCGAGCCGTTCGTGCGCGCGCTCCGGCTCGCGATGGCGGCCCACGGTGCGGATCAGGAACACGCCGGCGACGAGCAGGAACACCAGCAGCACCGCGTAACGAATCGTCCTCAATGCGCGCTCCCCCGCTCCACGGTGGCCAGCACTTCGGACAGGCGCAGCGCTTCGGGACCGAGTCCTTCGCGGTGGCAGCGCAGCGCCAGGTCGAGCGCGGCGCGGTTGTAGGGTGTCGCCACGCCGTGCTGCTCTCCCAGTGCGATCACCGGTCCGTGGATGAACTCCGCCTCCATGCTGCGACGCTTGAGATAGAGATCCTGCCAGACCGAGTTGCGCACCTTGACGCCATGCTCGGTGCGGCGCGCGCGCGGGCGGTGCAGCTCTTCGATCATCTCGTCGATGGAGGGATCGCGTCCGTCGCACGAGCGCGCGCGGATCTTCGCCTTCTTGAAGACAGCGCGCGTCTCCTCGAGGATGGCGGCCTTGAGGGCGTGAAACTCGTTGGTGTCGTGATCGCGCGGATCGGTCACGGCGTGGAACACACTCTGCACGTTGACGGCCACCTTGAGCCAGCGATCGGCCATGAGGTCTTTCGTGACCACGGCGTCGAAACCCGCGGTGGTGATCATGCCCGCGAACAGGCGCGCGAACGCATCGCTTCCGCGCGGATACTTGCCCACCACCATGCGTCCACCGGCCTGGAACGAAACATTTCCGGGCTGCACCATCGAGCACGTCGTGCGGATGATGGCTCCGTACACGCGCGGAAAGTGCGCGGCCGCGACCCGCTCGGCGCTCACACCGTTCTGGACGCACACCACGGGCACATCTGAGCTGATGCTGGCGGAGAGGGCGTCCACCGCGGCGGGAACATCCTGCGACTTGACGCCCAGCACCACGCACTCGGCGGCGCCGGCGCGGTCAGCGGTCAGCGCCGCGCAGGCGGCGGGATGAGCGTGGTATTCGGCGGTGGCGGACTTGATGCGAAGGCCGTCGGCGCTCACCGCGTCGACGAGGGCGTTGCGCCCGATCAGGCAAACGTCATGATGATTGAGCGAGAGTATCCCGCCCAGGACACTCCCCACCGCGCCGGCCCCATAGACGAGAAACTGCATGACTGCTCCTCAAGGGCGCGTGCAACCGTCACGCCATGATTGCGGCTCCGCCTCGTGCCTTCCATGCGTCGAACCCACCCGCCACGTTGGCCACCTTGTAACCCATGTGATCGAGCAGGCCGGCGGCATAACGCGAACGCGACCCGGACGAACAGAACACCACGACCGGTTGCGAGCGCGGCACTTCTGCGATGCGCTCGAGGAGCCGCGTGTGCGCGATGTTGTGCACACCTTCCATGCGGCCGCTCTCGCTGAGCTCGGCGCTGCGGCGCACGTCGAGGAGAAATGCGCCGTTGGCGGCGTTCTTCTCGACATCCTCCACCTCGATCTGCGCGAGCGGGGCGGTTTTCCCCTTGGCCGCGTACTCGCGGAAGACATCGGGCGTGATGTAGCCCTTCACTTCGTCGAGTCCAACATGAATGAGATCGGTGATCGCCTCGCGCAGCCGGGATTCTTCGACGAGCAGCACGATCGGCGTCTTCTCCGGGACATAACATCCGGCGACCGTGTTGAACTGCGAGTTGAGCGGTGTGAAGAGCGCACCGGGCAGATGCGCGTGGCGATATTCGTCCCACGTGCGCGTGTCGAGCACGGCGACCCCGGAACCGCTCAGATCCCCGAACTTGTTGGCGGGCAGAAGCCGGGGCTCGGGCCCGTCGCCGAGGAGGGCCGGGCCGTCGCGGTTGTCGCGCTTCATGCGCGCAAAATAGAGCGGCGGCTCGGGCTGCCCTTCCAGGATATACGCCGTGAACGCATCGGGATCGGTCGCAGCGGCCAGCGAGCGATTGGCGGAGAGCTCATAGCCCACGGTCGACATCGGCACGGCACCGAGCGACTTGCCGCACGCACTGCCCGCGCCGTGCCCGGGCCAGAGCTGGATGGCGGGATTGAGTGCGCGGAAGGCGTTGATGGATGCATACAGCGCGCGCGCGCCGGGCTCCATCGAGCCCACCTGGCCCGCAGCGCTTTCGAGCAGGTCGGGACGGCCCACATCACCCACGAAAACAAAATCTCCGGAAACGAGTCCGACGGGAATGGCGGCACCGGCGGGAGTGTCCGAGACGAGGTAGCACATGTGTTCGGGTGTGTGACCCGGCGTGTGCCACGCGTCGAAACGAATGCGGCCGATCATGAAGTGATCGCCATTGTGCAGGACGCGATGCGGGTACGCGCTGCCCTTGAGCCAGTTGGACTGCCAGTCCGGACCGCCGTCACCGGACACGTATACAGTGATTCCGCGCTCGGCCAGCTCGCGCGCACCGGACAGGAAGTCGGCGTGGATGTGCGTTTCGGCGGCGGCGACAAGCGTGAGCCCTTCCGCCTTGGCGATGGCCAGGTACTGCTCCACGTCGCGCATGGGATCGATGATGATCGCCTCGCGTGTCGCCTGGCAGCCGATCAGATACGCGTACTGCGCCAGTTTGCGGTCATTGATTTGACGGAAGAACACTTCGCCACCTCCCGCACGGCCGTGTTGCATCCAATGTGTCGCAACCACGGCCCAAAGTCATCGCCTTTTTGGCCCGTCCCCCGCGATGAAGAAGGCGATCCAGCCCGGCGCATTCTCTGCGCTCTCCACTTTGCGGAAGATGCTGTTTCCGTAACCGCTGCGCCGGTCGATCCCTTCCCAGTAGATTTCCGCATGGCGGAAGCCGGCTTCGAGCAGGATCTCCCGGATCTCGGGGACGGTCCACAGGCGCCAATTATACGTGAATGCGCGCCGGATTCCGCCCCGGTCGTGAAATTTGAAATGAATGTGGAAGCGCGCAAAGTTGTCCACCGGGTCGTACTGGTCGAGCTGCCAGAGGTACGTGAAGCCGCGGTAGCGCGTCCGCTCGGTGAGCGGCTTCTGCGCTTCCCAGCCGCCGAAGATGTCGCCGATGAACAACCCACCCGGAGCGAGCGAGGCGCGCGCTGCCTCGAAATAGGCCCGCAACTCGTCGCGCGTCATGAAGATGAAATACGAGAAATTGAGCGCCACGATGAGGTCCACCCGGGGGCGCGTAACGTCCAGTACGTTGGCGCGCAGCAGCGTGACGCGCGAACGCTGCTCGTCGGAGAGCCGCGAGAGGTTGTGCTTGCGGCCCCAGGCCAGCGTGGGCGCGTCCAGGTCCACACCGAGGGCGGTGTTGGTGCGCCGGCGCTCGACCCATTCCGAGGCCAGGAGCGCCGTCCCACAGAAATCCTCTTTCAAGGAAGCGGGCGCAACACCGTTTTGCTTGCGGTACACACGGTCGAAGAAACCGAAATGGACGTCCGGGCTTTGCACCGCTTCCTGGTAGAGCCAGTGGCGATCGCGGGAGCGGGGCCCGCGAACGGGGCCGCTCCGGCGGCGCGACGTCTTGCGGGTGCGCCGCGCCCGAGGCATGGGGTGGTTGGACATGCGGGGATCCCTTCTCCCTCAAAAAACAAGGAGACCCGCGGCAGTGGCAGGTCTCCGAATACGATGGTAGCCCCTAGGGGAATCGAACCCCTGTTTTATGGCTGAGAACCATACGTCCTAACCGCTAGACGAAGGGGCCAAACAGGCCGCTCACATTAGCCTGCACGAGGCTCACTGTCAAGGTGGGGGCGCCGGCCTCGCTGCGTTGACGCTCGGTGGGTCGCAGAATTGACAGCGGATGTGATGGTATGTTAATTTGGGCGACAATCAGGTCTGTTATTCCACGAGGATTTTCCCATGATTCACTCCAGCGCATGCGAATACGCAATCCGCGCGATGACCTACGTCGCGGGTTTCGAACCGGGCACGCGGCTGCTCGCGCGTGACATCTCCGCGCACGAAAAGATTCCCGGACCGTTTCTCGGGAAGATATTCCAGACATTGGTGCGCGCCGGCCTCTTGAAATCGAGCAAGGGACCGGGCGGCGGCTTCTCGCTGGCGAAGGACCCGCAAACCATCTCTCTCTACGACATCTATCGCGCCATCGACGGCACGACCTATCTCGACGCGTGCGCGGTCGGGCTGGCGCGTTGCTCCGACGAAGTTCCGTGCCCGCTCCACGAGCGCTGGAAACCGATCCGCGAGCGCATCCGCAATTACCTGGAGGCGACATCGCTCGCCGACATGGCATCGGCCACGCGCAAGAAGCGCGCATCACTCGGCGAATCGGCCCGATGAACCTGGCCTCTCGCCGCACTTTCGTCGCTCTCCTCTTTTTCGCTTCGGTCGCGGTCGTGGCCCACGCGCAGGTGGCACTCCCTCCCGATGAAAAGGCCACGCGGGGAAAGAGCGTTCCCGATGTGACCCTGATCGGCGAGGACAGCACGTCGTTCAAGCTCAGCACGCTGGCGGGAAAACCGGTCGTCGTGAATCCGGTCTTCACCACATGCCAGCAGGTTTGCCCCATGATAACGCAGAACCTGCACAGCGCGCTGGCCGAGATCGGCGAGCCGGGCGTGGGCTACCAGGTGCTCACGGTTTCATTCGATCCCGCCGACGGGCCGGCGCAACTGCGCGAGTATCGCAGGAAGCTCGACCTTCCGCCGGGATGGAAGCTGGCCGTCGCCACGCCCGAGAACTTGAAGGCGCTCCTGGATGCGATCGATTTCAACTACGAGGCGCTGCCGCAGGGTGGATTTGTGCACGCCAACGTGGTGGCGATTCTCTCGCCCACGCTCACGGTGTCGTCCTATCTGCACGGCGTGACATTCGAATCGAAAGAGCTCCGTAACGCTTTCTGGCGCGCCACCCGGGAGTCATCGCTGGTGCGGCACTACCGCTCGTACATCGCGCTGGCGGCGCTCCTCGCGCTGACGACGACGATCGTTCTGCTGTTCAGTACGCGCAAGAAACCGGCGGCCGCCTGACAGAGCGCCAGCGCGGGATATGCAAAAGCGCCCGGGCGATGGATTCGCTCCGGGCGCTTTTTCGTTCAGGCTGGTTGGGGGGGGAGGATTCGAACCCCCGCAAACTGATCCAGAGTCAGTTGTCCTGCCACTAGACGACCCCCCAGCCGGGGTATGTCACCAAAATGGGTTCGAAGAGTGCTATAACTTAACAGCAAGGGAGAACCGATTCAAGCACCTCGTCGTCCGCATGATCCGCCGCTTCGCATCCGCTTTTTTGCGCCGCAATCCGCGCCCTGATACGCGCGCGATAGCGAGCGCCAACGAGTTCCGTCACAAAGGTCCCTCCGATGCGCGCGCCTACCAGGCGGCTTTCGAGTTCATCGAAAAGCTCGCACGCACTCTTCACCGCTATGGCTATACCGCTCCCGCCATCGAGGACGCGCTCACCGCGGTAAGCAAACGGCTCTCCATTCGCGGTGAATTCTTCGCCACTCCCACCGCCATCTTTGCCACGCTCGAGGCGCAGGATCACCAGGACACGTTCCTCATCCGTGTCGAGCCCGGCAACGTCAACCTCGACAAACTCTCGCGCCTCGACCGGCTCGCGCACGACGTGGCCGGGGGCGTGGTGTCGGTGCCCGAAGCATCCCGGCTCATCGACGAGATCCGCGCCACGCCTCCGCGTTACCGCGGCAAGACCACCGTGGTGGCAGCGATGGTGGCCTCCGCTTCCTCCGCGCGCTTTTTCGGCGGCGGCTGGCGCGAAGTGCTTACGTGCGGCGTGATCGGGTGCATCACCGGACTGCTCTCGCTGATTGCGCGGCGTGACCGGCGGTTCCAAATGTACGAACCGGTGGCCGCGTTCTTTGCGGGTGCGATCGCGTGCGTGGCCGCGGTGTACCTGGCGCCGGTCTCGCTGTTCATCGCGACGTGCAGCGGACTCATCATTCTGTTGCCCGGTCTCACCGTGACAACGGCCATCAGCGAGCTCGCCACGCAGCACCTCGCCAGCGGCACCGCGCGCATGATGTCGGCGCTCATCATTTTTCTCACCATCGGGTTCGGGCTGGCGGTGGGTCTCAAGCTGGGCATCGTCACCATGCACCCCAACATCGAGGCAACATCCGTTCCGCTCCCGACGTGGACGCTCCTGGTCGCGCTGGTGCTGGCACCCTTGGGATTCATGGCGCGCTTCCAGGCCAATCCGCGCGACGCGGTGCCGATCGTGTTCATCTGCACCCTGGCGTTCGGGGCGTCACGTATCGGCGCGGAATTGATGGGTGTGGCGAACGGCGCCTTTGCCGGCGCGCTGGCGGTGGGTGTGGCGAGCGGTCTCTACTCGCGCTGGAAAGGAAAGACCGCGCTGGTTACATCCACCGTGGGCATCATCATGCTGGTGCCGGGAAGCGTGGGCTTTCGCAGTATCACCAAGATCATCGCGCACGATCCCGTGGCCGGGATTCAGACCGCGCTCACCATGGTGGTCACGGCGGTGGCGATCGTCACCGGGCTCTTGCTCGCGCGCGTGGTCGTGCCGAGGCGCAACTGGCGCTAGCCCGGCCGCTCCGCGCAACGCGGTCGCACTAGGGCGTCTGTGCTTCGGGCTGCGGCTCCGTCCACGCCTGCGCCTCTGCCACGACTTCCTTGTACGACTTCTTGAAGATGCGCTGCGCGGCCGCGTCCGCGTCCTTCTCTTCCGGCAGCGCAAGAAGAAACGCCGCCACCGACTGTATGCCGTTGGTCTGCACGAGCTGGTTCACCATCAGATAGGAGTTGTACATCGCGCGGCGCGTCGGGATGCGATCGTTTTCCTTCTCCAGTGTCTGGTTGATATCGTTCACATTCATGCGCAGCGGTTTCGAGGCGTATTCCTTGCGTTGCCCGAGAAACACTTCGCGCTCTCCGGCGAGATACGTCGCCATGCCCCATACCACCCACTGCGGCGCCTTGCCCTGCGTGAAATGCCCGAACGCCCAGCGGCAGTACTCGCGGCGCGCAGCGACCTGAAGCAGGCCGCGCATGTAGAGCGTCATCGGCGTCTGCATGCTGAGCGTATCGCCCTTGATCGACGAATAGTTCCACCAGTCCTTGCCGGTTGCTTTCTGGAACACCTCGAGGTTGGGCGCGGTGAGCACCACGAGCTTCTCGCCGGGAATCTTGCCGAACTTCTTCTGGACCTCGTTCGCCATGAAGTCCATCTGCTTGAGCACGGCCATGGCCTGCAGCACGAAGATCTTGCGACTCGAGTACCACACCTGGAAGCGGTCGTTTTCGACGACACCACCCTTCTTGTCCCAGTACTCATCGCGTGTCACGCGATGGGTGAGCTTCATCGAGCGCATGCTGTCGATCTCGGCGTGGTTGAGCCCGCGATCGTTCTCGGGTGGTGCTTCGTAATTGAACTTCTGCACCGGCTGCTTGTTCTTGTCTCCGCACGATGCGGCCGCGACAGCGGCCATCAGCGCCAACGCCACCCAGACCCGCGGTTTCAGATGCTTGGTCACGCCTTGTTCCTCTCGTTGGATTGCATCAGCGCGCGGGCGGTTCGCCCGGCGCTCTCGATCTCGTGTTGCGCTTCGTCGCGAATGCGCGCACTCAGGTTCTTCTGTCCGGCGCGCGTCTCCTTGAGCCATTCGCGCGCAAATTTTCCCGCCTCGATGTCGTCAAGGATCGACGCCAGCGCGCGGCGTGTCTCGTCGGTCACAATGCGCCCGCCGCTGGCGAAGCTTCCCCACGCCGCCGTGCCGCTGATGTGTGTGCGCATGTAATGGAGACCGCCTTCGTACATCAGGTCGGCGATGATCTTGAGCTCCTGCAGGCACTCGATGTACGCCACTTCCGGCGCATAGCCGCGCGCCACCAGAGTCTCGAACGCCGCCTTCACCAGCTCGGGCACGCCCCCGCACAGGACCGCCTGCTCGCCGAAGAGGTCCGTCACCGCTTCTTCGCGAAAGCTCGTGGCGATGGCGCCGGCGCGCAGGCACCCGATGCGCGCCGCGTAGGAAAGCGCCGTCTGCTGCGCGTGACCCGACGCGTCCGTTTCTACACCGAGCATGCACGGAACGCCGCGTTTTTCCAGAAACTCGCTGCGCACGAAGTGTCCCTG
>Ga0075425_100007803_pt1 | contig 11319 bp, 11 predicted proteins | sample SoiMethybrSBSTD4_FD_75300 | JGI IMG/M metagenome (GOLD analysis project Ga0075425, IMG submission 75300) | Bulk soil microbial communities from a Populus tree surrounding site in Tennessee, USA - Soil MetaG P. TD hybrid SBSTD4 | ecosystem: Environmental > Terrestrial > Soil > Tree plantation...
CAAGGTCTATCCCCACAATGCCTCGCGTAAGGGCACGCTGGCAGCCTGCGACCGCAGCCTAAAGCGGCTCAAGACCGACCGCCTTGATCTCTATCTCCTGCACTGGCGTGGATCCCATCCCTTGGCCGAAACGGTGGAGGCTTTCGAGACCCTGCAGAAGGCCGGCAAGATTGTGAGCTGGGGGGTCAGCAATTTCGACGTTGATGATCTCGACACCTTGGCGGGCGTGCCCGACGGCAGCAACTGCGCTTCCAATCAGGTTCTCTATCACCTGGGTTCGCGGGGCATCGAATGGCGGCTGCTCGCCAAGTGCCAGGCGGCGAGGATCATGGTGATGGCGTATTCGCCGTTGGGGCAGGGGGCACTGTTGCGCAAGCCGGCGTTGAGCAAGCTTGCGGCCAAGCACGCCTGCGATCCGGCGGCGGTGGCGTTGGCGTGGGTACTGCGCCAAAAGGGTGTGATCACAATTCCCAAAGCGACCAAGCCAGAGCACGTGCGCGCCAATATCAAGGCCCTCGACGTCAAGCTCGATCAGGACGACCTCGCCGCGCTCGATAGCGCCTTCCCACCGCCACGGCGCGCGCATCCGCTGGACATGACCTGAAACCGTCAGGGCGTGCGGCTGCAGCGGAGCGCCCTACACCACCGGTACGCCCGTTTGCTTGGCTTCGTCCTCGGGCTCGACGTGGATTAGGACTTCAGCGCCGTGCACGGTCGTCCGCAGCGCTTGCTCGATGCGATCGCAGATTTGGTGCGACGCGGCCACGGTCATGCTGCCCGGCACCACGAGGTGGAACTCGATGAACGTCACGCGTCCGGCCGTGCGCGTTTTGACATCATGGGCCTCGATGGCGCCTTGGGCGTTGTCGGAGATCACTTTGCGGATGTGTCGCGCCACCTCGGCAGTGACGGCTTCGTCCATGAGCCCGCTCACCGACTGGCGCACCAGCCGCCAGCCGGCCCAGAGAATGTTGCCCGCTACCAGTGCGGCCATTATGGGGTCGAGCACCTGCCACCCCGTCAGGGTGGCGAGCAATAGCCCGAGGATCACACCCAGGGAGGTGGCCACGTCGGTCAACAGATGCCAACCGTCGGCGACAAGCGCTGGCGAGCGCTGCCGGCGGCCCCAGGTCAGCAGAAACCCGGACCAGAGGCCATTGATGGCGGTGGCGAGACCATTGATGGCAAGGCCCCGGAGGGGGTCGCTGAGCGCACGCGGGTTGAGGAGCGCATCCAAAGCCTCATGCAAGATCAGGAGAGCGGCCACGACGATCAATACGCCCTCGATTACCGCGGAGAAGTACTCGGCCTTATGGTGGCCAAACTGGTGGCGGCGGTCCGCGGGTTGGGAGGAGATGTGAACGGCGTAAAGGGCAATGAGCGCGGTGATCAGATTGACGATGCTTTCCAGCGCATCGGAGTAGAGCGCCACGCTGCCGGTGATCCAATAGGCCAAATACTTGAGTGCCAGCACCAGCACCGCCACGACAATTGAGGCGATGGCGGCGAGCCTCAACTTGTCGACCGTGGCGGTTGGGAAGCCTGGCGCCATGCGTTCCTTCGCCCTGCGAATCGGGGCCTGCAATGGCACGAACCGTTGGGGTGCGCCAGCCCTTTTGCACGCCTGCGCGTGGACCCGACCCCAAGCTTTCGCTTCCGTTCACCTGGTGCGTGTTGCAATGGGTATGGTGCGGCCCATTGCCCGATGCTGGCGAATCTGATGGAAGGCCGCGAGCTCGGCACCAGGCAGTTCGGTGCGCGTCCGGCTGTGGCGACCGCGAGGGAGGCGAGCATGGCCAATTTTCCCACTCACATTGCGATCGGCACCGTGGTGAGCGGCGCCCTGGCGACGGTCACTGCGGCGGCAGACCTGGTGGCGCCTGAGAACATCGTCGCTGTGACGTTGGCCGGTGTGCTGGGCTCGGTGCTGCCCGATATCGATCTCAAAGATTCACGGCCTGCCCGGGCCATGTTTGCGGGGCTTGCTGTGTTCTTTTCCTTTGCGGTGTTGTTCGGTCTGGAGCGTAAATATTCCATTGCGGAAATGCTGGTTTTGTGGCTCGGCACCTTGGTGTTCGTGCGCTACGTGGCCAAAGAGATCTTTGCCCGCTTCAGCTATCACCGTGGCATCTGGCATTCGCTGCTGGCGATGGCGTTCTGTGCCTTCGTCACGGCCTGGGTCTACAGCCGACTGCTGCAGCGTGACGAGGGTGTCGCTTGGCTGGCGGCGGGCTTCATGTCGGTCGGCTACCTGACGCACCTGATCCTTGACGAGATCTATTCCGTCGACGTGATGGACACGCGCATCAAGGCGTCCTTTGGCACTGCGCTCAAATTTGTCGACGCCAAGCACTGGGGGCATACTGCGGCCATGGCGGCGGCGACCATCTTGGCGCTCCTGGCGACGCCGCCGACCAAGATGTTCATGGAAAATGTCACGTCGCATGCGCTCTGGAGCGAGCTCCACCAGCGGCTGCTGCCACCGGGCCACAAGTGGTTCCAGGGCATGGCGTGGGTGCTCGAGAGCCCGCCGCCGCGTGGCAAGGCCAGCGCCGTCCCAGCAGCCGCCCCTATTGCCACTGGCTCGATCGGCTCGGCGCCGGCGGGCGAGGCCCGGGAGACGCCACGGGAAGGCGCGACAACGAGGTAGGTCGTCGCCTATTTGTGCTTCACGGTGCAGACAGCGGCACCGCCTCTAGGAAGGTGCGCTCCTCGCTCAGGATGAAACGCCGCTCCTGAGCGAAGCGAAAGTTTGCTGCTCCGTCTGGAGAGGCCTTGAGACGCGTGCGATAGGTTTCGTACGCCGCCAAGCTATCGAAGGAAATAAGGCCTAGGGCCACGTTGTTGGTGCCCTCGTGCGGCAGGAAGTAGCCGACAAGCTTGCCGCCGCACTTGGGAATGATAGGTCCCCAATTGGCCGCGTATTGCGCGAAAGCTTCGCGCTGAAAGGGATCGATCGTGTAGCGGATGACGACGGTGATCGGCATGGCTGGCTCCTGTGTGACAGCCATCTTGCCCGATTTCCCGCCGGATCGCTTCGATCGAGCCCGAAATATCCGAGCCCGTGGCTTGGCTAGGCTCCCAAATACGCGCGTTTGACATGGGGATTGTCGAGCAGCTCAGCGCCGGTGCCTGACAGGGTGATGCGGCCCTGCTCCAGCACGTAAGAGCGGTCGCAGAGCGCGAGCGCGGCGAACGCGTTCTGCTCGACCAGCACAACTGTGATGCCGCGGGCGCGAATATCCTTGATGATCTCGAAGGTGGCCTCGACCAGCGTCGGCGCCAACCCCAGCGACGGCTCGTCGAATAGCACAAGCTTTGGGTCGGACATCAGCGCGCGCGAGATCGCAAGCATCTGCTGTTCACCGCCCGAGAGGGTGCCGGCAGCCTGGCGGCGCCGCTGCCTGAGAATGGGAAAGCGCGCATAGATCGCTTCCAGATCCGCAGCGATACCACTGGCATCGCCGCGCCGGTAGCAACCCATTTCGAGGTTCTCGGCGACTGTCATGTAGGGGAATACGCGACGCCCCTCTGGGCAGTGGGCGATGCCGAGCTCGAGAATTCGCCGCGCGCTCGCGCGCGTGATGTCTTCGCCGAGAAAGGTGATGCGGCCAGCCGCCGGCGTGAGCAGACCAGAGATTGCCTTGAGTGTGGTGGTCTTGCCGGCACCGTTGGCGCCGATCAGTGTGACGAGCTCACCCTGCCTCGCGTCCATGGTGAGCCCACGGACAGCCTCGACCTTGCCGTAGCGGCAGACGAGCCCTTCAATGCTGAGCACGGTCCGAGATCCCCGGCAGGCCTGGCGGCTGTGTGGCGACTTCGACTCGACATATCCGCCCAGCAGCTGCGACCGCCGGTTTGGGCATCCGTTCCATCGAATAGGCGACCCATCTGCCTACTCGGCGGCCTGCGCCCTCGGTGTGGCGATGCCAAACTGCCACAGCATTTCGATCAGCAGGAACAGGTCGGCCTCGCGCCTCCTGATGTCGTTTGCACTCCATTCGCTGCGACCGCGCAGGTCCGTGTTGATGGCAGGGATAGGCTCACCAGGGCTGTTGAAATAGACGTCTAGTTTGCGCGCAAAGCCAAGATTGCTGGCTCGGTCGTTCTGGTCCTTTGTCACCAGCACGAGGTTGCCCAGGCAATCCGTGCATTGCTCGCGCTCGGTCGGATCGGTGAACCACGTACGCCACGGACTGCCCGTGCCGAGCTTCTTGGGGAGCACGTGCTCCACGGTCATCTTGTTCGGGAGCAGGGCCGACTCCGGCCGACCCGACCTGGCATCTGTTAGTCGCATTAGCAGGTGCTTGGCCGTGGATGCGTTGAGCCCGTGCACGTTGCGCAGATTGTACTGCATGGTGCGGACCTCCTGGCGTGAGAATGCCAAGGGGCTGTCCGGAGCATCGAGATCGTGACCGCGTCGAATGCTCGAGACGACTGCAGCGAAGCGATGCACGCGCTTGGAGGCTCCAATGCCCAACAGCCGTACGCCGAACGCCAAGCGGTCGAGCTTAGCAAGGAAGGAGCGCAATCCTGCGGGGTCGCGCCCCTTGTCCAGCCACCACAGCATGGCGGGGGGGATCCAATCGGAAAACGAATGCCACCCGAGATAGCGCAGGTACTGGACGATGGCGGCGGAATGCGAGGAGCCAGTGTGGTGTGCGTTGACAATGTCATCGGCGATACGCGTGGCTGGCTGGAGCACGCGTTCGATGAAGGCGTGCGCTCCTCCGCTATCGGCGGCGATCTGCCGAATTCCGAGAATGACCCGGCTGTCTGGTCGCTCGTACATGGCGCGGATATGGCTGAACAGCTGCTCGAACCCATCTCCCAGCGTCCGTTCAGCCTCGGCCCAGACCTGCGCTGCTTGTTGCCTAGCCGGAAGGGGCACGCTGCCCAGTAGATCGGCCTTTAGGATGTCGTTGCGGGCTAGCGGCTTGCCGGTTGCGTTGAGCACCATGAAGATTCGATGGGCGCTGTCGATATCGGTGGTGGCGACGAACACCAAACGGCACCGATCGAGCAGAAAATCGGCAAATCTGCGTCGCTCGACAGCATCGTAGCTCTTGAGGGCGGCGATCACGTGCTCGCGCGCCTCCAGAATGCGTCTCTCCGATGGCGAGAGCCTGCCCTCCTCGGGCGCCACCTGCGTGGCATTTGGTGCCCGCACGTAGGCCTGGAAGAAGGCTTCGTCCGGCCCAGCAAGCAACAATCGCTGACGCGCATTCGCCCCCTGCTCGTTACCGATTGCGGCGGCCACGCGCACGTGTGGCGGCTGTCTTTGCTGGGCGTCCATGTCGCGCAGCACGCAAAAGAGGATGCTTAGTGTTGTCAGCCTCTGGAAACCGTCCACCACATCAAGTAGTCGGCTGGCACGAGCCCGCGGCCAACCCGCAATACGCGATGGCGGACGTTGATCGCGTGCGATGAACAGCATGGTGCCGAGGAAGTAGTCGCCGTCCCGGGTCCCTGGGGCGCCATCAACCGTAGCCGCGACAGTGTCCAAAAGGCGACACACCTCCTTCTCGGTCCATGCAAACGACCGCTGATAGACCGGAGCCTCGATGAAGTAGGGATTGGCAAAGAGTTGCCCGACCTGCACCGTCGGGGTGATGAACTCGTCCATACGTCTGCTCTTGATTAGGACCCGCACTTATTTGCAGCCCGCCATTCACAACATGAATTGTTCCACGGGTGCAATAAAAACATCATACTTGCCAGCGCTGACCGTTTGTGCTTCGGGCTGTTTGCGCACCAAGGCGGTGCGCGGCGTTCGCACATCGGACGCATGGCAAATGGGGCAGAATAGCTTACCTCGATGCTTGAAACGGCGTTCGCGCTCGTCCGCCCTCTGCTCGGGGCGCTCGACCCGGAGCAGGCGCACGAGCTGACGCTGCGGTCGCTGGAGATCGGCATTCATCGGCGCCACGCCGGGCGTGATGATGGGCGGCTTGCGACCAGCGTATGGGGGTTGACGTTCGCCAATCCGCTCGGCATCGCCGCGGGTTTCGACAAGGACGCACGGGTGATCCCGGCCGTGCTCAGCATGGGTCTGGGTTACGCCGAGGTCGGCACGCTTACCCCGCGGCCACAAGTCGGCAATCCGCGACCGCGGATCTTCCGGCTGAACATGGATCAGGCACTTATCAACAGGCTCGGGTTCAACAACGGCGGGCACGCTGCGGCGCTGGCGCGGCTCCTCCGGAGCCCACCGCGAGGGATTGTGGGCGTCAACGTCGGCGCCAACAAAGACGCACCCGATCGCGCGGCCGACTATGTTCAGGGCATACATTGCTTTTACGACGTTGCCGCGTATTTCTGCGTCAACATCTCCTCGCCCAATACCCCGGGCCTGCGTGACCTGCAGGCGCCCCTCGCACTCGACGATCTTTTGGGGCGCGTGATGGCGGGGCGTTCGGTGGCGATCGCGGCCGGTAAGCCCCGGCGCCCAATCGTCGTGAAGATCGCTCCCGACATTGCGGAAGCCGACCTAGAGCCGATTGTTGCCGTGCTACTGAACCGCGGCATCGACGGAATTGCCATCGGCAATACCACGCTTTCTCGCGCCGGTGTGAGCAATAGGGTGGTGGGCAGGGAGCTTGGCGGATTGTCGGGCCGTCCGTTGTTTCACCGTTCCACCGTCATGCTTGCGCGGGTCTATCGGCTGACGCACGGCCGTGTCCCATTGATCGGCATCGGTGGGATCGACTCGGGCAGCGCGGCCATCGCCAAGATCGAAGCCGGTGCGACGCTCCTACAGTTCTATACCGGGCTTGTATTTGAGGGCCCAGGACTGATTGGCCGCATCAAGCGGGCGTTGGTTGATTACGCCGAGCGCCAGAAACTCGTCCGCATCGGCGACGCGACCGGGATTGCCGCCGAGGCATGGGCCAACCGGCCGTTCGAGGCCTAGGTGAGTAGGTCGAGGCGACGTTGACAGGGGCGGCGGCAGCGGGCTCAACTTCAACTGGCATCGCTAGGAACGGAGAGAGGCAATGGCAGCAAACACGGCGCGCATAGGTTGGATTGGCGCCGGTCGAATGGGTCTGCCCATGGCCGAGCTGCTGGTGAAGGCTGGCCACGACGTCACGGCCTGGAACCGCACGGCCAGTAAGCTGGAGCCGCTAAAGGCGCACGGTGCCAAGGTGGCCAAGCGCGCGGCGGATCTTGCCGGCCTCGACATCGTGTTCTCGATGGTTTCGGCGGGCAAGGACCTGGAGGAGGTCTACTTCGGGCCTGCGGGGGTGAGTTCTGGGATGGCCAAATTGCCGGCCACGTTCGTCGATTGCTCGACGATTGGCGTGGAGGAATCGGCTGCAGTGCGCGAGCGCCTTGACGCAGCGGGCGCCCAGTATATTGCCGCGCCGGTGAGCGGCAACGCCAACGTGATCCGGGCCGGCAAGCTGTCCTCGGTTGCATCGGGACCGGCGGATGCCTTTCGACGAGTCGAGCCCCTGATCAGGGCATATGCCCCGGCCGGTGTCTCCTATGTGGGCGAGGGGGAGCTTGCGCGCGTGTGCAAGATCGCCCACAACGTGATGCTGGGCGTGGTGATTGAGAATTTGATTGAAATCACATTGCTCACCAACAAGATGGGTGTGCCGCGTCACGCATTTCTGGAATTTCTCAACACCAGTGTGATGGGCTCGATGTTCACGCGCTACAAATCGCCCGCGCTCGTGAACCTCGACTGGGCGACTACATTCACGCCGGAGCTATTGCGCAAAGATCTCGACTTGGGCTTGGAGCTGGGCCGCGAACAAGAAGTGCCCATGCCCGTGACGGCAGCTGCCCGCGAGATGCTGCAGAGCCACATCGGCGCGGCCCGGCTGCGCGTCGATGCCGATAAGGTGCTTGGGGCCGATTTCGCCGCCCTGGCAGAGACCATGGCGCGCGCGGCCGGCATGCAGCTAGAGAGCGAGAACAAATCCGTACCCACCGGGCTCGAGTAGACATGGACGAGTAGACAGGGACGAGTAGACAGGGACGAGTAGACATGGACTTGAGGGTACAGCAGCGGCTCGCTTGTCTCATGGGTCGAGCAAGACGCTCGCTTCCGCCAAGTCCGCCGCAAAACGGTCGACGGTGTCCGGGGTTGTGTCCCAGGCGCACATGAGCCGGCAGCCGGCATCGCCGAGGAAGGTATAGAAGCGCCAGCCCTTCGCGCGCAGCGCTGTCTGGAGCGTCGGCGAAAGTTCCACAAACACGCCGTTCGACTGCACGGGCGCGATCAGCCGTACCCCCGAAACATTTGTGATGTGCTTGCTCAGCCGTGCTGCCATGGCGTTGGCGTGGCGCGCGTTCTTGAGCCACGCTCCACTCTCGAGCAGAGCCAGCCAGGGCGCGGTCATGAGCCGCATCTTGGAGTTGAGGTGTCCCGCCTGCTTCACTCGCCACTCGAACTCGGTTGCCAAATGTTGATCGAAGAACAGCACCACCTCGCCGACGGCCAGACCGTTTTTCACGCCGCCGAAGCACAAGACGTTGACCCCGGCGCGCCAAGAGAGCTGCGCCGGGGTGCATTGGAGCGTGGCTATAGCATTGGCGAAGCGAGCACCATCCATGTGCACCGTTAGTTCATGCTTTCTTGCCATCTCACAGAGTGCGCCCACCTCTTCGGGGGTGTAAACGGTGCCGAGTTCGGTCGCTTGCGTGATGGAGAGGGCGCGGGGTTTAACGTGATGCACGCCGCGACCCTTTCTGGCGAGTGCGTCGACGACATCGGGTGTCAGCTTGCCGAGCGGTGTATCGGCCGTAACGATCTTGGCTCCGCCGGAGAACAGTCCCGGTGCGCCGGCCTCGTCCTCCTCGATGTGCGAGAAGGCATGCGCAATCACCGCGTGATAGGGCGCGCAGATCTGGGCCAGCGACAGCGCATTGGCCGCCGTGCCATTGAAGACGAAAAACACTTGGGCCGCTGTCTCGAACAGCTCACGCAGGCGTGTGCAGGCGTTGTCTGTCCAGGGATCATCGCCGTAACCCGTCGCGTGTCCCGCGGCATTGGCGCCCACAAGCGCCGTCAGCGCCTCCGGACACATGCCGGCGTTGTTGTCTGAGGCGAATTGTTGCGGCATGAGGCTGTTTGCGGCGTCAACGCCCCCGGAAGAGGCCGCCGAGGATGCCAGACTTCTTGGGGCCGGCGGCGGCCGCGATCTCCGCTGGCGGTGCGCCGTAGGGCTTTGTCGCTTGACCGTTGCCGGCCGTCACTGCCGCCGGATCGGCGCCGACGCGACCGGCCCGCTTATCGGCTTCGGATTCGCGTGCCAGGCTGAAATCGAAGTGGATGCTCGGCTGCCCCGTAATCGGACAAGCCGGGTCGCCGTCTTTGACTTCGGCCACGAGGTCGGCCGACGCGCCGAAAACCACGTCATCTTGGAGGTGTGTATCACCGGCCAGATAAAGCGCAGTGACGAGCTCGCGGTAGCCCGGTGCGCTGATCAGGAAGTGGATGTGGGCCGGGCGCATACCGTGGCGCTTCTGCGACATGACCATCTGTCCGACGGGGCCATCGAGTGGAATAAAGTAGCCGAGCGGCCGTACGGTTCGGATGAGATAGTTGCCGTCAACATCGGTTTTGAAGATGCCACGGCAATCGATCTCCTCAATACCGTTCTGGATGTCGTAGCGACCGTCGGCAGCGGTCTGCCACACGGTCACCTGGGCGTTTGGCAGGGGGGCACCCTGCGCGTTCGAGACGCGACCGAAAAGGACGACCTCGGCGCCTTCGGTTTTCTTGGCGATCTGGGCGCCGCTCGCAAACGTTGGTGTATTCTCGCGGAAGAAGGGCCCGAGCAGACTAGCGCTCGTTGCCTCTTCGACCTTAGTCTTGTCGTGCATGATGTTGACCAGCGCGGAAAGGCCCAGGGTGTCTGACAGCAGGATGAACTCTTGGCGCGCCGGCGTGCAGGCCTGGCCGACTTTGGTCATGAACTCGATGCCCTTGATCCACTCTGCTGGTGTCAGATTGACCTCGCGCGCAAAAGCGTGCAGGTGGCGCACCGCCGCCTCCATCACCTCTTTCATCCGGGGATCCGGCGTGCTCGCCATTTGCTCCAGCACGGCGTCGGTAATCGTCAATGGTGTGTATGCGCGCATCGGCGTTCTCCTTGGGATCGGACCCGCCGTCCGCTCCATCGCAGCGAACGAATATAGGGCGTGAGCCAAGCTCATCTGCCCGGGTTTGTTTAACCAGGGTCTTCCATGGTCCAGGTCGTGTCAAGCAACGGGCAAGTATGGGCGCACCCCCATCTTGCGGCTATCGATATTGGGCGATGTCGGCGTCGGTCGCGGCAAGTTCACGCTCGATGTCCAGCGGCGGACAGCCCTTTGCGATTAGCACGCCGTGCAGCGAGCGGACATGAGCGCGCTCCCGGTCGTACTCCTCAAGCGAAGCGAGGCCCTTGTTGGAGCCACCGAACCAGCGGGAGAAGGCCTGCACCGCCGTGGGTGCGGCTGTGTCCCGTTCGGCCTTGGCCTTGGCGGGTAGAGCCTTGAGTACCTGAAGACGACCCCAGATGCCGTTGGAGAGCCGAGTGCAGTCCATTGCCTGCTCGCTCAATTCCAAATTGTACGTGCCGTCTTTCTGCAGGCCGATCGATGCGCTGGCGCATCCGGCTGCCGTTGCGCACGCCAGAATGGCAAGTGCGCACCCGAGGCGAACGAGCAAGGGGTAAGGCGCGGTACCGCGATCCGATGGGCGCGCGACGGACACGGGGCGGAAGCCTTCAGCAGTTCAGCACCAAAAGACTGCGCCACCTTGAGTGGGCCACCAGATGAGCCTAGCGCAAGCTAGCTCATCAATTGAGCATGTCGGAATTTCGACAGCATCGGCTGCTCCTTTGCCATGATTCGTCCAGGCGGGCACCGGGCGTGCCAGGTCGATCCCCGGTGTCACCTGGCGGCCGGTTGCCTGCGGGGCCAGCTACCTGCGGGCCAGTGCGCGCAGCTCCTCTTCATCGAGCTGCCTCGCCTCCTCCTCCAGCATGATCGGGATGCCGTCGCGGATGGGATAGGCGAGCCGCGCTGCGCGGCTGATCAGCTCTTGGCGGGCTTCGTCGTAAAGGAGTGAGGTCTTGGTGCGCGGGCAAACCAGGATCTCGAGCAGGCGCGGATCGACGCGTTTGGCGTTGCCTTCGTTTGGGTCTTCCGCCATGACGGCTGGCTCCATGCTATTGCAGCCTTGATCCCGAGCCGTCGGTCCCGGCTGCCAACTCCATCTCCGCCAGCGCCATCAGTACCTCCGCACGCGCCTTGAGAGTGGGGGTCTCGAGCAGCGCTTGCTTCTCCTCCGGCCCGTAGGGGCTGGCGATGGCAAGCATA
>Ga0075425_100007804_pt1 | contig 11318 bp, 12 predicted proteins | sample SoiMethybrSBSTD4_FD_75300 | JGI IMG/M metagenome (GOLD analysis project Ga0075425, IMG submission 75300) | Bulk soil microbial communities from a Populus tree surrounding site in Tennessee, USA - Soil MetaG P. TD hybrid SBSTD4 | ecosystem: Environmental > Terrestrial > Soil > Tree plantation...
CGGCGCGGGCCGTTAGAGTCCGTCGCGTCAATCTTGAAGGAGGGACCCATGACACGATCGATCTCAGTGCGAACTCACGCGTTGATGCTGTCGAGCGCCGCGTTCTTTGTCTTCGCCTGCTCCGCGGGCAACAACGACGACGGCTCCGCGGACAATTTGGTCGAGAAGTCATCGGCGGCCCACAATTTTTGCGGCAACAACAAATGCGATCACGGCGAAACGTGTTCGACCTGTCCACAGGACTGCGGCTCCTGTGGTGCGGGCGGCAGTGGCGGAACGACCAGCACGACCACCACGACAAGTACGACCGGCGCCGGTGGAAGCGGGGGAGGGGGCGGCTCGGGCGGAAGTGGTGGCGGTACCGGCGTCTGCGGGTCCACGGCGATGCCGCCCGCGAACTACCAGCACGTCGTGATTTTTTCCCTCGAGAACCGCACCTGGTCCAACGTGGGCCTCGGCTTCTCCGCGACGACCATGCCGTACCTCCATTCGCTCGCCTCGCAGTGCTCGTATTTCAGCGATTGGACGGAGACCAACACCGGACAAAATAGCCTCACGCAGTATATCGGCGAGACGAGCGGCGTGAACAACACGAGCACCGTGAACGACTGCAACCCGTCCCCCTCGTGCCAGTCGACCGACAACAACATCTTCCGCCAGGTACGCCAGGCGGGCGGCACGGCGAGGAACTACGTCGAAGGCGCGACCACCGGTTGCTCGGCCAGCGGCAACGCCGCCAAGCACATTCCTGGCCTCTACTACTTCGGAACGTACACGGACGGCAGCGGGACCCACAATGATCACGATTTCTGCAACACCGAAGTCCGCCCGTACAGCGAGTTCGACGTCAACAACCTTCCGACCTACGCGTTCATCACGCCCACCCTCTGCAACGACGGCCACGACTGCGGCGACGCCACGGTGGATGCTTGGGCAAGCACCAACATCCAGAGGGTCTTGAACAGCCCCGCCTACGCGGCAGGCACGACCGCGGTCTTCGTCTGGTACGACGAAGATCACCCCGTGCCGAACCTCCACATCGCCCGGACCTCGCACAAGGGGAACATCACGCAAACCGGCGTGGGGACGCACGCGGCGCTGCTCAAGACGATCGAGGACATGCTCGGCGTCCCGTTCATGAACCAGGGGCAATTGCCGGGCGCGACGGACCTCCGGACGATCCTCGGGCTCTGAAGATCCGAGCGTATCCTCGGGTCAGCGAAGGGTGGCCGTTCATGGACAGCCAATCGCGCCGGGGTCGCCGAAAGTCAGTTGCCAAGCCGGCGGGGGAAGGATGCCACCATCGGGCAGTTGGGCTGAGAGGCTCAGCCTGGGACTTCCGGGACTGAAGTCCGCACGGTAGGTGACGCTCGCCCCATCGTAGGTGCCGGACCAGACAGTCATGCGGTGCCCCAGACCCCAGGACCCCTCATAACCCGGGACCACCGGCGGCACATCGACCGTTCCTGTCACGCATCCGAACGAAAGGATCGCGCCGTTGGCGGTCACCATCATCCGAATGCCGGTCCCGCCCCACTGTCCTTCGCGCAACCGAGAGTTTTGGACGACGCACTCCCCGTCGTAAGCCTTCGCAGCCAGCGCTTGTTGCAGCAAGCACGAGTTCTCATACGTGAAATCGTCACAGCCGCAGGCCTGAGCAGTCGTGAGCGGACACGTATCCGGGACGCGCACGCAGATGCCGTAATGACCGGCGCGGACCTATGGTGGCTGGGTCCGCAGGTGAATGCGGAAGGGAAAGAGCCGCTCGGGCCGTCGTGACGAGCTCACCCCTTAGCCTGGGACTCCGCCGACAACGGGACTAGGGACTCAGCGCGCCTCGAACGCGCCACAATCCAAAGGGTCGTCAGCAAGATGAACACCACGTACAGGAGTCGACCCCCGAGGAATATCTTTGAGAACGTCAGCGCAGGGTCAGCGTGCACGGGCCATAGGATAAGGAGCGCGGCGTATACCATCTGCGAAACCACATGAGCCGCGTTCGGGCTGAAGGTGTCACGGGCAATGTATGCATGGATCGCGAGGACTTGCCCGATTTGAAAAAGTGCGGCTCCGGCAGTGGTCCAGGGCAGGAGCCGTGAGACCGGTGCGTACTTTGGGCCAAATAAGATGGGCGTGATCGAATCGGTCGCCACAATCACCACGAATACGACGGCTACGAGAGACCCTCCAGTAAACCGCAAAAAATCGCGGCGCAATCGTGCCGTGGCCCGCATGGGCGCGGGCACTTTGGCGATGGTATGCGTAATCACCGGGAGATAGTAACTGATCAAGACGCCGCACGGAATCGCGACCGCAGACGAGGAGAGGCCAACCGCCTGCACGAAGTACGCAGTCGCGCTCGGGTCATCCAGGCTCGACAGCCTCCACCGTTCCGCCGAAGCGCAGACCTGCGTCACGATGCCCGAGAAGACGTAAGGAAGCGAGTACCAGACAAAGGAGCGAACCGAGAGCTGCGCGCTGACCACGCCGTGATCGCGCGGCTCCTCTTCTCTCCGGAGCAGTTGCACGACCAGCCCCGTGGTCACGACCGCTATGAGCAGGTAGTATCCGGACTGGACGCCGAGGAGTTCCTCCCCTGTATGGGGGACCAGAATCAGCCCGCCCAGCGCCAGCGCTAGCATCCGCAAAGGGTTTCCCATGAGGGTCAATAGGCCCGCGGTGGTGCGACGCCTTTCTGCCGCCTGCACCGAGTCGAAGGCCTGATTGGTCGACTGCCCCACGCAGATCAGCCAAAGCAAAAGCGCGCTTCCCCAGAACGTCACGCCGAGACCGAGCCACCAGTACACGACGACGCCGATTGCCGCGATACCGGCTTGGATGACGAGACCCCAGCCGATCGCGAACGTGAAGCCCCACCCGGCTCGATGCTCCCTGGCCACGCGCCAATGGCGGACTACGTAGGCGTAGCCGCTCGCCGTAGGCAGCGTCAGCCAGAGCGCCAGGTTCATGAGAAGCGTCAGCTCCCCGAGAACGTGGGGGTTGACGGTTTGCGTGAGGAGTCGGTTGCCGACGAGGGTGGCGACTGCGTTGGCGCTCGAGAAAAAGACGACGATTTGCACTTCGCGGTTTTTTCGGACGCGTCGAGACAACTCGGTAAGAGTGGCGAAGAGCTGCAAAGAGGATCTGAGGTGGAGGACGCGGGAACTCGCGGAGGCCCAGCATAGCGCACGTTTCGACCGGCGAGTACCGCTCGCGTCTTCTCCGAGCGTCGGTCATCGGGTCCGCGCGGCCCTGCTCGAGCGCGTGCCTACTTGTCGGTGACAACGATCGGTGCCAATATCCCCGTCCAGGTTGCATGCGACTGGGCGATAGCAGCCCCTCCGGAGAGTGGACTCGAGGCTGGCATCGTCGATGTCGTCGCGCTAGACGGAGTGGGAGGTTTGACCAATGATGTCTGAGCTACTTACTCGCGGGATTTCGGCGTACAAGCGCAAAGGTCTTGCTTACTTGGGTTACGCCACGACTCGAGAGGCTTATCGCGCCATCAAACGTCCCATTTTACTCGAGTACTATCGAACGCTCCAATCGAGCTCGAAATTCGAATTTCGTGGCCAGAACTACTCTTATCTTTATACGCCGGCCACGGTCCACTGGCCGGGACCCAACGAGCGCTCGGTGGAAGTGCCGATCTTTGAGCGGATGGTGCGCGACGCCGCCGACAAGCGCATTCTCGAAGTCGGCAATGTTCTTCACCACCACATGTCGCACAGCCATGACGTGGTCGACAAATACGAGAAGGCAGATGGGGTATGGAACGAGGACGCGGTAGATTTTCGGGGTAAGGAAGCGTATGACCTCATTGTCAGCATTTCGACGCTGGAGCATGTCGGATTCGACGAACCAGTAATCGACGCTGAAAAGATTCCTCGCGCCTTCGCGAACCTGAAATCCAACCTAAAGCCAGGCGGCCTTCTCGTCGCCAGCATGCCGGTTGGCTATAACGCCGCACTCGATCACAACCTGCGTGAAGGCATTCTTCCCCTTTCCGCCCGTTACTGCCTGAAGCGGATAAGTGCCAACAACAAGTGGATCGAAACCAACTGGGACGAGATCAAGAACGCGGCGTACGACAAACCTTACCCCTATGCCAACGCGCTCGTCATCGTCGAAGTGCAGAATTGAGTCGTGCGCATACATTTCAGCGGTCCGAAGTGGTTCGGAAACACTACTGGTTTCATGGTCAAGGCGCTTCGCGACCTTGGTCACGAAGTCTCCTTCTACGATCCCGTCCTCCCGCAGGAGCTGCAGCAGCTCCGCCGCACCCTCCATAAGCTGACTCCAGGCCGGTTCGCATATCGCATCGACGAGCCGCTGCGCGACCTCGCTGGCCGAAGATGGCTCAAATCCCTACGAGCGTTCGAACCGGATCTGATCGCCATGGAGGGGTGCGGGATTCCCCCTTGGGCCATTGCCGAAGCAGCGGTGCGACGGCCGGTGGCCTACTGGTTCACCTTTCCACCAGGTTGGCCAGAGGCCATGGACAGCCTTTGGCAAGCCAAACAGGCGACTCATGTTTTCAGCATGGATCGCGCATGGAAGAGGGTGATTCACTACATCGTCGAGGCGAAGATTTTCGACCTCCCATTCGGCGGCGACCCAGACGATTTCTACCCGCTCGACGCGGCACTGAGGCAAGACGTTGACGTAGTCTACGTGGGGAGTCTTACGCGGGGATCACCTGATGGTTTGATTCGCGCGTATTGGCTCGAACGAATCGCACAGAAGTTCAGCCTTGCCGTGTTCGGCCAAAGCGCAGATTCTTGGGGCCGCATGTTTCCTAGGCTCGCAGGCGCCGTTCGTAGCAGTCAGCCCTTGGCGAGAGAGCAACTGAATCAAGCTTACGGCAGCGCGCGAATCGTCCTAAACATCCACACGGTACAGCATGAAGCCTCGTTGTCGGCACGAACGTTCGACATTGCCCTCGCAGGCGCGTTTCAAATCGGCAATTACCCGAGCATCGTCAGCGACTATTTTCCGGGAGACATTCTGCCGTCCTTCGATACGCCCGAGCGTATGATCGGCTTGATCGAGGAGTGGCTGCGGCGTCCCGAGGATCGGGCCGCCCTTGCAGCACAAGCGCGGCGAGAGGTGAAGGAGCGACACACCTGGAAGCATCGCGCGGAAGCGATGCTCGCGACCATCGCCACCACCAGCTCGACATTGCCGTCGGACGGAGCGTGGAACGCCGCTCCGCGGCCTTAGCACACCGCCCGGAGAGAAAGTGCCCAGCCGAAAAGTTGGCCGAAGCAGTGAGCCCATGGTCTGTGGCCCATGGTCTGTGGGGTGTGCGTGATCCATCTCCAGGCGCTTTACATCGCGTCGAAGTCTCCCCAGCTCCTCGCGCTCAGCGGTGGTCAGCGCTTCCGCAGGTCCTTGCCCTGGAGCGACGAGAGACAAGCCAAGAGGTCTTCGCGGGAGTTCCAATTGACGACCACGACGGAAAGAAGCAGGAAACCCATCCACGGCTGCGAGCGAGCCATCGTGGTCATGGTGATAACATGGTGCTAATCCTTGCTCCACATGCATGCTTCCGCAGGCCAATCGATCTACGTGGGGATGTGCTCGAACCCCACGCCGCCGCCCGAGCCGGCACGTTGTCCTCGTAGGATTGGCTAAATGGCGTCGACTCAAAAACGCCTTCGTCGGGCTCTCATTACGGGCGTGACGGGACAGGATGGTTGGTACCTTGCCCGACGGCTCATCGAGTTGGGGTATGACGTCAAGGGAACGACCCATCGGGCGGATTCGCCAGCATGGGTAGATGTGGAAGGCACTCGGGTGCCATTGCTGCATGCCGATTTGACCTCTCTCGAGCAGATCGAGGACCTCGTTCGGGACCTTCTCCCGGACGAGATCTACAACTTGGCGGCGCGCGCCTCGAGCGCGCAGCTCTTCGACGACCCGCTCGCAACAATCGAGGTCAACGGTGTCGCAGTCGCGCGCATGCTCGAAGCGATTCGTCTTCACAGTCCGACGACACGCTTCTGCCAGGCTTCGAGCAGCGAGATTTTCGCGGGTGTCACCTCTTCGCCTCAGGACGAGAGCACCCCGAGGCTGCCGACCAGCGCTTATGGCGCTGCCAAGGCGTTGGCCGATCACCTGGTCCGCGCCTATCGAGTGACGCGTGGGCTTTTCGCGTGCTCGGCGGTGCTCTACCCCCACGAGAGCCCCCGCCGGTCGCCGCATTTCTTAATGCGCAAGGTGGCCCGCGCCGCGGCGCGGGTACGAGCTGGACATGAAGGCGAGCTCAAGCTCGGCGATCTGGCGGCCGTGCGCGACTGGGGTTATGCCTCGGACTACGTCGAGGCCATGCGCCGTATGCTGCAGCGCGAGGAACCCAGGGATTACGTCGTTGCTACGGGCAAAGCCCACTCGGTGGCGGACGTGTGTAAGACGGCTTTCACCCACCTCGGGCTCGACTGGCGAGACTACGTGGCGGTCGACCCGGAACTCGTGCGGCCGACGGAAAATATCCGGATCGGCAATGCTGATCTCGCGCGAATCGACCTCGCCTGGTCGCCGAGTCTAGGGTTCGAGGAACTCGTTGCCATGCTCGTCGACGCCGAACGGACCACTCTACAGTGAGGATCCACTGGTGGTGATCATGGATGCGTCCGTTCACAACGCAGACTTCACTGAAGTGGAATGCGAACGACGGCTCCCCGCCAGCGGTCGCGAGCGTTACGGACCCACCGACACGGTCGAACTCTATCGCGATTGCGCAACCCACTTGACCTTCATCGGCGCGGTCGTGGTTCGAAAGGAACTTTTGGATGTCTCGCGAACGCGCGCACTATTACGGAAGCGAGTTCATTCATTGCGGCGTGCTCTTTCAGGCGCCGATTCCCGGGCCAACCACCGTTATCCGAGAGCCGCTCGTCAAAATTCGATCCTGGCGCGCGTAGTCACCGGCACGTCGACGGCGTCAAATTCGTAACCCTTCGTGCGGTGGATTGCGACCTCGTCAGCTTTCATCGTGGACATCCCCGAGGCGCTGCCTCGCCCGACGTACAGGGTCAGGGACGTGTCGCTGTTGCTGCAGCCGACGCTGAGGTTGATGTCGCGAGTCCGCTGCCCGGCGATGACCTCGAAGAGCCGCGGCGCTGGCTCGACGTTGATCCCGGTCCAGCCCTCATCGTAAAAGTGTTTGGTGATCCGAGCAGTCGACGGGGTGGTTCGCCCCGACGTCGATGTAAAACCCTTTGGACTGGGTAGCGAACGCGCGTCGGAGGCGGACGTCTTCCCCCCGTTCTGTGCGTACGAAAGCCAGGGCATGTCCCAGTGCGAAGTGCTGGCGATCGGTTCGGAGGCTCATCTAGCATCATTGCCTTTTGCCGGCTAGGCTGCGTGCACCCATGTCAACCGAAGCTTATACCAGGCTCACGAAATGCCGCGTCAGCAACAGCCCGAACCTCGTCAGCGTTCTTCACCTCGGGATGCAGACGTTGACCGGTGTTTTTCCTCGGTCTCGGTCCGAACCGGTGACCCAAGGGCCGCTCGAGCTCGTGTGGTGCTCCGACTCGGGCCTCTTGCAACTGAATCACTCGTACGATCCCCACGAGCTGTACGGCGACAACTACGGTTATCGGTCGGGCCTCAACCAATCGATGGTACGCCACCTGCAAGCGAAGGTGCGGCGCCTCGAGGCGTTGGCCGAGCTCAAACGCGGGGATGTCGTCCTCGACATAGGCTCGAACGATGCAACGCTGCTCAAGGCTTACGAGCAGCCCGGCATTGAGCGCATTGGCATCGATCCGACAGGTTCGAAATTCAGGGATCACTACCCAGCGGACATCGCCCTGGTTCCGGACTTTTTTTCTCGGAGAAACTTCGAGAATGTCTCACAGCGCAAAGCTCGCATCGTCACCTCGATTGCGATGTTCTATGACCTCGAAGACCCGGTCGACTTTGCCACGAACATCGCGGAAATTCTCGAACCCGACGGAATTTGGCACTTCGAGCAAAGTTACATGCCGTCGATGTTGCGCACGAACTCCTACGACACCATTTGTCACGAGCACCTCGAGTATTATTCGATCACCGTGGTCAGATCGATTCTGGAAAAAGCAGGTCTCAAGATCCTCGACGTTCAGATGAATGCCGTGAACGGTGGAAGCTTCGCGGTCACCGCGGCGAAGACAAGCGCAGGCCGCGCAAGCGACCAGGCGATGGTCGATTGGCTCGTCGAACAGGAACGACGCATGGGGCTCGAGACGCCTCGACCTTTCCGCGACTTCGAAGAGCGAGTCTTCCGCCATCGGGAGGACCTCCGGCGGCTCATTCGGTCGCTCGTGGCGGATGGCCGGAAGATTCTCGGGTACGGCGCTTCGACGAAGGGCAACGTGGTCCTTCAGTTCTGCGGCCTCGGGCCCGACGAGATCCCCGCGATTGCCGACGTCAACCCGAACAAGTTCGGCTGCGTCACTCCCGGCACGCACATTCCCATCGTTTCGGAGCAGGAGGCACGCGCGATGAAGCCCGATTTCTTCTTGGTTCTGCCGTGGCATTTCAAGGCAGGCATCGTCGAGCGCGAGCGCGGCTTTTTGGAGGGGGGAGGAAGGATGATCTTCCCCTTTCCCGAGATCGAAATCGTTTAGAGCGGACCAGATAACACCACGATCGACGAAGTCCTATCGGCGCTGCACGAGATCCTGGCAGGTAAGGGGTAACACCCACGCGCTCAGCAGAAACGAAAACATCGGCGTGGCGAGGACCATACCGAACAATCCCAGGAAAGACGCCAAGAAATAGCCCAGCACCGGCGTGACAAGACCGTTTACAAATACGGTGACGACGAGCAGCCGCAGCCGATGAGCGGAGCCAGTTTGGCGAGCATCCCCATAAGGAGTGGAACCACCTGCAGCATGGTGTAAGCCGCCAAGGCCAGAGCCACGAGCGCCGGCGCGCTGAGGCGAAACGGTACCGACGACGACGCGGATGTCTTCAATGCGACGACGAACGCAGCAACGACGACCAGTGTCACCCCCACGACAAGCGAGGGATATACGGTACCTATGGCGAGCATCGAACCGACAACCGCCAGGGCGAGGAGGGCCTCGGCGATTTGCTCTGGCAACGCTGCACGACCGAGCGGGCCAGGACGGGCACGCGCGCCGAATGCGGGTCTCTCACTGGGTGCCGAATCACGCGAATCCTACAGAATGGGAGCCAGCATACATCGGCTCGGCAGTCCTCGGAGCGATGCAACTACGGGTTTGGTCCCTGATCTATCTGGCCAACTTCCATACCGTACCGCTTCCACGTCCGGCCACGTAAATGGCGACTGCATCTACCGCTACGTCTTCGACGTAGCCGGGCAACGTGACTAGCAATTGCGCAGTGGCGCCGAGCTGATTGTCGACTCGCATGATGGTCCCGAATACCGGGCCCCCATCGATGTGTGGAGTCCCCGCCAACGAGAAATAGATGTTGGACCCGTCGACCGCGATGCCGGTTGGATGCGTTAGGCCGGAGGTGATGACTTCGGCAACGCTGGCTCCAGCGTCTGGGTCGGCTCCGAGCCGCATACGCATAATGCGTCCGCTGTCCTGTTCGGCCCAGTAAAGATAGTTCGCGTCGAGATCCAGATACTCCGGGCGCCCGGGGGCTCGGTCGAACGTTGTAAACTGGGTCAGATCGGCGCGGGGCCTACGCTGGATGACCTGGTCCGTATCGCCGAAATTGCCGCCGTTGTTGCCGATGAACACCCAGTCGGCATTGCTTGCCAGTCCCAAGGGTGCAACCAAATGATTGGACACGACCGTCGTAACCCCACCCCCGTCCGGCGTGAAATGACCCGCATCACCATGGGCGGGGACAGACATCACGATGCTGCTCGCGTAGCTCGGTATGAGCAGACTATCTGTGGTCCCATCGTACCAGACGGAAGTAGGGTTACTTAAGCCGCTCGCAATGATTGTTTGCCTTCCGTCTGCGTCGATGCGAACCAAATCGCCACTCCCGGGTAGAATCGGATCGCTAACGAAGTCGGTCACATAGACGCTCGTTCCGGCTACGGCTACCCCGAGGGGGAATAGCATTCCGGTCGCGATGGGGAACGGCTGACATTGTTGGGCGAGGCAAGCGCCGCTAAGACAGCTATGACCGCACCTGCCGCAATGATCGGGATTCGAGTTCAGGTTCTCGCAGGTGCCGTCGCCATCGCAGTCGATCGTTCCGCCGCTGCAGACCTCTGGCGCGGACGCGTCGTTCGTGTCGTTCCTAGTGTCGGCCGCCGTCTCGCGGCTGGCTTCGGCTCCTACGTCGGGGCTGGGCGATGCAACGTCGTTGGCTGCGTCCGGCGAGCCTTCGCCCGGCTCCGTACCCGCGCACCCTGACGCAAGCATGAAAGAGCTAAGTAGGCAAGCAGTCCGCATGTGAGTACCTCACCTTTTCATTGGTTGTTTCGGCCCAGGAATCCATTCAGGTGATTCAACGGCCCATCCGTGCCCTACGTTGGAACGGGGTCAGGTGAAGCGCAAGCGAATTGGCCCTTAACTTGCGCCATACCCTCGTGCGAAGCGCGGCCCCCCGAAAGTGCTCCTCGCGGAATATTCGAGTGACCATCTCTTCAGCGGCCGCGCAGACCCGCTCTTCCTGGCTGGAGACGGACTATCGCGTTGATCTCGCCGGTTGGCACATGCTGAAACCCGCGGACTAGGGGACGTCAGCCTCAGGAAGATCGGCCCACCAACTGGACAGGGGAGGTCCTCCCACCGAAGTCGGGCGATGAACGGGAGGTGCCGCGAGAAACAATTCAGGGGGGTGATCGCTATCACGCGCGAACGCTGCGAACGCCACGCGAAGTGCGACATGCGCTCGTGTCGTGTCGATGAGTTGCAAAAAGCATGTTCCGAGGGCACGCGAATGGGATCCATGTTCCCCGGCGCGCTCGTTCACCGGGTGGAGCTTGGCGCCGTCGGTGGATCCGCCAGCACTACCAGCAAGGGATCTTGGTGTCGAACCACCGGCCACCTGGCTCTTGCGAACGGGCTGGAAGCGGCATGGTTTCATCGGGCCCCATGAGCGGCCCAAAGAAGCTCCCACGTAATTCGACGATGCTGTGCGCCGTGAACGTGCGACCGATGTCCGCCGCCGCGCAACGTCCGTCCAGGCGGAGGCCTGACGCCCGATGCACCCAGTCTGCGTATGCATGACGGTCTGCATTGCTGTAATGGCTGGCGCGGACCTATGGTAGCTGGATCCGCGCGTGAAAGCGGAAGGGAAGAGAGGAGTCGATCATGGCTTTCGTCGTCGCTGGAGTGTCCGGGCATACGGGTCAAGTCGTCGCGGAAACG
>Ga0075425_100007807_pt1 | contig 11311 bp, 17 predicted proteins | sample SoiMethybrSBSTD4_FD_75300 | JGI IMG/M metagenome (GOLD analysis project Ga0075425, IMG submission 75300) | Bulk soil microbial communities from a Populus tree surrounding site in Tennessee, USA - Soil MetaG P. TD hybrid SBSTD4 | ecosystem: Environmental > Terrestrial > Soil > Tree plantation...
CAACGGGTCAGGTCATGCCGTTCGGCAATCGTTCAGTCAACGGCAGCAAAGGGTCGAGTGCGGAAGCCTAAGCTACGTTGCGCAGAGGTCCGCTACCGGCGCTGAGCAGAAGCTCACGTTGGGGATCGGCTGCTTCCGGTTTTGCCCCTTAAGAGACCTTCCTGACTGGCTGGCGAGTCGATCGACCTGGGTCAAACTGGACATCTGGATTACGTCCAAGCCCCTGGACGAAACCCACAAATGCTTAAGCCGATTTTCTGATCTTAAAGCGACGCCCTCTCGGGCGGGGTCATCAGTGGCAGTTCGTTCATGATCGTACGAAGCCTGGCGTCGGTTTCGGGTTCGAAGCTGCTGTGGCCGGCCGTTGTAATGAAATAGTTCACCGCATTGTTGCCCGCGCGGCGCAACGCCCTAACGAGCGCTTCTGCCTGGCCGAGATGGCACACCCGGTCGTAACGCCCGTGCACGACATTGACCGGGATGTCCTTCAGTCGGGCGATATGATCGAGAATGTAGTTGTTGTCTCGGTTGACCTCGCTGTTGATACCGAGAAATCCACCATTGATCATGTAGTGCACCATGATCCTGGCGGCGGTCAGGGCGTATTTCTCGTTCGGCTGATCGTGGCTGTCTTCATGACGGTTGAGACGGCTGACGCCGATTTCCCAGGCCACGCAGGCCGAAGCGACTTTCACCAGGCGTTGCCGATCCGCGTCGGTCTGCGGCGGCGCTGCAAACGCCTTAGCCAGCCCCTGGACGACATCATCGCGGTCTTCCATCGGGATGGCGCCGACGAAGCGCCGCCACGCCGTCGGGAAATCCAGATAGCTGCCGGGCACCGGCATCGCGAGGGGGTCGATCGCGAATTCGGCGGCATTGCCCTGGAAAAAATAATCGACATCTGCTCTGCGGCACAGGAAGACTCCGCGCAGGATTAGGCTCTGCACGGTTGCGGGCTGCGCGATGGCATAGGCCAGCGCGAGAGTGCTGCCCCAGCTGCCGCCAAAGACGTGCATCTTGCCGTTGACGTTCAGCTCATGGCGCAGGGCCGCGACATCCTCGATCAAGTGTTGGGTCGTATTGTCGGTCAGCGCCGCTCTGGCGTCATCTTCGCTTGCGTTGGGCGTGCTCTTGCCGCAACCGCGCTGGTCGAACAGGATGACGCGGTACCGCTGCGGATCAAAAAACCGGGTGGACGAGCTATGGCTGCCCGCACCCGGTCCGCCATGCATCACCATGACCGGCTCGCCGGCGAGTGTCCCGTATTCCTCCCAATAGATTTGATGGTCGGAAAATCTCGATGCGGTCAGATGGCCTGAGCGGATGAAGGGCGGGTTCGGAGGCCGGTTTGCACCGTCATTGTCTGGCACGGCAGTCGGGGGAATTGCATCCACGGAGATAATTTCTGCGATCGGGTTGAAGACGAGTCGTAATCGCTTGGGCACCAGCCGGCCGGCACCTTACGCCAAAAATCGCGCGGACCGGCGTGCGACTAGAGCCCCGGCGTTTTGTTATAATCCAAGCTCGCCATCAACTTGCGGACTACGCTGGCGCCATTGCGATTCGGCAACCGCGGAAGGGTGCCCAAGACACCAGTTGCTCCCACTGCGGGTGTGATCTTGCGCGAGGTCAAAATAAGGCTGACTGGTTGGACACTTGCCGACGCGATGGGCGAGCTTTGCAAGTGGCTCGATCACCACGATTGCGTGCCTGTGAATTTCGACATCGAGCGAGGAAAGCGACGGGGTGCTCGTGGTGCGGATCTTGTTCGCCGATGATGCTACCGCGAACGTGTTCGAGCGTGACTTTGGAGGGCGATGAGGGGATTTATTCGGCAGCCTTATAGCCAAGTGATCTCATCTCGCCGCTAAATGCCTGCGCGCAAGCGACGGCCTCGTTCTCGTCCTTAAATTCCAAGCGGCACGTCACGATTGCGTCATCTGTGCTGCATCGAAAAGCGTCAGGTTGGCAGTGCTGCGCGTCCAGCCATTCTCTGATACGCGCCATTATCGTAGACAACTCGTCGTGCCCGCGCCGTATCTCAACCACGTACAACATACGGTTCCTTCACTCCGAGCGATTTAAGCCGCGGTAAAAGCGGATGGCCGGCGCCTCTGTAGGGGTTATGCAAGCTCCTAAATGTTAACAGTTCTTACTTCTCCGTGCCCCAACCTATGTTGCCCTGATTGGCCAACCGCCGGGCCTGGCACGGGCACTAATCCGGCCACGACCCCGGCAACCACTCTCGCCCCGCTATGTTCATCGGCGAGTGGAGCCTTCGGTCACGCACGACTGATTGCAATGACGCTGCTGCACGTTAGGCCGCGTACTCCCTCTGGACAGCCTCGGCAGTCTCGGGGGGCAAGTTAAAGTACTCGCGAGCTGCGGAAAGAAACGACGCCAGCCCGTGGCCGCTGGCGATGACTTTCGCCGTCTGGCCGTTGTATATCGACCACTCGCCCGTTGAGAGGCAGAACAGAAGCCGACCGCCGTCATTCTCCCGTATTGCCGTGAACCCCAATTCATGGTCGATAACGGTAAAGCCGGTTTGCAACAATACGCATCGCGTCTATGAGCATCTCGGACCCACAATGAACTTATGGCCCTTGATGAACGCGGGGGCGAATGGTCCGGCATCAACAAAGATGCTTAACCGCCAGTAGTCATTTTGGATTCATGTAGACTTGGCCTACCGATTACATGTTATCAGCGGCCAGTCGCCACGCTCGCGGTTCCCAACTCTATGCTTTAAGCCAAAGAAAGTTTGTAAACTTTGCGGCACATCCCGCCAATTACCATGTTTCTACCGCCAATTCGGGGAGCGAACACCGCAACCCGCTGTTCTGGCGAACATGGACGACCACGATCTTGTTGAACACGTCGCCCGCCAGTTCGTGAGACGGCACGGCGCTGGTGCAGTTGACGTTCTCCGCGAGCGTGCTGATTGCAGCGCGGGAGATTGCATTTCGGCTGACGCTTGGCTCGACATCGCTGACGCCGCCGAACGCTTGCTCTGCTGCGATAACGAAGGTGAGTGATGAGTGACGCTGATACCGCTGCGGAAATAGAGCGGCACAATGCTTTGTGCTGGGAGCGTTGCCGTGAGTACTGGCAAAAGCAGGGCGTCGAGATCGATCTTGTCCCTGATCTGATGAAAGGGGTGGTAATTGCGTTCGGTCCAGGGGGGCTGCCTGCCGGCTACAAAGGCCAGGATGCCATTCCCGTTGGCCGGAGGGTTGCATAATTCAAGTCATAGGCCATGCGGGTCCGATGAACGCGCTCATCTTCGTGCTGATCCTGGCGTTCGCTCCCGGCATCACGGAAGCGAGCTTTGCAGCCGTATGGCTGTTCCTGGTTGTTGTCGAATGGCTCGCCGATTTCTCTGCAGGATTGCTAGCCAAACGCTGGTCCCTCGCGGTCAGGACGCGACCCCGGTTACCGCTCGTGAATCATAACCATGGTAAGCCGGCGCTGAGGTGAAATAAGGTGAGCCCATGCGCAAAATGGTGATTATCTCGGCCATCATCGCTAGCGTTTTGATCGGCGGTTGCATTCTGGCCGGCGCCGCCATGCTGCAATACAAGCCGACACAGCAGCACGTCGAAGTCCAGATCACCAAACAGTCATGGGATCGTTAGCCAAGTCCCACTTTTTGACAGATCACCTTCTCTGCGCGCTAACTCGGTTTCCAGCTCGGCCGCACGACGCTCAAAGTCGGCGGCCAATGCCCCACTGCCGGGAGAGGCGGACCTGACCCGTTGTGCCAGTTCCCGCTTCGCGAGCGGCGTGCTCGTACAGCAGACGAGCGTATTCCCGAAGATCCATTGCCGCGCTCCGCAGATTGAATGAGGGCTTCTTCACCCTGGATCATGACCCTGGCCGGCGAGCGGGCAGAGCCCGCTGTCCGCGAGGGGCGGGCCCCTTAGTCGAACTTTTCATTCGCGCGCCAAAGCCTCCCGCCACAGAGCATGGGCCTCCTCGATGATCTTCTGTGAAGGTGTGGCTGTGAGAGCGAGTGTGATCGTTTCACGGAAGAACAGCTCGTCAGTGTTCAGCATAAAAATCGGATGCCCGGTACCGCGGATCAGGCAGCCCTGTCGGACCCGCTCCTCCGAAAGATTGGGTCCCGGCACCAGCGTGAAAATCATTCCCGGAACGAAAAACGTTGACTGCAGCCGGGGCCCCTCCGGCATCTCGATGGTCCCGTTCGAGGGAAAGCTCATCATATGAGCATCGGTCGTGAGGCTCGATGACATCTTCAGCATCAGCAAGATGTCTTCCGGGTAATCGGCCTCGCCAAGCAGGAACAGGCGCAAACGCTCTTGCAGGGCCGGATCGAGGTCGATGAATGGCTTCGCGCCGGGATCCTCCGATTTCGACCACGAGTCGGCCGCCCCGCGCCAGAATATGCTCAGCGCGAAATACGCGAGCTTGTTCCAGTCAATCGCTGGATCGTCATCCGCGTGATAGACCCAGCCCGTGGGCAGAGTCATGCGGGGTTGTAGCCGCAGCAGAGCCTTCTGCAACCGGAACCCCAGCCCGACTTGATGCGAAAACCGGGTAACCCAGCTCTCGCCATTCGTACTGAAACGCTGTTCGCAGTCATCGCACAGCAAATGCTTCTTCGTCTGGCCCGGGACACGGGCGAACCGATCGCGGGTCAGCTTCTGCAGCGCCCTGTTCTGGAACGTTCCGGTCTCATCCAGGCCCAGATGGTAATAGAACGCGGCGGGGATGAAATGGCTGTCGCGCAGCACGCGTGATCGCTGGCACAGTCGACATACCTCCGATGCAGTCGTGGCCGCAGCCTGCCGCGCGCGCTTGCCCGCGGATTTTTCCGCGCCTTGTTCCATCCTGTTATTGGCTGTGCTCTTGCCCAAGTTTCGCTCCGTCACTGCGGGCTAATTTGAGTTATCGGCCGGACTGATGAGCGCCAGCGTCCGAACGTCGGACTGTCCGCTGCAGCAGCGGTCGAGAGCCTGACGAAACAGATTATCAGGTGCTTCCGTCGCGCGCGAGAACAGCGTCATGCACGAGCGGAACTTCAGATCGTCAGGGGACCCGAACATCGCATGGATAGAGGGGGCCTCGGTCTCAAGCACAATCCGGGTGCAGAGCTCGAGCCTCGGCCCGAGCACGGGATGAGCCAGATACTTGCGCGCTTCATCCATGGAAGCGATGCCGTAAAACTGCGCCGTCGAGGATTCCCCGAGACCGCGCAACTGAGGAAAGACGAACCACATCCAGTGGGTGCGCTTCCAACCCGCCCGCAATTCGGCAAGGACGGTTTTAAACACCGGCGCTTGCGCTTCCAAAAAGCGCTCTAGATCGAAGCGATCCTCCTGAGTCATCTCGAAATTTTCCTTCTGACACGCTGCGTCTGGCTCGGCGAGCTCAGCAGCGTCTGCAAGCTCGACCCAGGTGGGGGCATGATCGCTCGCATGTTCGCGCCCCCGCACCTCGCGATCGACGCCGGCCGAAACGAGAGAGGAATTCGCGCCGCTTCACTCGATCAACTCGTCGGCGCGGGCGAACGAGAAAGGGTCAAGCGACAGACCATTGCCAACCGCCACTTGCAGCACCGGCTGCAGGCCGCATGACATCACCCAACCCGATGAGCCAGAACCTCCCTTAATTTACCCAGACCGTTGTCCCGAAAAACCTGACGACGGAGATGATCTGGCAGCATCGGTTGCTTCACTTCTGAGCACAAACAGCGGTAACCATTACAAGATGGATTCCCGGCCCTATCACGGCTCCCATAGCTTTCGTCTTCCTACGGGCGAGAGAGCCGCACGCGCTTGCCGCCTGGGCAATACAGAGCCGCGCCGACCCGAGTATCCGGACCGCCGTTAGCTGCTGGGCCTGTGAAACAGCGGAACATTTCTTTGCCATGCCTGTGCAACAAAATCACCTCTAAGTCGCTCCTGCCCTTTACGCTTGGCGCTTTCACGCCCCGTACATAGCATTTCGCTGTCTCCAGGGTAGCGGTCAACAAGTTCCCCCGTACCAGCGCGTCAGCCGGCCCGCCGCCAATTGGAACGATGCAGTACGTGAATAGCACAATATCGCCTGTTCTTCTTTGTAGAAGAACAGACCCGGGTGGAACGCCGGTTCCCGCAGCCCCGCCCCTTTGCGATGGTCGGATTATCTATGATTGGCAAGCGAGGTTTGATTGGCAAGCGAGGTTTAAAAAAGCGTGTGGGTACATCATTCCCCCTTATGAATCCTGCGCGGCTTTTCAGGGTGCGTCAGCGCCCTAGCGCCATCGTCCGGACGAACGACCGCTTCGGGTCGAGTGCAGCCGATTTTCCCTTCAAATTTAGATGACCGCTATCGGCGCTAAGCGGTAGCCCATGTTTGAGACGGGGTGCTTCCGGTTTTGCCCCTTTCCGACCATTCAAGCCCGCTGATCTCGGAGACTTTGTGAGGGTAGTCGCCGCGTTTCCACGACGGGAGTTAGGGCGGCAGAGCGATTGCGGGGTAGTGGCAAAGTGCGGCAGCTTCGCCAGAAAGATTAGCCAGAAAAATCGCACCAGGCCGCTCGTAGCGGGCCAAGGTAGGTGCGCTTCTCATCTCTAACTCGCCTAACCGAGTTGCGGATTTGGTGGTTGCAGACGCGGCAAGTCACGCCCCACTGTGCCGAAGAAAGGGGCACGCCGGCACGATTGCCCGGGCTGAGCAGCATCACGGCCCGGCAATGGATGATCCTCAATCCATACAGCTGTCGAGCTTGCTGTTCGGCACGACGATCACGCTAGCCAATGTGGTCCTGCCGCAGATCCGCGGCGCGCTTTCGGGACCTACGATGAGATCGCCTGGGTCGTCACGCTCAATCTGGTCGCCACCGCCATTGCGACACCAACGACCGGTTGGCTGGGGAGCCGGCTCGGCTGGCGGGGTGTCATGTTCAGCGCCGTCGGCGAGATGGTCGGGCCGCGACCGAGACAGTTGAGCCGTCAACTAGATAATCGCGGTTTTTCCCTTATGCGCCCGCCCCTTCCATGCGGGCCGCTCTTTCCGCTTCGGCGCCGGCCGGTGCTGTGGCGGCGTATTAGGCGCGCGCTGCAGGCCCGCGCTGGAGGCGCTCTGCGCGTTGTGGCGCAGCTAATGAAGGGGCGGGCACCAGATCCTTTGCCGCTCATCGCTTCCCCAGCGGCTACCTTCTCGATCTGATCCGCGTCGGCATCCCTGCCGCTGGCGACCCCGAGCAATGACGACCTGGTCTGCGGTACACGCCGCGATCGCGTTAACGAGCGCTGCGTTACGCCAGCCTGGATAGCAAAAAGGCGGAGCGGCTGTAATGACGCCCTCGTCGCGTTTTAGGTTCGGAGCACGATGAGCAACAGCGCGGTGGAAAGGATCAGGATGCCGGAGGTTATCGTCAGCGCGGTCCACCTCGACGATCCGGGCAGCTCCACCGCCGGGCGCACGTTGTGGATCATGCGAAGCTCGTAGCCGTTACCGCGCCCTAAAACTCGGCTCATCAAACGACCCTTCGAACGCGGTTCGCGTGTGCGCAAAAATTCGAGGGTTAGCTTTAACAAGTCGTTAACTGCGACGGCGGCGCGCGCGAAAACCATGGTTCCCCCGCCGGCCGCGAGGTCATCTTTCGTTAAGTTTATGCCCGGTAAATTTCCCTGCGCTGCCGGGTCGCGTTGGATGACTACCAACCTGCAGCCGAGGGGAATGCCGGGCCGGGACAGGGGAATCGCAACCGTTCCGGCCCGGTTTCTCATTTCGGCTCGCTAATCCCGCACCCGGGTAGACCCGCCCATCGATGACGATTTCACCGTGCTCGCCATCGCCGACCTCGCGTCGGAAGATGCTGGCGCGACCCTTCCATAATACCGGCATGCTGGCCCGCCAGACGGGGATAACCGTGGCGGCAGCCGATACCGCGCGTCCGGTTATTGCGCTGGCTCGCTTACTGGGAGCGCCGCCGGGCAATCGTGCTCTGCTGGACATCCGCTTATCGGCATTGACCCTAAGTAGAACTCCGCGCACAGTTACTATCAGCCGTCTCCGGCTTGGTTCTCTCCCGTCCTCTGGGAAATAACCGTTTCGCGCCCCGGAGGCGGCCCTCAATGCAGTCTTGTCCCCGCTTTCGGCGGGTTTTTTGTTAGCGAGACATAGCGAGAGCCGAAAGCAGCGCAACAGCACTGACCACAGAAGAAGCTCGATAAAGAACCGAAGGTCGTTCACCCGCCTTTGGGGCGCCGCTGCGGCTTCTGCAGCTTCAACTCCGCTTCGGCTGACCTCGTGACCTCAGCAAAGAGCTGGAGCGGATCGGCGTCCAAGGCTCGCGAGATCAACACGATCTCGAGCACGTCCACGCGCCGCAGCCCGCGCTCGATCTCTGAAACGAAGGTCTGCTTTCTTCCGAGCCGCTCTGCCGCTTCGGTCTGAGTAAGATTAGCCCGTCCCCGGGCAGCCGCTAAGCACGCGCCGACTGTCCGGTACTGTTCGGGTTCGATCCGCACGGCAGCTCGATCAGGTGGTTGGCTTCGGGTCGCGTCGCCCGTTCTGGTTCGCGCCCCATGAAGCGGTTTTGTCCATCAGCGGCTTCGGAGTGAGGTCGGCTAGCATCTCAGAAAAAGCGACGAAACGGCCTAAGCGCCGCCGCTCGCGGCGAATGCGTCGGGTCGATTGTTGTTGTTGCCGTTTTGATCGCATCAAGATCCCGATCCTAAATCGGCGAGCTGAATTTCCCGGACCACGCGCACGTGACCGTCTATCTCGCTCTTGATCTGGTACTGAAACATGCCGCCGGTCTCGGGCAGCTGACGAACCACGGTGAAGACCTCGCCGCGGTTGGCGGATTGGCCTACGTCGGGACGAAAGGCGACCTTTTGACCGACCACGAACTTGTGTGCTGGCATGTTCACCTGCGGCGCCGATTGGCGACAAAGTCCCAGTGCTTCGCCCGGTGATCGTGCTGTTCGACTCGCCCCATCAACCGCTCTAGTTCATTGCGCTGTTTTTCGGCGTCTTTAGACAGCCGCTGAGCTTTCCTGCGGTGCCAGTCGCGCAGCATTCTCGCGAGCCATCTTGGCACGGATCAACGCGTAATTCTCGCTGACAAGTAGCGAGATGCCAGCCGCGTTCCGATCACGAGACATACACATACGATTGTGAATTCGAGCATCGTCCTCTCTGGCGAGCTATGCGGCATTAATGCGGCGGCACGACGATGACAAGACGGAGAACGACGATAACAGCCTTGGCCGACGCCTACGGCGTGCCCCTATCTTACCGCGGGCGCGCGATACTCTGCGGTGATTAATGCCCCTTAAGCAGACCCGCATCGAGCGCTAGCCTCGCCTCCCAAATCTGAGCGATCACCCGCGCCGGACCGCGAATTGCGATCGTTGGTATCATTGCCGCTAGCACTAAGTTTAATCGACGGCGAGATACCGACAAAGCTACCCTCGGGGTGATGCCCTGGAAAGTATCCAAATGTTAGAGTCCAACACCGAGGTTCCTTGCGGCACGAGGAGCCTCGATGACCGTCTATTGCGAGTTGGGGATTTCCTGATCGCGACGCTGCTGATCGCGTTCACATTGCCGCTTATGATGTTTGTTTATGCCGCTATCAAGCTGGACAGCGTTGGTCCAGCGATCTATCGCCCGCTCCGCAATGGCCGGAACGGGCGTTTGCAATTGCTGAGATTTCGCACGACCGTGCACGACCCGGAACGTGGTTCGCGCGCGATTGGGCATGGTGCACCCGAGACGAGGATTGGTGCTTTTATCGAGCGCACCGGGATTGCAGAGCTACCGCAGCTCGTGAATGTGTGGCGCGGCGAGATAACCCTGGTCGGCCAATTTCCCAGAGCTCGGAAGTTCGTAAGATGGGTAGCTTGGGCGATCGCCGCCGTAGCATCCGGAGCCCTGTTCAAGGGTGCTGGCGAGCTGATCGAGTTTCTGGTGTAACGGCCCAAACTCGGGCCCTGACCAACCCCCGGGCGGAGTTCTGATGCTGGGAATTTGTTTCCGCGAGTCACCGTTGTCATTCGTGCATTAATTTCAAGGGAAACTCACATGCGCATCGCAGCCTTAGGCTTGGCTGGCGCGATTGCCTTTGCGTTGTCGGCGAACGCTGCTCCGATTGCTCCGGTCAGAGCACATGAGAACCCCTCAAACATCACCAAGGTAGCCGGCGGGTGCGGTCGGGGCTTTCATCTCAACGGCTGGGGGCGCTGCGTACCGAACCGGTACGGGTACTATTCCCACCCTTACGATCGTCCCTATTACGGCTACAGATATCAGCCATGGAATCGGCCCTCAACATGGGATTATGGCGCGGCGAACCAGCTAAACCGTCAGCAACTTCGAGGCTGGGGCTACTGAGTTTTGGTCAAGATCCAGCGGAACGATCCTGGCGCGGTAAAGTCACGGAGACGTATTCAGGACCGAGCCGATCGGCACCGGGCCGACGTCGGGCATGATCACCATGTTGCCGGCCCGTATCTGATCCGATTTCGCGCAAGAGGCGGCTGGCTCGGCAGCGGGATCGTGCACTGCCCGGTCATCGCCGAAACACCCAAACGAGATATAGCGCAATAAGCGTGAGTGGGATAATGGCGTCGGCCGCGATGTCGCCAGGCCAGCGGAGGGCCGCCGCAATGGCGGCGGCAGCGATGATGCCGAAAAGCGCGAGCCTGATCCAATTCATGCTCGCGATTTCTTCCCGGACCGGCCAAATCGGTTGTTAACGACCCGCTTTGCTCAGCACACGCCCGGTCATGAACGCGAGTGCGAGTACCGCCGCGATGGCAAGCCAATCCATATCGACCCAAGTCGAGCGTTGCAGCGGGATTTCAAATTATCCGAGGCGGTAATGGCCCCCATTCATTGGGGTGCTACCGACACAATTGAAGATGGCTTGACCCTGAACAACGCACCAGCAGTATGCCGCGTTGCACGCACCTTTCCCGCAACGGCAGCCATGGCCCGGGAAATGGATTTCCCAACGAGGACCGCCAAAGAAAGAGCGGCGCACTACGAGCAGGAAGCCGACAAATTCCGCCGCATGGCCGAAGCTGAGCCGGTGGAGCATATCCGCCAGGAGTTGCTTGCGGTGGCTGAGCAATACCAGAAGCTTGCGGACAGCCTGGATAACCGCCAGCGGCTCAAGAGCCGCACGCTGACGCGCGAGTAGGGCTCTAAACCTGCATGGAGAATGCTATGGCGGCTCCCGATTGGCAGTCCGAACTCGCAGACATCATCCTGCAATTGTGGATGGAGGACGTGACCGCTTGGGTGACGGTGGACCAAGTAAGGCCGGAGATGGCCCAGCACGGCCATG
>Ga0075425_100007808_pt1 | contig 11311 bp, 6 predicted proteins | sample SoiMethybrSBSTD4_FD_75300 | JGI IMG/M metagenome (GOLD analysis project Ga0075425, IMG submission 75300) | Bulk soil microbial communities from a Populus tree surrounding site in Tennessee, USA - Soil MetaG P. TD hybrid SBSTD4 | ecosystem: Environmental > Terrestrial > Soil > Tree plantation...
CACGTGCCGCTCGGAGCGCTCGATGCGCTGCTGAACGTGTCGGCGAGCGCGGCCGAGACGTAATAGGTGATCGGCACGCCGGTCGGGCCGTTCTCCGCCTGGACGGCGCTGTTCGGCGCGTTCGTGATCCCCTGCCGGTCTCGGAAGCGGTACGCCGGCGGTGGCGTGAACACCGTGACGGTGCTCGCGACGGCTGACGCATTCAGCTGCTCGAGCGGCGAAATATCGTCGAGGATGTAGAAGCCGCGTCCATACGTTGCGACGACCAGATCGTGAAAGTGTGACTGCACGTCGATCCACGAGACCGGCGCATGCGGGAGATTGGTCTGCAGCGGCAGCCAATTCGTGCCGTCATCGAACGTGACGTACAGGCCATTCTCGGTGCCGGCGAACAGCAGGCCGCGCCGCACGGGATCCTCGCGGACCACATGTACGAACGACAGCGGCGAACGTGGGAACGTCGTCGAGATCGCCTTCCAGGTCTTGCCATAATCGGTGGTCTTGTAGATGTACGGGCCGAGGTCATCGAGCTCGTGCAGATCGGCCGCGAGATATGCCGTGCCCGCGTCGAAGTGCGATGGCTCGATGTTCTTGATTTTCGCCCACGGCGAGAGCTTCGGAATATTGCCGCCGACGTCGGTCCAATGTGCGCCGCCGTCCTGCGTGACGTTCACGCGTCCATCGTTCGATCCCACCCAGAGCACGCCCGCTTTGACGGGCGACTCGGCAATCGCAAACAGCGTCGCGCCGTCGAAGGTCATCAAGTTGTCCGTCGAGACACCGCCCGACGTCTGCTGGTGCGTCGTGTCGTTGCGCGTCAGATCGGGGCTGATCACCTGCCAGCTCGTCCCGCCGTCCTTCGTCATGTGCACGACCTGGCTGCCGACGTACACCGTCGTGTGATCGTGAGGCGAGATGGCGATCGGGAATGTCCAGTTCCAGCGGTATTTCATGTCGGCCGGCCGCCAGCCATACCCGGCCTCCGGCCAGACACGCACGTTCCGCGACTGATCGGTCCGCACGTCGTAAACCTCGAGCCCGCCGTCGTAGCAGCCTGACCAGACGGTGTTGTTGTCGACCGTATCGGGATAGGCAAATCCGCTCTCACATCCGCCCACGTGCCCCCACTGTCCTTCGCTGATCCCGCCGCCGAGGCTGCGACTGGGCATGCGATACGACGAGCCGTCTTGCCGATTGCCGTAGAGGTTGTAGGGGACACGCGTGTCGGTGGCGACGTGATACATCTGCGCGATCGGCAGGATGATCCGCGTCCAGCTCTTGCCGCCCGTCACGGTCATGCTCGCGCCACCGTCATGCGCGATCATCATGCGATCGGGGTTCAGCGGATCGATCCAGTAATCGTGCGTGTCGCCGCCGGCGTTGAAGCCGATGCGCTGGAGCGACTGACCACCGTCACGCGACACCGTCACCCGCACCGACACGAAGTACAGCCGGTCTTCGTCGTCGGGCGCCACCGCAAAGCGCACGTAGTACGGCGCGCGCTCGGCCAGGTCGTGGTTGCGCGACATCACCCGCCACGTCGTGCCGCGGTCGTCACTGCGATACAGCGTGGGATCGCGGTCCTCGACCAATGCATAGATGGTGTTTGGGTTGGACGGCGCGATGGCCACCGCAACTTTGCCGATGATGTGACTGGCGGGAGGAAGCCCGCGACCCACCAGGCGCTTCCACGTGAGACCGCCGTCTCTGGAGATCCACAGCCCGCTGCCCGGCCCACCGCTCTGCAGATGCCAGGTCTTTACCTCGAACTGCCACATCCCCGCGACCAGCGTGTTGGGATCTCCCGGATCGATTGCGAGATCCGAGCAGCCGGTGTTCGGATCGACGAACAGCACGCGCGTCCACGTCTTGCCGGCGTCGGCGGTGCGATAGACTCCGCGTTGTTGCGCGGGACCGTAGGCTCGACCCAGCGCACACGCGAACACGATCTCGGGATTGGTGGGATCGATCACGATACGGGCGATGCGGCCGGTCGAATCGAGACCCATGTGCTGCCAGCTGCGGCCTGCGTCGGTGGAGCGGTACACGCCGTTGCCCAGCGCCGTCATCGAGCGAATGAAGAACGTCTCGCCGGTGCCGGCCCACAGCACGTTGTGCGCGGACGGCGCGATCGCGAGCGCACCGATCGCTTGCGCAGGCTGGCTGTCGAAGACCGCGCGCCAGTGCACGCCGCCGTCTTCGGTCTTCCAGACGCCGCCGGATGCCGCCCCGATGTACGCCACGAGCGGATTGCCGGGCTCGCCGACCGCGGCAATCGCGCGGTTGCCCTCGGGACCGACAAAACGGAAATGCAGGCGCGCCCACAGCGTAGTATCGAGCCCCTGCGGGGCCGGCGCTTGCTGCGCGCCGGCGCGGAGCAACGGAGCGGATGCGAGGAGCAGCGCGAGTCTAAGCGCGCGCGACGAGCAGACGGCTCTTGAAGCGGGCATAGATGTGCTCGTAGGCCTTGTGGGTTTCGGGGTTCGGAGTCGCCGACGGTCGGCGTGTCAGTGTGCGTTGTACCGCAGTTTGGAGATCGGGGAATGCACCGGCTCCGACAGCGGCGAGCAGCGCGGCGCCGTACGCGCCGCCCTCTTCGCGATTCACGGTGGCCACCGGCAGTCCAAAGATGTCGGCCTGCAGCTGGCGAATGAAGGCGCTCTTGGCGCCGCCGCCGGTGAGCAGCAGCCGCTCAGGCACCAGGCCCAGTTCGCGCAGAATCTCGAGCGAGTCGCGCAGCGCGAAGCACACGCCTTCCAGCACTGCTCTCGTCATGTGGCCTCGGGAATGCGCCAAGCTCAGGCCCACGAAGGCCGCGCGCAGGGACGAATCGCGATGTGGTGTGCGCTCGCCTTGGAGATATGGAAGGAACGTGACGCCGTCCGCGCCGGGCGGGGTCGCTCCTGCCTCATCGACCAGGACATCGTCGCGGGATCGCTCGGGCAGGTCGCGTCCACATTGATCGCGGTACCAGGCGAACGCGCCCCCGGCCGACAAGACCACGCCCATCACGTACCAGACACCGGACGCCACGTGGCAGAAGGTATGCGCGCGCAGCTTGGGATCGACGCGCGGCGATCCGATTGGCGCAAGCACGGTTCCGGAAGTGCCCCAGCTCGAGACGGCGTCGCCGGTCGTGACCGCTCCTACTCCGGCGGCGCCGCAGGCGTTGTCGGCGCCGCCACCGACAACCGGGGTGCCCGGTGCGAGCCGAGAGAGCTTCGCGCCCGCATCCGTGACTCGACCCAGCACCTGCGATGAGCCGCCGACGTCCGGCAGCAGCGAAGCAGGCAGCCCGACCGCCGACAGCATCTCGGCGCTCCACCGCAAATGCGCCGGATCGAACATGAGCGTGCCGGACGCATCGGACGGTTCGGTTGCCAGTGCGGCCGTGAGTTTCAGCCTGACGAAATCTTTCGCGAGCACAACTTTGGACAGGCGCGCGAACGCATCGGGCTCATGATTGCGAAGCCACAGCACCTTCGGAAGCGTGAAGCCTTCGAGTGCGGGATTGCACACCCAGTCGCGCAGCTTGGATTCGCCACCCGCCCGCGCTTCGATCTCGCGACATTCAGCCGTCGTTCTGCCATCGGACCAGAGCAGCGCCGGCCGGATTACGGTGCCGGCCTTGTCCAGAAAAACCGACGAGTGCATTTGTCCGGAAATCCCGACCGCGTCGACGCGCGCCTTGGGCTGTTTCGCCAGCACATCGCGGATCGCCGCGCAACTCGCCTCCCACCAGTCCTCGGGATCCTGCTCCGCCCATCCTGGCTGCGGCGTTTCGAGCGAGAGCGGCGCCGTTGCCGCGGCGCGGATTTCTCCATCCGCGTCGACGAGAATGGCTTTCACACCGCTGGTACCGACGTCGAGACCGAGAAACAGAGCCCCCCCTATCGCACTCCGAGCAGCAGTTCCATGGTGAGCTGATCGAGCCGCTCATACGCGTAGCCGCGTTGGCGGAGTGCGGGGAGATCGAAGCGCGTCTCGCGGAGCTCCTTGAATGAAGGACGAGCGTTGCTCTGTGCGGTCTCGGCAAGAAGCTGTTGGATCTCTGGATCGGCGTTGAATTGCGCGACTTTCTCCTTGAGGATCAGATACGACCGCATGCTGCCGGCGGCAAAATCCCAGACGCCGGCGTCGTCCTCGGTGCGGTACGCGTGGCTGTCGAAGTGCCGCATGCCCGGCCACTTGGCATCCTCGAGCAGCTTGACGAGAAAGAACGCCCCTTTGGGATCGTCGCTCCCGAACCGCAGGTCCTGGTCGTAGCGGCCGACCTGCTGGCCGTTGAGATCGATGTGGAACAGCTTGTTCGCGTCGAGCGCCTGGGCCACGCCGTGCGAGAAGTCGAGCCCCGCCATCCGCTCGTGCGCGACCTCTGGATTGACGCCCACCATCTCCGGGTGATCGAGGGTATAGATGAAAGCGAGCATGTGACCGGTGGTCGCCAGGTAGATGTCGCCGCGAGGCTCGTTCGGTTTCGCCTCGAGGGCGAAGCGCAGGTTGTAACGCTGTGAGCGCGCGTATTCGCAGATGTAATTGATCGCGTCGCGATACCAGCCGAGCGCCGTGCGCGGATCCTTGGCCGCATTGGTCTCGACGCCTTCTCTTCCACCCCAGCAGACGTATGTGGTCGCGCCGAGCTCCACACCGAGGTCGATGGCAGCGAGCGTTTTCTGCAACGCATACGCGCGCACCCGCGCGTCACGACTCGTGAACGCACCGTCCTTGAACGCGGGATCGGTGAAGAGGTTCGTTGTTGCCATGGGGCATTTCAGGCCGGTGTCGGCCAGCGCCTGCTTGAATTCGCGCACGATCCGGTCGCGCTCGGCCGCGCTCGCTCCAGAGGGCACGAGGTCGTTGTCGTGCAGATTGACGCCGTAAGCACCGAGTTCCGCCAGTTTGCGGACGATGGTCACGGGGGAAACTGGGCCCCTCACCGGTTCGCCGAACGGATCGCGTCCGGGATTGCCGACGGTCCAGAGGCCGAACGTGAAGTGGTGCTCGGGCTGGGGCTGGTATGCGTCCTTGCTGCCTCGCTTCATCCCGGCCATACTCGGCTCGCTTTCACAAGTTGTCAAATGATATTCCCACTTCAGGAAGTGGCGTCAGTGCTTCGGCATGGGATTACAACCGGAGAGCGTTTCAATGGTCTGGGAAGAGCGCTGGCATCCACTGCGGGGTGAATGGGTCGTCATCTCATCCCACCGCAACGAGCGGCCCTGGCAGGGAGAGCGCGTGACGGACGCCGCCCGTGCGCTGCCGACCCATCTTCCCGACTGTTACCTGTGCCCCGGCAATGTGCGCAGCTCCGGGCAACGGAATCCGCAGTACCGGGGCGTGTATGTATTCGACAATGATCATCCGTGTGTGGGTCCATCCGCCCCGGAAGTTTCCGAGCCTGCGATGGGTCAGGGTATCTATCAGACGCGCCGCGCCGCCGGCACTGCCCGCGTCGTGTGTTACACCCCACGCCACGATCTCACTCTCGCTCAAATGCCCGAGCCGGACGTGCTCAGCCTGCTGCAAGCGCTCCAGGCGCAGTACCGCGAGCTGGGCGCGCTGGAAGGCGTGCGGCACGTGTTGATCTTCGAGAACAAAGGTGAGGTGGTGGGCGTCAGCAATCCACATCCGCACTGTCAGATCTACGCGACCAATTTCGTGTTCAGGACTATCGAAGTCGAAGCGCAGGCCCAGGCGGAGTACTTTGCAGAACACCGGCGTCCGCTGTTTCAAGAAATTATTGGAGCCGAGCAGGCTGACGGCAGACGGCTGATCGCCCAACGCGAGCAAGCGCTCGCCTTCATTCCTTATTTTGCACGCTATCCCTACGAGACCTATGTGACGCCCCGCGCGACGCGTCCCAGCCTTGCGGATCTCAACGCCGCCGAGCTGAGCGATTTCGCCGCGGTGTTGCGCGAGACGCTGATCCGGCTCGACAATCTGTGGAAGATGCCGTTTCCATACGTCATGGCCCTCCATCAATCGCCCACAGATCAATCGTACCCTGGCTTTCATTTCCACATCCAAATTCATCCGCCACTCCGCAAGCCGGGGCTGCTCAAGTATCTCGCCGGACCGGAGATCGGGGGCGGCAATTTCCTCAACGACACGGCGCCCGAAGAGAAGGCGGCGGAGCTGCAGGCGGTCTCGGCGGTCCACTACACACAAGGCAGCGAAGGGGCGGCGCGGTGAGGCGGCGGAGTGACGAACCGGCGGCGAAGGATTTACTCGACGCCATTTTGGTTCTGCACGATTCGATTCGTGCGGCCGTCATCGACGCATGCGAACGCCAGGCGTCCGAACAGCTCGCCCAAACTGCCGGCGACGCCGGCGACACGATCTATGCGATCGACCGTGTGGGTGAAAATGCGCTGGAGCGCGGCCTCAGCACGCTGCCCGCTGCCGATCCTGTCTGTCTGGTTGCCGAGGGACTGTCCAAACCGCTGGTCCTGCCGCGTGGAGCGAAGGAGCAAGATTGTCGCTGGCGTTTGCTCGTCGATCCGATCGACGGTACGCGCGGCCTGATGTATCAGAAGCGCAGTGCCTGGGTGCTCACCGGCGTCGCGCCGAATCGCGGTGAAGCGACCCGCTTGTCGGACATCGTGCTCGCCGTGCAGACCGAGATTCCGCTTCTCAAGCAGCACTTGGCGGATCAGATGTGGGCGATCCGGGGCGAAGGAATGGAGGCGCGCCGCTGGAACCGCCTGACCGGCAAAACGGAGCCGCTCACATTGCGGCGCTCGGCTGCGACGACCATCGCACATGGGTTCGCCACGGTGGTGCGCTTCTTCCCCGGCGCGCGCGACGTGTTGGGCGCGATCGACGATGAAATCGTCCAAGCTGTGGTGAAGGCTGAACCCGGGCGCGCCTCGTGCTTCGAGGATCAATACGCGAGCTCAGCAGGCGAGCTCTACGAGCTTATAGCGGGACACGATCGCTTCATCGCCGACCTGCGACCTTTGGTGAGACCGGGCGGCCTCTGTTGCCACCCGTACGATCTGTGCACCGCGCTCATCGCCACAGAAGCCGGCGTGACCGTTACGAGTCCCACGGGGGGCCCGGTGGACGCGCCGTTCGACCTGACGACGGACATGGCGTGGGTCGGGTACGCCAATGCGACGCTGCGGTCGTCAATCGAGCCGGTGTTGCAACGCGCGCTGCGGAGCCGCGGCTTTTTGAAGTGAACTGGTTTCAAGCCGCACTCGATCGGCTGCGCGATCTGCCGCGCGATCCCGACGCGCGCGCGCGCACGTTCTTTTCTCCCACGCGTCCGCTACACATCGCGCGCGCGCCGGGCCGCCTCGACGTCTTAGGCGGTATCGCCGATTACAGTGGCGCGCGAGTCCTCGAGCTGCCGCTTGCCAGCGCGACCAGCGCCCTGGTACAGTCGCAGCCTGAGCGACACTGCGACATTGCCACGCGCCGTGCGGGACAGTGGGAGTACTTCAGCATCGAGCTGCCACTCGCCGAGCCGGCGGAGCTGGCTGAGTGGTTTCGCGCGCACCCCGCCGAGCGCTGGGCGGGCTATATCGTCGGAGCGGTCCAGGCGGTGCTCGCTCGCGGCAATGCGCACGGTGGACTGCGCATCCTGATCGACTCCAGCGTTCCCGAGGGGCGAGGCGTCGCCTCCTCGGCGGCGCTCGAGGTGGCAGTCGCCATGGCAGTTGCGGCCGTCACCGGCGTGGACGTCAGTCCGACTGACGTGGCCGCCCTCTGCCAGCGCGTCGAAAACCAGGTCGTCGGCGCGCCGTGCGGAATCATGGACCAGATGACGAGCGCGTGCGGCAAGCAAGATCATCTGCTCCAACTCCATTGCCAGCCGGGGACGATCGAGCGCCACATTCCCGTGCCGCGCGGCTACCGGTTTTACGGCATCGATTCGGGAATCAGTCACGCCGTGTCTGGTGCCGACTACGGCACGGTCAGAACCGCCGCGTTCATGGGACTTGAGATTCTGAGGACCGACACGCCGTGGCGCGGCGCCTATCTCAGCGATCTCACGTGGCGCGAATTCAGCAGGCTGGCTGCGCATCTTCCGGACGAGATGTCGGGAGCAGAGTTCCTGGAGCGTTATGGCGGCATAACAGACACGGCGACCGTCGTCAGATCGGAGCGCCGTTATCCCGTGCGCCGCGCAGCCGAGCACCCCGTGGCTGAACAGGCGCGCGTCGACCGTTTCGCGGCGCTGCTCGACTGTCTGGAACAACAGCCTGACGCCACGACGGAATTGGGTGAGCTCATGTACGCCGCCCACGAGAGTTATTCCCGATGCGGACTGGGCAGCGAGGGAACGGATCGGTTGGTGCAGCTGGTCCGCGATGCCGGCGCCGAGCGCGGATTGTTTGGCGCAAAGATCACGGGCGGAGGCAGCGGAGGCACGGTGGCTGTTCTGGGGACGAGCGCTGCGGAGTCCTGCGTTCGGGATATCGCTCGCGCTTATGCGACAGAAACCGGTCGAGACGCGCGCGTATTCACGGAATCAGGACCGGGAGCCGTAGAGATTGGGGTCCTCAGCGCGAAACCGTGAACTGATACTTTCCCGATCCGACCGTGACGAGTACGTCGTCACCCTGCTGCTGCCCCGCTATCGCGTGGCCTCCCTCCCGAACCTGCTCGAGCTTTGCACTCGGCAACACGACCTCGGCGCTCGTATTTGGCGGGATCGTCACGTCGAGCCGGAAGGTTTGCCCATCCAGCTGCCACGACGTCGCAAGCGTTCCGTAGAGGGTTTCGAGCGACGTCCGCGCGCGCGTGAGTCCGCCGCCCGGCCTCGGTGCGATGCGGACCCGTTTGGCTCCCGGATTCCCGGGATCGAGATTGATTCCGCCGATGGTGCGATACATCCAGTCGCCTACCGCGCCAAAGGCATAATGATTGAAGGAGTTCATTCCGGCATCCTCGAACGAGCTGTCCGGCCGGATGCCATCCCAGCGCTCCCACATGGTTGTCGCGCCACGCGTGATCGGATAGAGCCACGACGGATATGACTTCTGCATGAGGAGCGCGTAGGCGACGTCGAGATGGCCGGTCGCGCTCAACACAGGCAGAAGCTGCGGTGTCCCGAGGAACCCGGTCGTGAGATGCATCCCGCGCCGGCGGACGTCGGCGGCCAACCGATCGCCGGCTTCCGGCACGAGCGAACCCGGCAGCAGATCGAAGGCGATCGCGAGCGCATAGGCCGTCTGCGTGTTCTCACCGACTCTGCCCGTAGCGGACACGAACTCTCGATTGAACGCCGCGCGCACGTCGCTGAACAGTGCCTCATACTTTGCAGCATCCGCCTGATTGCCCAGCGCACGCGCGGCGCGGGCGACGATATCGGCGGAGTGCGCGAAGTACGCGGTGGCGATGAAGTCGGTCTGCGTCGTGGCGCCGGGATATGACGGATCGTCGCTATGCAGCGCGAGCCAATCGCCAAACTGCCATCCGGGCTGCCACAAGAGATCGGATCCGGCGCGGCGGCGCTCGAACTCGACCCAGGCGCGCATGCTCGGATACTGCCGCGCCAGCAAGGCGCGGTCGCCGTACGCGACGTACATCGTCCACGGGACAATCACCGTCGCATCGCTCCAGCCCGCGGTGCCGGATGCATTCGCGGAATCGGCGCCCAACACGTCGGGAATAACCCAGGGAAGAGCACCGCTCTTGTCTTGATCCGCCGCCACATCACCCAGCCACTTCGCGAAGAATCCCGCGACGTCGAGGTTAAAGGCCGCCGTCGGCGCAAAAACTTGAGCGTCTCCGGTCCAGCCGAGCCGCTCGTCGCGCTGCGGGCAGTCGGTCGGCACGTCGAGGAAGTTGCTGCGCTGTCCCCACACGATGTTCTGTTGCAGACGGTTCAGGAGCGAGTCCGACGTTTCGAATGCGCCGGTTTGCTCGAGATCCGATGAGACGACGATACCGGTGATGGTGCTGCTGTCTGCCTGTATTGGCAGACCCGTCACGCCCACGTATCGAAAGCCATGGAAGGTGAAGTGTGGCTCGTACCGTTCTTCGCCACCGCCTTTCAACGTGTAGCGATCGGTTTGGCTCGCGCGCCGCAGATTGGCGACGTAGAGATTGCCGTCACGATCGAGCACTTCCGCGAAACGCATCGTGACGACGGTGCCCGCCGATCCTCGCACTTTGAGCCGCGCCCATCCCGTGAAGTTCTGCCCGAGATCGAAGACCGTCTCCCCCGATGGGGCGCGTTGGATAGCGATGGGGCGCAATTCGGTGATGCGGCGGACTGGTGGGGATTCGGACGCAAGGAGTTGGGAGCCGGGAGCCGGGAGCCGTGCGACAGCCGTCCAGGCGCGATCATCGTAGCCCGCGCTCATCCATCCCTCGCGCTCTTGGCGGGCATCGTACGTCTCCCCGCCGTAGATGTCCGAAGCCAGGATCGGCCCGGTCGCGGTCTTCCACTGGGAATCAGATACAACGCGCTCGATCTTCCCGTCCTGATAGATGATCTCGAGCTGCATGCGAAGTGCGACGCGCTTGCCGTACACATTGCGACGGCCTTCAAAGCCGAGTTGACCGCGGTACCATCCATCGCCGAGCACCACGCCGAGCGCGTTGTCGCCGGGTTTCAGAAGATTGGTGACGTCGTAGGTCTGGTATTGCAGGCGCCGATTGTAGGACGTCCAACCCGGCGTGAATAGCTGGTCACCGACGCGGGCTCCATTGAGATATGCCTCGTATAATCCGAGACTCGTCGCGTACAGTCGCGCTCGCGCGACGCTCCTGTTCACGCGAAACGTCCGCCTGAGCAGAGGCGCTGGCGCGCCCACGCTGTCCTTGGGACTCGGCGCCGGTCCGATCCATGCGGCGGTCCATTGTGATGAGTCGCCAAGCCCCATTTCCCAGAAGGCCTGCGCACTCCAAGCCGACATCCGCCCCTTGGCGTCCCAGACGCGCACGCGCCATTCGTAACGCCGCCGCGACTCGAGGGCGGGGCCCGCGTACGCCACGAATACCGATGAATCGCCCGGCGTGCGCCCCGTCTCCCAGATGAGCCGCCCGCTGCGCATGACCTGGAGCTCGTAGGCGGCCTGCACCGTGTTGCGCTCGGTGCTGGTGATTTTCCAGCTCAGCCGCGGATGCGCGACATCGATGCCGAGCGGGTTGGTCAGGTACTCGACTCGCAACGCCGTCACACCGAGCGACGACTGTTGCAGCACTGCCACAAGCAGGAGGGAGATGATCATTGGGCCGGTGACGAGAACAGGGATTGTGACGGTATAAAGGGTGTATGTCGAGGTCAACCTGCACGGTCTTCGTTTTGACGGCGCTGCTCGGTTCGGGATGCTCGGTCACATCTCCGACCGAT
>Ga0075425_100007813_pt1 | contig 11305 bp, 6 predicted proteins | sample SoiMethybrSBSTD4_FD_75300 | JGI IMG/M metagenome (GOLD analysis project Ga0075425, IMG submission 75300) | Bulk soil microbial communities from a Populus tree surrounding site in Tennessee, USA - Soil MetaG P. TD hybrid SBSTD4 | ecosystem: Environmental > Terrestrial > Soil > Tree plantation...
TTGCATCCAGATACTGCAGCTGGTTGTAGACGAGGATGCGATGCGTCAGCATCACGCCTTTCGGCAGTCCCGTGGTGCCGCTCGAATAGGGAAGCGCCGCAAGCTGGCTCTGTTTGACACGGATGTCGGGATCGTCGGCCGACGCGGATTCGATCACTTCCTCGTACGCCATCGCCATACCGCTGCGGTCGCTCACGCCGCCTCCGGCCACGACGACGCGCGCGAGGTTGGGAAGCTGGGCGCGGCAGGCATCGACTGTCTGCCACAGGCTCGCGTGCGTCACCATCATCGTCGCGCCGGAGTCGTTGACCTGATACGCGATCTCGCGCTCGCGATACGACGGGTTCATCGGACACGAGATCGCGCCGAGTTTGCTGGCCGCATAGAAGGCGAGCTCGTATTGCGGGCAGTTCGGCAGGTAGAGCGCCAGCCGATCGCCATTGCCGAGCCCGAGCGCCGCGAGACCGTTCGCAAGCCGATTCGATGTGAGATCGAAGTCCGCGAAGGTCATCGCCTGATCCTTGAAGGTGATGACGACCTTGTCTGGAAGACGCGCCGCGGTCGCTCGCAGCACTTCGTGGAGGGGGCCGGAGGGATAGTTCAGCCGCGTCATGGCGGTGGACGATACCATGCGAGAATGCGCGGCATGACCCCTCGACTTCGCTCGGGGCAAACCCCGCGATTTCGTTCGGGGCACGTGCTGAGCCGCGGCGCGTGGCGCATGATTCTGCTTGCCAGTCTCGGCGGCACGCTCGAGTACTACGACTTCGTCATTTTCGGCATCTTCGCGCCGCAGATCGGCCGCGCGTTCTTTCCCAGCCAGGATCCGCTCGTCTCGTTGATGGCCACCTTTACAACATTTGCGATCGGGTACCTCGCGCGCCCGATCGGCGGCCTCGTGCTTGGCCGCCTCGGCGACAAGTTCGGGCGCCGCGGCGTTTTCCTCGCGTCGATCTTCATCACGTCCGCCGCCACGCTCGGCATCGGCCTTGTGCCGGCCTACGCCGCCTGGGGCATCACCGCCAGCATCATCGTGGTGCTGCTGCGCCTGACGCAGGGCTTCTGCCTCGGCGGCGAGCTGCCTGGCGCCATTACCTACGTCGTCGAATCGGCGCCGCCGCTCGCGCCGTTTGTCTGCAGCGTGGTGTTCGGGTGCGTGACGCTCGGCGTTGCGCTCGGAACGACCATCGCGTTGATCGTCGGTAACGTGCTGACACCCGCGGATGCCGCGAGCTATGGCTGGCGCATCGCCTTCGTCATCGGCGGATTGCTCGGCCTTGGGAGCTTCTGGCTGAGGCGCTCGTTCGAGGAGTCGCCCGAGTTCGTGGAGCTGAAACGGCTCGCTGCGGCATCGAAGGAACCGATCGGCGAGCTGGTTCGCACGCATCCGGGCCAGATTCTGATCGGAATTTCGGCCCAGGCGGTCACTGCGGTCTTCGCGGGCCTGTTCTTCGCCTACATGCCCGCCTATCTGACCGGCATCGCGAAGTACGACCAGTCAACCGCCGTCTTCGCCCAGACGTACGGCGTCATCCTGCACGCCATCCTGATCGTCGGCGTCGGCTGGATCGCGGACCACTATCCGCCGCATCTGCTGTTGCGAATCGGCGCGGCGGCGCTCGCGCTGGGCGCGTATCCGTTTTACGCGGCGTTGAGCGCCCAGTCGATGAACATCATCGCGCTGATGACGATTGCCGCGCTGGTGGGCGCGTTGGTCAACGGGACATTCGCGTTCGTCACGGCGGATCTGTTTCCGACACGCATTCGCTTCAGCGGCGTGGCGGTCGTCCAGAACATCAGCCAGACCGCCTTCGGGGGTACCGCCCCGCTCGTTGCGACGGCGCTCGTCAGGAACCTGCAATCGCCGGTCGCGCCGGCATTGGTGGTTGTCGCGTGTGGTGTGTTGACGTTCGCGGGGAGCTTCTATGCTGCGCGCGTGTCGGGAAAGGTACGAATCAGAACCGAAGCAGCCGCGTTGCCTTGACCGCAAGCCCGCGATTCATCAGCAGCGCCGATCGAGGGCCGAACGTATCGCGCGCATCCGTGTAGACGACATAGAGATCGCTCCCCGGCTGATATTCCCATCTCCAGCGGATGTTCGATTCGAGCGTGTTGAGACTGGAGTTGTACTGCACGAGGGCGCTCACCGCCATGTGCGGGGTGATCCCGAATGTCGTCCGCGTGCCCACCAGCTTGCTGGTGACGCGTCCTTCCGGCAGCGAGATATGACTAATCAGGATGCGCGGCTCGAATCCAAGGCGGTACGTCCCCTGCACCCGGCCGCTGTATTCGAACTGCTGCCGATGGCCCGAGTAGAACTCGCCGCCGGTATACGTGAACCGCCCGTTCACCTTCCGCTGCGGGCCGACGTAGTACTGGACCACCGTCTCGTTGAATTCGTACGCGCCAACTGGAAGCGACGGGCCGCCTGAGATGCGGAACGGCGCGGTCAGGAATTCGTAGTTGTGCCGCTGCGTCACCCACATCACATCGCTGCTGCTGAAATCGATGCGGAACTGTCCGGAGATGACGCGCGTCTCGAGCTGATTGCGGCTGTTGCTGACGAACTGATCGAGCTCGGCATTCCATTCCAGCTTGCGAAGGCTGCGCACGCGGCGAATGCGCGGGCTGAATCGCGCGGTGAGATCGGTGCGCGTGATATCGCTCCGCTGGACGTAGCCGACTTCCGGGTTGAACGCCTCGCCGACCCTGATGCGGTCCGCTTCGAAGCCCCACCGGTCCGGGATGTACCGGAGGTAGCCGCGGTAGCTGCTCTGATCCCCGGTGCGTCCGGACGTCTGCGATCGCGCGTAGTAGGTGCCCGCCTGGATGTTCTCGAACAGGTTCCAGGCGCTGTCGACGCCTGCGACATCGTTCGATCCCGACGCGCCGGTGCGCGGCGAGCGATGTGTCGCCATGATTCCGACGTTGCTGCGCTTCAGGATGTCCTGCTTCAGGCGAGCCACGACGAAGTTGGTCGCCGGCGTCCGTCCTTGCGGACCTTCATCGGTCTGAATTTCCAGCAGGCCCAGTGAGGTCTTCCCCACGCGACCCGTCAGACGCGCGCCCCCCTTGATCGGCACGGGCTGTCCGCCGTCGAGTCCGACGCGGCGCGAGAAGAACATGATGGGGATGTCGCCGCCGCGGAAGCCATTCCCGGAGGCGCTGCCGAAATCGAAGATGCCCTGGCCCTCGAGGAAGAAGTCGCGCTTCTCGGGAAAGAACAGGCTGAAGCGCGTCAGGTTCACCTGCTGCTCGTCGATCTCCACCTGCGCGAAGTCCGTGTTCACGGTCAGGTCGAGTGTCACGTTGCTCGTGATGCCGTACTTCGCGTCTATGCCGATGTCGCGGTCGAACTCGTTCGAGGTCGGCGGCGACGCGACGCGGTTGGTCGTCAGGTTGGACACGCCGTACGGTTTCAGCTCGATGTTGCGCGAGGGCGGCGGCGCTTCCATGCCGACGAGCGTCGCTTCGGCTGCGAGGCGCTGCAGCGCGTTGTTGGGGAGCGAGCCCGCCGGCGTGATCGAGACGAGCGACTGCTCGTTGATACGGCGTTCCCACCGCCGCGCGTTGATGCCCCAGATCTGATCCTTTCCCGTTGGATAGCGCAGCGACTTGAACGGAATGACCATCTCGAGCGTCCATCCCGTCTCGTTGCGGTTCACCTTCACGTCCCAGACCGTGCTCCAGTCGTAATTCGTGTTGTTCTCGTCGAGCACCAGTCCGTCGCGCAGCGCGCCGAGCGGGTTGGTCATGAAGTAGAAGGCGGTGCGGTGATCGTGGAACGTGTCGAAGACCACCGAGAAGTTGTCGTTCTGATAGAGGTTGTTGCCGTCGCGCCGCATGTCGTTGGCAACGAGGTTGTCCGGCTGGCTGTCGTGCATCCACGCCGAGACGTAGACGTTGCGATCGTCGAAGAACACCCACATGTCCGTCGGTTCGGTCGCCGGCTCGCCGACGCGCGGCTCCTGCTGTAGAAACTTCGGCGCCGGCTCGATCGTGTGGTACACCGCATCGTCCAGGCGGCCATCGACGACGAGCGGCTGCGTCAGGCGAGAGGCGCGCACGGTCACCGGCTCGGGATCTTCCGCGCGCAGCGGCGCTGCGACCACGAGCAGCAGGACGAGGGACGCAGCGGCGCGCGCGTGCATCTGAGCGTCAGAATCGAAGCAGCCGCGTGGCCTTGATCGCAAGCCCTCGATTCATCAGCACCGCGGAGCGCGGACCGAACGTGTCGCGTCCGTCGGTGTAGACGATATACACATCGCTGCCCGGCCGATATTCCCACCGCCAGCGGATGTTCGATTCGAGCGTGTTGAGGCCCGAGTTGTACTGCACGAGGCCGCTGATGAACATGCGCGGCGTCACGGTGTAGGTCGTCCGCGCGCCAACCAGCTTCGTCGTGAACGCCGCCTCGGGCAGCGTGATGTGGCTGGCGAGGATGCGCGGCTCGAAGGCGAGTTGACTGGACACCTTGACGCGGCCGTTGTACTCGAATTGCTGCCGGTGCCCCGAATAGAACTCACCAGCGGTGAGCGTGAACCGGCCGCTGACGGCGCGCTGCGCGCCGGCGTTGAACTGGACCACGCCCTCGTTGAATTCGTACACGCCGATGGGCAGGCGGGGACCACCGGAAATCCGGAACGGCGCCGTGACGAACTCATAGTCATTGCGAGCCGTGAACTGCAGCTGGTCGCTGTTGTCGAACTCAATGCGGAACCTACCGGACGACACCCGCGTCTCGAGCTCGTCGTGTCCGTTGACGAAACGCTCGGCCTCGGCATTCCATTCGAGCCTGCGCAGACTCCGCACCGATTGGATGCGCGGGCTGAAGCGCAAGACGAGGTCGGTGCGCGTAATGTCCGGCCGCGGAACGTATCCCACGTCAGGGTTGAACGCGTCGCCAACCTTCGTGCGCTCGGTTTCCAGGCCATAGCGGTCGTGGACGTAGCGGAAGTAGCCGCGGTAGCTGCCCGCGTTGCCAGTCATTCCAGGCGTGTCCGACCGCGCGTAATAGGTGCCTGCCTCCACGTTCTCGAAGAGGTTCCAGGTCGTATCCACGCCGAGCAGTGTGTTCGACCCCGACGCGCCCGTACGCGGCGCTCGACGCGTGGCGATGATGCCGATGTTGCTTCGCCGCAGGACGTCGCGCTTGACGCGTGCCACCAGGAAGTTCGTGGCGGGCGTCAGCGCCGTCCCACGCGACGGATCGAACGCACCCTCGCCGGTTTGAATCTCGAGCAAGCCAAGCGACGTCTTGCCCACGCGGCCCGTCAACCGCGCGCCGCCTTTGATAGGAACCGGCCGACCGGCGTCGAGGCCGATGCGGCGCGAGAAGAACATGATCGGCGCATCCGGCGTACGGAAGCCGCCGCCGCCGATGTTGGCGAAATCGAAGATGCCCTGCCCCTCGAGGAAGAAGTCGCGCTTCTCGGGGAAGAAGAGGCTGAAGCGCGTGAGGTTGACCTGCTGCTCGTCGATCTCCACCTGCGCGAAGTCGGTATGGACCGTCAGGTCGAGCGTCATGTTGCTCGTGATCCCGTACTTCGCGTCGATGCCGATGTCCTTGTCGACCTTGTTCGAGAACGCCGGCGACGAGACGCGGTTCGTCGTCAGATTGGACACGCCATAGGGCTTCAGCTCGATGTTGCGCGCGGGCGGCGGCACCTCCATCCCGACGAGCGTCGCCGCGTTCGCAAGTCGCTGCACCGAACTGTTCGCCGGGACGCCCGGCGGCGTAATCGCCAACAGCGAGTGTTCGTTGACACGGCGCTCCCACCGGCGCGCGTTGATCCCCCAGACCTGTTCCTTGCCCGTCGGGTAGCGGAGCGACTTGAACGGGATGACCATCTCAGTCGTCCAGCCCGTCTCGTCGCGATGCACCTTCACATCCCACACCGCATTCCAGTCGTAGTTGGCCGTGTTCTCGTCCTGGATGAATGCGTCGCGTACCCCGCCGAGCGGATTGGTCTGGAAGAAGAACCCCGTGCGGCGATCGTGAAACGTGTCGAGAACGACGACGAAATGCTCGTTCTGGTAGAGGCTGGCGTCGCGCCGCATTTCGTCGGCGATCATGCGATCGGGCGCGCTGTCGTGCATCCGCGCGGACACGTAGACGTTCTTGTCATCGAAGAACACCCACATCTCCGTCTGTTCGACCGCGAGCTCGCCGGCCTGCGGTTCCTGCTGCCTGAACGCCGGCGCCGGCTCGATCGACTGATACACCGCCTCGTCCAGTCGTCCGTCGAAGACGAGCGGCTGCGTCAAACGATGGGCGCGAACGGTGATGGGCTCGGGATCCTCCGCGCGGACGTCCGTCGGCACCAGCACGGCGGCGAATATGAGTGCGGAGGCGAGCCTGCCGATCATCCGGCCGCCGCTTCGTCCATTGCTTCGTTGGCGAGCCGGTCTGCTTCCTTGTTGAACTCACGGCGCACGTGTTCGAACGTGACGTCGCCAATCTGACGCGTCAACGCGCGCGCCTGTTCGAAGAGCGGCTGCAGTCCGGGACTCTTCACGCGGTATTCGCCACGCATCTGCTTCACCAGCAGTTCCGAGTCGGCGCGGACGTGCAGCTTCGAGATTCCATGGGCGGCCGCCCATCTTAACGCAGCGATCAACCCGCTGTACTCAGCCACATTGTTCGTCGTCAGGCCGAGCGACTCCTTCAGCTCGACGACAGATCCGTCGTCCTGCTCGATGTGCACGCCATACCCGGCCGGCCCGGGGTTGCCGCGCGAGCCGCCGTCGACATGCGCGCGCGCCGTTCCGCCGCTGGAAGGCCCAAAGAGCGACGGTTGGCTCACGAGGCGTGGGTAACCGCAGGTTCAGCCGCGGGCGGCGGGGGGATGTAGTACAGGATGCGGTTGCAGCTGGCGCACTGGATGATCTGATCGTTGCGGCGGATTTCCTGGAACACCTGCGGACGCAGCCGGACGTGGCAGGCCGAGCAGAGGCCGTCGCGTGTGGCGACGGCGATCGCGACGCCCTTCCGCACGCGGGAGACCTGTTCGAACAGCGCGACCAGATGCGGCGACAGCGACTTGACGAGCGCCTGGCGCTTCTCGGTGGCATCCTTGAGCGCCGCTTCGACGGTCACGAGCTCCTCGGTGAGCGTCTTCTTTTCAGCGTCCACTTCCTTCTGCTGCGCCGTCAGGGCCTGCTCCGTCTTCTTCACGTCGGCCGACAGGGAATCAGCCTCCACCATCCGCTCGATGACACGTTCCTCGACCACGCCGAGCTCTTTCTGTGCGGTCTCGATCTCGTGCTGCATCGCCTGGTATTCGCGGTTGGTTTTGACGGCGGAGAGTTGATCCTTGAACTTGGACAGGCGGGACTGATAGGTGGCGGCTTCCTTTTCCTGCTCGCGGCGCGCCTCCTGGCTGGCTTTGAGACGCTGTTTGGCGGCCTCGACCGCCTCCTTTGCGTGCGCGAGGCGCGTGTCGGCATCAGCGACGCGCTGCGGGTGCGCGGCGATGCGCCGCTTGGCCTCCTCGATGGCGGTCTCCAGATTCTGGAGCTCGATGAGATGCTGGAGATCAGGAGACATGGTGAAGTGGAAAAGTGGAAAAGTGGAAAAGTGGAAAAGTAAGTTCAAAGTAGCTCGAGGTCACTTCGAAACTTGCTTGTTCCACTTTTCCACTTCTTCCACTTTTGAACTTCTGATTAGTGGGCCTGCCAGGATTCGAACCTGGGACCAACCGATTATGAGCCGGCCGCTCTAACCGCTGAGCTACAGGCCCGCCTGCGCTCGCCGAAGCCTTCGGCGGAGGCGAGCTTCGGCGGGGCACGCCCGCCGATCTTCTCCTACGTCCTTCCCTCGAGGAAGGCCTTCAACTTGCGCGAACGCGACGGATGGCGCAGCTTGCGCAGCGCCTTCGCCTCGATCTGGCGGATGCGCTCGCGCGTAACCGCGAAGTTCTGACCCACCTCCTCGAGCGTGTGCTCGCTGCCGTCGCCGACGCCGAACCGCATCTTGATGACCTTCTCCTCGCGCGGCGTCAGCGTCTTGAGCACCGACTCGGTCTGTTCCTTGAGGTTCAGGTTTATCACCGCCTCGGCGGGCGAGACGATATTGCGGTCCTCGATGAAGTCGCCAAGATGGGAATCTTCCTCCTCACCGATCGGCGTCTCGAGCGAGATCGGCTCCTGCGCGATCTTGAGCACCTTGCGGACCTTTGCCACGGGAATATCCATCCGCTTGGCAATCTCTTCGGAGGTCGGCTCGCGCCCGAGCTCCTGCACCAGCGCGCGTGAGGTGCGAATCAGCTTGTTGATCGTCTCGATCATGTGGACCGGAATGCGGATGGTCCGCGCCTGGTCGGCGATGGCGCGCGTGATCGCCTGCCGGATCCACCAGGTCGCATAGGTCGAGAACTTGTAGCCGCGGCGGTACTCGAACTTGTCGACCGCCTTCATCAACCCGATGTTGCCTTCCTGAATCAGATCGAGAAACTGAAGGCCGCGATTGGTGTACTTCTTCGCGATCGAGACGACGAGTCGGAGGTTGGCTTCGACCAGCTCCTTCTTGGCCTGCTCGGCCTGCGCCTCGCCGCGCTGGATGACTTCGATCGTCCGCCGGAGACGCTCGGGCGTCTCCTCGAGATCGTCGATCATCGACTTGACGTGCGCCTTGATGTCCTTCTGCTTCTTGAGGAGATTCTTTTTCTCCTCTTCCTTCAGCTTGAGCGCGCCCTTGGCCTTGACCTTCGGATTGATCTGGCGGTCGAGCGCCTCGACTTCGCGCTGCACCTTCGCCACCGCGTCAACGGCGTCCTTCACCTCGTCGATCAGGCGCCGCTTCATCGTCTCGGTGAACTCGATGCGCCGGATGGCGCGGCTGACGTCGATGCGTGCGCGGAGCGCCTTGATGCGCGCGCGGCGATATTTCTTCTTGTCCTTCTTCAGGATGTCATCGAGCTTCTCGGCGAGCTTCACGTAGTTGACGCGCGCCTTGCGCACCTCTTCGATCTGCTCGAGCACTTCGGCCTTGCGGTCCTCGATCACCTCGTCGGTGATCTCCTCGTCGCTGAAGATCACGAGCTCGCGGATGGTGCGCTCGCCTGCACGCAGCTGATCGCCGATGACGAGGATGCGTTTCGCGATCGTGGGCGTACGGGAGATCGACTTGATGACGGCGAGCTTGCCGCGCTCGATGCGCTTGGCAATCGCGACCTCGCCTTCGCGCGTGAGCAGCGGCACCGTCCCCATCTCGCGCAGATACATGCGGACCGGGTCGTTCGTCTTGTCGAGCGCCCCCGGTGTGAGGTCGAGCTCGGGGCCTTCCTCGGAGCCGTCCCTGTCGAAGTCCTTCTCGCCGCGGTACGCCTTGTCCGAATCGACGACCTCGATCCCCGCGCTGCCGAACGCGTTGAACAGATCATCGAGGTCTTCCGACGAGGTGATCTCCGAGGGGAGCATCTCGTTGACCTCGTCGTAGAGGAGATAACCCTTCTCCTTGCCGACCTGAATCAACTGGCGCACTTCGTCGTAACGTTCTTCAATCGACAGGGCCATGTTCCTCCCGCGACGTCATATGAGTGCTTCGATACGTTGTATTACGTCGTACTTACGAACGAGCAGTTCCTGCAGTTTCTCGCCGTCGCGCGCCCCGGTTTCCTGCAGCCGGTCGATTTCGCGCTGAATCGCCGCCCGCTCACGCTCCCACCTGAGGCGCTTGATGATTCGAACGCAATCATGGGCATCGTGCACGTGCGCTTCGCCTTCGCTCGCGATGGCCGTCACGAGCTGGGCATCCACAGCAGTTAGACGCTCGAGAAGCGCAGATGGTGAGAACCCCTTATCTTCGTTCAGTTTTCGGGCGAGATCCAGTACGGACCTGGAAGAAAGTCCGTCAAAATCCGGGCCATCGAGGGTCGCCAGGGCCTCGGCGGCGGTCTCCGGCCGGTGAATCAGCAGCCAAATCAGCCCTTTTTCGGCCTTGGTAACCTGCCCGAAGCTCGGCACTTCGCGCCGGGTCAACGCGGGCTGTTTTTGCACGACCGCTTTTCGTATTTCCGCGCGCACAACTTCGTCGGTCACCCGCGCCTTGAACGCCAGCCGGTCGGCGAACCGGTCGCGCATGGCGGCATCCGGAATGCGCCCGGCGACTGGCAGCATGTCGCCCAGGAACTTCACACGTCCCTCATCGGTGTTCAGGTTGTGGTTTGCCGCGGCACGATCGAGCAGGTACTCGAGATACGGGGTCGAGTGCTCGAGACGTTCGGCGTACCCGGGCGCTCCGTTCTTTCTGACGAACGTATCCGGATCGTCACCGGCCGGCAGCACCGCCACGTTCACGGAAAAGCCTTCGGCGACGAGCATCTCGCACGATTTCGCGGCCGCGCCCTGGCCCGCGGTGTCGGGGTCGAAGCTCAGGACAACTTTGTTCGTGAACCGACGAAGCTGTTGCGCCTGCTGGGGGGTCAGCGCCGTGCCGCACGATGCCACGACTCCCTGAAAGCCGCCCTGATACACCTGCGCGAAGTCGAAGTAGCCCTCGACCAGAATCGCGAACTTCCGTTGACGAATCGCGTTCTTGCTCAAATTCAATCCGTACAGCGTCCGTCCCTTCGAATAAATCGGCGTCTCCGGCGAATTGAGGTACTTCGGCTGCTGATCGGGATCAACGGCGCGGCCGCCGAAAGCAATCACGGAGCCCGTGTCCCTGCAGATTGGAATCATCAGCCGGTTGCGAAACCGATCGATGACGGAGCCGTCGTCTCGCTGAACGACGAGGCCCGCGCGCAGCAGCACGCCCGGCGAGAAGCCTTCCTTCAGGAGGGCGCCTTTCAACGCATCGCGACTGTTTGGCGCGTATCCGAGCCCGAGCGCCTGGCTTGTCGCATCGGTGATGCCGCGCGCGTCAACCTGTCGCCGGATGCGCGAGCCGGCGTTCGAGGCGAGCTGCTGGCGAAACCACGCTGCAGCCGACTCGTGCACCTTGAGCAGCGTTTCGCGCTCTGCGGAATTGGCCCGTTGCTCGTCGCTCTCTTCCATCTCGGGCAGCGCAACCCCGAAACGCTGCGCGAGCAGCTTCACCGAGTCGGCAAACCCGATCTTCTCGTGCAGCTCGAGGAACTTGAACACGTCACCGCCGACGTTGCACCCGAAGCAATGAAAAAAACCCTTGTCGCGGTTGACGTGAAACGACGGCGTCTTCTCGCCGTGGAACGGACAGAGACCTTTATAGGTGGCGCCGGTCTTCTTCAGCGACACGTAGTCCTGGATGACGACGACGATGTCGGCCTGCTGCTTCAGGTCGTCGATGAATCTTTGGGGAAAGAGAGCCATTACCGGGGGATGC
>Ga0075425_100007816_pt1 | contig 11304 bp, 10 predicted proteins | sample SoiMethybrSBSTD4_FD_75300 | JGI IMG/M metagenome (GOLD analysis project Ga0075425, IMG submission 75300) | Bulk soil microbial communities from a Populus tree surrounding site in Tennessee, USA - Soil MetaG P. TD hybrid SBSTD4 | ecosystem: Environmental > Terrestrial > Soil > Tree plantation...
CGCCATCGAGGACGGTCTCCATGAGCGCCGCCAGTTGCTCGTCGTCCTCGGCGAGCAGGATCCGCAGAGGTAGTTCGGTCACCGGAGGGAAAAGCCTGTCATACGGGTCCGTAGGATGCGCCGGTGATCATCGACGGGCACAACGACCTCGTCCTCCATCGCTGGCGCGGCGAGCCGACGATGCACATGGATCTCGACGCGGCGCGGGCGGCGGGGTTCGCCGGCGGCTTCTTCGCGCTCTACGTGCCCTCGCCCCGCGTGCCCGACCCGGAGGAGATCCCGTACGCGATGCCGCTGCCAGAGGCGCTCTCGCACGACGAGGCTGCTGCGATCGCCGAGGAGCTGTTCGCAACGCTGTGCGAGCTGCCCGTGGCGCGGGCCGAGTCGGTCGACGACTTCCGGGACGGAGACATCACCGCGATCGTGCACCTCGAGGGCGCCGAGCCGCTCGCGCCCGATCTCTCCGACCTCGAGCCGTGGTACGAGCGCGGGTTGCGCTCGGTCGGGCTCGTCTGGTCGCGCCCGAATGCGTTTGCGGAAGGGGTGCCGTTCCGCTTCCCTTCGTCGCCGGACACCGGCCCGGGCCTCACGGCGGCGGGGCGTGAGCTCGTGCGCGCGTGCAACCGGCTCGGCGTCCTCGTCGACCTCTCGCACCTGAACGAGGCCGGCTTCTGGGACGTGCAAGGGCTCTCGCACGCGCCGCTGGTGGCGACGCACTCGAACGCGCACGCCTTGTGCCCGGCCTCGCGCAACCTCACGGACCGCCAGCTCGACGCGATCCGGGACTCGGGTGGAGTCGTCGGCGTCAACTTCGCCGTCACGTTCCTCCGCGAGGACGGCCACAACGACCCCGAGACGCCGATCGGCGAGATCGTTCGCCACGTCGACTACCTCGCCGAGCGGATGGGCATCGACCACGTCGCGTTCGGGTCGGACTTCGACGGCGCGATGGTGCCCGCGGAGCTCGGCGGCGCCGCGGGCCTGCCGAAGCTCGTCGCGGCGCTGCGCGAGGCGGGCTACGACGACGACGCCGTCACGAAGGTCACGCACGGAAACTGGCTGCGCGTGCTCCGCGAGACGTGGCGATGAGGCTTAGACCTCAGTCCTCTTCGACGACGGCCTCGAGGATCCACGGCACGCCCTGGCAGCGCTCGAGCAGCGGGCGGTAGAGCTCGAGATCGGCGAGCGTCGTCGTCCGGTGCGTGCCGTCGGGCTCGATGCCCGAGACGTGCAGCTGGCGCAGCCGGTCGCCGAACGCGTCGAGCAAAGCGTGGCCGAGCTGCAGGCTCCGGTCGTTCGTCCACACATGCGCGACATCGAGGCAGAAGCCCGCCTCGGGATGCCCCGCGAACACGCTGCGGAGGTCGTCGGTCACGCGCCCGAAGCGCTTCGCGACGTCCATGTTCTCGAACACCACGCGCCTGCCGAGGCGGTCGAGCGCACGCTCCCCGGCCCAGGCGTCGGGATGGAAGATCACCTGCCCGTCGAGCGGGAGCGCGGCGATCTCCGTGACGAGGGACCACGCCGAGCCGGCGCGGATCGGCGCGTGCAGCGAGACTCGTTCGAAGCCCGCGAGGAGACCGTCGTCTTCGGCGAGCGTCGAGCCGAGGCTCGACAAGAGCGATTCGAACACCGCGGTCAGCTCGAGCGAGCGCCAGCCTTCCGAACGGGCGCGCTCGACCGCATGTCGCCAGTCGTCGCGCTCCGCGACGTAGGAACCCGTGGCGATCCCGTAGCCGTCCCTCACGGCGAGCGCCGTGCGAAGAACCCGCGCGCACGCAACGTCATGACGACTGTGCCGTCCTGGTTGAGCACCTCGTTCGTGGTGAACACCGTGCCTCGACCGGGGTTCGTCGACGACGCGCGCGTCTCGGTGACGGTAGTGCGGCCGGTGAGCGTGTCGCCCGGCCGGACGGGCGCGGTCCAGCGGATCTCCTCGACGCCCGACGAGCCGAGCGACGCGCTGTCGAGCAGGACCGCGCGCACGTAGAGCCCCATGAAGAGCGCGGTCGTGTGCCACCCGCTCGCGATCAGGCCGCCGAACGGGCTCGCCTTCGCCGCCTCGCGGTCGACGTGGAACGGCTGCGGGTCGTACCGCGACGCGAAGTCGACGATCTCCTCCTCGCTCACGCTCACCGAGCCGAGCTCCATGACGTCGCCGACGGCGAAGTCCTCGAAGTAGCGCACGGCGCGAGACGCTACCGGTAGCGTGGCCGCGTGCGCACGCGGAAGCTCGGGCCGCTCCACGTCTCCGTCGTCGGGCTCGGCTGCAACAACTTCGGCCGCCGAGTCGACGAGGAAGGAACACGCATGGTCGTGGACGCGGCGCTCGCGTCCGGCGTCACGTTCTTCGACACTGCGGACGTCTACGGCAACCGCGGCGGCAGCGAGACGATCCTCGGCGAGGTGCTCCGCGGACGGCGCGACCAGGTCGTGCTCGCGACGAAGTTCGGCAGCGACATGGGCGACGGGGCGGCGACGCGCCGCGGCTCGCGCGAGTACATCCAGCGGGCGCTCGAGGCGTCGCTCGGCCGCCTGCAGACCGACGTGATCGACCTCTACCAGCACCATCAGGAGGATCCGGAGACGCCGGTCGAGGAGACGCTCGCGGCGCTCGACGAGCTGGTCGAGCAGGGGACGATCCGCGCGTACGGGACGTCGAACTACAAGCCGGCGACCCTTGAGCGCGCGAAGGCGGTCGCAGGCCCCGGCTACGTGTCCGAGCAGAGCGAGTACTCGCTGCTCGCGCGCGATGCGGAGGCGGAGCTGCTACCGGCCTCCCGCCGGCTCGGCCTGGGCTTCATCCCCTACTTCCCGCTCGCGAGCGGCCTCCTCACCGGCAAGGTCTCGCGGGACGCGCCGCCGGCCGAGGGCACGAGGCTCCACGGCAGAGAGATCCCCGACGAGGAGCTCGACGAGGTCGAGCGCCTGAGCGCGTGGGCCGAGGCGCACGGCGCCACGCTCCTCGAGGTCGCGATCGGCGCCCTGCTGGCGGTCGAGCCTGTCGTGTCGGTCATCGCCGGCGCGACGAAGCCGGAGCAGGTGCAGGCGAACGCCGCGGCCGGAGCGTGGACGCCGAGCCGCGAGGAGCTCGCGGAACTGCGCTCCCGTTAGCCCGACGGCGCGGCCGTCGTGGAGCGGACGACGACCTCGACCGGGAGCTGCTCCAGATGCTGATCGCCGAGCTGCGGCGCGGCGCCGCCCAACATCTGTAGGAGCAGCTCTGTCCCGCGGCGGCCGCTCTCGAACAGCGGCTGGCGGACGGTCGTCAGGCCGACGTGGGCAGCGATCTCGACGTCGTCGAACCCGATCACCGACAGCTCTTCCGGCACGCGGATCCCGAGGATGCGCGCCGCTTCGAGCACGCCGAGCGCCTGCAGATCGGAGGCTGCGAAGACGGCCGTCGGTCGCTGCGGGAGGCGAAGCAGGTCGATCGCGGTGCTGCGCGCGACGTGGTAGCTCTGCGTCCCCTCGCGCACGTACTCCGGTCGCAGCGCGATTCCCGCGCGGGCGAGGGCGCGCTCGTAACCGCGCGTACGGTCACGGCTCGACGCGAAGCGGAACGGATCGGGGGACTTGTCGCCGACGAAGCCGATTCGGCTGTGCCCGAGCTCGATCAGGTGCGACGTCGCCAGCTCGCCGCCGCGGACGTCGTCGATGACGACGCACGGGAGGGCGGGGTGCGGGGCGTCGATGAGAACGCACGGCAGCTGTGCGGCGCGCAGCCGCTCGACCTCGTCGTCGGGTGGGACGAGTGAGACGAGCAAGAGGCCGTCGGATCGGTCGCCGCGGTCGAAGACCTGGAACGCGTGCTCGCGCCGGTCTTCCGACTCGATGTCGAAGAGCATCAGGTCGTAGGGCGAGCGGGCGAGCGCGGTCGCAACACCGCGCACGCGCTCGACTGCGGACGGGCTCGTGAAGAAGGGAACGACGACGCCGATCACGTGCGTCCGGCGCAGCGAGAGGTTCCGCGCGAGCGGGCTAGGCCGATAGTTGAGGGCGTCGATCGCCTCCAGTACCCTGGCCCGCGTCGCCGGGCGGACGTTGGGGCGACGGTTCAGGACGCGCGAGACGGTGGCGACGCCGACGCCCGCCCTGGCCGCGACGTCCGTAATTGTTGGAAGCGATTCCATCGCTTCACCTAACAATCGCTCGCCGCTCCCGTCCCAGTCAAGTGAAAATCCTTGACATGCTGGGTATATCGGCCTTAGTCTCGCCGCCCGACAGAAATGAAGCCGCTTCCATGACGAGGCGTCGCGGGACCCGGCAGGCCGGTCCGAGCGACATCTCGATCCCGCATCGAACCTGCGGGCACCGGAAAGGAGGAGAGCCAGACGAATTGCCGACCGGAGCCGCTCGGCACTGCGTCGACCGGCTCGTTCGTCGTTCTCGATATCTCCAAGGAGGAATCTGTTCGTGAATGCGCATCGCAACATCCGAATTGCCCGCTGGCGGATTGCGCTGCCGGTTATCGCGGTCTGCGCGCTCGCCGTCGCGGTCGGCGCTGCCGTCGGCGCACCGGCGCGGAGCAACGCCGTGACGATCACCGCTCTGATCGGGAGCTCCGGGCCTGCGGAGACGTTCGCCGTGAACAACGCCGCGGCGGCCTGGAGCAAGCAGACCGGCAACAAGGTCAACGTGATCGTTGCCTCCGACCTCGGGCAGCAGCTGGCCCAGGGCTTCGCGTCGGGAAACCCGCCCGACATCTTCTATCTCGGCAACGATCAGGTCGCGACCTACGCCAAGACGGGCGTCCTCGCGCCCCTCGACAAGCTGAAGAACGTCAACTCCTTCTACCCGACCCTCCGGACTGCGTACACCTACAACGGGCACCTGTACGCGGCGCCGAAGGACTTCTCGACGCTCGCCCTGGTGGTCAACACCGCCTCGTGGAAGGGAGCCAAGCTCACGGGCAAGGACTACCCGACGACGTGGGCGCAGCTCGCATCGGTTGCGAAGAAGCTGACGAGAAACGGACAGGTCGGCCTCTGCACCAACCCTGAGTTCCATCGCCTCGGTGTCTTCATGATCCAGGCCGGCGGCTGGATCACCTCGAAGGACGGCAAGAAGGCCACCGTCAACAGCGCCGCCAACCTGAAGGCGTTCAACTTCGTCAAGTCGATGATCAAGGCCGGCTCGATGAAGCTGACGAACCAGATCGGCGCGGGTTGGGGCGGCGAGGGCTTCGGCAAGAAGCAGTGCGCCATGACGATCGAGGGCAACTGGATCGCGGGTGCGATGAAGGCCGACTACCCGACCGTCGGGTACAAGGTCGTCCAGCTTCCGGCCGGCCCCGCCGGCAAGGGCACGCTGCAGTACGACGGCGGCTGGGGCCTCGCCGCGGCATCGAAGAACAAGACCGAGGCAATGGCGCTGATCACGTATCTGACGCAGACCAAGGTCGAGATGGGGAATGCGAAGGCGTTCGGCGTGATGCCGTCGGTTAAGGCGGACGCGAAGGAGTGGAAGAAGCTCTATCCGCAGTGGTCCGCGTTCCTCGACGGTGCGAGCTACTCACGCAGCATCCCGACGATCCCTGACGTCGCGAAGGTGCTGGGCGACTTCAACACCCAGCTGCAGGGGCTCCCGAACGGGGATGCGAAGTCCATCCTGGACCGGGTCAATCAGGAGCTACAGGCGATCCTCGGATAACAGCCGGCTTTCCGACGTGGCTTCGTGGCTCCGGCGTGCCGGAGCCACGAAGCCCGAACCCTGGACGGTGACGAGCGAACGGGAGGAGCAGGCGGTGGCCAACGGATTGTCAAGAGTGCCCTGGAGGCGGTTCCGCGAGCCCGGGATCCGCGGCCATCAGGCGGCGGCCGGGTGGCTCTTCATCGCACCGGTGATCGTCATCCTCGGGCTCTTCCTCGTCATACCGATCCTGATGGCGCTCTGGGTCAGCGTCTCCGACTGGAACGGCAACGGCAGCCCGCTCGGCGCCAACGCCCACTGGGTCGGCCTCGAGAACTACCGCCATCTGCTCACGACGCCCGGTCTCGACCAGAGCAACTTCGGGACCTCGCTTCGGAACAACTTCTACTACGTCCTCCTCGTCGTCCCCATCCAGACGGCCGTCGCACTCTTCCTCGCGGTGCTCGTCAACCGGCGCGTGAAGTTCGTCGGCTTCTTCCGCACCTCGTTCTACTTCCCGTCGGTCACGAGCTCCGTTGCGATCACGATCCTGTTCCTGTTCCTCTTCTCGCCGACAGGTGCGATCAACAAGATGCTGTCGTACTTCGGCGCGACGGGCCCAGCCTGGCTCTACGACCCGCGCGGACTCTTCCACGTCATCCTCGCCCAGTTCGGCGTGAGCCAGCCGCCGTCCGGTCTCGCGAGCGGGATGTTCCTCGGTGTCAGCTACTGGGACTGGCTGGCTGGGCCGAGCATCGCGATGTGCGTCTTCATCGTGATGGCCGTGTTCACGACCTCGGGCACGTTCATGCTGCTCTTTCTCGCTGCACTTCAGAACATCGACGAGTCGATAAACGAGGCGTCTGAGCTGGATGGCGCAACGGAGTGGCGCAAGTTCCGGCACATCACGGCCCCGATGATCAGGCCGATGATCTTCACGGTCGTGACGCTGGGGATCATCGGCACGTGGCAGATCTTCGACCAGATCTACGTCGGGACCAAGGGCAGCCCGCTGAACACGACCCTCACGCCGGCGTTCCTCTCCTTCAACGCCTCGTTCAACAGCAACGAGTGGGGCGTCGGCGCGGCGCTCGCCTTCATCCTTTTCGCGATCATCGTGTTCTTCACCGTCTTGACGCGGCTGCTCACGCGCAATCCGGACCGGGTGCCCAGGCGTCGGCGGTTCGGGCCGACGGGCGGCGGCGGGAAGCGCACGCTGCGGTCTCGACTCGTCACGACGGTGATCGGAGCCTTCCGGTGAGCGACTCCACTGCGACAGCGGTTCGCAAACAGTCCCGCGCGCTGACGAGCGACGTCCGTGCCGTGCGGCGGCGCCGGGTCGGAACCGCGGTGACGTATGGGTTCCTGTGCGCGCTCGCTATCGTCTACATCTTCCCGTTCCTGATCGCGATCGCGACGTCGTTCAAGACCGAGCCGAACGCGACGGCGTATCCGCTCGGCCTTGTCCCCGATCCGGTGACGTCGAGCGCCTACCACGAGCTCTTCAAGGACCAGGACTTCTTCCTCTGGGTCAAGAACTCGGCGATCGTGACGCTCAGCGTCACGTTCCTACGCGTCTTCCTGGACAGCCTCGCGGGTTATGCGCTGGCGCGCCTGCGCTTCCGCGGCCGCGCCGCAGCCTTCACGACGATCGTCGCCGTGATGGCGGTCCCGGGCGTGGTGCTCCTGATCCCGAAGTTCCTGATCATCCGGCAGATCGGGATCTACGACACCTACTACGGGATGACGATCCCGCTGCTGGTCGACGCCGCCGGCGTCTTCATCATGAAGAACTTCTTCGAGTCGATCCCGGTGAGCGTCGAGGAGTCGGCCCGGATCGACGGCGCGAGCCTCTTCCGCATCTACTGGTCGATCGTGCTGCCGATGGCGCGGCCGGCGCTCATCACGATCTTCATCCTCTCCTTCCAGGGCTCCTGGAACGAGCTCGGGCACTTCATCATCTCGACGCAGAGCACCAGCCTCAACACGCTGACCAAGGGGGTGGCGCAGCTGGCCTCCGGGCAGCTCGGCGTCGGCAACCGCTTCCCGCTCAAGCTCGCTGCATCCGTGCTGATGACGATCCCGGTCGCTGTCCTCTTCTTCATCTTCCAGCGCCAGATCATGAACACCTCCGCCGGCGCGGTGAAGGAATAGGCCTGCGGGTGCCGGCGGAACCGACAAGGAGCTAGCCATGGCCGCAATCACCTTCGACAACGTGACGAAGACCTACGGCGACGGCTTCCGCGCCGTGTCCGACCTCAACCTCGACGTGAAGGACGGTGAGTTCGTCGTCTTCGTCGGCCCGTCCGGCTGCGGCAAGACGACTGCCCTGCGCATGATCGCGGGGCTCGAGGAGGTCAGCGACGGCGAGATCCGGATCGGCGAGCGCGTCGTCAACAACCTGCCGCCCCGCGACCGCGACGTGGCGATGGTCTTCCAGAACTACGCGCTGTACCCACACATGACGGTCGCCGAGAACATCGGTTTCGCGCTGCGGATGCGGAAGGTGCCGAAGGCCGAGGCGCGGACGAGGATCGAGGAGACGGCGCGGATCATCGGCCTCGTCGACCACCTCGACCGGAAGCCGCGTCAGCTCTCCGGCGGCCAGCGCCAGCGGGTGGCCATGGGGCGGGCGATCGTGCGCGAGCCGCAGGTCTTCCTCATGGACGAGCCGCTGTCGAACCTCGACGCGAAGTTGCGCGTCCAGATGCGCGCCGAGATATCCCGCATCCAGCACCAGCTCAACGTCACGACCGTCTATGTCACTCACGATCAGGTCGAGGCGATGACGATGGGCGATCGCGTCGCCGTCTTGCGGCGCGGACTGCTGCAGCAGTTCGACGTGCCGCAGAATCTCTACGAGCGGCCGGACAACCTCTTTGTTGCCAGCTTCATCGGCAGCCCGTCGATGAATGTGGTCGAGGGGACACTCGCTCGAGATGGGGATGGCATCGTCTGTCGCATCGGCCCCTCGCTGCTGCCGCTCCCGCCCAAGATCCTGAGCGCACGTCCGGCGCTCGAGGGTTACGTCGAGAGGGCGGTCGCGGTCGGGATCCGTCCCGAGGCGCTCGACGAGCCGGGACGGCGAGACGGCGACGGTGGGTCGTTGCGCGGGGTCGTTCGCGCGATCGAGGCGCTCGGTCCCGAGCAGCTCGCACACGTGGAGGTCGAGGCGAAGCCCGTGCTCGTCGAGGATGTCCTCGAGGGCCTCGTCGACATGGAGGAGGCAGAGGACCTGGTGGAGATCATGGCCGAGGCAGAGGCCGAGGGCGAGCGCGCGCTGCTCGTCGCGCGGCTCGATGCGTCGGCGCGCGTGCGGCAGGACGAGACGCTCGACCTGTCCGTCGATCTCGGCCGGCTGCACTTCTTCGACCTCGACAGTGGCGAGTCGATTCGTGCCTGAGCGGGGTGTCACCGTTCTCGACGGGTCGACGTTTGTCATCTGCGACCGGCGCGGCGACCTCGACGGTGTCGCCGCCGCCTCCGGGTTCTTCGCCGCCGACACGCGCTTTCTCTCGCGCCTGGTGCTGACGGTCGACGGCGAGCGGGGCGAGCCGGTCTCGCTCCAGCAGGCGGCGCCGCACGTCGCCGACTTCGAGCTGCGTGGCTCCGCCGGCTTGGCAGTCCGTCGCGAGCTGTTCGTGGGACGCGGACTCGAAGAGAGCATCACGGTCGAGAACGTGTCCGGAGACGAGGTGGAGGCAGTGGTCGCGCTCGAGCTCGCGTCCGATTTCGCCGACATCCACGCCGTCAAGCGGGTCGAGGACGCAGGCGGGCTGGAAACGTCGGAGGCAGCGCCCTCGCGGCCGGAGCGCTGGGAGGGTGCAGCGACAGTCGAGTTCGCGGACGAAGGCTTCCCGGCGCGCACGCTCGTCCATCTGGCTCCCACACCCGACGAGCACCAGGGCCGCATCGCGCGCTTCCGGCTCCGGCTCGTGCCGGGCGGTCGCTGGCGGCTGCTCGTCGCGGTGCAGTGGGTGCTGAACGGAACGCCGCCCCTCGAAGGCGACGCCTTCGAGCAGCGGTTGCGCGCGGACCGGCGTGAGCGGGACCACTCGCTCCGGGCGTGGTGGCGATCGGTGCCGAAGCTTCGCGCGCCGGCGGACGCCGCGCTCGAACAGACGTGGACGCGCTCGCTCGCCGACCTGGCGGCGCTGCGGCTGCGCTGGACCGGGAGCGGCCTGCTCCCCGCCGCCGGGTTGCCGTGGTTCATGACGCTCTTCGGCCGCGACACGCTGATCGCGGCCTTTCAGACGATTCCGCTCGGCTCCGAGTCGGCCGCAGCCGCGCTGCGCGCGCTCGCCGAGACGCAAGCCGACGTCGACGATCCGGAGCGGGACGCCGAGCCCGGGAAGATCGTCCACGAGATCAGGCGCGGCAAGACCGCGCTCGTCTGGGCCGACCGCTACTACGGGACGATCGACGCAACGCCGCTCTTCCTCGTCCTGCTCTCGGAGCTGTGGCGCTGGAGCGGCGACGACGAGATCGTCCGCGAGCTCGAAGGCGCTGCCCGGCGTGCACTCTCGTGGATCGACGGGCCAGGCGACCGCGACGGGGACGGATTCGTCGAGTACCTGCGCCGCTCGACGCACGGGCTCGACAACCAGAACTGGAAGGACTCGTACAACTCGATGGTCTTCCGCGACGGCTCATATGCGCGAGCGCCGATCGCACCGGTCGAGGCGCAGGGGTACGTGTACGACGCGAAGCTGCGCGCGGCTGAGCTGGCGCGCCGCGTGTGGCGCGACGAGGAGACGGCGGCGAAGCTGGAGCGTCAGGCTGCTGTGCTGCGCGAGCGTTTCGACGAAGCGTTCTGGCTGCCGGAGCTCGGGTGGTACGCGCTCGGCCTCGACGGCGAGAAGCGCCCGATCGACGCGCTCGCGTCGAACATGGGCCATCTCCTCTGGAGCGGCATCGTGCCGCCGGAGCGCGTCGCCGCGGTCGCGGAGCGCCTCACCTCAGGGCCGCTCTGGTCGGGTTGGGGTGTCCGAACCCTCGCCGCCGACGAGCTGGCCTTCGACCCGCTCGAGTACCACAACGGCACCGTCTGGCCCCACGACAACTCCCTGATTGCGTTCGGGCTCGCCCGCTCGGGCTGCACGCAGCAGGCGCAGCTCCTCACGCGGGCGCTGCTCGACTGTGCACCGTTCTTCGACCACCGGCTGCCGGAGCTGTTCGCAGGCTTCGAGCGGAGCGGCGACGCGTCACCGGGGATCGTGCCGACGTCCGCCAGCCCGCAGGCGTGGGCGGCGGGGACACCGGTGTTGCTGTTGCGCGCGCTCCTCGGTCTCGAGCCAGACCCGGCTGCGCGCGTCCTCCACGTCTCCGCCGCCGCCATGCCCGCCTGGGCGGAGGGGCTCGTGCTCACGGGCGTGCACGCGTTCGGCCGCCGCTGGACCGTCCTGGTCGAGGGAGGCGCCGCGAGCGTCGACGCTGACTAGAAGGGGTGTCAGACACCGCGACGACCGGTCCGAGCTTCGTTGCGCGTGCGAGCGGTGTCTGACACCAGTTCGCGCCGCGATTCGAAAGGTGTCAGACACCGCGGCGATGGGTTCGAGCTTCGTCGTGCGTGCGGGCGGTGTCTGACACCGGTTCGCGCCGCGATTCGAAAGGTGTCAGACACCGCGGCGATGGGTTCGAGCTTCGTCGTGCGTGCGGGCGGTGTCTGACACC
>Ga0075425_100007817_pt1 | contig 11303 bp, 13 predicted proteins | sample SoiMethybrSBSTD4_FD_75300 | JGI IMG/M metagenome (GOLD analysis project Ga0075425, IMG submission 75300) | Bulk soil microbial communities from a Populus tree surrounding site in Tennessee, USA - Soil MetaG P. TD hybrid SBSTD4 | ecosystem: Environmental > Terrestrial > Soil > Tree plantation...
CCAGCAAGGATAAGGCGCTCAACATTTGTGGGGGAAGCCAGGATGTTCTTGAACTCTTGCATCCGGCAATTCTCTAAGTGTAGGACCTGCGTAGCGTATTTGAAGGGTAGCCCTGAAGGCCGATGGCGTCAAAGGAAACGGTGGTTTAGGCGGAGTGTGTACTGACCTGCGGTTTGTTAGTTCGCTTCCACTTGAGGGGCCCTTGAACGACGACGCCTTCAAGACTGTCGCTATCTTTGAGCTACCAGCCAAACTGATGCGCATACGATTGCTCGTAACGTCTCGGTCTTCGAACACGTCAGTCAATTGGATCTTCGCATCCTAGCGTGGCCGGGCCTTCTTAGACGGTGTGCATGGTGCCGGACGGATGAGGTTTGGAGGTAACTTGGTGAACTCGTCCAGGCAGGCACTGTCGAGCTGCGCCTGAGTCAAACCAAGTGCTCCCGATAGATTGGTTCCATGGAAGACGGTATGCCGGACGTCGGCAGCGTCGAGTCTGGCGGCGGTGAGATCCGCTCCAGAAAATGATGCGTCTTGGAGATTGGCCTCCTGTAGGTTGGCATGAGTCAGGTTGGCGTGGTGGAAGGTCGAGGCCCGCAGGTCTGCCGTCACGAGGTTTGCTCCCTCCAACTGGGCTTCATTGAAGGATGCGCCGTGCAGTGCGACTGCCGGCGCATAGACACCCGTCAAGTCCGCCTTCGTGAAGATGGTTCCCCTACCTCGTGCCCCGATGAGAACGGCATTGTGCAACCGGGCATCCCGCAAATCAGCATCGTCCAGCACCGCGTGGTACAAAATCGTCATCGTCATATTGGCAGATTGCGCATTGGTCTTCACGAACTGCGCGCCTTCCATGTTGACGCCTTCGAGATCGGCGTACTGTAAGCCTGTTGAATGCAAATTGGTGAAGCGGAGATCCGCTCCTCTGAGCAGTGCACCGCGAAGATTGGCTTCCGTCAAATCGGCTTCATCGAAATAGGCGCCTTCGAGATCTGCTTCCAGGAGACGAGCTCCATGCAGGTGTGCCCCGTCGAGCAACGCGCCCTGCAGGTTGGTCTTAGTCAGATTCGCCTTGACGAGGTGTGTTTGGCGGAGATCGGTTCCCGAAAAGTCAGCCTCAGTGAGCGTGGCCTGGTAAAGATTCGCGCCGTAAAAATAGCTGTCGACCACGTTGGCATTCGTAAAATCGGCCGCAGTGAGATCGGCGCCTTCGAAGTGTGTCCGCTCGAAGCTTGATTCGTGCAACTGGGCTCCGACCAACACGCTGTCGAATAGTGCCGCCTCATCCCCAATCACCCGAAACAGATTCGCCCTGGATAACCGGGTATGTCGCATATCGGCTCCGGACAGGTTGCCGTCCTCGAGGCCGGCGCTGGTCAGATCCGCTCCTGACAAACGTGCATGCGCCAAACTGCTTTGATACAGATTGGCGTGCTGCAAATTGGCGCCCTCGAGGTTCGCTCTCTCCAAGTCTGCCCCATTGAGCGCAGCTCGATGAAGATCCGCCCTGCACAGATCTGCCCGGTGAGAGTTTTGATTGTATCGCTCTTCCAGCCATTGACGGTGCGACTGCACGATCGCGCGAAGAGTTTTTGCCGGCACGGCCTTCTTCTTGTATACGCTCGTGCATGAAACAGTTCGGGAGGTTGGTTGGCCTGGTATTTCCGCCCAGCAGAGGCCGGCTATCCCTACGAGCACTCCCAGCGCCAGGGCGAGGAGCCGGAACGGACGATTCATTTTGACGCGTCGATGCGATGTACGCATATTGTCTTTCTCCCGTGATTGTCATCTGCCAAGTGGCAACGATATCGCAGCCTCTCGAGAGCGGTCGCTCATGAAACCTGATTTGAGTGGGGTTCGGCTGCGCTTCTTCGTCGGTACACCCTATGGTTTGTGCGAGACCCGAATCGATCTTGGAGGGACCGCTCGAGTGATTGCTTTCGTAACACGGGTATCATCTAGGGCTTACGCAAGCCCTGTTCCAGCAGGTCACTTGACCGATCGATGCGATGTTGACTGGGAAAGCCGCGCTGAAAACGAGCCTCCAGTCATGGAGTTAGCCTATGGATTTGGTTTCTGTCCCATAGCGCTTCAATGCCCCAGAAGTGACTGAGGAAAAACGCGCCACTATGCAAGAGCCTTCTGTATGAGATCCGGGAGAACACTTCCAAGATCACGGTAAAGTCCCTTCGTACCACTGGTTCGACGGACGGCACGTCAATTGCTGTCCACTTCGTCAAAGACATCAGCAGAAAGGACTGCCGGGACAATGAAGCGATCAACCGGAACACTGTATGCGCAAGGCCGCTTCAGCCGGCCCAGGACAGGGCACTGGCCGTTGCTAAAGGGTGAATGATTTCGTGAGGTGGCCCTATGCCAATGTATGACTATAAATGCCTGGACTGCGGTAAGGAGTCGCTGGTGCTGACATTGAAAGAGCATGAAGCCGGCACCGCCACATGTCCGTCGTGCAAAAGCACGAAGATGAAGCAACTCTACACGTCCTTTATCGCCCACACCACCAAGAAGAGCTGAGTGATGTCTACGGAGGAACGACGATGCGAATTCTCTGTGCAGTGGATGGGTCGGAATGTTCTCTGCGGGGAGTCCAAACCCTTGGGACGCTCGCAGAAAGGGAGCCCGAGCATGTGGCACTGCTGCATGTCATCAATAAGCCATTGCTCCAGGCAGCGAAGGGAAGGTCGCTTCCTGTAGAGAAGCGGGCGCTGAACGCAATGGAACAGGCCGGGCATCTCATTCTCCGCGAAGCGGAGCGGTCGGCGAAAGTCGCGCTTGGGCAGGCTGCGACTGCCCCAAGCACGGCATTTCATCAGATGTTGGCCTATGGCCCCATTGCGTCTACCATTGCGCAACAGGCCCGCCGTTGGAGAGCCGATCTTATTCTCATGGGATCTAGTGGGCTGAGCGACATCAAAGGCTTCTTGCTGGGCAGCGTCTCCCGACATGTCGCGTCCAGTGCCCCGTGCTCAGTTCTGGTCGTCAAACAACCCTGTTCCGCGCTCCGCCGTGTGACGCTCGCAGTCGACGATTCCAAACCGTCTCGCGCCGCCGCACGGTTTCTCCGTTCCCAAATTCTTCCCGACTCGGCAACGGTGACCATCCTCTCCTCTGCGGAGAGCCCGGTCTCAGATTTAGCCGCCCATTACCTATCGGCATCGCAACGCTCCGATCTCACACAACCGGTCATAGAGCGAACAACCAAGCTGGTCAATTCCATGCGTGACGACTTCATCAAGGAAGGCCACAGTGTGACCACCGCCGTGCAGATGGGACATGTCATCGATACCATCGTCAAACACGTAGAAGCGGATCATGCAGACTTGCTTGTCGTCGGGTCGCGCACATTGACGAAGAGTGAACGGCGTCATCTCGGCAGCGTGTCCGAAAGCCTGCTGCGACATGCCCCCTGTTCCGTATTGATCGTACGGGGCACGCGTGCCTGACTTCAGATATCACGACATCAATCGCCTCTCGCAAGAGGACGTGCTCAAGCGGCTCGAAACAGCCGGCGGCGGCCTGACGAGTGAGGAAGCCGTTTCACGCTACAGGAAGTTCGGTCCGAACGTTTTGGCCGAGCCCGATCGATACTCCCTACTGCGCGGACTCACTCACCAGTTCACGCACTTTCTCGCCATCTTGCTCTGGATCGCCGCTGGCCTTTCCTTTGCCGCTAATTTCATGCAGCCGGGCGAGGGCATGGCCACCCTAGGCTGGGCCATCCTTGGCGTCATCGTGATTAATGCAGTTTTTGCCTTTCTGCAGGAATACAAAGCGGAACGAGCTGTCCAAGCGCTCCACCGTTTGTTGCCGGACAACGCCTGGGTGACACGCAGCGGGCAATCCATCGAAGTGCCGCGGAGCGAGCTTGTGCCCGGCGACGTGCTGCTCTTAGAAGAGGGAGGACGGGTCCCGGCCGACGCGCGTCTCATCGAGGCCACCGGGATTCGTGTTGACACCGCTGCACTGACCGGAGAATCGCAACCGAAACGACGCACAGCTGAGCCCGTGGAGGATGGACACTGGCTCGAGCTCCCGAACCTCGTGTTCGCCGGTACGACGATCTTGTCCGGACATGGCCGTGCCGTCGTTTTCGCGACAGGTATGCGCACGGAGTTCGGCAAGATCGCCGATCTCACCACCACCGTGAAAGCGAGCCTCAGTCCGCTCCAGAAAGAGATCGTCAAGGTCACCCGCATCGTCGCCGCGATTTCACTGGCGATGGGCGCGACGTTTTTCGCCATTGGACTATTGACGGGATTGAGTCTTTGGATCAGCGCGATTTTCGGCATCGGGATCATCGTCGCTAACGTGCCCGAGGGACTCCTTCCGACCGTGACCCTATCTCTCGCAATGGCAAGTCAGCGCATGGCGAAACGCAACGCCTTGATTAAACACTTGGCCTCCGTCGAAACGCTCGGCTGTACAACCGTGATCTGCACGGACAAGACCGGGACCCTGACGGAAAATCACATGAAGGTTGATCGGTTCTACGTCGACAGGCTCGTGGTTGAAGCACGGGAAGGTTGCTTTTTCACCAGAGGGCGCATCGTCAACAACGCCGATGCTGAACAGTGGCAATTGTTCTTAGATGTCCTCCTCCATTGCCACAATGCCAAGCGTGTCCGACAGTCCGACGGTCGATATGTCGTGACAGGGGATTCGACAGAAGTCGCCTTGTTAGAATTCGCCATCGAGCACGGATTGGCCCACCGGCCTCCTTTGCGCCGCATGGGAGAACTCGCATTCGACGCCGATCGGAAACGGATGAGCACCTTGCACTGGTCGGAAGGCCGACTCATCGCCTTCACGAAAGGCGCGCCGGAGTCCGTCATCGCGCTTTGCACCCGAATCCAAAGTCAAGGGGATGCCGTGCCGATGACCCCAGACGAGCGCGCCCGCATCCTGAGCCAAAGCCGGTCCTTCGCCGAGCAGGCCTATCGTGTCCTCGCCGTGGCGATGCGGGAGGTCGCTCACCAGCCGGAGCATATCGAGGTGGAGACAATTGAAGCGGACCTGACCTTCCTTGGTCTCATCGCGATGATGGATCCGCCGCACCGGGAAGTCCCTGAGGCCGTGGCTAAGTGCCGGCAGGCCGGTGTGCGCGTGATCATGATCACGGGAGACCATCCGCTCACCGCGCTGGCCATCGCACGCAAGATCGGCCTCGTGCCGGATTGTGCCCCCCAGCCATCCGGCTTTGTCCCCGTAATTGAAGGTTCGCAATTCGATCGCATGAGCGAGGAGCAGCTTCGCCAATTGCTGACGCCCTCTCGCTCGGGTGAACCGGAGCCTGTATTTGCTCGCATGGCTCCGCGCCATAAAATGCGGGTCGTCTCCACCTTGAAAGAGATGGGCGAAGTCGTGGCGGTGACCGGCGACGGCGTGAACGACGCGCCGGCGCTCAAAAAGGCCGACATCGGCGTGGCGATGGGAGTCGCCGGTACGGACGTGGCTAAAGAAATCGCCGATATCATCCTGCTCGACGATAACTTCGCGACCATTGTCAGCGCCATCGAAGAAGGGCGCACGGTATACGACAACATTAGAAGGTTCAGCACCTATATCCTGGCAAGCAACGTCCCGGAAGTGGTGCCTTATCTGGGCTATGGCTTCTTTGGCCTGCCCCTGGCTCTTACCATTCCTCAAGTACTGGCGGTCGATCTCGGAACTGACATGATCCCGGCCCTTGGTCTTGGTATCGAGCTACCTCATGGCGAGGTAATGGATCTTCCACCGCGCCCGAGGAACGAGCGGCTGCTGAATCTCCCTCTCTTGTTGAGGACTTATCTCTTCCTCGGCCTCATTGAAGCTGCGGTGGCCATGGGGGGATTCTTCCTGTATCTCTTCGTCAATGGCTGGACCTGGGAAACGCCACTCGCATGGTCGTCTACCTTGTATAAGGAAGCCACCACTGTCACGTTCGCCGGAATCGTGCTGGCCCAGGTCGCGAACGTCTTTGCCTGCCGGTCTGATCGTCTCTCGGTTACGAAGCTAGGATGGCTTAACAACCCGCTGATTCTGTGGGGCATCGCCACGGAACTCGCCATCCTGGCGTTGCTCACCTATACACCCACAGGGAACAGTCTCTTCGGCACGAGTCCATTGCCCGCCTGGATCTTTGGTCCGCTGGTTCTCGGCGCGCTCGTGTTCTTCATGGCGGAAGAGGGTCGGAAAATGATCTCGAAACGTCTTAACCGCGACTCGTGTATCAGGCGGTCTCAGGAGGCAGGGTCTGCCTGACGCCCGAGCCTCAAGATCCCACAAGGCGCGCGCCGTTGTTTTTTAGTTGAGGTCGGATTGTTTTCGGTCTGTACCCCGCGTTTGCTTTTGAAGTAACCATTGGTTACTATCCCTTCTCAAGGCCTTTTCCCAGACAGCCAATCACCTGCGGTTTGTTAGTTCGCTGCCACTTGAAGGGCTTGAACGACCACGCCTGTCGCTACCTTTGAGCTACCATCGGCGGGGAAAAGAAAGACAAGGAAGGTGCTGGAGCCGGCGACCCGGATTGAACGGGCGACCTGCGGTTTACGAAATTCCGCAAAGCCAACCTCAGACAACCTAAGCCCACAAGAAACCACAAAGAAGGATGCCCCCGACATGGGGCTAGATGGGGCTGGTTTGTCCTATCCTGGCAGCAGCGCGGTAGCAGATCACGAATAGGTTGAGAACTTTTGCGGATGCTACCAACCTACTCTGCGAGGACGCTGAGAAACACCACCATCTCGATATGATAGAGAAGAAATTACAGCGCCTGTTGCAATCAATCTGCTTATCGATACCAGCTGTGTCTCTCACGCCACCTTAGAGTATGTGACCGCTCCAGCGCTTCCCTGTCCCAGTTCCCGCTAATGGCTGCGGCTTCGTACGTGGTTTGGGCAAACGCCAACAGTGCATCGTCCGGCATGTTGGCCATGCGTACGGCCTCATACGGCAAGATGAATTCTCGAAGAGTCTCGTGGTAGTACGCTTCGTTTGGTTGAACCTGATGCTGTTTAAATCCCTGAGGTTCCGGGTAGGCGTATGCATAAAAGGCCGGCTCCCCATGACCAGCGCCTGGCCAGAAACCGCAGCTGCTTACCTCGTGTGAATAGGCCTCACGTGCGACAAAGCGAGCCAGATTCGGCACACCAGCATGTTGAGGAGCAGGGCGGCCGGAAAAGCGGGTGACCGCCAGATCGAAGCTTCCCCAAAAGAAGTGCACGGGGCTTACTTTGCCGATAAATCGTCCTCGGAACAGCGTCAACACTCGGTAGGCCTGCAGTAGGATACGCCAGCAGCGTTGCGCCTTCTCGGGATCATACGAGGCATGCTTGTGATCTTCCTCAAACGGCGTCCGGTCCTCCACTTCAACCGGAGTAGTCCAGATCGTCATGGGAAGACGTAGCGCAGCCAATGTCGCCAGCGTCTCGTGATAAAAGTCAGCGACGGACCGGGGTACCAGCGGGATGGACCCACTCTCATCATCAGCCGTCGTCACGCGGAGCTCGTGCTTCAAGAAATCGAAATCCATCTGAAACATCCGTTGGCCATATGGGATCGGCCCGGTCGTCAAGCCTCGAGGGGTCACATAGAGTGTTGCATGCCACCAATGGTTAAAGTCCGCACAGAGCGCCAAGCGGATTTTCCCAACAATCTGCATCCAACGGTGTAGAGTGGCATACGTGGCTTCCCAGGATTCGAGTGGGAGGACTGGCCAAGCCTCCAAGTCATTTACCTGCACAGCAGGGCTGCGATCGCGTTCCATGGGCGCCTCCTAGATTTCTCAATCTCTAAGATTTTCTGATCATCGAACGGGAAAGGCGCGCACCTGTGTGCCCACTAGTAAAAAATTGGCCCTCGCCAAGGGACACTACACTTACGCCTGACACAATGTGGAGGAACTCGCGACTACCCTGGATCAGAAAAAAGACTGTGCCACCGCTAATCCTCTTTGTCCGATTCGGGTTCGAAGCAATGGCCCGAACAGAGCGGAGTGTTGACATTCCTCTCTCCTTGTAGCCATGCATATGCAGGTTGTGATGGTTGGTGCGAAATTTGTCCCGGCGAACGCACCTTACGCTACGCCTGCTAAACACGGAGGGAACTAGGAATTGCCCGAGCTGAGAAGGACATAAGTGACAGTGATGCAGACTTAGGCAACCGCAACTGGCGCATATACACGCGCTGATAATGTCCCTCCTCGACATGTTATGGTTCCCACACCTCTTTGAGTAATTGACGATAGGTCACAACCTTGCCTGCGTGTCGTACGAGAAAGGAAAATGAGCCCGGGCGCAAGCCCCGTGACTCATTAATGAACCTAGGGAAGCCCCCTTTCCATCACACGTAACCCGCCCCTTTCCTCGCCGTCGGGAATCCTTTTGACTCGTCGTGTGGTTTATTGCTATAAAAAATTTGCCGGTTCTTAAAACTTATAGAAGGGATCACCATGAAAAGCTCACCAGGCAGCAATCAAGACAAGCAGGCAGCACGCAAAGCAAACCTGAAAGCGTCAACCGCCCCAAAGAAGGCAATGGCAAAAGAGGACGCATCGACTGCCCCCATCGGGCGTGTGGTCACAGAAGAGCAATATAGAACCCGCGTCTCGCAAAAAGCCTATGCGCTGTACGAGAAGCGTCAGGGCATGACGTCTGTAGACGATTGGCTTGAGGCTGAACGTGTCGTCAAAACGGAACTGCTTGCCGAAGGACAAGCGGGGTCCGTCTAAAATGCTCCACTCTCATCGGTTCCAGTCGCCCCATTGCACCACGTCGTTGCGAAGAACGGTCCCTTTTCGCCAAGATTCTGCCAGATCGTAGCCTTGATGTTGCGGCATCGCAGGGTGTGAGTTGGTTTGTTGTTGGTAGCCATCTTGTTTCCTCCTTTTGTTTGAAATGAACAGCGAAGCTGGCGCGAGAGATGCCTCTCGCAGGTGTGAGACGGTCGATCCTGCTGACTCCCTAGGACATCAAGTGCGCCCCTCCCCCAGAAGACCAGCCTTGACAAATCAATAAATGTTGATATATAGTCGGTCATGGCCTCCACTGTACCAACCGATTTAATTCGAGCAGCTGAACTATTTCACGCGCTTTCAGATGAAACACGGTTGGATATTCTCGAGCGACTACGAGATGGTGAAAAATGCGTCTGTGAGTTAACAGATGTTCTTAAGGCTGCTCAATCTCGCCTATCCTTCCATCTACGAGTGCTCAAGGAGGCAGGTCTGATCCGAGACCGCCCCGAAGGCCGATGGATGTATTACGCCCTCAATGAGGAGGCTTTTGAAGAGGTCGATGAGTTGATCCACACGCTGAAGAAAGCCGCGAAGGGGGCCCCATCGGCAAACCGTTGTAGTTGAGTTTTTGGGCTTCGATGTATCACCATCCTTTAGGGGGAATGTCCAATGAAGAACGAGAAAGAGATTAAAGAGCATGTTCGTGCCGAATATGGTCAAGCCGCCCGACAGGCGAAACATGGGAAACCGTCCTGCTGCGGTACAGGCAGTCTGCTTGAAGGGGCTGCGCTTGACCCAATCACAGGCAACCTCTACGAAGCCGACGACACCAGTGGATTGCCAGCCGAAGCCGTACGTGCGTCCTTTGGTTGCGGCAATCCGACGGCCTTAGCGACCATTGAACTTGGCGAAACGGTGCTTGACCTTGGATCTGGCGGCGGAATTGATGTGTTTCTCTCAGCTCGACGAGTCGGCCCGACTGGCAAGGTGTATGGCCTTGATATGACCGACGAGATGCTCGCGTTGGCTCGTGAAAATCAGCAGAAGGCCGGAGTAACGAATGTGGAATTTCTGAAAGGGGACATTGAACAGATCCCGCTTCCCGACAACTCAGTGGATCTGATTATTTCCAATTGTGTGATCAATCTCTCTCCGGACAAGGATCAAGTGTTGAAGGAGGCGTTTCGCGTGCTCAAACCAGGCGGTCGCCTGGCGGTTTCCGACATCGTCGTCCGTGGAGCGTTGCCACAGGAGATCCGTCACAGCATGGAACTGTGGGCCGGATGCGTGGCGGGGGCCCTCGAGGAGTCCGTCTACCTTGCGAAATTGCGACACGCTGGGTTTGAGCAAACCAACATCGAACCTACCCGTCTCTATTCGGCTGACGACGTTCGTGAGTTCCTCATGGGTGCCGGCATGGATGTTAAAGTACTGGCCGAACAGATTGACGGCAAATTCATGAGCGGCTTTATTCGAGCCGTTAAACCGACTGACGTAAGGTCCTGTTGCACGCCGACTTGTTGTGCATAACAACTACCTGCGGTTTGTTAGTTCGCTCCTGTCTCTGCACGATATTCCGAGAACTATCCAGACGTTTGCGCGCTACACTGACCATAAGAGAACATTCGCCGTGTTCACACATGGGACTTGCGTATTGGTGCCTGACGGTACCGAGGACGCAGAAAGCGACGCCAAAGAGATTCTCAACAAGATCTACCGCCAGAGGCCAGATTTTAATCCCCTCGCGATGGATGACGGACACGTTCTAGTCAGCTATTCCCAGCCCGCATATTCAGTCGTGTTCAAGGACGAGTTTGAAGCACATCGAGAATATATTGATGACAATCATCTCGATGGTGTTATTCAAGATGAAGTGCTTATCAGCTCAAAACCAAGAGAACTCAAAACCAACGAGTTCGACGAAAGAGGCAAGAGCGGTCTTTTAGGAAGAGCACTGATGTTTCTGGACGCAGAGACTCCCGTCGTACTTCAGATCTGGAGACCTTCTTTTTCCTTACACCGCCAGAAGGAACAGATACAAGAAGAGCTCGGGAGTCACTACGATCAGATCGCGGGGACCAACGCCAGGATGGCAGCGCCGCTCGCCGTAGCCAAACAAGCAGCGGCGTCGAACGTCACCGTGCTCCTGCTAGGTGGAGACGGTGCGGAGCAGGAGCTCGTGGCGAGGGCCATCCATCACTGGAGCCCCCGGGGGGCGAAACCCTTCGTCGCCGTGAAGTGCGCGGCCCCGGAAAATCAGCTCGAGACCGAATTGTTAGGTCAGGAACGTGTGGACTCCACGGGCGTGGTCAAATGCGAGCCCGGCAAGATCGAGATTGCGAAAGGAGGCACGGTCTTTCTCGATGAAATCGGCGATATGCCGCTCTCCTTGCAAGGCAAAATTGGCTAACCCGTGATTGTGCAGGACGGCGTGAGCCATACTGATGCGCATACACGTATGTAAACTCGACACCTAGGAAGAAAATCAAGGCGGAGTAATAGACCCACACCAAGATCGCCATCAGTGAAGAGGCGGCTCCGTACATTGAGGTCAGCGCCGGCCCTCCCA
>Ga0075425_100007818_pt1 | contig 11302 bp, 10 predicted proteins | sample SoiMethybrSBSTD4_FD_75300 | JGI IMG/M metagenome (GOLD analysis project Ga0075425, IMG submission 75300) | Bulk soil microbial communities from a Populus tree surrounding site in Tennessee, USA - Soil MetaG P. TD hybrid SBSTD4 | ecosystem: Environmental > Terrestrial > Soil > Tree plantation...
GGTAGAGCAGGGGACTGAAAATCCCCGTGTCGGCGGTTCGATTCCGTCCCTGGGCACTGGATTTGCCGCGGGAAATCGGCTCTTGTCATTTAGGTTGATGAGACACGGCGCTGTCCTTGCGAGCTCCCTCGCCGGCATGTTGCTCTTGGTGCCCGCTTGGTGCGCGGGAGGAGGGGGAGGAAGGGGAGGAGCGCCGTATACCAATCCGCGGGGACCCCATCCGGATGTCGACCCACCGTTCGAAGAGGCCGACACCACGTATCGTTTTGTCGGCGCCCGCATGCGCTACATCGTCGTTCCAGCATTTTACCACCTGTTGATTTCGGGCGGGACGACCATGGGTGTGCCGGCTATCGGACCTGAGTTCACCATTCGCAAGAATGGGTTCGACTATGTGCTGTCGGCGATGTACGCGAGCTACGCCGTCGATCCGACACCTTTCAAGTCGAAGGCCGACGGGAATGAAGCGTGGGAGATCGTCGATTCCAATCTCAAGGCGCTCTACCTCATGTCCGATTTTCTCTGGTCGATCGAGTTCAACCCCAAGTATTCGATTGTGTACGGCGGCGGTGTTGGCCTCGGTGCCGTATTTGGCAACATCCGCCGCATGCAGGCGTACCCAGGGTCGGGCGGCCCTGATGATCCCTCCACGTACCAACCGTGCATCGGTCCGGGCAATCCGGACGCGACGTTCTGCGGCACCAACAATAACCACTATGGCAACTACACCGAGCCGAGCTGGGTCAACGGCGGCTCGAAGCCAATTGTTTTTCCGTGGTTGTCGGTAGAGACGGGATTTCGTTTCAAGCCGTTCCACCAGTTCATGATGCGCATCGACGTGGGATGGAACTTGTTCAATGGCCCTTTCTTCGGCCTCGCGGCGAACTACGGTCTCTAGTTAGGGCCGAAGTATTACGAGCTCACGAGCTCGAAATCGTCGGGGGCATGCCACCTTTGCCGCTCGAGGCGCTGCCAGAAGTGCAAGGTGACGCCGTTGCGCAGCAACAGCCGCCGAATGAGTGCATTGACGACGCTGGTTGCTCGCAAACTCCGAGCTACAGGAGCCGCTATGCCTAGACTTGCCTACGTCCGCCCGGATGGAGCCACATCCCCAGAACTGTTGGGCGAGTCCACTTTCTCTTTGCTTCCGACGAACCCAGGAAACAAGAGCCCGGCGGCCCACCGCAGGAGGGGCGTGCCGAGAAAGCCGGCGAAAGCCGAGACGACGAAGAGTCCGAGCTCAGTCCGAGGTGCCCAGGCGGGCAAGCCGATGATGGTCGGCAAGATCAGCGCGAGCAACGCCACGAGCAGGCCTGTCGCCGCACCTTTCGCAACGCGTGCAAGCGCTCCTTTCCAGTCCTTTCTCCACCTAGTCCTCGCGAGAACAACGGCGCCGCCCACGGTCCCGCCGGCGAGCATCGCCAGAACGGGGGCGACAGGCACGGCCAAAGAAAGCGTGAGCACCTGCGAGGGCATTTCGCGAACCACGGCCGACAGCTTCACCGGAGCGAGGCCGCTCGGATGCACGCGAACGCCGACGCGCTGCTCGCCCTTGGCAATCGTGAGCGGATCGAGCGTGAGTGTCCCGGCGGACACCACGAAACGCACCGGCAGCGCCTCGCTCGCGACGAGCGGGGTGCCGTCCTCCTCGACCGAGCTCACCGTGAGCTCCGGAAAACCGAAGCCGAAGCCGAGCACGTTGCTCGAATCGCTTTGCAGGATGGGCGCACCCGGGCGGTGCGGGACGCTGAACGGATAGCTGAGGTTGCCGCGGTCGACCAGGATATCGAGGTGCTGCTCGGCGCGCTCGTTTTTGACCGCCGGCGAGCATGCGACACGGATGGATCCGTAACCCGCCGGACCGATTTTCGAAAGCGTCGCTTCCGGAGGGGTAACCTCGTCGCATGTAACGGTGAAGCGCGCTTCGACCGGGTTGTCGAGGGGGCCCGGCTCGCCGGATTCGGCATCCAGACCGAACAGGAATTCGGCTTCGTGCCGACGGGTGCCTTCATTCCACAGGATGGCGCGCGCAAGCTTCAGGAACGGTCGCGCCGTTCGAACCGTCGTCTCGGCCCCGCTCGGACTCGCTTCGACGACGAGCCACGGAAGCTGCGTTTTCTCATGTTCGGTGATCGGGCTTCTCGCAGCCGTCGCCTTCGCCGACTCGGAGCTCAGAATGACCCTGCCAACGGCTGGAACCTCGAGCACCGATTCGCCCGTGGGGCCGCGTGCGACCTTGCCAGCCCCCGAGGTGACGCGGACCGAGTCCGCGACGCGCTCGTTCGCCACGCCTTCCACCGTGACAGGGACCCTCACGGTCTGCTGGCGCGCGCCGCCGCCTGCCGAGATCGACCTCGGCGCCTGCAGCTTGACGGCCCCTTCGGGAAGAGTGGTCGAGCTTCGGGCGACGGGGCGAGCCACCGGGTCTATCGGTTGTGCCTCGACGGTATCGGCCGCAAAGACCGCCACCGCTACTGAGATGAAGATGACCACCCTCATGAGTGCGCGCAAAATCCATATCACTCTTGGTTCTCCGGGGTGGCTCCTTTCGTCACCCGAAGAGCGGAGCAATGCTCCATCGTCCATGAGTCGGCGATGACCGTGAGTCCGAGCCGCAGGTTGTCCTCGGCGATCGCCGCCGCCCTCTAACCGGCGGCGACACCGCCCGCGGACGATGGGGATCAGCCGAACACGATGGCCTGCTCCCACACGACGAGCACCAGGCAGCCCTCGACGCTTTCGACCTCGTGCTCCGAGCCCGGAGCATTCAGTACCAGGGTTCCGGCGAGGTGAGTTCCGCGATCATCGCTTTGGGATCCAGAAAGGACGTAGACGAGCTCGTGCCCCGCGTGCTGGTGCGCCGCGACCTTGGCTCCCGGGCGATAACGCAAGAGCGCGGCGGCCGGTCCGGCTCCGGGCGTACCATAAAGGATCAAGGCGTCGACGCCCGGACGGAAGGGAGCGAATGTCGCGGCGCCAATGTCGCTCGACTTCAGGACGGACATGGGCTCGGCGGCTCGACCTTCTTCGGCTCTAGGAGCCCCTCGGAGACGATGAACGCCGCGATCTCGGAAACTCCTCTTCCTTCCTTGAGGTTCGTGAACATGAAGGGCCGGTCGCCTCGCATCCGCCGCGCATCGCGATCCATGACCTCGAGAGACGCGCCGACGTGCGGCGCCAAGTCGATCTTGTTGATGACGAGCAGGTCCGATTTCGTGATCCCGGGTCCCCCCTTGCGCGGAATCTTGTCTCCGGCCGCGACGTCGATGACGTAGATCGTGATGTCGGCGAGCTCGGGGCTGAACGTCGCCGCAAGGTTGTCGCCGCCGCTTTCGACGATGATGAGGTCGAGTTCGGGAAACTCCGCCGAGAGCTCTTCGATGGCGGTCAAGTTGATCGACGCGTCCTCGCGAATGGCGGTGTGTGGGCAGCCGCCGGTCTCGACGCCCATGATGCGCTCATGGGCGAGCGCGCCGCTTCGCATCAAGAACTCCGCATCTTCCTTCGTGTAGATGTCGTTCGTGACGACCGCCATCTCGTACTTTTGCCGCAAGTGCTTGCAGAGGGCATCGACGAGCGCGGTCTTGCCGGATCCGACGGGGCCGGCGACGCCCACCCGCAAGGGTCCGCTCGCCTCCAAGCTACGTTGCCGTTCGTTCGTCGCTCGTTGCATCATGTGCCTCTCTCCATCACGACCGAAATAGCCTCGTGTACTGCGTTTCGTGGACGGCGCTGGCCATCGCGTGCGCCGGCGCGAAGGTCGTCATCTCGTCGTCGGCGAGCGAAAGCCCGCGATCCGTCGCGGGGCCGACAGCCGATCCGAGCAACGCGAGGATCCCTTGGCTGTCGGTCTGTCCGAGCGGAACAAGCTTCGTCGCTGCGGCGACCAGCATCTCGCACCAGCCGAACGCATAGGCGCGCGCGCCGATTTCGATAGGAATGTCCCAGCGGGTGCACGCCAGGGCGAAGACGGCTTCGTACGTTGCCTTCGCATGGGTCCTCCACGCCGACGCGTCGGCGATTCCCAATTGGGTCGAGACCCGAGCCAGCGCGACGCCGAGCTGCCGGCTTTCTTCGGCGAGCTCGGCGCTCGCCCGCGAGGCCCACAAGCGCTCGTTCCAGTAGGCGACTCTGCCGCCGTCCCCGCGCTCGTACCCCTGGTAGAGGCGCCCGACGAAGGGGATTTCCCAGGTCGCGAGCGAGTGCCGCAAAAGGCCTTGGATCCAAGAAGCCGCGGTCTCGGGATCTTCGACGAAGCCGAGATCCACCGCGGCCTCGAGCCCGTGCGAGTACGCGAACGCGCCAATCGGCAATGCGGGGCTCACGAGCTGCAGGAGGCGCACGAGCGGCGCCGGAGCGATCGACAGCTCGCTCACGATTCCTCGTCCATGTGGGTATGGTCGTGAGCGTGACCGTGGTGGTCGACTTCGACCCGGTGACGGTGGCCACCCGCATACGAGCCTTGCTCGGGCTCGAATGCGGCGCTTTCCACCGTCACCTCGAGACCGAGGCTCCTCACGAGATCATCGAGAACGTGATCGTGCTCGAAGCGCAACTTGCCGGGCTCGATTTGAAGCGGTACGTGGCGATTTCCCAAGTGGTACGCGGCGCGCGTGAGCAGCCAGAGGTCGCCGCTTGCCACGGTCGACAACGTCTGGTGCGCCGCCACGACGGCCACGATCGAGCCGTCCTCGGCCGCGAGCTTGTCCCCGTTTCGCAGCACAGCGCCCCGCGGCAGAACCAGAGCGACCTCCGTCCCGTCGTCGAGATGGGTGTGAAGGCGGCTCTTGGATCGACTTTCGAACGGAAGCGTCACCGATCGACTTGCGATCGCGTCGGGGGATGCAAGGGTGCGGATATAGAGCATCGTGGTGTCTCAAAAGAGGAAGTACTTCTGGGCGAGCGGCAGCTCGCGCGCGGGCTCGCATGTGAGAAGGCGGCCGTCCGCGCGTACCTCGTAGGTCTGCGAATCGACCTCCACGTGCGGAAGGTAGTCGTTGTGCACGAGATCTTTCTTCCGGACCGAGCGGGTGCCTCGGACAGCGACGATTCGCTTGCCGAGTCCGAGTGTCGCGCCGACCCCCCGCTCTTGGGCGGCCCGCGAGACGAAGACGAGGCTCGTGGACGCGCATGCGCGCCCGAGCGCGCCGAACATCGGACGGTAGTGGACGGGCTGGGGCGTCGGGATTGACGCATTGGGGTCTCCCATCGGAGCCGCCGCGATCATGCCGCCTTTGATGACGAGCGCGGGTTTCACCGCGAAAAATGCGGGCTTCCACAGCACGATGTCGGCGACCTTGCCCGGTTCGAGCGATCCGATTTCGTGGCTGACACCGTGCGTGATCGCGGGGTTGATCGTGTACTTGGCTACGTAACGCTTCGCGCGTGCGTTGTCGTGGCCGCCGCGATCCTCGGCGAGCGCTCCGCGCTGCACTTTCATCTTGTGCGCCGTCTGCCATGCGCGCGTGATCACTTCGCCGACACGTCCCATGGCCTGCGAGTCCGACGAGATCATGCTGAAGGCGCCGAGGTCCTGGAGGATGTCCTCGGCGGCGATCGTTTCACGCCGAATGCGCGACTCGGCGAACGCGACGTCTTCGGGGATGTCGGGGCTCAAGTGGTGACAGACCATCAGCATGTCGAGGTGCTCGTCGATCGTGTTGACGGTGTAAGGACGCGTCGGATTGGTGGACGAGGGCAGCACGTGCGCGACGCCGCACGCCTTGATGATGTCGGGCGCGTGTCCGCCTCCGGCCCCCTCGGTGTGGTAGGTGTGAATGGCTCTGCCCTTGAACGCGGCAAGCGTGTCCTCGACGAAACCCGATTCGTTCAGCGTGTCGGTGTGGATGGCGACCTGGACGTCGTGCTCTTCGGCGACCGAAAGGCAGCAATCGATGGCCCGAGGGGTCGTCCCCCAATCCTCGTGCAGCTTGAGCCCCATGCACCCCGCGACGATCTGTTCGTGCAATGCAGCGGGCAGACTCGCATTTCCCTTGCCGAGAAGGCCGATGTTCATGGGAATGACGTCGGTCGCTTCCAGCATGCGCGCGACGTTCCACGGTCCGGGCGTGCACGTCGTCGCGTTCGTGCCGGCAGCGGGGCCGGTGCCGCCGCCGATCATGGTGGTGACGCCGGACATGAGGGCTTCTTCGCATTGCTGCGGGCAGATGAAATGGATGTGCGCGTCGACACCGCCCGCCGTCGCGATGCATCCCTCGCCCGCCACGATCTCGGTGCCTGGTCCGATCACGATCTGAACTGCCGGCTGAACGTCGGGGTTTCCCGCTTTGCCGATGCCCGAGATCCGCCCGTCCTTGATCCCGATATCGGCCTTCACGACGCCCCAATGATCGAGAATGACGGCGTTGGTAATGACCAAGTCGGCAACGGCGTCGCCCGCGAGCTGCCCTTGCCCCATGCCGTCACGAATGACTTTGCCCCCACCGAATTTTACCTCTTCCCCCACGACCGTCGCGTCGCGCTCGATTTCGAGGCAAAGGGCGGTGTCCGCGAGGCGCACGCGGTCGCCGGTCGTCGGACCGTACATCTGCGCGTAGGCGCTTCTGGTGATGCGCGTCATCGCGGGGTGCCCTTGTCGGCTGCGTCGAGCGGTCCCGAAACTTCGCCGCGGAATCCGTGGACCGTGCGCTCCCCAGCGTAGGCCACGAGCTCCACGTCGCGGGTCTGTCCAGGCTCGAAGCGGACGGCCGTTCCGGCAGGGATGTTCAAGCGAAAGCCCCGCGTCGGCGCGCGATCGAATGCGAGCGCTGGGTTCGTTTCGAAGAAGTGGTAATGGGATCCGACCTGGATGGGGCGGTCTCCCGTGTTGGCGACGGTGATCGTGAGCCGCTCGCGCCCCTCGTTGATCTCGAGGGTTCCCTCGAGCGGCGTGACCGCTCCGACCCCGTCGGGCCGCGGGGTGCACGGAATTGGATGGTGCACCGTGATGAGCTTCGTGCCATCGGGAAAAGTGGCCTCGACCTGCACCTCCGGGATCATCTCGGCGACGCCGTCCATGACGTCATTGGGCGCGAGCAGCTCGGTCCCAAGGTGCATCAGATCTGCGACCGATCGGCCCTCGCGTGCTCCCTCGAGGATCGCCGCGGAGATGTAGGCGACGGCTTCGGGATAGTTCAACTTGATTCCGCGCGCCTTGCGACGCTCCGCGAGGAGCGCGGCCGTGAAGAGCAAGAGTTTGTCTTTCTCACGAGGCAGGAGGTCCATCACCGTTCCTCGGCGGCGTGGTTCACCGCGTGCCGTCAGGTGGACCAGATCCGAGGCGGTGACGGCGGCCGCCCGAGGAAGCGTGGTCGAAGAGCTTCCCAGATCGTGGCGAATCTTGCGCGGCCGCGGCTCGCGCTCGGTCCGAGGTACCTGCAGACGAGAGTCCCGCCTTCGAGCAGCGTGGCGGAGCAGAGCTCGATCGGGCTCGGCGCCCCCAGGAGTTTTCGAACGACGTCGAGCCATTCGGGTTGCGCCGGCGCGACAACCATGGCCCCGAACGCGGGCTGTCCTCTGAGCCCATGGCCAGCGGCGAGCACGTCGGAACCCCCGTCGCAAATGAACCGATCGAGGTAAAGCGGAACGCCTCCGCGCACGAGCTCGTATCGTGACCGTAACCGTCCCGTGCCGAAGCGCTCGCGCAACGCGGGGCGGCCCAGGCACTGCACGTCCCAGCCCACGAATCTCGCTCCGTCCTCGAGGACGATGCGTGTGTCGACATCGAATCGAGCGCCGTCGAAGACGATCGTCTCGAGCGGCAGCCATTCGAGCGAAGCTCCCTCTGCGATGGAGAGAACGAGCGTTTGGGCGGCCGTGCGCCCATCGCTGCGGTAGACCTTGTTCGCCGCGGGCGTCGTGACGAGGGCGGCCGAGCCGGCTTCGACGGCGACGTCGATATGGAGCTCGTCGCCAGGCACGATACCGCCGGGCGGGTGCAAAATGCAGAGGTGGCAGATGCCCGGCCCTTCCGGGTAGAAGGGGCGCTGCACGACGAGAGGTCCTTCGTGTCTCGCATGGGCGAGAATGCTCGCCGTGCCGCGCCGCTCGACCCGGAGCCCCAGCTCGGCCCGCCAACATCGGTTGCTCGCGTAGGCCACGCGGGTTCCTCGATCGATACCGTTGACCTCGTGCACGCTCGCGGTGTCATGGCTCATGGCGAAGCGAAAGGGGTCGACGCAAGCTCACGACAGCGTCTCGAGAAGCGCGTTCGACGTCGAAACGGCCCCGAAAACGCCGTTCTGCATTGTGACCATTTTGAGGGCCGCCAAGTGGTTACTTCGATCGGTCGCTGCGCAGCAGTCCGACAGAACCAGGCATTCGAATCCGCGATCGTTGGCTTCGCGCATCGTGGTGTGCACGCACACGTCCGTCGTGATGCCGGTCAAGATGAGGTTTCGGATGCCGCGCTGGCGGACGATAAGCTCGAGATCGGTCGCGCAGAACGAGCCTTTGCCCGGCTTGTCGATGATCGGTTCGCCGAGGCGAGGCGCGAGCTCCGGGATGATCTCCCAACCGGGTTCGCCACGAACGAGAACCCGACCGCACGGCCCGCGATCGCCGATGCCGACCCCCATTGGCGCCTTGCGCGAGCGCCATCGCTTGTTGTCGGGCAGATCCGACAGGTCGGGGCGGTGACCCTCGCGCGTGTGAAGGACGTGGAAACCGAGGGTTCGCGCGGTGTCGAGCACCCGGGCGATGGGTTCGATGCACGCCCGGGTTAGCGAGATGTCGTAACCGAGCAGATCGATGTAACCCCCTTTTCCACAGAAGTCGTTCTGCATGTCGATGACCACGAGGGCCGTGTTGTCGGGCTCGAGGTCGCCGTCGAAGGGCCAGGCGTACGGATCTGCGGGTACATACTTCATCCGATGCTCCTCTCGGCGCGCTCTGCGGGCCTGCTTTTCTGGTCCTAATTCGAGCGACGTTTCGCGGCGATGTCGTCAGCGGGACGACACGATGACGAAACCGATTGCGTGCGAAAGCACAGGAAGTCGGCGCGAGATACGGAACGTATTCGCGCGGGAAACATGCAAGCAACGCAGGGCGCCCTATGAACGCTCTGTCCACCCCAACCCCACCAGTGGAGGGAATGCCCATGGGAAAAACCATTGTCGCGCTCGCATTTTGCGCGGCCCTTGCCGCTCTGCCAGGATGCGAAAAGAATGAAACGAAACCGGCGGAGCCCGCCGCTTCTGCGTCCGGCGCCGCCGCTGCCGCGCCCGCGCCAGCCAAGACCGATACGGGGGGGCCCATCAAGGTGGGCATCCTGCACTCGCTCTCTGGCACGATGGCCATCAGCGAAACGTCGCTCAAAGACGTGGCGCTCATGGCCATCGACGAGATCAACGCCGCGGGCGGGGTGCTCGGACGCAAGATCGAACCGATCGTCGTCGATCCCGCTTCGAACTGGCCCCTCTTCGCGGAAAAGGCGCGCGATTTGATTCAAAACCAGAAAGTGGCCGTGACCTTCGGGTGCTGGACTTCCGTTTCCCGCAAGTCCGTCTTGCCGGTGTTCGAAGAGCTGAACGGCCTTCTTTTCTATCCCGTGCAATACGAAGGGGAGGAGTCGTCGTTCAACGTCTTTTACACGGGCGCCGCGCCGAACCAGCAAGCGATCCCGGCGGTCGAATACCTGATGAGCAAAGAAGGAGGTGGCGCCAAGCGCTTCGTCCTCCTCGGCACCGACTACGTGTACCCGAGGACGACCAACAAGATCCTGCGTTACTTCCTTCACTCGAAGGGGATCACCGACGACGACATCATGGAGAAGTACACGCCGTTCGGTCACAGCGATTACCAGACCATCGTCGCCGAGATGAAGAAGTTTTCCGGCGGCAAGCGGACGGCGATCATCTCGACGATCAACGGCGACTCGAACGTTCCGTTCTACAAAGAGCTCGGCAACCAAGGGATCAAAGCGGAGGACCTTCCCGTCGTTGCCTTCTCCGTGGGCGAGGAGGAGCTGCGCGGCATCGACACGAAACCGCTCGTCGGCCATCTCGCAGCGTGGAACTACTTCATGTCGATCGATAATGCGGAGAACAAGTCGTTCATCGCCAAATGGCGCGCCTACGTGAAATCCAAGGGACTTGCGGGCGGCGACAAGCGCGTCACGAACGATCCGATGGAGGCGACGTACATCGGCATTCAGATGTGGGCCCATGCCGTGGAGCAGGCACACTCGACGGACGTCGACGCAGTTCGCCAAGCCGTGGGTTATCAGAAGGTGAAAGCGCCCTCGGGATTCGAGATCCAGATGGATGCCGCCAACCACCACCTGCACAAGCCGGTTTTCATCGGCGAGATCAAGAGCGACGGCCAATTCAAGGTCGTGTGGAAGACGCCCGGGCCGATCCGCGCCCAAGCGTGGAGCCCGTTCATTCCCGAGAGCGCGAAGAAGGTTGCTGATTGGACGTACCCGTGGGCATGTGGCAACTGCACCGAACCGAAGTTTTCGCCAGGCGGCGGCGTATTGGCCAAGGCGCCTTGAGGCGTCTCGCCCTCGTTCTTTGGGTCGGCGCCGCATCGCTCCTCGTGGTCATCGCGAGGGCGTACGGCGCCGATCCCTCTCTCGAGGACGCGCTGCGGGGCCTCACGTCGGAAGACGAGCGCGCAGTGGACGAGAGCGCTGCGCGCATCGTCGCTTCGCCGAATGCCTCCAGTGCGCTGCCCGCGCTCGAAGCGCTTTGCGACGAGCGACTTCGTGCGTCACCCGACGGCTCGCTCTTCTACACGGACGAGAAGGGACAAGTTCGTCGCGCCATCACCGGCGCCGTCGCCGCTGCTCCCGCCGACGCGAAGGCGGTCGAGATGAACAACGCGTTGCGACGGGTCGTGCTTCCGCTGGTCGCCCGCCTTCGCCTCGGATCGCCCGACGTGAACGTGCGCCTCGCCGCTGCGAGTGAGCTCGCCAAGCGCGGCGGCGCGGACGGCGCGCCCCTTCTACGCGCGGCGCTCGAGCGCGAGAAGGACCGCGGGGTCCGCGACGCGATCGCCGTCGCGCTGGCGCGGATGGACCTTTCTTCGGCCGAGCGCGCAACAAAACTCGAAGCGCTCGAGGTCCTGAGGAAGCTCGGCGACGGCAGTCTCAAAGCCGATCTCGCGCCACTCGCGCAGGACTCCGACGCGGCCGTCCGCGGGGCGGCCCTCGCGGCGCTCGGTTCGATCGAAGGTCGTGAGAGGGTGGTCAGTCTCGTCGGCGATCTCGTGCACGGCGTGAGCCTCGCGAGCGTGCTTCTGTTCGCCGCGCTCGGTCTGGCGATCACGTTCGGGCTGATGGGGGTCATCAACATGGCCCACG
>Ga0075425_100007820_pt1 | contig 11301 bp, 7 predicted proteins | sample SoiMethybrSBSTD4_FD_75300 | JGI IMG/M metagenome (GOLD analysis project Ga0075425, IMG submission 75300) | Bulk soil microbial communities from a Populus tree surrounding site in Tennessee, USA - Soil MetaG P. TD hybrid SBSTD4 | ecosystem: Environmental > Terrestrial > Soil > Tree plantation...
AGCCGGGCCACCACAAACAACCCCATCCGCCGGGACACCGCCACATCCACCACCGGCGGATTATCCAGCCGCCAGTTCGCATGCGCCATCTCCTCAGCGCCCATCCCCACACCCTGATCAGTGATCTCCAGCAACACCCCGCCACTGTTGAGGAGGTGGCCCGATATGTTCACCGGCGTGTCGGCGGCCGAGAACGAGGTGGCGTTCTCGGCCAGCTCGGATAGCAGGTGAACCACATCGTTGACGGCCTGGCCGCGCACGGAGATCCCGGGCTGCACGCTCAGTGTGACGCGCTCGTATTGCTCGATCTCGGACACGGCTGCCCGGAGCACGTCAACCAGCCCTACCGCCTGCGTCCACCGCCTGGACACGTCATGGCCCGCCAGAACCAGGAGGTTCTCCGAATTGCGCCGCATCCGGGTGGCGAGGTGGTCCATCTGGAACAGGTTCGCCAGCCGTTCGGAGTCCTGCTCGCCCTGCTCCAGGTGGTCGATGAGACCGATCTGGCGCTCGACCAGCGACTGGCTACGCCGGGAGAGGTTCACGAACATGGCGTTCACGTTGCTGCGCAGGGCGGCCTCGTTGGAGGCCAACCGCACCGCCTCCCGGTGCACCTGGTCGAACGCCCGCGCGACCTCACCGATCTCGTCGGTGGAGTCCACGTCGATGGGCACGACCTCCTGGGGCACTCCCTCACCATCGGTCTCGTTAATCCGCCGCACGGCCTCAGGCAGCCGGACGCCCGCTACGTCAAGGGCGCCCGTACGCAGCCGGCGCAGCGGGCGGATCATGGACCTGCCGACCGCCACCGTGGCCAGGAACGCGAGGAGGAGCACCAGCAGGATGGCCGAGCCCCAGATGATCGCATCGACGATCGCGCTTTGGCGTAGCGCTGTGCTCCTGGCGATCACCGCATTTACCAGCTTTGCTTCGACCGAGCTCATGCCGCCGACCACGTCGTCGAGTGACGATTCGGCATTGGCGATCACCGGATTCTCGGCGCCCGGCGACGTGGCTGGGGTCAATGAAATGGCCTGCTGCACCTGAGCTTGCGCGCCGGCCACGGTCGGTGCCGACAGCGCACTGTTGAACAGCTGGCGCTGGCTGGCCGTGGCGGTGCTGTTGAATTGCGCCTCGTTGGCTTCCTGCTGCGCCGTGGCGGCGCTGATTGCCGCTTGTATGTCTTCGGTGAAGCCGGCGCTCCTCAGGCCAATCAGGCTGCTCGACTGCGCGGCTGTGATGAGCGCCTGCTCCTCCGATGCCTCTTCCTTCATGGCGGAGACCAGGCCGGCCACGCGGATCCCATTAGCCAGCACTGAGTCACTGCTACCTACTGCGACCTGGTCGTCTAGGGCCAGCAGGGTGTTGATCTTGTCGGTGTACCCGCGGATCACCACCAGGGCAGGGAGGTGGGAACGCGTCGCGGCCGCCCGCAGCGGACCAAGCCCGTCGATCGCGGCCATCGCAGCGCGTGCGTCCTGCTGGGTCAGCTCGGAATACCCGGTGCCGATCTCCGCGAGCAGGCTCTTGACCTGGCTGGCCGACCGTGATGAGGCAGCGTAGTCACCATGGGCGAGTACCGTCAGCTCCAGCTGGGCATTCGTCGCTAGCGGGGAATGCGGCGACTGGGCAGCAGTCCGGCCGCCGTTATTACCCAGCGTGATGAACGTGATCGTGTCCTGGCGCTCGTTCTGCAGCGCATGCACGAGGCCGATGATCTTTCCATTGAGGTTGGCCAGCTGCACTACCTGCTGATACGCGAACGCACTTTGCACCGACGAGGCGATGCGGATGCCGCCCAGGGCGATAGCGGCCAGGATCGGAATGATGACCAGCAGGAGCAACCGAGAGCGGACGCGCCAATTCTTCATCGGACGCCGTGAGCTCCGGGCCTGTGACTGCGATGAGGCGCCGTCTCGGCGCTGGCCATTGGTCGAGGCCGGAGCGGGGCCATTCGAGGACCCGCCGTGTGGCGCTACACGCTCGTCCACTGTGCCGTGCTCTCCGGTGCGCGCTGGTGCGTGCCCGGAGGCCTCGGCTGCGGCCGCAGTACGAGTCCTCCTGCCCGTGGACAACACAGCAGTGGCGCCCCTCATTCTGGGCCCGCTGGCACCCGCTACGGATGCGGGCACGGCGGAGACGATAGGACATGCCCCTTCCTGGCTGGCAATCATCGTGCATGATGCCCGCCTAACCGGTGGCAACTCTAACGCGTGTCCGGGCGGTGCCGCCTAGATATCAGATCACCTACGCCTGGAAAACTGGCATTTGGCTACGGCCGCCCGGCGGCTGGACGATACTAGGACACCGTGTTCCGCAACCGTCCTTTCTGCAGAGATCCGCGCCTCTTGCCCGCAAGCGCTGGAAGGAACCCCATGTGGCCAGCCCGGGCCGGCGTCACGGCCCTGAGGATCTCGCTGGGATTCCTGGCTGTCACCCTGCTGGCTGTCGGCTGCACATCGGCTGTTGATCCCACCGCCGTCGGGACGACCTCGATCACGGTGGCGGTCACCTCCGGCGCAGACAATGCGCCGCTCGTGATCGCCGTCAAGGAAGGGCTGTTCCGCGAGCACGGGTTGAACGTCGTGGTCAAGACCTACCCCTCGCTACGCCCCGAGTTTCAAGCGCTCAAGAAGGGCAACGTGGATATCGCAGCCGGCGACTACGCCGACTTCCTCTACGTGGAGGCCGTCGGCAAGGCGTCTCTCCACCTGGTCGCCGACGGGTACGACGCCACATCAAGCGTGATGGAAGTACTCAGCCTGCCTGGCTCGGGAATCACGACCCCGCAAGGCCTGGTGAACAAGGTGATCGCCACCCCCGAGCCGGAACTGATCCCATCCAGCAGCGGTTCGTATACCAGCGGCAGCATCCCCTACAGCATTGAGACGCTGGCAACAGAGTCGGTCCTGAACAGCGACGGCATTACTCCCACGGCTGTGACGTGGAAGCCCACGCGGCAACAGGACATGATCAGGGAGCTGCGGAGAGGCCAGGTGAGCGCGATCCTGGCCACCGAGCCGTACATCACAGAAGCGGAGTCACAGCTGGGCGCGGTCGAGGTCATGGACTCGTGCAGCGGCCTGACCGCCAACCTGCCCCTGTCCGGGTACTTCAGCCTGGCTGCCTATGCTGGCGCACACCGCCCGCAGCTTCAGCAATTCCAAGCAGCCCTTAGAGTGGCGCAGGCTAACGCCGACGCCGGAGGATCGCTACAGGCTATGTTGCCGCAGCTCACCGGAATGAGCATGCAAGACGCCGCCCTGGTCACCATCGGCTCTTTCCCGACGTCGCTGATCGTCGCCCAGGTACAGAGGGTCGCCGACCTCATGTATAACTCCGGGGTCATCAGCAGCCCGCTCAACGTGGGCAGGCTGGCCAGCGGTTAGCGGCTGCTGAGCACGGTGTCCTGTTTACGACGCCGGCTCGGCCGTCGGCCCGGACGCCGGTTCGGCTGTCGGCACGACCGTGGACAGCCTGACGTTCTCTGGCACCTGGTGCGCGTAGTGGCAAGCTGCGGTGTGGCCGGCCGAGACGTGCTGATGCGCGGGTTCCTCAGCCGCGCACCGCTCGGGGTTACCCAGCTTCTTCCGGAGCCAGCATCGGGTGTGGAACCGGCACCCCGGTGGCGGCGACGCGGGGTTGGGTGGATCGCCGGGAAGTACGATGCGCTGCCGCCCAGCCTCGACCGTTGGATCTGGCACGGGCACGGCTGACAGCAACGACACGGTGTACGGGTGCCTGGCATCGCTATACAGATCGGCCGCCGCAGCCTGTTCCACGATCTGCCCAAGGTACATAACGGCTACTCGGTCGCTCAGGTGCCGGACGACGGCAAGGTCGTGCGCGATGAACAGGTAAGACAGCTTCCGCTCGTTCTGCAACTGTTGCAGCAGGTTGATGACCTGCGCCCGGATCGACACGTCGAGCGCGCTTACCGCCTCGTCGGCGACGATCACCGCGGGATTCAGGGCGAGCGCTCGCGCCAGTCCCACTCGCTGCCGCTGCCCCCCGGACAGCTCGTGCGGGTAACGCCGGGCATGTCCCGGCGATAGCCCGACTACCTCGAGCAGTTCGCTGACGCGCGCGCGGCGCTCGGCCCTCGTTCCGACGTGGTTCACGCGAAGCGGCTCCGCGATGCTTGCGCCAACGCGCCACCTCGGGTCAAGTGACGCCGTCGGATCCTGGAAGACCATCTGGAGCTGGGTCCGCCCGGCGCGGTCTGGGGCGGCACGCTTCGCGCTGAGCGGCAGCCCACGAAAGAGGATCGTCCCGGACGTCGGGGGAAGAAGCCCCACGATGGCACGCCCCAGTGTGGTCTTGCCGCTGCCGGACTCGCCGACCAGGCCCACGGTCTCGGCGGTCGCGAGCTTCAGGGAAAGGCCGTCCACCGCATGCACCTGCCCGACCGTGCGGCGGAACACCGCGCCCCGTGTGATCGGGAAGTGCACGCGCAGGTCGCGCACCTCGAGAAGCGCGGGCTCGCTCGCGGGTGAAGGAGGCGCGGTCATGTGGTCCCCTGAGGGACGAGCCCGTCCTCAGGTGGCGGGGCCGCATGGAACCCCGGCCGGAGCGGCTTGCCCCCTTCGACCTCGTCGGCGGCAACTGGGTTGTGGCACGCGAGAAGGTGGCGGCCGGGGCGCGGGTCCCGGGAGAAGGTAACCGCTTCCATAGGCTCGAGCGGCGGCATCTCGTGCCAGCAGACGTCGAGAGCCCAGGCACATCGCGGCGCGAAGGGGCAGCCACGAGGAACCCAGTCGGGCTCGGGCGGAGAGCCGGCAATTGGCGTCAGCGGGCGTCCCGCGTCGCCGACGCGGGGGATCGAGCGGAGCAGCCCGGCCGTGTACGGATGCCCGGGGCGGGCGAAGATCTCGGCAGTTGGCGCGGACTCGACCACGTAGCCTGCATACATCACCATGATCCGCCGCGTCATGCGGGCCATGATCCCGAGGTCGTGGCTGATCAGCAGGATAGCCGTCCCGCGTTGGGCGGTCAGCTCGTGCAGCAACTCGAGTACCTGGGCCTGCACCGTGACGTCGAGGGCGGTGGTCGGCTCGTCGGCGATCAGGAGCGTCGGCCGCAGGGCCAGAGCGATCGCGATCAGCACCCGCTGGCGCATCCCGCCACTGAACTGGTGCGGGTAGCGATCCAGCTGGTCTCGGGGCCGCGGAATGCCCACGGTGCTCAGCAGTTCTGTGGCGCGGTCCCGCGCTTCGCGCCGCCGCATGTCCTCGTGAGCCCGGAGCGTCTCGACAACCTGCTCGCCGATCGTCAGCACCGGGTTCAGTCCGCTCAAGGGGTCTTGGGGGACGAGCGACATCTCCTTACCCCTGAGGCGGCGCATCTCGCGGTCGCTCAGCTGGATCAGATCGCGGTCGCCGAGCCAGATCTCACCGGCGACTATCTTCGCGGTCGGGCGGGGCAAGAGGCGAAGGATGGCCAGGCTCGTCACGCTCTTGCCCGAACCAGACTCTCCGACGAGGCCGAGTGCCCCGCCGGCCTCGAGATCGAAGCTCACCCCGTTGACAGCGCGGACGACGTTCCGGCCACTGTCGAAGCGCACGATGAGATCCCGCACGCGAAGCACCGGATCGCCTGTTGCCGTCGGCGCACGGCCGTCCACGCTCACCCCTGCATCCCGCCAAAGCTCCCTCGAAGACGTGGGTCGATCCAGTCCCGAAGACCGTCACCGAGCAGGTTGAAGCCCAGGACGGTTAGTGCGAGAACCAGGCCAGGAAACGTGATCCACCACCACGCGGTCTGGATGTAGTTGCGGCCGTCGGCGATGATCGCCCCCCATTCGGGCGTCGGCGGCTGTGCCCCCAGCCCAAGGAAGCTCAGCGACGATGTCGCCAGGATCGCATAGCCGACATCCAGCGACACTTGGACAATCAGGATGGCCAGCACGTTCCGGGCGAGGTGGCGGGTGGCGATCCACACCCTCCCCGCGCGGGCCACCCGGGCGGCGAGCACGAACTCGCGCTCCCTCAGCGACAGCACCTGCCCGCGGATGAGGCGGGTGTACCAGGGCCAGAAGACCACGGCCAGCGCGAGCACGGTGTGCTGCAAACTCGGGCCGAGCGTGGCCGCGATCGCCGCAGCCAGGACGAACCCGGGAAAGGCCAGGAACAAGTCGGTGATGCGCATGACGATCTCGTCGATGAGACCGCCCGCCATGCCGGACACGATCCCGAGCGCTGTTCCGAACGTGACCGACAGGGACAGGATGATGACCGCGACCTCGACCGAGATGCGGGTGCCGACGATCACCCTGCTGAATATGTCCCGGCCGAGATTGTCGGTGCCGAACCAGTGGTGGACGGAGGGAGGCTGGAGTATGGCGAAAAGATTGAGCTGGTTTGGATTCTGCGGAGCGATGAACGGCCCGAACACCGCAAGCAGCAGGACCAGCACGACGATCGCGACTCCGAGAACGTTCAGCCACGACTCGGCCAGGAACGGCTGCACCGCCCAGGGCGCCCGCCGCAATTGTCCCGCGGTCCCCCTGGTCAGGCGGCCCTGCTCCACAGCGTCCTGGTTGATCACGTGTACCGGATCCGGGGGTCGAGGTACAGATAGCAGATGTCCACGATCAGGTTGATCACCACATAAATGACGGCGATCACGAGGGTGGCTCCGATCGTCGCGTTGTAGTCGTTGGCCTGGATGGCCTGGAAGGCGTAGTTGCCGATCCCGGGCCACTGGAACACCGATTCGACCACGAAGACGCCGGCGGCGAGCAGCCCAAACTCCAGCCCGAGAACGGTCACGGCCGGGAGCATCGCGTTGCGCAGCACATGCCGGCGAAGCACGCGCCAGCGGCTGAGGCCCTTCGCCTGCGCTGTCCGCACGTACTCCTCGCTGAGCGAGTCGAGCACACTCGTCCGCATGATGCGGACCATGAGCCCGTACACCCCGGCCGCCAGCACGGCGACTGGGAGGACCAGATGTTCGACCGCGTTGACAAAGGTGGCGAAGTGCCCGGTGAGGAGGCTGTCGACGGTCAGCAGTCCGGTGAGGTGCGGCGGAGGTGTCATCCCCGGGTCAAGTCGGCCCCCTAGCGGGAGCCACCCGAGCTTGGTATGGAACAACAGTTGCAGGAGCAGCGCGAGCCAGAACACCGGGAGGGAGAGCCCGGCGATCGCGGTGAGGCGCCCCGCTGCATCCGTGGCCGTCCCCCGCCGGTATGCCGCTGCGGTCCCGATGACGAGCGCGAGCACGAACCCGACCACGAGTGCGCAGCCGGCCAGCTCGATCGTGGCTGGCAGGAACGTCGCGATGTCGGTGCGCACGTTCCGCCTGGTGACGAACGAGAATCCAAGGTTGCCGTGGATGAGATCACGCATGTAGCGGCCATACTGAACGATGAGCGGGTCGTTGAGGCCGTAGATGCGGCGGAGGTGCTCGACCGCGCTCTGGCTCGCCTCTGGGCCGGCCATGAGCCGTGCCGGGTCGCCTGGCACGACTCGGGACAGGAAGAACGTTACTAGCGTAACGCCCCACAGGACGAACACCATGAACGCGAGGCGCCTCGCAATAACCGTGCCCATGGGTCAGTTCGCCTGATGATCCCGCCCAGCCTTTCTGCGCCTAGGCGCGGGACAGGGCGTGGAAATCGTACGACTGCACGTAAACCGGATTCGCCACATATCCCTTCACGTCAGTCCGCAGGTAGCTGGTGTCAATGATCTGCCCCAGGGGAATCCACGGCGGATCCTGTTTCCCCATAACCGTCTGCGCTTGGCGCCATTGTTGGGAAAGTTTCGTGACGTTACTCGGGTCGCTAAACCCGTCGTTGATCGCATTGTTTACCACGGCATTCTCGTAGTACCCCCCGTTGAACAGGTGCTGCACCGGCGTGCCGTCCTTCGACAGGATGGGGAAGCAGAAGTCCGACGGGCTGTTGTACTCGGGCCACCAGAACCAGTACGCCATGTCCGGCCGCTGCGCCACGGGCTTGGGCGAGGAGATGTCGCCGACGAACGCCGGGTAGGCCTTCTCGACGATCCTCACGGTCAGCCCGACCAGCGACAGCTGGCTCTGCAGCAGCACCCCGGCCGCGTCTCCCTGGCCGGTGTAGAACTCGTAGGTCAGCTGGGTACCTGGCTTGACCCCGGCCTGTTGCAGCAGGGATTTCGCCTTCGCCACGTCCACGGTCGGCGTGTAGGTCCCCGGGGCGGCGTAGATCATCAGGTCGGGCAGCACGCTGTTCGGCCTGTCGATGGTTCCCTTCATCACCGCGGACACGTACTTATCGGTCGGGAACAGCAGGTTTACCGCCTGCCGGGCCAGCGGGGAGGCGAGGGGTCCATACTCGCCGAGGATCACGTAATACATTCCCAGCACCTTCTGGTTCCCGACGAAGATGCCGGGGGCGCTCCGGAGAGCCTGGGTGTCCTGCGGGGTGGACGCGAAAGCGATGTCGAAGTCACCCGACTGCATACCCTGCCGGCGGGTGGAGCTCTGCGGGACCTGGAGAATGATGATCTTCTTGAAGTGCGACCCGCCCCAGCCGCCCCAATAGTTCGGGTTGCGGATCATGACGATCTGATTGCCGGGCGACACGCTCTGGACCATATAGGCGCCGGTCCCGGCGGAGTGCGACTGGAGGTAGTTGTGCCCCTGATCGGTCCCGTGCTGCGCCACGTTCGGGTTCACGATGCCGGTACCGTATTGCGAGGCGAGCAGCAGGTCGAACCGCGGCACGGAGGTGCCAAGATCGATGATGACCGTGCCCGGGTCTTTCACCACGATCTGCTTCGCGGGGTTGGAGATGTAGTTCGAGAGGGTCGAGCCGGCGCCGAGGTTCGCCGTGATGGTGCGGGTGTACGCGGCCTTCAGTGTGTTGCCGTCGAAGGGCGTTCCGTCGCTGTACTTGACGCCGGGCCGCAACGAGAATGTCCACACGCTCTTGTTGGCGTTCGTTGAGATTTTCTCTGCAAGCCACGGCTTCGTCTCGGTGGCGCTGCTTCCCTTCATGCGCATCAGCGAGTCGTAGATTCCGAAGTCGGGCACGATGGCCGACAGCAGGAAATACGACGCCGGGTCGAAGTCGGGCGTGAACGCGTCCATCGCCACGACCAGCGTTCCTGGGTCGCGCTTCAGTGGCGGTCCCGCTGCATTCTGCTTTGTCGACGTGGACGTCGAACCGCCGCAGGCCGCGAGCAGGCTGCCCGCCGACCCCATTGCCACCGCGCCGGAAGCCGCCCCAGCGGCGCCCCGAAGGAACTGCCGGCGGCTGTACCGATTGTCCGAGCTTGCCATCATCCTGCCTCCGTCTCGCGTCCAGCCGCCGAAGCTCCACCAGGCTAACCATGTCCGCGCGTGAGGCTGGTGGCAAGCATCGCGGTCACTCCAGTGGGTCGTAACCCGAGATCACCTCTAGCACGTTGACAGACCGCAAATCGATGCTGTGCGCCTGCGAATATGTCAAGACATGGGCCGCAGCACGCCGTCCCACCCGGGCCGGGTCGGCTTGGGCGCGACGGCCGACTCAATGATGTCGATCGAGTGATCCACGCCGGTAAGTTACTCCTCGATCGAGCGGCGCTGAGTAGCGTTTGATCAACTCTTAGTTGTGCTCTCATACTCCCGGGCAGGTTAACCGTAGTCTCGAGACCAAGGCAAGCGGTCCGGCACTACTCCGCAAGCCCGGCGTCGAACGATTCGTAGCCGTCGGCCACCGGGGGCCAGGGCCTGGCCTCCTCCCAGGAGCCGGCCAGGGCTACGAGCAGATGGTCGCGGAACCGCGGGCCGGTGACCTGCAGCCCGAATGGAAGGCCGTTCGGCAGGCGGCAGGCCGGAAGCGAAAGTGCCGGATGGCCCGTCATGTTCTGGAGCGAGGTGTTGTACACGTCACCGGGAAGTGCTCCGACTTGGTCGCTCGAGGACAGCCGCCCTTCGGCCAGCCAACCCTGGGCAGCAATGGTGGGTGAGAGCACCACGCCGTCCTCTGCGAGCATCTCGTCCAGCTCGCGGACGTAACCGAACCGGCGCCGCCGCGCCGCAAGATAGTCATCCAGCGTCACCCGGAGGCCCTCTTCCAGGAACCAGCGGGCCCCCGGATGCAGGCGGTCGAGGTTCCGTTCCACCACGTCCCGGCCCAGCGAGCCCACCTGCTCGGCGGTGGTCACGACGAACCAGTCAGTGTCGGGATTGCCCGTGGCGAAGATCGTCTCGGGGTCGAGCATCTCGACCGGCAGCCCGACGAGCTCCCCGAACGCTGCCACCGCTTCGTCGAACGCCGACTGAATGACACCGGGCAAGGGACCCCACGGGGCAAACCGTGGCGTGGCGTACAGACGACCCGGACGGGTCGGCCCTCCTGGGGGCGGGCCGGGAAGCGCGGTGGGATCACCGGGAGCGGGCCCGGACTGCACGGCGAGCAGGAGTCGCAGGTCCGCAACGGTTGCCGCGAGAATGCCGTCGGTAGAGTAATCGATCCAGTCGGGAATGGGCTCCCGGGCGATCAAGCCGTTCGTAGGTTTGATGCCCACCAGCCCGCAGAGGGCCGCGGGGATCCGGACCGAACCCCCGCCGTCCGTCGCAGTGGCGATGGGGGCGAGGCCGGCCGCCAGCGCTGCGCCCGAACCCCCGCTTGAGCCGCCCGGCGACCACTCAAGCCCCCAGGGGTTGCGGGTCACACCGAATATCAGGTTCGCTGAATAGCCCTCGGTGGCGAACTCCGGAAGGTTGGTCTTGCCGACTACGATAGCCCCGGCGCTCCGGAGCCGGGATGGAGTGAGCCCGTCCCGCACGGCGAGCGGGGCGTTCGCGAACAGTGCGGAACCGTGGGTGGTGCGCATACCCGCCACGTCCTCGAGGTCCTTCACCAGGACGGGGATGCCCGCGAGAGGGCCAGGATCGCCGCCCGCGGCAACTTGTGCGTCGAGCGCCTGCGCCTCGGCGAGCGCGAGATCGCGCCGAAGGGCCACCACAGCGTTCAGGCGGCCATCGAGGCGCGAGATGCGCTCAAGTGCCCGCTCGACGAGCTGATGGGATGAAACGCGGCGCGTCCGCACCGCGTCGGCGAGCATGCGAAGAATTGCCCTTCCCTCCTGCCGTATCAACCCTGGCCATCGCCCCCGCTGCTACTCGCCCAGCCCAAGCGCCCTTGCGATGATCATCCGCTGCACCTCGGAGGTCCCCTCGCCGATCTCCAGCACCTTGGCGTCGCGGTAAAACCGCGCCACCGGGTACTCGTTCATGTACCCGTACCCGCCGAAGATCTGGGTCGCGTCACGCGCGTTGTCCATGGCCGCGTTCGACGCGACCAGCTTGGCGATCGAGGCCTGCTTCTTG
>Ga0075425_100007822_pt1 | contig 11300 bp, 8 predicted proteins | sample SoiMethybrSBSTD4_FD_75300 | JGI IMG/M metagenome (GOLD analysis project Ga0075425, IMG submission 75300) | Bulk soil microbial communities from a Populus tree surrounding site in Tennessee, USA - Soil MetaG P. TD hybrid SBSTD4 | ecosystem: Environmental > Terrestrial > Soil > Tree plantation...
AAGGCGCGCGACATCGAGCTGACGAGCTTGAAGGGAAGCGGCACGCCGGGTGAATTTTCCGGGCGTGATGGAGCAGGAGCAGAGCGTCTGCTTCGGGAAGAACTCAAAAATAAAGACGAACTGCTGCAGGCCAAGGATGCCGCCGTCAAAGACCTCGAGCAACGGCTCAGTACGAAAACACGGCAATGGGAAAATCAATTACGCGAAAGGGATGCTCTTCTCAAAGGCCGTGAAAGTGAGCTCGGGATTTTCCGCAACGAAACCAGCGAACTCACTCGGCGAGTCGAAGAATTAGAAAATGCCAAACGACGAGCGGAAACTCTGCTCGAAGCCGAGTTGAAGAAAACCAGGGAGGTTCTCGAAGCCAACGATCAGGCGATTCGTACGGAAGAAAAGCGCTTTGCAGAGAAATTCAGAACTCTGGAAACCCAGCTCAGTGAAAGAGACAAGCTGGTCAGAAGCCGAGAAGCGGAGCTCAGCGGTTTCCGACAACAATTGGCCGAGTTCGAGTCAGCCCGACAGCAAACCGAAATCCGACTTCAGGAAGAGCTGCGAAAATCGGACGATGAGCGGCGCGCGAAAGAGCGGATCCTGGCGGAAACCGAGCAACGGCTCAATGGGAGCTTGCAGGGATTGCGGAACTCGCTCGGTGAAAAGGACGCATTGCTCCAAGTTCGCGATAACGAACTAGCAGGGGTCAAATCGGAGGTCAGGGCGATTTCTCTCCGATTAAGCGAGATGGCGGCTGCTAAAGTGCGCGTAGAAGAAACACTGCACGAGGAGCTCAAGCGCGCCAAGCAACAACTCGAGGCCGAAAAAGATGGCCACCGAAAGATTGCCGAACAGCGTGAAAACCAAACGCAGAGCCTCAGCGCCGAATTGGCGAAACGAGAAGCGCTCTTACAGCAGAGCAGCGCCCAAATCGAGACGCTGAAGCGCGAGACGGAGAATTTTGCAGCCAGTCTGAAGGAGCTGAGCGCAGCCAAAGAGCAAAGCGAAGCGTCGCTGCGGGAACAATTGAAAAAGCGAGAAGCCGAATCGCAACTGAAAATCAGCGCCCGGCACGAATTGGAGCAGCGCCATGCCAGTGAACTCCAGGCGCTCAACACACGGCTCGGCGAAAAGACCGAGCTTTTGAGTGAGCGTGAGCACGAAATCAAAGCGCTCAAATCGCAACTCGGCTCATTGACCGAGCAACTCGCTAAAGTCGGCTCAGCGAAGGAGAGGGCGGCGACCCTGCTGCAAGAAAAGCTCAGGGCCGAAAAAGCGGGTTTGCAAGCCAACGATTCGGCGGTCCGGGAGCTCGAAGAGACATTTAGAGCAAAGATCGAGACGCTGGAAAAGCAGTTAGCGGACAAGCAGGCGATTGTCGGTGAGCGTGACGCGGCGGTCACCGCACTCAAATCGGAGTTGGCCGAACTCGATCGCAAGGTCACGGAGATCACGAGTGCACGCCAACACGCCGAAAGTCTATTTGAGGAAGCGCTCAAGGAGCGCGATGAACTGATCCAGTCCAAAGATTCCGCACTCAACCGACTCGAACAGGAGGTCAAGCGGCAGATCGGGGAAATGCACGTTGGCTTGCGCGAGAAGGAGCAGGCACTGACTCAGCACGACGCCGAAGTGGGCGATCTCAAGCGTCAGCTTGCACAGCTTGTTTCTGGCCGCGAGCAAGCGACCCAGGACTTTCGGGACGAACTCCAGCTTAAAACCCAATTGCTCGATGAGAGAGCCGCCACAATTCGTGCCTTGGAGGAACGGTTCAGCACAAGAGTTCATGCCCTCGAACTGGAAATCAGTGAAAAACAAGAACTGCTCGAGTCGCGTGACGCCGATCTCAAGTCGGCACTCACCAAGCTCACTGCGATTTCCGGAGACCTGAGCGAACTCGGCGAGACAAAGGAGCAGGCTCTCCGATCACTGCAAGAAGAAATAAACGAAAAAACCGACGCACTAGCGGCGGCGCAATCGGCGATGCGCGCCCTGGAAAAACAGTTAAATGCCAGGGCCGGGGCCCTCGAGACTCAATTGACGGAAAAACAGGAACTGCTGAGCGCTCGCGATGCGGAGTTCGACGCGCTAACGGTAAAGCTGACCGACGTGACGGAAAAGCTCGCGGAGGTCAAGGCCGAACGGGAAAGATCGGAACGCTTACTCCAGGAACAGCTGCGGGAGCAAACCACGTTGCTGGAGTCCCGAGCTACCTCCATCGGTGAGCTCGAGCAGCAGTTGCGCAGCAGAGTTGAGTCGCTCGAACGTCAACTGTCCGAAAAGCAGAAGTTTGTGGAGGCGAGCGGCGCCGAATTGCGCGTAATGCAGACGCAGTTAAACGGGCTCAACGAACGGTTGTACGAAGCCGAAGCGGCGAAGGTAGCGCTGGAAAATATGTTAGACGAAGAACAGCGCAAACCTGACCGGGCGCTTGTGGCCGTCGAACGAGAGGAATCCGCGACCGAAGAGGGACTCAATGGAGATGCCGGCCTTGAGAATCTCCTGAATGAACGCGAACAGCTGCTTCAAGCACGCGACAAATTAATTCAAAATTTGATGACCGAGCTCAAAGAAAAGAAAACTCAGCTAGCCAGACAAGAAATCGAAGTATGGCAGAAAATCGAACGCCGCGAAGCTTGGAAACACCGGCTCGGGAAGTTTGGCATTCGCCTCAAGGACTGAAGTAAAGTTCCACCAGCTCGATCTCACGGTTAGAGCCATCTCACTCTTACATTGCCTCGGCCCAGCGTGCTCTAGGAATTTGTGAGTATCTGGAGCGGGATCAGCTATTTCTGCAGGTAGCTTGCGGGCATCGGGACGCGCAGAATGTTAATTCCTTCAGTGTCCTCGACGTAGCGGACGAAGCGGTATTTATTTTCCAGCTCATCATATTTGAGCGGTGGCGCTTCAGCGCGACCCGCCTCGATGCGGGCCCATATGAAATGTGGCCCGTCCTGACGCAAAGCATGGCTGACGGCCGCTTTGAGTTCGTCGACGGTCGCAGCAGCAACTGAGCTTTTGATCCCGGCGTCGCGCGCAATGGCAGCAAAATCGATTCTTCCGGCAGTTGCCACCGTGGGTTCGCCCCCGGACGATTCATATTGCTGATTGTCCCAGCAAATATGAATGAGATTTTTCGGCTGGTGTAGTCCAATCGTGGCAAGCGAGCCGAGATTCATCCATAAAGCACCATCGCCGTCGAATACGAAGACCTTGCGGCTGGGCAAGGCGAGCGCGATACCGAGGCCGATCGACGAGCAGAGGCCGAGAGTTTTTACTTGGATATTGCCGTCGCTTGGCCGAACCGCGTTCCATTCAGCCGTGGCGCCGCCAGCCGTTGTGACGAATAACTCATCCTTAATCAACGGCGCGATCGCCTGAAGACACTCAAACCGTTTCATGTGGACCTAGAGCACGGCGCGCGTAAGCAGTAAAGCCACCGGCCGTTTCGAGCTGTTCGCGAGCGTAACCGCTCCCGCGATATCTTGTTTCACCTTCATGGGGTCGCGCATGACAACGTACTTTATTCCCAACCCCTGCAGAACGGGCTCGGTGACGAGCCCCACCATATGGAAAGCATTGTCGCCAATGTCGCCCGCATAATAGATGAGCAGCAAGATCGGCATGCCGAATTGCAACGCCGTTGTGGTGAGCGCGTTGCAACTATTCAGCAAGCCGCCGTTCTGCATCAACATCGCAGTTTTCTTACCACCGAGATGCGCGCCGGAGCATACGCCGATGCCTTCTTCCTCGCGCCCGACCGCAACGTGCGTGATTGTTTTATCTTCGTAAAGCAGGTTCATCAGTTGCAGCATATTGATGTCGGGCACGCTGGCAATGAGATCAATGCCCGCGTCTTTCAAGCCCGCTAGAATTTGCTGCGCGCCCGCAACGGTTCCCATGGAAATATGGCTCGCTCGTGCAAACTAGGTGAACTGTAACAGCAATTTAGCGTTCGCCGTTCATACTTCGAGAGCCTCAGCACGAACGGCTTTTGCCTTGACCGCTCGCCCTGAGCTCGTCGAAGGATTCTTCAAATTCAGACGTAAATCAAATGTTACAGTCCAGGGCTAGCCTCGCTTAGCTCAAGCTTTTCTCTTCTAAGAAATAACCGCCACTGCTGTCAAGCGAAGACCTTATTTGACACTCAATGGGCGATTCTGTTAGCAGAGAAACGATTCAAATATCGGAGGTACGGCTGTGATTTTTTTTCTGTTGATATGGCGGCCCATGATCAAGCGGAGCGGTTTTATTACTCTGGGGTCACTGATCATTTTATGCGTCACGCATATCCCCAGTGCCACCGCCGCGGAGTATCCCACCAAAACCATTCAGGTGATCAATCCATTTCCGCCCGGCGCAGTCACCGATATCGTCGCGCGCATCGCGGCCCCCAAACTGTCTACGATCCTCGGTCAGCAGGTAATCATTGTTAATAAATCCGGCGGCGGTGGGGCAGTCGGTATTCAAGCGGCGAGAGATGCCGCGCCCGATGGTTATACGATTTTGATCACGCCGCCGCCGGTCCTACTGATTCCGCTAGTGAACAAGAATTCAGGCTTCACCATCAAGGACTTCGCGCCGCTGGTTCTGGCGACCAGCAGTCCGAACACCACCGTGGTCAAAGCCGATGCGCCATGGAAAACCCTGGAAGATTTCATTGGCGAGGCGAAAAAAAATCCGGGCGCGCTGACTTATGGCTCCGCCGGTCCCGGCACGACGCCGCACTTTATCGGCGAACTGGTCAAGCTAAAAACTAAGATCGATTTGACGCATGTGCCGCTTGGCTCCGAATCAGCCGCGGCAACCGCTGTGCTCGGCGGTCATGTCAATATCGCTTTTCTGACGCTGGGGACAACGCGAAGCCATATCGAAGCGGGAACGATGCGTGCTCTTGCCGTCGCTTCGAATCGCCGGCTCAAAGATTTTCCTAATGTGCCGACCACGGTCGAAAAAGGATTTCCCGAGTTGAACTTGAAAATCTGGGTCGGTTTCTTTTCGCCGGCGAAGACCCCTGCCGCAATCGTCAAGCGACTCGCAGCCGCGCTCAGCGACACGCTAAGGGATCCGGAGATCGTTGGGCAAGTAGAAAAAGCACAGGCGCTCGTGGAAAATCTCGGCCCGCAAGAAGCGGCGAAGTTTTACCTCGAAGAAGAACGCAAGTGGTCGGAGGTCGCGAACGTTGCAAAAATCGGCAGTTGAGCGATTCACGGAGACCGTTTGGGATAAATGAAGCGCTCGCAACTGGCTGTCTCGGCTGTTCTCGCCGGATTGGCGGGGTTCGTCTTATTAGAAAGCCGCCATCTTTCATTTGGCACTATGCGAGTACCGCAGACGGGATTTTTCCCATGGGTGCTTGCAACACTGCTCTTGGTTCTTTGCGTAATCTTGTTCGCACAGGGACTCTCCGGCGTGGAATCGAACCGTCCGCCGGATCATATTCCGCCGGAAGGTTGGTCTAGGATCGTGTTCACCTTGGCGGCAATGACCGGTTTTGCCGTACTGCTCGAGCGTTTGGGATTTTTACTCACCACATTCTTTTTGATGCTACTTCCTGCTCCGCGCGATTGAGTCCCAGCGCTGGTCCAAGGTTTTTTTCGTCGCGCTTTTGACGGCCGTCGGTTCATACGCACTTTTCGGTTGGATTCTCGGCATTCCTCTTCCCGGCGGCGTCTTCGGTATCTAACGTGGACATTTTCGCCAATGTGGCGCTGGGCTTTTCAGTCGCGCTGACACCGACAAATTTGTTTTTTTGTTTCCTCGGCTCCGTCGTCGGTACTCTGGTCGGTGTTTTGCCGGGATTGGGTCCCGTCGGCGCTGTAGCATTTTTGCTTTCATTGACCTTCAAGATGGCACCGGCGACCGCGGTCATCATGCTTGCCGGAATCTACTATGGAGCCATGTACGGCGGCTCCACCACATCTATCCTTGTCAATATTCCAGGGGAAACCGCCTCGGTGGTGACGTGTCTCGACGGTTATCGTATGGCGCGTCAAGGACGCGCGGGTGCGGCATTGGGCATCGCCGCATTTGGTTCATTCATCGCGGGGACATTCGGCGTGGTTGGCCTGATGTTTCTTGCGCCCATGCTCGGCAGAGCCGCGCTCCGATTCGGGCCGGCGGAATACTTCGCGCTTACTCTGACGGGCCTCACGTTGGTCGCCTATTTGACCCAAGGCTCGATGACGAAGGCGCTGATTATGGCGGTACTCGGACTCCTTGCCGGCAGCGTCGGGATGGATCCAATCTCGGGCGAAGAACGGTTCACATACGGGAGCCTCACCCTGCGCGACGGGCTGGGTCTCGTGCCTGTAGCGATGGGACTTTTCGGCATCGCCGAAGTGTTGGAAAATTTGGCCGCGATCGGGACTCAGTCGATATACGAAACCAGCATCAAGGGTCTGCTGCCGAACAGAAAAGATTGGCAAGCGAGTGGTTGGCCTATTGCCCGCGGTTCCGTGATTGGCTTTCTGCTGGGAATCTTGCCCGGGCCGGGGCCGGTGATTGCATCCTTCGTTTCTTATGCAATGGAGAAGCGGCTTTCACGCCATCCGGAAAAATTTGGCACCGGCGCCATCGAAGGCGTGGCCGGACCGGAGGCAGCAAATAACTCGGCGACAGCGGGCTCTTTCATCCCGCTGCTTTCGCTCGGCATACCGACGAGCGCCATCATGGCGCTTTTTATGGGCGCCCTGATGATTCACGGTATTCAACCGGGTCCGCTGTTCATCAACAAATACCCGGATCTTTTTTGGGGATTCATCGCGAGCATGTACATTGGCAACGCTATGCTGCTGATACTGAATTTGCCGCTGATCGGGATTTGGGTGCGAGTTCTCAAGACGCCGTATGCGATTTTGTTTCCGATGATTTTGTTATTTTGTCTGATCGGCGTCTACACGTTGAATTCCAACACGACGGAAATCATCATCATGCTGATCTTCGGGATCGGCGGTTTTTTCTTGCGCCGGCTCGGCTTTGAAGGCGCGCCGTTCATTCTCGCGATGGTTTTGGGTCCGATGATGGAAACGTCGCTGCGTCAGTCGCTGCTGATCTCGCGCGGTAGTTTTGCGATATTTTACACGCGGCCGATCTGCGCAACACTGTTGCTGGTGACGGCGATGTTTCTCCTCTGGCCGTTGTTCAGAAGAAGGAAAAGCGTTGCAGCGTAACAATAAATCATTCAATAACAAGTGCGCCGAATGTCTCACTCGCCATTAAAGGAACAACAACGATGTCATTTCGAGCGCGCAGCGAGAAATCTTCTTCAGACAACTAAAATCGGAGAAAAATTTCTCCCTTTGGTTCGAAATGACAGGCAGCTAGGGTCGCGAATTAAGTCTGGCGAAATAGCTATGACGGCGATTTACTTTTCCTTCCTCAGCTCCTCGTTGAGCGCGCGAATAGTCGTAAAGTCATAGACCTGCTCGGGGGAGACTTCGCGCTCGATCTTCAGTGAGCGGCGCTGGAAGGCGATCATTTTTTCCTGGAGGGCTCGTGGAATCGTGCCATCGGCAGACATGATTTTTACCGCCGTTTTATAGACATCGGCGGCTTCGCTGTCGCTGAGCTTCATAGCCGCGGCGAACTTCGGCAGCGCTTCTTTTTCGTTGGTTTTGAGCCAGGTAAAACCCTTGAGCGTTCCGCGCAAAAAGCGCTGCACGAGCTCCGGCCGCTGCGCCAAGGTTTTTTCCGCCGCCACGACGCCGGCGGTGATGAATTCCAAATCGTCGCCGTAAAAAAGCAATTCATTAAAGCCGTTTTTCTTCGCGATCAGCCGGTCGGATTGATTCAATACCGCGGCGTCCACGGCGCCCGAAAAAAGGGCGGTTATCCGACTCGGCGTTGGCTCGATGGCGCGCAGCACGACATCGCGTTGTGGATCGATGCCGTGCTTGGGCAAAAGCTCGCGCGTCATCTGATCGAGCGCCGCGCCGAAGCTCGACACCGCGATTTGTTTACCGCCTTTGAGTTCCTGAATCGTTTTGACGTTTTTAGCGGCATAGAGCCAGTTAAGCGGGCGGGTGTCGAAGACCATGATAATTTTCAGCGGCAGACCGCGCAGTACTGCCCCTGCGCCCTGTCCGAGGATTTGGCTAAATTGAAAGCTGCCGCCAACCAATCCCTGAATCCCTGGCAGCATGCCGGCCTGAATGAGCAGGACGTCGAGGCCTTCTTCGCGGTAAAAGCCTTTCTCTTTGGCGAAACGATAGAGCAGCGTGTTGGGGCTGATCCCGGCGGAGATATGGACATTGACCTGATCCAAGGCGAATAGCGGGCGAACAGAAAAGGCTGCGACGATCATCATCCCGAGCATCGCCGATTTGACGGCGAGTCGACCCATTCTTCTGAAGCGAACAAATGTCCTGGAACTAAGGTGCATTGTACAAATCATCCGTGCCTTGGCCGAATTATTGAATTTCCTGGATTCCGGATCGCGCTGTCGCCGGAATGATGCATGTTGTTGCGTAGTTTTGCGTTCGATGACACTAACACATCTGGGCTAAAATCCGTATTTATCCTGCGCTGCAAGCGCAATCTCCAGAGCCGGGTTCAATTCCGGCCGCCCGCTCACCTCCCGGAAAGCTTCGTTGACGGCGTCCTCGCGTAAAATATCGGCGACAGAGAGCGCACTTGGAAGAGCGCCTTTGTCGTTCATTTCGCCGACAATTCTTTCAATGGCCGAAGCCGGGATCGCGCCGTCAATCGGTAACGCCCAGCTCTCGATCCGGTCCGGCGAAGTGACGATGGCGACCGTGCCGCGCTCGTCCTCGTTGTGCGTGCGGGTTTTTCTAAGCCGGGCTTCGAGTTCTCTCAAATATTCGAAATGGCTCACGTCGCGCATGAACCAGAAGGCACGAATGATCGCGCGAAAGTAAGCTTTAAGCTCCGCGGCGCGTTTTTCGATCATTTGTCTGGTGGCGACGGTGAGCTTGCCGGGTCGTCGCGGGAAAATTTTATTGGGATCGAGAATCATGGGGTAACCCTCGCGTTCGAGCTGATCGGAAAAGGGTGGCTGTGAAGTGATGGCCTCGATTCGTCCTGAGCGCAACATTTCCATGTGGGCCGGATTATTGCGATAGCCGAAGACAGGATCATAGACCCACTGAACATCTTTGAACGGATCAACGCCCGCCTGACGCAGCGCGTCCGTAATAAAGACTTCGACGAGACCTTCCTTTTCACGCATGCCGATGCGCCCGCCGCGCAGCTTACTGATGTCCGTGAGGTGCTTGGCCCCATACCATTTCAGGAAAGGCGTGTAGCGCCAGCCGCCAACGATGTAAATTTCCGCGCCGCGCGCGCGCTGGTAAATCGCCGCTTCAACATCGACGGCCATCGCGATATCAACGCCGTGATTTTTCATCGCCAGTGCCAGTCCGTCGCGTTCCAGCGGGCCCGGAATAAGGCCGCGCGAGTCGTATTCGTATTGCTGCAATCCTTCTTGCTTGAAAAAGCCTTGCTCCTCGGCGACGGTGATCGCGACCTGATGACCGACGTGATAATTGCTGTTGGCAATCAGAATAGGTTGATCCAGTGTGCTCATGACGACTCCAGTCGATTAATGTTCCACGTGTTCCGATTCCTCAGCTGATCGAAAAATGCACATTCTTGAAGCGGCGCACCCTCGGAAAAGTTGCGGCAACGATCGCGAGCACAAAAAGGGTTGCCAGTCCCCCTGTCAAAGCCGATAACTGAGCGCCCAGCCAAGCAGCGACTAAACCCGATTCAAACTGGCCGAGCTGCGGGCCGCTACTGGTGAAGATACTGTTAATCGACGACATTCGCCCGCGCAACTCGTCCGGTGTGCTGAGCTGGTTGATGGTTGAGCGAAGGATCGAGCTGATCGTGTCGCCGGCTCCGGTCAAGGTAAGCATCAAAACCGAAAACCAGAACAGCTGCGAGCCGGAGAACAACACCGTCGAGACTCCATAGATGCCGATGCCGAGAAAAATCCAACGTCCGCCGTGCTTGACAGGGCCAAACCGCGCCAGCGCCGCTGCGGCAATCAAAGACCCGACCGCGCGCGCAGCGTACAGGATGCCGAGTCCTTTGGGGCCGACGAATAAAATGTCGCGCGCATAGATCGGGAACAACCCGCGCACGTTGCCAAAAAATGTCGCGCTGAAGTCCAACACCATCAGGGGAAAAATGACTCCGTGCGACCAGACGAATTGGAAGCCTTCATGCAGCGAAGCCAGTGAGATACTTTTCCAGCCTCCTCCGTGCGAAACCTTGACGCGTAGGAGAATGAGCGCCGCCAGCATGGCGAGCCACGAGCAGGCATCGACGGAATAACAGGCTGCAGGCCCCCAGATCGCTAGGACGACGCCAGCTATGGAAGGTCCGGCGATGATCGGCACGTAGCGCTGTGTGCCTTGCAACGCCAAGGCTTGCGCGAGCAATGAGCGTGGCACCAGGTTCGGAATCATCGATTGGCGCGACGGCTGCTCGAGCGATGTAAAAAATCCCAAGAACACCGTTGCAACATAGAGCATTTGCGGGCTGGCTTTCCCGGCGAGAGTTAACAAAGCGAGAGTTGTGGAAACGCAAAACAATCCCAGTTGGGTGCACATCATCAATTTGCGACGATCCACCGCATCAGCCAGTAATCCGCCCACCAGCAGCAGGGCAATTTGCGGGAGCGCGCGTGCAACTCCGAGCAGACCGATCTGCAGCGGCGAATTTGTAAGCTCATAGATTTGCCAGGCCATTGCGACCGTGGTGAATTGAGTGCCGATGCTCGATAGAAAGGAACCGGTCCAGAAAATGCAAAAGTCACGCTGGTGCAACAGCGACAAGCGGCCGCTCTGTGCGGTGATATTTCCGATCTGATTCATCGAACTATTTCTCTCGCAGTCAATTTGATCATCGACATGCGCCGAGATTGCCGTGTCTTATCTCAAAGCTGGAACAACGACAAACCGAGCGCGCGACGCGCGCAAAAAATTTCCGCAAGCCGTCGGAAAAATCTGTTGGTTTCGTCAAAGCTTGGTATAATACGCCATTCCACTAAACCAACCGACTTCTTCAGAACCGGAGGTAAGCCAGATGCGCAACGGAAAGATCCGTGTCGGCATTATGGGCTTGGGACAGATCGGTCGGCACCTCTATCACTTGGCGCTGGAAAATGACGACATCGAGATCGTTGCGGTCGCCGACATCGGCAAGCCCGAAATCATCCAGTATCTGCTCAAAAGTGAGATTAAGGACGAGCTCAGGTGCCGGCTCACAGACAATTACCTGGTGAACGATAAATTTCGGACACGCATGTTTCAGCTCGCGCGGCCGGAGGAAGTTCCCTGGGA
>Ga0075425_100007827_pt1 | contig 11297 bp, 15 predicted proteins | sample SoiMethybrSBSTD4_FD_75300 | JGI IMG/M metagenome (GOLD analysis project Ga0075425, IMG submission 75300) | Bulk soil microbial communities from a Populus tree surrounding site in Tennessee, USA - Soil MetaG P. TD hybrid SBSTD4 | ecosystem: Environmental > Terrestrial > Soil > Tree plantation...
TACCCGATCCCCGTCGAGACTGTTCGCATACCGAAGCACGCGCCGGGTCAGGAGCAGCCCCGGAACGTGGGTGTTCTCCACGCGCAGGAGAAGGTGCCCGGTCTGACGCACGTGTGGTTCCTCGACTCCGACATCATCTGCCTGTCGATCACCTTGGAGAAGTTCGTCCAGGCGATGATGTCGGAGGGCGAACCTCGGATTCTCGTTGGGCCTTACGACTGGCTGCCACCGGGCGCGCAGGAGCCGGTGCCCGATCTCAAGAACGATCCCCGGTGGGTCACGTTCGATGAGAGCTACCCATGGGAGATTCGCCGGGGGGAACTCGCGGCGGGCCTCGCGTGTTTCTCCGGCAACCTCGTGTGGCCGGTCGATCTGTTCGCACACGTAGGCGGATTCTGGGACGAACTCCATCACGGGCGCTGCGAGGACGGGGAACTCGGACTGCGCGCGGTGGCGATGGGGGTCGGCGTCAGCTTCGTGAAGGAAGCACGCGGCTGGCACGTGTGGCATCAGGTGGACATCAACGCCGTCCATCAGAAGAACTCGCGGGACGTGCCGATGCTGAACGAGCGGCACAAGTGGAAGGAACTCCCAGACAGCGGCGGGGAAGAACTGCTGGTGGTGGAGGAGGACGGTAGAAGGTTCAACTGGCGTTGCGGGGAATGTGGTGAGGAGATGAACTCGGCGCTGATCTGGGCACATAAGGCGACGCACCGATGACCGCCCTGGTGACAGGAGCCGGTGGCCTCGTCGGTTCGGCGGCGACACGGATGCTGCTCCGCGCGGGGTATGAAGTGTTCGGGATCGAGAACGACATGCGGTCCTACTTCTTCGGCCCAGAAGGCTCGACGGCCACGACCCTGCAACGACTGTTGGAGGATTACCCGACCCTCCTCCGCGTCCACAAGGACGACATCCGGTCCTCCGATCACGTCGAGGCAGTGGTCGAGCGAGCGGGTGACCTGGAACTCGTCATCCACACGGCGGCTCAGCCGTCGCACGATTGGGCCGCGCGGGAGCCGCTGACCGACTTCGGCGTCAACGCGGTCGGCACCCTGAACCTGCTGGAAGCGGTGCGCAAGCACGCGCCCGAGGCTTCGTTCTGCCACATCTCAACGAGCAAGGTCTACGGCGACACGCCGAACCGGCTGCCTCTGGAAAAGCAGGAGCTACGGCTAGACCTGCCGCCGGAGCATCCCTTCTATGACGGGATCGACACGTCAATGAGCATCGACCAGTCCCTTCACTCGCTGTTCGGGGTGTCGAAGGCGGCGGGCGATCTGCTGGTGCAGGAGTACGGGCGCTACTTCGACATGAACACGATCTGTCTGCGGCCTGGGTGTGTCACCGGAGCCGCCCATGCTGGTGTCGAGCTTCACGGATTCCTGGCGTACCTGATGAAGTGCGCCGTGACCGGACGGGAATACACCGTCTACGGCTATCAGGGCAAGCAGGTTCGGTGCAACATCGAGGCGTCCGATCTCGTGAGCGCCTGCCTCGCGTACCACGGCGACCCGCAACCGGGGATGGTCTTCAACATCGGCGGCGGGCGACTTTCCCAATGCTCGATGCTGGAAGCGATCGACTGGTGCGAGGAGATCAGTGGGGCATCCGTCAACTGGCGTTACGAGGACCGGGCGCGCATCGGTGACCATCGCTGGTGGATCAGCAACAACAATCCGTTCCAGCAGGCGTTCCCCACGTGGAGTCCGACCTACAACGTCCCGGCGATGCTGGCCGAAATCTATGACGAGAACGCGGAGCTATGGCAAAGCCAACCCTCCTAGTCTGCATCCCGACCATCAAGGGGCGGGGTGACTTCCTGGCGAACGCCATAGAGGGCTACCGCGATCGAACCCCCGAGGCGGACGTGTACGTGTCCCTGGTTCGGGATCGTCCGACCGCCGGGGTCGGCTGGCAGGAGTGCATCGAGGACGGGCTGGCCCGAGCGGCGAGCGGCATCTGCCCCTGGCCCGACTACATCCACTTCAGCAACGACGACATCGTGGTCGCGGAGGGCTGGTTCCCGCCGCTGAGAGAGGCGGTCGATAAGGACAACATCCCGGCCCCCCGAATGGAGCCTGCCGGTGTCCATCTTGGCGAAGAAGTGGCGAGGTCGATGGCCCCCGCCATCGCCCCTGCACCCTCCAACTTGAGTTACTGGTTCGCAAAACCGCCGGAGGAGCAGCCTGGCCTCGATTGGGAGGGGATCGACCACGGCGCGCTGCCGTTCTGCTCGTTGCAGCAGTGGGCGCAGATCGAGCCGTTCATCCCGATTCACTTCGGGACGGACCAGTGGTTCTACTTCCGGGCGCGGGAGGCTGGCTATCCGGTGGTCGCCCGCATGGACTCCGTGATCTTCAACTACGCGGCCCAGGTTGGACGCGACAAGGGCGAGTGGAAGGAGCTTGACCTGATCGACTTCGATCTCGTGTTCGCCTACCCGGAGTACCAGCACGGGGAACGCGACCCGTCCGAGCCGCATCCGCTCAGGCTGACCCCGGCGGGCCTCACGATGGTTCGCAACTGGCGCAAGGCGACGTTCCCCGGCCCGCACCATTGGGAGTCCTGATGGGCGTCACGCAGTTGATAACGACCTTCAACCGCGCCGACCAGCTATCGCACTCGCTGAATCGGCTGGCGGACGGGAGCCTGACGAAGCCCGACGAGTTGATCGTCGTGGACGATGGAGGCGAGGACCACACCAAGGACGTGTGCGACTCGTTCGCAAACAGACTTCCGATCAGGTACATCTACAACAACAACCGGGCGTGGACGATCTGCTCCCTGGCGAGGAACATCGGCGTCAAGGAGGCGAGCCATGACTGGATCGTTGTCTCCGAACCGGAGTTGTTCTTTATCTCGGACGTGATCCCGCAGTTCCTCGGGCACACGGAGGAACATCCGGACGAAGTGATCTCGGCGGGAACGATCTACTTCGGTCGCCCTGGCTACGTCCCGACCCTCGACACGAACGGCCTAGAGATCGCGGGCGACTACACGCCGCCGATGGGCGTGGAAGCAGCGATCGGCTGGGTGGCCCCCTTCACTGCCCTGTATCACCGCGACTGGCTCATGGAAGTCGGCGGGTGGGACGAAGGGTTCCCTGGTCCGTGGGGCTGGGACGACATCGACCTGCTCACGCGCCTGCGGATCAACGGCATCAATCAATACATCGCCCTCGATGTGCGGGCGCTGCATCAGTACCACGGGCCGGAGAACCGGGGCGATGTGGACTTCGCCAACGAGGGGTACTTCCGGGCGAAGCAGTTCGACGGCAACGAGAGCAAGGACCATCCACACCTGATCGCGAACAAGGGGATCGAATGGGGCAAGTTGCGGACGTAGGTAACGGCGAGTACGAAGACCAGCTACGGGCGGAAGTCGAGTCCTGGCTGATCGAAGACCCCGACCGTCGCCACGAGAAGATTCAGCGTGAGCGGGTTCGGCATCCGAAGCTGATCCGCGATCTCCTGCTCGATCATCTGGACACGAACCTGATGGACGTGCTGGAAATCGGGGGCGGGCCATACCCGCTGTCGGACCTCCTGCGGTTCAGAAGCCGCGTCGTAGTCGATCCGCTATCCGACGACTACAGTCGGTATTTCCCATGCCCCGATCACATCACCCTCCGCGCCGAGAACCTGGGGATGGAGAGTCAGTTCGACCTGGCGATCTGCACGAATGCCCTCGATCACGTCCACGAGCCGGATCGGGTGGCGAGGGTGATCGAGCGGGCACTGCGCCCTGGCGGCTACGCGGCGATCATGTGCGCCGAGAACAACGCGATCACGAACCCGCATCCGGCGCACGTCCACAACCTGACCGCCGATTGGGTCCACCGGCACTTCGATGAAGACTTTGAGACGGTCTGGGAGTTGACCTTCGCGAATGATGGTTACCGCTACGGCTGGGTCAAGTACCTGGGGCGGCGCGGCCAGCCAGCGTTCGCCCTACTGATGAGGAAGTGCAGCGGCTATGGAAGCTGACGAGCAAGCGATCACCGACGAGCAGCGCAGCGAGAACGCGCAGAGGGCGATTCACACGGCGATCACCGAGAACCTGCCGGAAGGCCAGCGCCCCCTGCGCTGGGTACTCTCGATCGATTGCGGGGTCGGAGAGGCCCGTTCGATCACGTATTGGGCCGGGGGTGGTGAGGACGGGACTGACGAGCCGACGCCATGGGAGGTTGTCGGACTGACGAGCGTCACGGATGGGGCGATGAAGACGCTGTTGCAGAGTGCATCTGGACCCTAAAACTGACGTTCTGTTCGTAGGGATGGGGCAGACTCCGGTCGCCTACTACCGCTGCATGCTCCCGGCTATGGCGCTGGGAGCCGATTGGGTCGGCGTCGGCAACGAGCCGCCTCACATCGTCTGGGCGACGGGACTGGTGAAGGACGAGACGGGCGAGCCTCGTTCGGTGATGCCCGACTTCAGCCGGTACAAGCTGATCGTTCTTCAGCAGTTCGCATCGAAGTCCTGGCGGGAGTTCGTGGAAAAGCTCCGCGAGTCTGGGGTGAAGGTCGTGTTTGAGGTTGACGACTACCTCCACGGGATCATGCACCGAGACGATCACGACTTCAGCAGTCACTTCAACAAGTCACTGCTCTGGGATGTCGAGCAAATGATGAAGCGGTGCGACGCGCTGATCGCCTCGACCGAGTGGATTAGGGGCAACTACTCGCACTTCCAGCGCCGGTCTTACGTCTGCCGGAACGGCCTGGACGTGCGCCGCTACGAGCTTACGAAGCCCCAACGGGAGTCGGTCAATATCGGGTGGGCCGGAGCCACCGGCCACCTGAAGGCTGCGATCCCCTGGTTCCAGACGGTCGCCCAGATCATGCGTATGCGCGAGAACGTCAACTTCATCAGCATCGGGCAGGACTTCGCGCGTGGGTTCCAGCAGCACTTTGGCGAGCAGCGTGCGATCGCCGTGCCGTGGGCCGCTATCGAGCAGTACCCGGCGGCGATGACCATGTTCGACATCGCCCTGGCCCCTGGTGGAGTTGGAGGCTGGTGGCGGGGGAAGTCAGACCTCCGCTGGCTAGAGGCCGGTGCCCTCGGCATCCCGGCGATCTGCAACCCGCAGGTCTACCCCGAAGTGGAAGACGGCAATACCGGGTTCACCGCCGAGAACCCGATGGAGTTTGGGGAGAAGCTGATCGCCCTCCTCGACAGCACCGAACTTAGAACTGTAGTTGGGGAAAACGTGAGGAGGCACGTGAGGGAGAAGCGGGACATCAAGGTCATGGCGAAGCAGTGGCTCGACGTGTTTGAGGACGTGATGTCCGACTCCCCGACTAGAAAGCGGAAGCGGAAGTGAAGCTCTTTCTGTTCAGACGCCGCCGGTATGACTGCTCCAACTGCCAAGACACAGGCTGGCAACCGGGCTGCATAACGCTGGAACTCATGGTGATGCCGGTGCCGTGTAGCCAGTGCGCGAAGGGGATGGAGGCGCGGGAGGAACTTGAGGACTTCGCGGAGAGCGCCGGACTCGGGGGATTGCCGACCCCGTACTCGTAGATTAGGAGGTAGGCATGCCGTACACGATCGGCAAAGACGCGTCCTGCCCCGCCTCCAAGCCGCACGCGGTAAAGAAGGTCGGGGGCGGCGTCGTCCCTGGCGGCTGCCACGCGACCCCGGAGAAGGCCCAGGCGCATCATGCGGCCCTCATGGCGAACGTCCCAGACGCGAAGCGGGGCTACTCGGCCCAGCAGCGTGAGCAGGCGTCCGTGGTGGCGGGCCTGGTGGAGCAGACGGCGGCGTCCAAGCCGCCGGGGGAACTCTCGTTGAAGGAACGGCTGGCGCTGGCGAAGAAGGGGCAGGCGCGGCCTGACGGCTCGTTCCCGATCCGCAACCTGAGCGATCTGACGCAACATGCGATGCCCTCGTTCGGGCGCGCGAGCGACAAGGGTTCGGTCAAACGCTGGCTGTTCAAGCGCGCCAAGGAACTCGGCGCGGGGCAGGACATCATCAAGCGGATAGCGGCATTCTCGACGTAATCTGGCAAACGATTCGGCACGCCTGGTGGCTCGTTGGGACGCACGCCACCGCCCGCCGCCACCGCATAGGTCGCTGATCCGCCGACGCTAGTTGCTACATTGGCCCCGGCTGAGCAACGGGTGTAGCGTCGGACCTCCTGGCAGGCAGGTGGTTTCTCCGGCGAGACACCCGTTTCTCGTTCCGGGGTATGGAAGCGACAAAAGCCGCAGACCCGAAGCTCTTAGCCCACTACGAGGGGTTGGTCCGAAAGACGGCTGCGATGTACGAAGGCATCGTTGAGGATGACTTCGATGACATCTGTCAGCTACTCCGGATCAAGGTATGGCGGGCGCTGGTGGCGTTCGATCCGACGAAGGCGCGGCAGACACGCGACCAATACGTCTTCATGTGCCTCCGCAACCGGGTCAAAGACCTCGTGAAAAAGGTCCGGCGCAACGAGCTTTACATCGAAGACGTGGCCCCGATCAACGGCGACGAGAACGAACTGCGCGACTGGTTTGAGGCCCGCTACTTGATCGTCGCGGAAGCGGACGTGTTCGGGGAACTCGACAAGCCGCTGATCCCCTCGACCCTGACCGAAGGCGAGCGGCGGATCGTCGCCTACCTCTACCTCGATTACTCGCAGGTCGAGATCGCAGAAGCCGAGGAGATGTCGGTCAAGGAAGTCGCAACTCAAGTCGGAGGAATCAGGGAGAAAATGGCGGACTGGCACCCGTCTCCGCGCGAAGTCGAGCAGGCCGTCGCCGCATAACCCAATGGACCGGGCGCGGACAATCGCCGCCTACGTTGGCGTGATCCTCGCGATCGGTGCGTGTGCCGGATTCGTCGTCAACCGGACCACCGCCAACGAGAATCGCAAGACTCTCTGCTCGCTCTCGGCGCTGGTCGGCGTGTCGTCGGTCAGCGATCCGCAGCCGTTGGAGCATGAGACGCCAGCGCAGACGGCGAAGCGACAGGAAGTCGTCCACGACTTCCGCCAGGGCGTCCGCGACATTGACTGCGAAGCGGCTCTAGCGCACTAGGCGTTCGCGGCCTGACGGCGCTGGACGCGGCTCGACACCGCGTCGATCTGGCTCACGTACTCGTCCAGGGTGAAGCCGTGGCGCGCGATCACTTCCTGCGCGTCCTCGGCGGTCAGGCCGTTCTCACGGATCGCGTCGATCACGCGCCCGTAGTGCGTGCTGATGCTGGTCGGCAGCGGGGGGAGTGGCGGAAACTCGCCGCTATCCAGGGCGACCTCGACCAGTCCGTAGACGCTATCCAGCACGTGCTGAGACTTGGCGTCGGTGTCGATCGGCTGGAAGTCCACGCCGCTCTGATACTCCAAGTCCTCCGGGTGGGGGTGATAGATCAGCGCCCCGCCGTTCGGCAGGAGGCAGTGCGCCGCTTCCCCGCCGATGAAGTCCTCAAAGGTCACGGAGTCCTCGTCGGTGCCGAAGGTGAGGATGACCGGCTCGATGTAGAGATCGCGCGCGGGACGGCTCAACTGGTCGATGGAGGCGTCCACGAGATAGCGGTTGCGCACCACCACCGCAAGGTGCCCCTGCAACGCTTCCTCGGAGTGCCGTTCGGGGTCGTGCGGAATCCGGCAGACATAGGCGTCGTCTTCCGGGTCGGTGTGATCGCTGACCTTCTCCCCCCGCTGAACCCGTTCCCACGCCGCCTTGTTGAAGGCGTCCACGCCGAGAGTGATCGGCATGCAGGTGATCCCCAACCGGCGGAACAGTTCGCTGATGAGCTTCGACGTGAGGATGCAGGACTCGTACCCGACCTCGTTCAGCATCACCGCTCGCGTCATGTACGAGGCGAAATAGACGAAGTGCATTTCCCCGAACGGCAGTTCGTCGGGATCGTAGCGGCCAGTGGCGAAGGGGCCGTCACTCATCGTCGCCGCCCTCGACCTCCACCAGTACGGGGCCGAAGTCCATCCCCCGGTTGTCAAAGAACGTCGCCAGGTTCGATTCCAGGGCGTCGGAATCGTCAATATCAAACTCGCCCTGATCGCCCTCGCTCACGTCGCGGACGGTGATCGTGAGGTTGACCTTCCCCATGCTGTCCTCCTATCGGACTCGGATTGTCATTTGGGCCACGTGCCGTTGAAAGCCGGGGCCGGTGCAACTCGTTCGCCAGTCGTATTCGCGACCGCACGCCGTACACACGAACTTGGCGCGCTGGCGCTCGCGGCGGCGACGGCGAAACTCCCAATCGGGGACGCGGTAGCCCATCACGCGGCCACCCTATCCTCAAACTGTCGTTCCGCCTTAGCGATTGCGTCATGCAAGTCGTCCCGCACGATCTCGGCGTAGCCAAGGGTCTGCTGGATGTTCGCGTGACCCAGGAGACGTGAGACGATCTCGATCCTCTTGGTCGCCCGAAGCCACTCGGTCCCAGCCGTGTGCCGGAATCGGTGGAGTTGCCAGTCGCCCACCGTGGCGATGATCCCTTGGAACCGTTCCCAGCGCATCGGCTTGAGCGCGATGTCCTCCCAGGCCAGGCAGAGCCAGGGCTTGTCATGGTCGGGGTTTAGCTCAGAGCGGAGTTCCAGCCAGCGGCGCACCGCCTCTCGGCTCGACGCCGTGTGGGGAACCTCTCGGGCCTTGTCGCCCTTCCCGTGCTGGACCACCACGTAGGCATTGTCGTAGTGGAAGTCATCGAGTTCCAGGTCGAAGATTTCCCGCCGCCTCAGCCCACAGTTCAGGGCCAGCGCAACGATCGCCTCGATCTGAATCCGCATCACGTGGGTCTGCACCCGCTTGAACCGGGACGTGCCCCGCCGCCACCGCTGCCACCACTTGTCCTCGACCTCGGGCCACCGCTTCGCAAGCTGCGCGCGGAATCGGTCGAGTTCCTTCCGGCTGTAGGGACGGGGGAGTCCGTTGCCGTTTCCTCGGGGAGCCTCGATGCCCTGAATGGACAACGCCAGTTCGGCGTTCACGTGGCCCGCCTCGTAGGCCCAGCGGAAGAACGGGCGCAGGAGGTTGAGTTCCTTCGCAATCGTGTTCACGTGCATGCCCTCGTCGCGCATCGTGGCAAGGTGCTGCCGGATGTCTGAGGCCGTGTGGTCGGTCACGTCCTTCCCGGTTCGCTCACTGAGGCGACGCAGTGCCCGAAGCTGATCGGTCCTGCGCCCCGGCGAGAGGGCGTGGTACTCCTGATACTCGCGGACGAAATCGTCAAGCAGTGACACGCTTGCGCTCCGCGTACAGATGGGCGATGTTGCCCCACTTCATGTCAGCGCCGATGATGATCTCGGCTGCCTTGGTCGTGTAGTGATGCAGGTTGTCCCGCACGTCTTCCAGGGAGAAATACTGCGGGTCGAGCCGGTGCCCGACGCGAATCAGGGTGAGCCGGTCGGCGTCCCAGCAGGTCGCCACGTTCGCATCAGCGGCAGTGAACCCCTTGTCGTGGTCGCTGATCGCCTCGGAGAGCAGCGTCGTCGGAGCCTCCGGCGGCAGCGTTGCGACCTTGGTCGCGGCCAGGTGACGCGCTACGCGCGCGGCCCTATCTCCGTGCAGCGGATCGTCGTACTCGTCCTCGCGCTGCGTGTCGTGGATCGCCGCGAACAGGAACAGGAAGTCGTAGGAGATCGGTGCCCAACCGGGGGCGATCACCAGTGCGATCCGTGCCACGTCCCGCCAATGCCGGGGGCCGTGATCCGGGGACAAACGGCTAACTTCCGTTGCGCGTTCCTGAGCCTCGTAGGCCGCGAACTGCAACTCGCGTGGGTCCATCAGGTTCCTTTCCTCGCCCAGCACTCCGGCTGGCGAATGCAAGTCCCGCCTTCATCGAGTGGCGCACCGCACGGGCACCATCCGAAGTCGCCCGCCTCGGGCTTGGTCGGGATCGCGTCGTTGATCTGAGCCTCCTGCTCAGCGGTCATGTAAGGCGTGTGGGGGTTGCGGCCAGTGGTCAGGCCGTCCTGCCACGGCTCTTGCCGCCCCTTGTGGCCCGCCTCGTTGAAGCGGTCGATCTGATCGTCGGTCGGGACCACGCCCTCGCGGAATCCGATCTGATCGGTGAGCTTCATGTTCTCGGGCAGCACCCAAAGGTGGTACTCGTTCGCTCCATCGACCAGTCGGGACTCGGCGGGGTAAATCTCCATCCCCTCGCGCTCAGGCCCGCAAACCTCGTTCTTGATCTGCTGTAGATGCCGCCAGTCGCGGGCCTTCCCTCGGTCGTGGCGCTTGATCGAAAGGTGGACGATCCCGCCCTCGTGTTCGCGCGCGACCACTTGGTAGATGTCGTTCTGCCAGGACGTAACCCTCGTCTCCGGCTGTCCGATCTTGCGCATGGCGTAGATCAGGTCCGGGTTCACTACTCCCGGCACTAGGGGCTTCCAGGCTGTCATCGTCACTCCTGTCTGATCGTCGGACACTGGTAGTAAAGATTACTGCCGGGGCCAGGCACCGCCCGAACCCCGGCAGCAATCTCTCAGCGGGCTTTAGCTCTTGATCTGAGCCAGAGCCTCGCGCTCGTCCGTGAGGCGCGCCGCCTCGACTGCGAGGGTGTCGTCCTCGACGGTGAGCTTGTTCGTTTGGTCCTTGATCGCCCCGCGTCGCTCCTCGATCTCGGTGATGCGAGCGTCGGCCAGAAGGACGGCTTCCTCGACCAGCCCTCCGATCCGGTCCTCGACCTCCGAACTCCCGTTGGACGATGCGTTGGCCTCAAGCGAGGCCACAACGCCCGTCTCAAGCAGGCTACCCAGGCCAGCATCCTTGATCCGGCGGATGTGCCCGTAGACGCCCTGCGGGTTGATTTTCATCGCCTTGGCAGCTTCGGGAACGGTCTTGCCGCTGCTGATGAGCTTCACGACCTCCCGCTGCTTCGGTGTTAGTCCTGCGTCTGTCGCCATGTCTAGCGTGATCCTTTCCTCTTGGAGTAGTGGCCCACGATCTGACGTGAGGTAGGCCACCGGGTCGGTAGGTTTGAGCGAGCGCCGTTGAGCGGTCGAATCGTCAACACGCGCCTGCCCCATTCCTCGTCTCGATGGACGGGTTCCTCAACGCGCGCGAAGAACTTGTCGCCGCGCACGTCGCACTCAACTATGTCGCCCTCGCGGACGCCGGACACGTTCAATGGACTTCCTGTTCCTCCGTCTCGCTGATGTCGGCATCGCCGGGGAGGACCACGACCTCATGCTCGTTCCGCCCATCGAAGAACGCGAGAATCTTGTCGCGCTTCACGGTGGCGATTGCGAGCATGGGGCCGTCGCCGCCCCGCTCGGGAACCCAGAGCCGGGTCGCGAACCACGCGGCCTGATTGCGATCGATCGACCAGGACATGCCGTCCTG
>Ga0075425_100007828_pt1 | contig 11295 bp, 8 predicted proteins | sample SoiMethybrSBSTD4_FD_75300 | JGI IMG/M metagenome (GOLD analysis project Ga0075425, IMG submission 75300) | Bulk soil microbial communities from a Populus tree surrounding site in Tennessee, USA - Soil MetaG P. TD hybrid SBSTD4 | ecosystem: Environmental > Terrestrial > Soil > Tree plantation...
CGGATGCCGAGCGCGTGGGCGGTGGTGATGACTTCCAGCCACTGCTGGACGGTGATGCGCCCGCGGGCGATGGTGTCGCGGATGTCCTGGTCGAGGATCTCGGCCGACGTCCCGGGCAGCGTGCCCAGGCCCGCGGCGCGGAGCTCGACGAGGTACTCCTTGATGGGCAGCCCGGAGCGGAGCGACCCGTACAGGATCTCCTCCGGCGAGAAGGCGTGCAGGTGGATGTCGGGCAGCACGGCCTTGATGGCGCGACAGAGATCGATGTAGTAGCGGCCGTCGAGCTTCGGCGGCAGACCGGCCTGGATGCAGACCTCGGTGGCGCCGAGATCCCACGCCTCCTGGGCGCGGCGCACCACCTCCTCCACCGGGAGGAAGTACCCTTCCTCCTCGCGATGGTCGCGACTGAACGCGCAGAAGGTGCAGTGCTTGATGCAGACGTTGGTGAAGTTCACGTTGCGGTTGACCACGAACGTGACGACATCGCCGGCCTGCCGGCGCCGCATCTCGTCGGCCACCACGCCGAGGGCGGCGAGATCGCGCCCGCGCGGCTCGGCGAGCCGGAGCGCGTCGTCGACGGATACCTCGTGGCCGTCGAGGGCGCGGCCGAGCGCGCGCCGCACGTCGGGCGAGGCCCAGGCGAGCAGAGATTCGGAGTTACCAGCTTCGCCAGTGCTCATGGCTCTCCTTGACGAGGCCCGCCGCGTCGATCAGCACGCCGACGCGGGGCCGCAGCGGTTCGGCGACGAACTCGGGCCGCCGCGCGAACTCGGGATAGATGGCGAGGCGCTCGCGGAACGTGAAGCCCTCGCTCTCGGTGGCGCGACGGAGATCGGTGATCAGCGGCCACGGCCGCTCGGGGTTGATGTGATCTGACGTGAGCGGCGAGATGCCGCCCCAGTCGTTGAGCCCCGCGGCCAGCAGCCGCGGATAGACGTCGGGCGAGAGATTCGGCGGCGCCTGGAGATTCACCTCGGGGCCCAGCACGAGGCGGGCCACGGCCAGCGTCCGCACGAGATCCTCGAACGCGGGCTCCGGCGCCGCGCGCATGGGGATCGCGGGCTTGGCGCGGAAGTTCTGGATGATGACCTCCTGCACGTGGCCGTGGCGCTCGTGCAGATCACGGATGGCCACGAGCGCGTCGACGCGCTCACGCAGCGTCTCGCCGATGCCGATGAGGATGCCGGTCGTGAAGGGGACCCCGAGCTTGCCGGCGAGCGCGATCGTCCGCAGACGCCGCGTCGGCACCTTGTCGGGCGCGTTGTCGTGCGCCATGCCCGGACCCAGCAGCCGCTCGGAGACGCTCTCCAGCATGATGCCCATGCTGACCGCGACCTCGCGCAGCGCGGCCAGGTCCCGCTCGCCCATCACGCCGGGATTCACGTGGGGCAGGAGCGCGGACTCGGCGAGGGTCAGCGCGCACATCGCGCGCAGATAGCCGAGCGTCGTGCGGTGGCCGTGACGCCGCAGGAAGGCGCGCTGCTCAGGGAAGCGTGCCTCGGGCTTGTCGCCGAGCGAGAACAGCGCCTCCTTGGCGCCGAGGCGGTCGCCGGCCTGGACGAGCGCGACCACCTCGGCGGGGGTCATGGTGTGCGCGCCCGGCTCGCCGGGGTCGCGACGGAAGGTGCAGTAGCCGCAGTAATCGCGACAGAGCGTGGTCAGGGGGACGAAGACCTTCTTCGAGAAGGTCACGGTGCGGCCGCGCCCGCGATCGCGCAGCTCGCCGGCGCGCGCGACGAGATCGGCGAGCCCGTCGGCCGGTCCTTCGATGAGGGCGGTCGCTTCGTCGTGGGAGATCATCGGCGGCGCGCCAGCTTGGGCCGGACGTCCTCGGCGAAGCGCGCCATGCTGTCGAGCAGCGCGCGCATGTCCGGTCGCACGGGATCGAAGACGACGTGGCTCACGCCGAGCGCCTCGTAGCGTCGCAGGTCGCCGAGCACCTCCGCCGGCGTTCCCTGGAAGAGCGGGCGGTCACCGCCGGGCGCCTTGGCGCGCGGCGAGCGGACCTCCATGGGCGCGCGAAACGTGAGGGCGATCGCCGCCGGGTCGCGCCCCGCCTCGGCCGCCCACGCGTGGAGCTGCTTGACGCTCGCCGCGTACTCGTCGGGCAGCAGCGTCGCGGGCGGACGCAGGCCGATGGGATGCCAGCCATCGCCGAGCGTGGCCGCGCGGCGCACCGCGGCGCGCGTGTGACCGCCGATCCAGATCGGGATCCCGCCGCGCTGGAGCGGCTTGGGCAGCGCGTACACGCCGTCGATCCGACAGTAGCGTCCGCTGAAGGTCACCGGGTCGGTCGTCCAGCACAGACGCATCACGCGCAGGTACTCGTCGGTGACGGCCCCACGCTCGGCGAACGGCGGCGTGCCGAGGGCCTCGAACTCCTCTTGCAGCCAGCCCGTGCCCGCGCCGAGGATGACGCGGCCGCCGGACAGGACGTCGATCGTCGCCAGCATCTTGCCGGCCACCAGCGGATGGCGGTACGGGATCACGAGCACGCTCGTGCCGAGACGGATGCGGGTGGTGGCCCGCGCGAGCCAGGCGAGCATGCCCATCGGCTCCAGATAGTCCTGCTGCGCGCCGCCGGGGAACTGGCCGGTGGGAGCGTACGGGTACACCGAGCGCGCCGCGGAGACGGGCAGCACGACGTGATCCGTCACGAACACGGACGAGTAGCGCTGGGCCTCGGCCTTCTGCGCGATCTTGACCACGAGGTCGGGTCTGGCGAGCGGCCCGCGACCCGGCAGCGAGAATCCGAACTCCAGCGGAAAGTCCCCCCGGTTCTCGGAGATTGGCGGGAAGCCGAACTTATCGTAGGCCACGGCTTCCACCATTGCAATCGCGCCCGATCCGTTCACACTAGGGCGCATGCGACTGGGCCCGAAGATCTTCGTCGCCTCCTCGCTGGTCATGCTGGTGCTGCTCGGCGTGGGCGCGCTGAGCCTGCGCGCGGTCGGCCGCCTCGTGTCGGTGAACGCGGCCATCACGACGCAGAGCCTACCCGCGGTGCGGCGCGCCGCGGCGGCCCACGACGCCGTGCTGTCGCTGGCGCGGCTGGAGGCGCGCTTCCTCGTGCTCGGCGATCCCGCGTTCGCCGCGCTGTGGGCGGAGCACGCGACCCGGGCCGGCGACGAGCTCGACCGGCTGGGTCAGCTCCTGACCACGCGGCGAGAGGCGGAGCTGCTGGCGTCCGTGCGGCGCGGCTTCGGCGCGTACCGCGAAGTCGTGGCCCAGGAGCATGCGCTCGTGCTGGCCGGCGAGCGGCAGCGCGCGCAGGCCCTCGGCGAGACGTCGGACCGTCTGCTCCGCGAGCGTGTGGTCGCGGACCTCGACGCGCTCAGCGACGCGATCCACGCCGCGGCGCAAACGGCCCAGGCCGAAGCGGCGCAGCTCGAGGCCCGCACGTGGACCGGGGTACTGCTCGCGCTGGCCGCCGCGCTGGTGCTGGCCCTGGTCAGCACCGCGGTCATCGCCATGCGGCTGACCCGCTCGTTGCGGAAGCTGTCGACGGCGACGGCGGCGGTGGCCGCGGGCTCGTTCCGTGATCCCCTCGTCGTCCGCGGCAACGACGAGGTGGCGGACCTCGCCCGGTCGTTCAACGCCATGGCGGTGCGCCTGCGCGAGCTGGACGAGCTCAAGCAGGCGTTCCTGGCGACGGTCTCGCACGAGCTGCGCTCGCCGCTCACGTCGATGCGCGAGGCCGCGCTGCTGCTGCGCGACCGCGTGGGCGGCGAGCTCAGCGCGCGTCAGGCCCGTCTCGTCGAAATCATCGCCGCCAGCTGCGAGCGGCTGCTGCGCCTGGTCAACCAGGTGCTCGATCTGTCGCGGCTGCGCGCGGGCGCGCTCGTGCTCGACCGGCAGCCCGTCGACCTCGACCGTGTCGTCACGCGGACGGTCGACGAGCTGCGGCCGCAAGCGGAGGAGGCCGGTCTCACCATGACCGTCGAGCGGCAGGGCACGGAGTTCGTGATCGAGGGCGACGAGGATCGGCTCGTGCAGGTCGTCGTCAACCTGCTGGCCAACGCCATCCGCTTCACGCTGCGAGGCGGCCGCGTGACCGTTCGTGTCCTCGACGCCGGCGGAGAGATCGATGTGCAGGTGGAGGACACCGGTGTCGGCATTCCCGCCGCCGCTCTCCCGCACATCTTCGACGCCTGGCAGCAGGCGCACCACCAACGCGGCGGCACCGGCCTCGGTCTGGCCATCGTCGGCGGAATCGTCCAGGCCCACGGGGGCCGCGTCACCGTCGAATCCCAGGAAGGCAAGGGCGCACGCTTCAGCGTGCTGTTCCCGCGAAGGAAGGAGGCAGCTTGACCCGGGTTGCCCTGGCTGTCATGATCGTGTCCCTCGCAGGTTGTGCCGCGTGGTCATCAGCGCCGCCACGGCCGTCGACGACCCTGCTCGTGCGGGCCGATCGGCTGGTGACCGCGGGTCAGTATGCGGATGCGCTCGAAGCGTATGAACAGATCCTCGCGAAGTATCCGGAGACCAACGAAGCTGCTCGCGCCCAGATCAGCCGCGACGCTCTCTCGGAGCTTCTCGCCGCGCGTGCGCGCATCGGTCGTCTCACCGCCGGCATGAAGGCACAGGAGGCCGAGAACACGCGCATGCGCGATGACAACGCCCGCATGCGTGAGGAGAACGCCCGCATGCGTGAGGAGAACGCCCGCATGCGCGATGAGCTGTCGCGCGCCCGCGCGGAGATCGCCCGCCTCACCGCGGACGCCGACCGCCTGCGCGCCGACCTCGAGCAACTCAAGCGCATCGACATCGACCTGGAACGCCCACGGAAATAATGTCCGGAGCCACATCCGACCTGCGGCAGGCCATCGAATGATGTACGGAGTCACTTCGGACCTGCGGCAGGCCACCCACGATTCAAGCCGGCCATGAGACGAATGTTGGTGGTCGACGACGATGCCGCGATCCTCGAGGTCGTCGAGATGCGGCTGGCCGCCATGGGCTTCGCGGTGACAGCCACGGTCGATCCGCACGAGGCCATCGCCGCCGCCCAGGAGGGGCGCTTCGATCTGGCGCTGGTCGACCTGCGCATGGAGCCCATGGACGGGATCCGTCTCATGGAGCAGCTGCACGCGCACCAGCCGCGGCTGCCCGTTCTCATCATGACGGCCCACGGGACGATCGAGACGGCGGTGGAGGCCGTCCAGCGCGGCGCCTTCGATTACCTCACCAAGCCCTTCGTCCGCGACGAGCTGCGGGCCAAGATCGGCCGCGCGCTCAGCACGCGGCGATGGGCGCGCGACCGGGAGCGCCTGTTGTTCGTGGGCGAGACCCTGGCGTCGTCGGGCGTCATGGAGCGCGTGCTCGACGCCGTCGCCCAGGCGGCCGTCGAGACGATCGACGCCGAGCGCTGCGTCGTCTTCCAGCTCACCGGCGGCCGGCTGGTGCCGATGGCGAGCGCGGGCACGCCGCCGACGTCGTGGAGCGTGCTGGAGTCGGCCGCCTCCGTCGCGATGGACAAGGGCGTGCCGACGACGATGGCGGGCCACGAGGCGCAGGTGCTGGTGGCCGCTCCGCTGGTCGTGCAGCGCGGGCCCGCGGGCGCCCTGGTGATCGAGGCGCCGGCGCGCGTGGAGCCCACCGAGGACGACCTCGAGCTCCTGGCGCTCTTCTCGGCGCAGGCCGCGGTGGCGATCCGCAACACCCACGAGCTGAGCCGGCTCCGCAGCGGCGCGCTCGCTGCCCTCGGACGGATGGCGACCCAGGTCGCCCACGAGCTGAAGAATCCGCTGGCCGGGCTGCGGCTCTACGCCCGCCACCTCGAGCAGCGCCTCGACGCCGGCGGCGACGCGGACGCGGCCGGCCTCGCGCGCAAGATCACGTCGACCGTCGATCACCTGGCGGCCGTCGTCTCCGAGATCACCGCCTTCGGGCGGCCGCCGGAGCTGCACCGCGCGCCGACCGCGCTCTCCGCGCTCCTCGACGACTGCCTGACCTTCGCGAGCGCCCGCTGCACGACGGAGGACATCGAGGTCGAGCGCGCCTACGACCCGGCGTGTCCGGTCGTACAGGTCGATCCGCGCGAGCTGCGCAAGGCGCTGCTCAACCTGCTCCTGAACGGTCTCGAGGCGCTGCCGCCCCGCGGCCGGCTCAGCGTGCGCACGGCGTACGATGCCGCCGCCGACACCGTCACGCTCGTCATCGAGGACACCGGCGCCGGCATGAGCGAGGAGGTGCTCGCCCGCGCCTTCGATCTGTTCTTCACCACGAAGCCGGAGGGCACCGGCCTCGGGATGGCCATCACGCGCTCGGTGATCGATCTGCACGGCGGCACGCTCGACGTCCAGAGCGCCCCCGGTCGCGGGACGCGCGTGCAGGTGCGCCTGCCCGTGGGGGAGCGATCGGGCGACGGAGCGTCGACGGCGTGAGGCAGCAGACGGGGCGCACCGTTCTCGTCGTCGACGACGAGCCCTCCATCGTGGACGGGCTCCGGCTCACGCTCGAGGCCGACGGCTACGCCGTTCGCATCGCCGGCAGCGTGCAGACGGCGCTGGCCGCGTTCGCCCAGAGCGACGTGCACGCCGCCATCGTGGACATCATGCTGCCCGACGGCGACGGCCTGGCCCTCACGCGCGAGCTCAAGACCCGCGATCGCGCGCTGCCCGTCATCGTGATCACGGCCTATGGCTCGGTCCGCAAGGCCATGGAGGCGACCAAGGGCGCCGGGGCCTTCTACGTGCTGGAGAAGCCCTTCGATTCCGACGAGGTCGTCGGGCTGGTGGCCAACGCGCTCGAGCACCGCAAACTCCTCGCCGAGAACACGGACCTCAAGCGCCGCCTCGGCGAACAGGTGGCGGACAGCGAGATCCTGGGCGCCGCGCCGGCCATGCAGCGGGTGATGGAGACGGTCGCCCGCGTGGCCGACGCCGACGCGAGCGTCCTGCTCGTGGGCGAGAGCGGCACGGGCAAGGAGCTCATCGGCAACGCGCTGCACGAGCGCAGCCGGCGCCACGACGGGCCGTGGATCAAGATCAACTGCGCGGCGCTGCCCAAGGACCTGATCGAGTCCGAGCTGTTCGGGCACACCAAGGGATCGTTCACGGGCGCGACCACCGAGAAGGTGGGATTGCTCGAGGAGGCGCACCGCGGCTCGCTGCTCCTCGACGAGATCACCGAGATGCCGGTCGATCTCCAGGCGAAGCTGCTGCGCGTGCTCGAGGAGCGCATGGTCCGCCGGCTCGGTGGCGCCAAGTCGGTGCCCGTCGACTTCCGGCTCATCTCCTCGACGAACCGTCACCCCGAGCTGGCCGTGAAGGACGGTCGGCTCCGCCAGGACCTGTACTTCCGGATCAACACGGTGACCATCCACGTCCCCCCGCTGCGCGAGCGCCGCGAGGACCTGCCCGTGCTCGTGCGAGCGTTCTTCGACCGGTATCGCGCGCGACACGCGCGGCCGGTGGAGGGGATCGAGCCCGAGGCGTACCGGCGGCTGCTCGCCTACAGCTGGCCCGGCAACGTGCGCGAGCTGCAGCACGCGCTCGAGCGCGCGGTGCTCGTGTCGCGCACGCGCGAGATCCTGGTCGGCGACCTGCCGGAGGCGCTCCAGCAAGGTGCCGGCGAGGTCGGCTCCGGCGTGGCGCCGGCCGACGTACCGGCCGGCTCGCTCGAGGAGATCGAGCGCGCGTCGATCGTCAAGGCGCTGGAGTCGACGCGCTGGAACAAGCAGGCGGCCGCCGCGCTCCTCGGATTGCGGCGGCCGACGCTGTACTCGAAGATGCGCAAGCACAACATCCCGCAGCGGCCGGGGTAACGCAGCGGCCCGCGTGGCGGCGCCGATAGACTTCGCCTGACTTCGTTCTCCCTCGTCGGCGATCCTCACGTACGAGGCGTACGCTCCGGTCGCCTCCTCGGTCGGGCCTCGTCGTGCTCGTCTCTCACCATCGCTACGCGGGCCGCTGGGCGTGAGCTTTAGCTTGAAATACGAGCAGCCAGCGGCGGGGTGCTCGTTCCGTGGGCAACCGGTGGGCCGGTACGCGTGATAACCTCGCGCAAGTTCTTGATATTCCACCGTGCGAGCTGTGAGGGGTGCGGCATGGGCGTTGCTTTGGTCGAGCGCCCCGGGGGGACCCATGAAGAAGATCGAAGCCATCATCAAGCCGTTCAAGCTGGATGACGTCAAGGAGGCGCTCACCGGGATCGGCGTGATCGGCATGACCGTCTCCGAGGTCCGAGGGTTCGGTCGGCAAAAGGGCCATACCGAGCTGTATCGCGGCGGCGAGTACACCGTGGACTTCCTACCAAAGATGATGGTCGAGGTCGTCGTCCCCGATCGCATCGTCGACAAGGTGGTCGAGGTCATCACCGCGGCCGCGAAGACGGGGAACATCGGCGACGGCAAGATCTTCGTGCACCCGGTGGAGTCCGCGGTGCGGATCCGCACCGGCGAGCGCGACGAAGCGGCGCTCTAGGCCGTGGAGGGGACAGTGGGATCGATGACTGCAAAGCGAGTCGTGCTGGCGGTGGGGGTGGTGTGCGTGCTGTTGGCCGCGGCGACGGCGGGGCTCGCGCAGACGCCTCCGGCGCCGGCCGCGCCCTCGGCAAGCTCGCCGCCGGCAGGCGCGCCGCCGGCCGCCGCGCCGCTGAAGATCGACAAGGGCGACACCGCGTGGATGCTGACGTCCTCCGCGCTCGTCCTGCTCATGACCGCGCCCGGCCTGGCGCTCTTCTATGGCGGCATGGTGCGGCAGAAGAATGCGCTCGCGACCCTCATGCAGAGCTTCATCATCATGGCCATCATCTCGCTGCAGTGGGTCCTGTGGGGCTACAGCCTCGCCTTCGGTCCCGACCACGGCGGCATCATCGGCGGGCTGGAGTGGATCGGGCTGCGCGGCGTGGGCGGCGAGCCGTTCGAGGCCTACGCCAAGACGGTCCCGCACACGGCGTTCATGCTCTTCCAGATGATGTTCGCGATCATCACGCCGGCCCTGATCACCGGCGCCTTCGCCGAGCGCAAGCGCTTCTCCGCCTTCATCCTGTTCACATTGCTGTGGGCGACGTTCGTGTACGACCCCCTGGCGCACTGGGTGTGGGGCGACGGCGGCTGGCTCAAAAAGCTCGGCGCCCTCGATTTCGCCGGCGGCACCGTCGTGCACATCTCGTCCGGGGTGTCCGCGCTGGTGTGCGCGCTCGTGATCGGCCGGCGGCGCGGTTACGGTCACCAGCCGATGCAGCCGCACAACCTGCCCATGACGGTCATGGGCGCCGGCCTGCTCTGGTTCGGCTGGTTCGGGTTCAACGCGGGCAGCGCGCTCGAGGCGAACGCGCTGGCCGCCAGCGCCTTCCTCGCGACCAACACCGCAGCGGCGGCCGCCGCGCTGGGCTGGATGTTCACGGAATGGAGCACACGCGGCAAGCCGACCGTGCTGGGAGCGGCCTCCGGCGCGGTCGCGGGCCTCGTGGCCATCACGCCGGCGTCGGGCTACGTCGGTCCCATGGCCGCGATCATCATCGGCGCGCTGGCCGGCGTGCTCTGCTACACCGCGTGCAACTTCAAGTCGCGGCTCGGGTACGACGACTCGCTCGACGTGGTCGGGGTGCACGGCGTCGGGGGGACGTGGGGCGCGCTGGCCACCGGGCTCTTCGCATCGAAGGCCATCAACGACGGCGGGGCCGATGGCCTGTTCTACGGCAACCCCGGTCAGCTCTGGACGCAGCTCGTAGCCGTGCTGGCGACCTACGTCGTGGCGATCGCGATGACCCTGATCATCCTCAAGATCGTGGACGCGGTCGTCGGGCTCCGCGTCACCGAGGAAGACGAAGTGGCCGGTCTCGACCTGTCCCAGCATTCGGAGACCGCCTACACGCTCGGCGGCGGCTCGTACGGCGAGTTCTCGGGCGGCGGACAGACGGGCGCCTTCGCCGAAGCGATGCGGGCGGCCGAGGCCAAAGCGCGGTCCGTGACCCATTGACGCGGTGCCGGGGGTTCCGTAAGGTACGGCGGCACAACCATCGATTCCTCCCGGTAGAGGAGAAGGAGTAGTGATGACCCCGAAGGACGTCCTCAAGTTCGCCAAGGAGAAAGGCACCAGGATCGTCGATCTCCGCTTCATCGATCTGCCCGGTCTGTGGCAGCACTTCTCGATCCCGATGTCCGAGCTGAAGGAAGACATCTTCGAGGACGGTCTGGGGTTCGACGGCTCGTCGATCCGTGGCTTCCAGTCCATCGACGAATCCGACATGCTGCTGATTCCCGACGCGACGACGGCGCAGATGGATCCGTTCACCGCAGTGCCCACGCTGGTCCTGATCTGCAACGTGAAGGATCCGGTCACCGGCAAGATGTACACCCGCGATCCGCGCTACATCGCCCAGAAGGCCGAGGCCTACGTCAAGAAGAGCGGCATCGCCGACACGATCTACATCGGCCCCGAGCTCGAGTTCTTCTTCTTCGACTCGATCCGCTTCGACCAGACCTACAACGCCGGCTACTACTTCATCGACTCCGAGGCCGGCGCCTGGAATACGGGACTCGAAGGCTCGCCCGATCGGCCGAACCTCGGCTACAAGCCGCGCTACAAGCAGGGCTATTTCCCAGTGCCGCCCATGGACAAGTTCCAGGACATCCGCTCGGACATGGTGCTGGCGCTCGAGTCGGTGGGCGTGCGCGTCGAGGTGCACCACCACGAGGTGGCCACCGGCGGGCAGACCGAGATCGACATGCGGTTCGACACGCTCACGAAAATGGCGGACAAGGTCTGCTGGTACAAGTACTGCGCGAAGAACACCGCGCGGAAATGGGGCAAGACCGCCACGTTCATGCCGAAGCCCCTCTTCCAGGACAACGGCTCCGGCATGCACACGCACCAGTCGCTGTGGAAGAACGGCAAGAACCTCTTCTACGAGCGGGGCGGCTACGCCGACATCTCCAAGATGTGCCTCTACTACATCGGCGGCATCCTCAAGCACGCGCCGGCGCTGCTCGCGTTGATCGCGCCCTCGACCAACTCGTACAAGCGGCTGGTCCCGGGCTACGAGGCGCCCATCAACCTGGTCTACAGCCAGCGCAACCGCTCCGCGGCCATCCGCATCCCGATGTACTCCAAGGCCGAGGGGGCCAAGCGCATCGAGTTCCGGACGCCCGATCCGACCTGCAACCCGTATCTCTCGTTCGCGGCGTGCGTGATGGCCGGCCTCGACGGCGTCGCCAACAAGATCGATCCCGGCAAGCCCGTCGACAAGGACCTCTACGAGCTGCCGCCGGCCGAGCAGAAGAAGATTAAGCAGCTGCCCGGGGCGCTCGACATCGTGCTCGACAACCTCGAGAAGTCGCACGACTGG
>Ga0075425_100007829_pt1 | contig 11295 bp, 10 predicted proteins | sample SoiMethybrSBSTD4_FD_75300 | JGI IMG/M metagenome (GOLD analysis project Ga0075425, IMG submission 75300) | Bulk soil microbial communities from a Populus tree surrounding site in Tennessee, USA - Soil MetaG P. TD hybrid SBSTD4 | ecosystem: Environmental > Terrestrial > Soil > Tree plantation...
CGGTCGATCAACAGCAGCCGGTTGGGCAGGCCCGTGAGTTTGTCTGCGACGGTTTCGACGGTGATGTCCGTGTGAACGCCCATGAGGCGGACGTTGGCTCCGTTGTTGTTGCGCACAACCGACACACGGCAGGCGGTCCACAGGTACGACCCGTTCTTGTGCCGGAGGCGGTGGCGGAGATCGATCTCTTCACGCTGGCCGTCGCGCGCCGCGTCGATGTCGCCCAAGACGCCCGGCCGTTCGTCGGGATGCACGCGGTTCAGCCACTCTTCAGGTGCATTTCCGACGTCGTGCTCGTCGCACCCCACAAGCGCGATCCAGCGCGGTGAGAAATGAATCCGGTTCGACGCCAGATTCCATTCCCACAGTGCCTCGGTGCCTGCACGAGCGCCGGACGTCCGTTTTTTCATCGTTGGCGGGGAGATCCCCGTAACAGTTAGTCGGACGTACGGAGTGAGAAGATTAGCTGGGCACTATTCCCGCAGCGCGAACGTCGCCATCACGTTGCCCGAGTTGACGATGACGTACTGTTTGCCGTCAATTGAATAGGTGACGGGCGCGCTCATGATCGCGCCGCCCAGATACGTTTTCCACAGCACCGCCCCCGTGCGCGCATCGAGCGCGTGGAAGTACCCTTCGCGGCCACCCGTGAACAGCACATCGCCCGCCGTGGTGAGGATGCCGGCATCGGTCACGTCGTACATCTGGAACTTCCACTTCGCCTGGCCGGTCTTCGGATCGATCGCGATGACGGCGCCATTGCCGACGGCGTTCGTCCACGTATTGATGGGTGAGCGCGCAGCGGCTGGCCCCGGCATCACCGGCGCGTCAGGCACCGGCTTCACCGTGGCACCTGCGCCGCCGTTGAATCGGCGGCCCGCTTCGTACTCCACCGGTTCTTTGCGATAGATCGAGCCGTAGTTCTCCCACGCCGACACGTAGAACAAACCGGTGCGCGGACTGTACGAAGGCGAATACCAGTTGGTGCCGCCTTGGACCCCGGGATACGTTGGCATGCCGACAGGCTGCGGCGTCTGTATCGGCTTGCCGCCCTCATCGAAGCCGTTCATCCAATTCACCTTCACGAACGGCGTACCCGACAGGAACTTGCCCGTCTCGCGATCGAGCACATAGAAGTTGCCGTTCCGGTTGGCCCACAACATCGCCTTGGTGAGCGTCCCCTTCCACATGAGATCGGCGAGCACCGGGACCTGCACGGAGTCGTAGTCGTATCCATCGTTCGGAGTGAACTGGTAATGCCACTTCAGTTTTCCCGTGTCCGGATCGAGCGCGACGACGGAGTCGGTGTAGAGGTTGTCGCCCGGACGCTGATCGGGATTCCAGTCGGGGCCTGGATTGCCGACGCCCCAGTAGGTCAGGTTCAACGCGGGATCGTACGAACCGGTCACCCAAACCGATCCGCCGCCGTGCTCCCACGCCTGTCCCGACCACGTCTCGCTGCCTTGTTCGCCCGCGCCGGGAATCGTGTAGAAGCGCCACAGTTCCTTGCCGCTCCTCGGATCGTAAGCGGCGACGAATCCGCGGATACCGTACTCCGCGCCGCCGACGCCGATGATGACCTTGTCTTTCACGACCAGGGGCGCCAGCGTGATCGAGTAGGCGAGCTTGTCGTCGGCGACGAGTGTGGTCCACAGCGGCTTGCCGTTCTTCGCATCGATGGCGACCAGATGCGCATCGAGCGTTCCCATGAACAGCGTGTCGCCGAGCATGGCAACGCCACGGTTCTGCGCGCCGCAGCACACCTGTTGCCGGCCGGAGTTGGTGTAGCGATAGAGCCAGAACATGCGGCCCGTCTTCGCATCGATCGCCATGACGTCGTTGGGACGCTGCGTGAGGTACATGATTCCGTCGACAACCAACGGGGATGACTCCCACGGACCGAACACCTGGTTCTGCACCATCCACTTCAGCTCGAGGTTCTTGACGTTCGACGTGTCGATCTGCTTCAACAGGCTGTAGCGCTGGCTCGAGTAGCCGCCCGAATAGGTCAGCCAGTTCTGCGGCTCGTCGGCGGCGCGCAGGATGCGCTCCGAGGTCACCTGCGCATCGAGACGGTACGACGCAGCCACCAGCAGCACGGCGACGACGAGTTTCATCAGCTTCTTCACGGCTAGCGCCCTTTCAGCGACAGCAGATATGAGACGAGATCCGCACGCTCGTCTGCGGTCAGCGTGTTCTGGAACGAGGGCATCGAAGTGGCGGGAACGAGCTCGAACGATCGCAGGTCGCTTTTCAGCAGCGACACGAGGCGCGACTGCTCATCGATCAACTGAATTGTGTAGGTGTCTTCATTGACGCGGCGGCCGCGAATCGTGCGCCCGTCTTTCGTCACCACGCGCACCGAGCGATTGGCGGGCAGAATCGCCTGCGCCGGCTCGACGAGCGCTCGCAGCAGCGAGGCAGGCGTGCGCACGGTGCCGATCTCGGTCAGATCCGTCGCCGAATACGCGCCGCGGCCGTTGACCCGATGGCACGAGGTGCAGCCGCCCTTGCCGTCGAAGATCGTCGCGCCTCGCGCGGCGTCGCCGATCTTCACCCCGTCGGTGGTCGCGTCGAAGTTCGATCGGATATAGGCGATGATCGCGCGCGCTTCATCCGTGTGCAGCACCGCAAAGCTCGGCATTCCAGCAGCTGGTCTGCCGCTCGCCAGCAAGCGCGTGAGATCCTCATCGCTGCGGACCGTCAGGAACTTGTTGGCGCGAAGATCGACGCCGTTGATCTGATCGCCATTCGTACCGTGACAGACGGAGCATTGAGCCCCGTACAGGCGTGCGCCTGTCTCGATGACGAAGTGATCGGATGCGGTTTGTTGATTCTGCGGTGCGTTCTGCGCCGAGAGGGCGGCAACGAGCGTAAAGGACGCGGCCGCCCCGAGTAGAGGACGGAGTCCAAGCATGGTGCCCGCCTTGTACTCTAGGATTTGACCGTTTGTCGAGAGGGATAGTGCGTGGCGACGTAGTTGTCCACGAGCTCCCGGAAGCCTTTGGCAAGCTCGTCGTACGTCCCGCGCAGGGTCGTGAAATGCTCGCCGTCGATGAATACAGGACAATTTGGTGCTTCGCCCGTGCCCGGCAGGCTGATGCCGATGTTGGCCGCCCTTGATTCGCCAGGCCCATTGACGACGCAGCCCATGACGGCGAGCGTCAGGGCCTCGACCCCTTCGTAGCGCGCCTTCCATTCGGGCATCTGGCTGCGGATGTAGTCCTGCGTCCGCTCTGCCAGCTCCTGGAATGTCGAGCTCGTCGTGCGGCCGCAGCCGGGACAGGCCGTGACGCTCGGCGAAAACGTGCGGAGGCCGAGCGCCTGCAGCAGCTCGCACGCCGCGTACACCTCTTCGCGCCGATCGCCGCCCGGACGTGGAGTGAGCGATACACGAATGGTGTCGCCGATGCCGTCGGCGAGGAGGACGCCCATCGCGGATGCGGACCACACGAGACCCTTCGTGCCCATGCCCGCTTCGGTCAGGCCGAGGTGCAGCGGCTGATCCGTCTGCCGCGCCAGCTCGCGGTAGATGGCGATGAGATCGCGCGGACGCGAGACCTTGCACGAAATGACGATCTGGTCCTTGCGCATCCCGGTCTCGATCGCCAGCTCCGTTGACTGCAGCGCCGAGATCACCATGCACTCATTGACGATCTCTTCCGACGACCGTCCGAGGCGGCGGTCGGTGTTCTCCTGCATCTTTGAGACGACAAGCTCCTGATTGAGCGAGCCGCCGTTGACGCCGATGCGGACCGGTTTGCTGTTGTCGATCGCAACCTTGCAGATCGTCGCGAACTGCTCGTCGCGCCGGCGGCCGGTGCCGACGTTGCCGGGATTGATGCGGTACTTGTCGAGGGCGCGCGCGCAATCCGGGTAGCGCGTCAGCAGCAGATGGCCGTTGTAGTGAAAGTCGCCGATGAGCGGCGCTTCGCATCCGGCATCGAGCATGCGCTGCTTGATTTCAGGCACTGCCGCGGCCGCTTCGGGAATGTTGACGGTGACGCGTACCATTTCCGAGCCGGCTTCCGCGAGTTCGAGACACTGCTTCGCCGTCGCCTCCGCATCCGACGTATCCGTCATCGTCATCGACTGGACGGCGACCGGCGCGCCGCCACCGACGAGCATGCGGCCGACTTTGACGGCGACGGTTTTGTGCAGGCGAACGCTGGAGGCCATTCGATTCATCATACGGGGTTCCAGCCTTCACGTTCCAGCACGCCGCGAATCTCCTCCGCGCGCGCCAGCGCCAACTCCATCGAGCCGTAGTTCTCGGCCCGATCCATCACGTCGTCGAAGAACCATGTGATGGTCGTGTGCGTATCGCCCGGAAAAATGGTGGCATGCGCGGTGTTTCGTCCGCGCGTCATCCGCCACAGGACGGTGGGATCCGTCGTCACCTCGGAAATCTTATCGAAGAAAGAGCAACACGGCGGAGAGTGCCGCCAGCAGCCACAATGCGACGGGCACTTCTCGCGCGCGGCCGACGCAGGCGTAGAGCAGCGCCTGCAGGATGAACCCGCAGAGGATCCCCTGCGTGATGGAGAACGTCAGCGGGATCAGCACCAGGGTGACAAACGCCGGCAGCGCATCTTCGATGGCCGAGAAATTGATCTGCGCGACCATCTGAAACATCGCGACGCCGACCAGGACGAGCACCGGAGCCGTCGCGTACGCCGGCACGGCCGCGGCAAGCGGTGCAATGAAAAGACAGGGCAGGAAACACAGTGCCGTCACAACCGACGTCATCCCCGTCCGCCCGCCCATGCGGATGCCGGCGATGCTCTCGACGTACGCCGTCCCGGACGAAGTGCCTGCGAGGCCCGCCACGAACGTCGCGAAGGCATCGACGATCAACCCGCGGCGCAGGTTGAGCGGCCGGCCGTCCGGTTCGGTCAGACCGGCGGCGGTCGCGACGCCGATGAACGTGGAGAGTGAATCGAACAGGTCAGTGAAGAGAATGGAGACGATTGGTGCGAGCAGGCTGGGTCGCAGCGCGCCGGAGATATCCAGCTTGAGCATCACGGAGGAGAAGTCAGGCAGACTGAGGATCCGGTCGGGCGCCGTCGCCAGACCAAACGCCCACGCAATCGCCGTCACCGCGAAGATGGCGGTGAGGAATGCGAGCGGGCTGCCGCGGCGCATGAGCACGACTGCGATCACCACGCCGCCGAGCAGCAGCGCCGCGCGCGCGTCGATCATGCCAAGGCGCACCATCGTGGATGGATCCGGTTCGACGAGTCCCGCGTTGCGCAATCCAATAAACGTGAGGAGCAGGCCGATACCGGCAGCCGTGGCCAACCGCAAGCTCGCTGGGATTGCCGTGGCGATGCGCTCGCGCAGCGGCGTCGCTGAAATCAGCAGGAACAGAACGCCCGCCCAGAACACGATGCCGAGTGCGGTCGGCCACGGCACCTTGTCCTGCAGGATGATCGTGTAGGCGAAAAAGGCGTTGAGTCCCATGCCGGGCGCGACGGCGAAGGGAAGCCGCGCGTAGAGACCCATCATCAGGGTCATCGTGCACGCGACGAGGACCGTCGCCGTCAGCACACCGGCGAAGGGCATGCCCGTGCCGCTGGTCGAAAGGATGGCGGGATTGACGATGACGATGTACGACATCGTGAGGAACGTCGTCACTCCGCCGACTATCTCGCGGTTCACGCCGTTCAAGGGGTGCATCCGGTACAAAAGGGTTCTATTGGAACCCAATGCACCCATTGAACCTAGTGAACCCTTTGCACCTACACGCGGTAGCGGCCGAGACGCGCGGTGAGGATGGCTTTCAGATCCGCTTCGGACCGTGTGCCGGTCAAATCGAGATCCGATTCACTGAGGGCATCGATCAGCGCACGGATGACATGCGCCCGACTGATGGCCACGCCGCTGGCGGCGCGGATGTCGGCGCCCAGCCGATCGAGGAAAACGATCTGCCGGTCGAACAGGACGACCGTGACCTTGGTCCAGTGCTCGGTATGGGAAGGACGCCGTCCGCGTTTCTTCGGCTTCTCAGCGTTCGCGGTTTCCAGCGGAACGAAGATCTCCTCGCCACTCTTGCCGATTCGTTTGCCCGACAGTCGCGTTGCCATTGTCAGATTCGTCCCCACGCGCCAGAAACGCCGACGAGGATGCCCTTCCATTATTACGTAAGTAAGTTCGAACGTGCACCGAAAGCGCGACCAATCCTAAAACAGCCCGCTGAACGCACGCAAGAGGCTAGCGTCCGCGAATCAATTTATTGCGGCGCTCGACGCGCTCCAGCAGCTCCGTCGTCAGCCGTTCGTACGCGCGGACCGCGCGCGACCGCGCGTACAGCATGAGCGGAATCCCGTGCGATGGCGCCTCAGACACGCGCGGATCCTGCGGGATCTCGGTACGAAAGACGCCGCGCCGGTTGTGCACGCGGATGATATCGACGATCTCGCGCGTCGCCTCGTGGCGATAATCAACCATCGTCAGCAGGATGCCGCAGATGCGGGCGATGCCGGTGCGCCCCGCGCCGCGGTCGCGGTACCAGCGCAAAAAGTGTGCAAGCGATTCGAGCGACAGGTAATCGGCGCGGATGGGAATGATGAGCTGCTGCGCAAGCGCCGGAACGCTCAGCGACAGCACCGTGAAACTGCTCGGCGCATCGATCACCACGTCATCGACGGTCGCCGCAAGGGGGCGGATGCAGTCCGCCAGGCGGCGCTCGGGCTGACGCGCGTTGCGCAGCGCCGCGTCAATGCCCGCGAGGGACGAAGAACCAGGTACGAGTTGCAGGTTCGGAATGCCGGGGATCTTTCGCAGGGCGTCGCTTGGCCGGCGCTCGTTGATCAACAGCTCGAACACCGACGGATGGTTGTCCCCGGGCCGGACGCCGACGGAGATCGACGCGCCCATGTCCGGCTGCAGATCGACCAGTAGTACCGACCGCCCTCTGCGCGCGAGCTCGCTCGCGACGTTCACGGCGGTTGTCGTCTTGCCGCACCCGCCGTTGGGATTGTAGATGCCGAGAATCATCGACGACTTTGGACTGGCGTTGAGGATTTAATTCCGCATTATAGGAAACGGGACGCGCAAATCCGGTTGCAACCGCATTGGCAGGTCCAGTCTCGGCCTTGAGCGCGGCGCGCACAATGAAGCGCTGCGGCGCTGAGCCGATGTACGAGAACGGATAACACGTCACCAGCGTCAACGCCGGATAATCGGTCGGATCGAGCACCCACACGTCCTTTGGCTGGACGATGCTGGTGCGCTGCACGAAGTAGTGGAAGACGCCGTCAGGCGTCGTCACTCGGATCTCGTCATCCGGATTGATGTCGCGCAGCTTGCGGAAGAACGTATCGCGATGGCCGGCCAGTCCAACGTTGCCGATTTCACCGGGCAGCGCGGTGCCCGGAATGTAGCCGACAGCAAGCCGCAACGTACGCGCGTCGCTTCCCGCGCGAACGACGGAGGAGACGCCGAGGCGCGGAATCTCGATGCGCCCCACGGTTGAGCCCGGCGCCGGCGGCGGTCGCCGTGCCGCCGGTGCGGATGGCGCCGCCTCTTGTGGCGCACTCTGAAGAATCGCGTCCAGCTGTTCGTCTTCGAACGATTGATAGAGGCGTGCTTCTGCGTAGCTGTAGACGAAATAGCCGAGACACAGCACGCCGATGACGACGAGCAGGCGCTCAATCCACCGGCGCATACGCGGAGGTCGGTGACGTTCGACGAACGGGCCGTCGAAATGTTCCGTCAGTCCGAGGCTAGTCCGACTCCATGTACTCATTGCGGACCCTGACGGATAGATCGCTGTGGCCGGGCGCGCGGACAAGCACCTTCACTTTGTGCGTCTGACCGCGCAGATGATGCTCTGACGGCGGCGCATAGCCGATGCTGTAGCCGCGCCGGATGTTTCCGGCGATTTCCTCGAAATCCTCCACGACTTCGCGCCGGTTCTTCGGAAAATACGCGACGCCTCCCGAGAGCTTCGCCAACCGCCGCAGCACGCCCTTGTCGCCTTCACCCGCTGCAAACACATCGGGGTCGACGACCGTGTAGATGATCGCGTTGCTCATCGCGACGTGATCGAGCATGTCTTTCTCGGTGTGGCGGCTGGCATTGTCGCCGCCGTCGCTGAGAACGACGAGCACGTGTTTCTGATAGGTGCCGCGATCGAGATGATTCAGCGCCTCGATGATGGCGTCGTACAGCGCCGTCTTCCCGCCCGCGGGATACCGTGCGAGGGACGCTTCCAGCTGCAGCCGATTTGTCGTGAATTGAATACTTTCGGGCAGGCCGCGGCGGACATTCTCGTTGAACACGATGGCGAACATCTCGTCCTCTGGATGGCTGGACGCCGCAAACGCTTGCGTGCCCGCCCGCACGACCTCGCGCTCGGTCAACATGCTCGTGCTGTTATCGATGACCAGGCCGACGGTCACCGGCACGTCGCCGGCGTTGAAGAACGAAATGTCCTGCGGCTTGTCGTCCTCGAAAACGGTGAATGCGCTTTGTGGGAGATTGGGTACCGCGTCGCTCTTGCCGTTGAAGACGTTCACGTGCAGAACGACGAGCTCTGCCCCCGCCTTGAAGACCTGCTCCTCCTGCTGCGCCGCGGAAACGACGAATGGAAGCGCGGCGCCGACCACCGCAATTGACAACCCCCGCAGCCGCATCTCGCCCCCGTAGTGTGTAGGGGCGGGTCCTCAGACCCGCCCCGGACCGGATCGAATCAACGATACGACTAGTTCGCGTTGCGCGCCAGGCGCAGCCCGAAACCGGCCACCAGCGAAAGCAGGCCGAACAGGCCGATCACCGGAAGCGGGCTGGCAGTCTTCGGCAGCTCGGCCGACGCCTGCTGACGCGGTGCCGCATTCTGGTTCTGGTCGTAACCCGACGTGCCGGTCGCACGCGGCGTCTCACTCTTATTCTCCGAGGCACTCTGATTCGAGTACGCAGGTGGACCCGATGCCGGCGAGTTGTTCACATCCGCCTGGCTGTTCAGGCTGGCCGTGGACGACCCCGTCGGCTCGGAGGTCTTCGCGGAGTTGTCAGTGTTATTCGACGCGCTGGCGTTGGCGCCGTACTGGCCCTCCGTGCCGTTTGGCTCAACGCGGAATACGTGCGCTTCGCCACCCTTCGCTGCGTCGGTATCGGTAGCGAGAACCGATTCATGCGTCGCCGCAGCGATCTTCAACGCCTGATCCTTGGGGTAAATGAATTCCTTGCCCGTCAGATCGGTGGGGTAGAAGAAGAAGTGAATTGCCGGCGTCATGCCTTCAGGCATCTCGCGGAACATCACCACGGGCTTGCCATCGGCGCGCGACTGCTCTTCGGTCGTCCGGTTGGCCGGCACGAAGAACCACTGACCGATGATGTGCTTTTCCTCGCCGTCGAACACCTGCATCACGTTGTGCAGCGCGGTGTCGGCGAGACGGAAGACGTACTTGCCCGCCGGCAGCGTCACGCCCGGCATCTGCACGGGCCCGCTGAAGGTGAGGTACGTCCGCTGGTTGACGTTTGAATCCTGCGCGGAGGCGGTGCTCGCCGCCGTCAGGAATGCCGCCGTGAAGACTGCGGCTGCGATCGAAGTGAACCGTTTCATCCTGTCCTCCTGCTTCGCGTCAATTCCTGATGCGCTAAATTGCATCTTGTATGCCCCGTCGACCCCGTCCGTATCGCGAGTGCCTCTGCTGAATGTCTGTCGCAAGAGAAATCGAGCGGCCGCGGCGCGATACTGCAGACGTGGTCATCGTCGGCGCTGGAGCGGCGGGTCTGGCCGCCGCCATCTTCTGCGCGCGCGCAGCGCCGCAGGCCCGAATCGTCTGTGTAGACGGCGCAAAATCGATCGGCGCGAAGATCCTCGTGAGCGGTGGCGGCCGCTGCAATGTCACGAACCGCGTCGTTATTGAAGAGGACTTCTCAGGTGGCGATCGACGCTTCATCCGCAATGTCCTTCGCGCCTATCCAGCACCCCGAGCGGCCGCGTTTTTCGCAGAGCTCGGTGTATCGCTTCACGAGGAAGAAGACGGCAAATATTTCCCAGTCAGCAATCGCGCACGTACTGTGCTCGACGCGCTGCTGAGTGCGTTGCGCGATTGCGGTGCATCGCTCGAGGTGTCGCGGCGCGTCGAACGAGTCGAACGCGTCGAGCGGGGCTTTATGGTCACCACGCGCGACAGCGCCACATACGAAGCGCCGGTTGTCGTCCTCGCCACCGGGGGCCGTTCACTTCCAAAGACCGGCAGCGACGGGGCAGGCTATGCGTTTGCGCGCGCGCTCGGCCACGGATGTGTCGAGACGACGCCTGCTCTGGTGCCCCTGCTGCTCGCCGATTCGCGCTATGCAACGCTCACGGGTGTTACGCACAACGTCGGCGTAACAGTGACGATCGACGCCGGATCGGTGCGCCTCGACGGCGCCATGCTCTGGACGCACTTCGGCCTCAGCGGTCCCGTGATCCTCAACGCTTCCCGTCATTGGCTTCGCGCCCGCGTCGAGGGCCGCGCGGCTGCCGTCCTTCTACACCTGCTGCCAGGGACAACGTTTGCGGAACTGGAGCACTGGCTGCAGACGCAGCAGCGCCAGCACCCTCGCGCGCTTGTCCGAACGGTGGTCGCATCACGTCTGCCGGCGTCGGTGGCGGATGCGTGGGTTGAAGCCGCGGGCATCGATCGCGCGATGACGCTGGCGCACCTCGCCCGCGACGCCAGACGGACATTGATCGCGACGTTGCTCGAAACACCGCTCGATGTCACCGACAGCCGAGGCTACAACTATGCGGAAGTTACCGCCGGCGGCATCCCACTCGGCGAAATCGATTCGGCGACGATGGAGTCGCGCCTGTGTCCGGGACTCTATCTGATCGGCGAGATACTCGACGTCGACGGCCGCATCGGCGGGTTCAATTTCCAGTGGGCATGGTCGTCGGCGTGGGTGGCGGCGAACGCTATCGGCCGAAAGCTTCGCGCGTAATCGGCCGCACGTACTCGCTTACCAGCTCGCGGTTCCACCACTGGCCTGTCTGCCGATGCTCGTCGGCGGTCGTGAACCAGTAGCGGTAGTAGCGGGCGCGGAGAAAACGCGGCGCGTGATCCGGAAACGGGTTCGTTTTCAGCAGCGAAAGGGTTGGCCCGTCGCCCTCGAGCAGACGCTGCAGCAGCACCGCGAACCACTCGCTCTGGGGCCGCGGCGAAAACGCCTCGAACCACATCAGCCAATCGAGTCGCAGGTGATACGGGGCAATCTGCGGCGACCATCGGGACGGATCCCCGGGTTTGCCCTTGAACTCGTATTCCCGCCAAGCCTGTCCGTCGTCTGATCCTTCGATGA
>Ga0075425_100007830_pt1 | contig 11295 bp, 9 predicted proteins | sample SoiMethybrSBSTD4_FD_75300 | JGI IMG/M metagenome (GOLD analysis project Ga0075425, IMG submission 75300) | Bulk soil microbial communities from a Populus tree surrounding site in Tennessee, USA - Soil MetaG P. TD hybrid SBSTD4 | ecosystem: Environmental > Terrestrial > Soil > Tree plantation...
TCCTCGGTCACCCGAGACAGGTGACCTACTCGCCCAACATTCTGGGCCGGGTGTTTCGTGGCGACGGCCAGTCGATGGACGGTGGTCCTGATCTGTCGGGCGATCGTCGCGTCGACATCGGCGGCCCATCCGTCAACCCGGTCACGCGCATCGTGCCGAACAAGATGATTCGCACCAACGTGCCCATGATCGACGTGTTCAATTGCCTGGTCGAAAGCCAGAAGATCCCCATCTTCTCGGTGGCCGGCGAACCCTACAATTAGCTCCTCGCACGCATCGCTGTTCAGGCTGACGCGGACATCATCGTGTTCGGCGGGTTGGGATTGATCTTCGACGACTACTTCTTTCGCACCAAGTTCGAGGACGAGGACATCTTTCCGCGCACAGTGATGTTTGTGAACCAGCCGTCAGATCCGATCGTCGAGCGGGTGCTGGTGCCGACATAGCGTTGAAGGTCGCGGAGCGCTTTGCCGTCGAGGAACACAAACGGGTGCTGGTCCTGATGACGGACATGACGGCCTATGCCGACGCCCTAAAAGAGATCGGCATCGCGATGGAACGCGTGCTGTCCAATCGCGGCTACATCGGCGATCTCTACAGCCAACTGGCCGTGCACTATGAGCGGGCATGCAGCTATCGAGGGGCCGGATCGGTCACCATTCTGACGATCACCACCATGCCCGGCAATGACGTCACCCACCCCGTTCCCGACAATACCGGCTACATCACCGAGGGGCAGTTCTATCTGCACGACGGCGTGATCGATCCGCCACGGTGGTCGCGTTGACATAGGCGGCGCCTCCGAAAGTCCCTGCAGTTTTAAGCAGTCACCGCAGCCGCTACGTAAGGCCTCACCATTTTCTTGGGATCGACGATCCGATTGAATTCGGCTTCCGTGACAAAGCCCAATTTCAGGGCGGCCTGTTTCAAGGTGAGATCGTTCTCGTTGGCGTAGTGGGCGATCTTCGAGGCCTTGTCGTAGCCGATGACAGGCGAAAGCGCCGTCACCAGCATCAGGGAACGCTCGACGTATTCGTTGATCTTCTTCAGGTTGGGCTTGGTGCCCTCGATCAGGAACTTGCGGAAGTTCGTGCAGCCGTCGGTCATGATCGTGATCGAATGGGTAATGTTGAAGATCATCAGGGGCTTGTAGACGTTCATTTCCAGGTAGCCGCTGGCGCCGCCGAAGCCGACGGCCACGTCGTTGGCCATCACCTGCACGGCGAGCATCGTGAGCGCCTCGCATTGGGTCAGATTGACCTTGCCGGGCATGATCGAAGAGCCCGGCTCGTTCTCTGGGATCTTCAACTCGGCAAATCCGGCGCGCGGCCCGCACGACATCAAGCGGATGTCGTTGGCGATCTTGTAGAGCGATACTGCCAACGTGCGCAGCGTCCCCGACAGCTGTACCAGGTCGTCGTGCGCGCCTTGCACTGCAAACTTGTTGGGTGCGGTGACAAAAGGTAGCTTGGTTAGTTTCGCGATCTCCGCGACGGCCGCTTCGGCAAAACCGGGCGCCGCGTCGATGCCGGTGCCGACCGCGGTGCCGCCGAGCGCCAACCGGTACACGCCCGGCAGCGCCGCCTCGATCCGTTCCAGATTGTCGGACAATATCCCGGAATATCCGGACCATTCCTGTCCCAGCGTCAGCGGAACGGCGTCCTGCATGTGGGTGCGTCCGATCTTGATGATGTCGTCCCACTCTTTTGCCTTCTTGCTGATGGCATCGCGCATTGCGGTCACGGCCGGAATCAGGCGCTGCTTCACGCCAATGGCCGCGGCGATGCACATGGCGGATGGAAAGTTGTCGTTCGAGGACTGCGACATGTTTGCGTGATCGTTAGGGTGGACGGGCGCGTGACTGCCGAGCGGCGTGCCGGCAATCTGGCAACAGCGATTAGAGATGACCTCGTTGACGTTCATGTTGAATTGGGTGCCGCTGCCGGTCATCTACACGTGCAGCGGAAACATGTCGTTGTGCTGGCCGGCGAGGATTTCATCGCAGGCTTGAATGATCAGCTTGTAGCGTTGATCGTCCAGTCGCTTGCTGTCGTGGTTCGCAATGGCTGCGGCTTTCTTCAAGATGGCGTAGGCGTTGATCATTTCACGCGGGATCAAGTCCTGCCCGATAGTAAAATGCTCAAGCGAGCGTTGGGTTTGCGCACCCCACAGCTTGTCAGCGGGCACTTCGACCACGCCAAGGCTATCAGTCTCTTTTCTCATGCCGGCCATTTGATTTCTCCCCGGTCGGAGTGACTCGCTGAAAATTTGCTCGTGTCGCTAGGCAGGTCTCACTCACATGTGTTTCGCATCAATCGGCGCGCCCTCGCTGCGCCTTTTGCCGGCCATGACACCATGTGCATCACAGCACCACGTACGACCACGGCACGGTGATGAGCAGGAATACGGCCAGGAAGATCAGGCCGAAGATGGTGCCGAGCCGCCAGTAATCAGCAGCGGGCAGATAGCCACTCCCGAAGTAGATCGGGCTCGCCCCGGTGCCGAAGGGCGTGAGGATGCCCATCAGGCCGAGCGAGAGGCACAGCAGCAGTGCGTATTGCTGCATCGAAAGGCCCGGAATACCGGTGCCAACCGCGAGCATCACCGGCATCAACGCGGTAACGTGCGCTGTGCCGCTGGCGAACAGGTAATGCAGGCCGTAGAAGGCCACGATCAGCACCGGAAGCGCGATGGTCGCCGGCGTGCCGGCAAGCTCGTGCCCAATCAATTGGGCCAGCCAGGTGACGAAGCCGACTTTGCCCAAGCCGCCGGCGAGCGCCACTAGTGTGCCGAACCACACAAGCGTGTTCCATGCTGCAGTATCTTTCAGCATGTCGCGCCACGTGAATGTGTCGGTGATCAGCATCAGGCAGACCACCAGCAGTGCTACTGTCGTGGCATCGATGTAGCTCGCGCCTGCGATCCAGAAGAACAGTGCCATCAGCACGAGGGCAGCGACCACCAGCTCGCGCATCCGCAACGGGCCAAGCTTCTTGAGCTCGCTCGTCGCCCAATCGACCGCTTCGGTACTTTCCTTCACCTGCGGGGGATACAGCCAATAGGCCAGGAGCGGAACAGCGACCAGCAGGAGGATCCCGGCCGGGGCTATCACCACGAACCATTGCATCCAGCCGATGGTGAGATGCAGCGTCTGGCCGACAACGGCCAGCGCGAGCAGGTTCGGCGCGAGCGCGGTGAGAAAGAGCGAGCTGGTTACGCACGTCGTCGCGATCGCGACCCACATGAGGTAGGAGCCTATGCGCCTCGCCGAGGGGTCGTTCGGCTGGGACTTGTAGAGCGGCGGCAGGTTGCGGATGATCGGGTAGATCGTGCCGCCGCTGCGCGCGGTATTGGACGGGGTGAACGGCGCCATGATGGCGTCGGCGAGCGCGATGCCATAGCCAAGCGTGAGCGTGCGCCGGCCACAGGTCTTGACCAGAATGAGCGCCATGCGCTCGCCGAGCCCGGTCTTCTCATAGCCGAGCGCGAACATGAAGGCGGCGAAGATCAGCCATACCGTGGAGTTGGAAAATCCCGACAGCGCCCAGGTCAGCGCCGCGCCGGCCGGATGAAAATCGGGCTTGGCGAGCTCGGCGGCGCTATAGAGCGTGTACGGTGCGGTCACTGTTATGGCGGTGATGCCGATCAACCCGATGGCCCCGCCGGGCAGCGGCTCGAGCACCAAGCCGACGATAACGCCGGTGAAGATCGCGAAATAACGCCAGGCATGGGCCTCCAATCCGGGCGGTGTCGGCAGCATCAGCAGCACGATCACGACGGCGATCGGCACCAGCCCTTTCCACATGCCATGGAACGAGAGTTTGGCGCCGCTCGGCACTGGCGGCGATGCTAGGGCTTGCGTGCTCATTTCTTTCCCTCTGCTTTCGTGGTCGATTTCATGCCGTTTGAGAGCATCTTGCGGCGAAGGAAGGCGATCTGGGTCTGCAGCGGCAACTGTTTCGGGCAAACATCATGGCAGCCGAGCAGCGCCATGCAGCCGAACACACCGTCGTCGTCGCCGATCAGCTCAAAATAATCGTCGTCGGTGCGCTGATCGCGCGGATCGAGCCTGAACCGCCCGACCTTGTTGAGGCCGACCGCGCCGACAAAATCCTTTCGCATCTGCGCTGTGCCGCAGCCGGCGATGCAGCAGCCGCATTCGATGCAGCGGTCGAGCTCGTAGAGTTTCTCCGCCACAACGGGGTCCATGCGCTCTTCGAGACGACCAAGATCGATTTCCTCCTCGCGGGCATGAAGCCAGGCCTGCAAACGCTCGCTCATGCTGCGCATCCACTTGCCGGTATTGACCGACAGGTCGGAGATCAGCTCGAACGCCGGCAGCGGCGCGAGATTGATATTCGGGCCGAGATGCTTGGTCAGCGTGCGACAGGCAAGACCAGGGCGCCCGTTGATGAGCATGCCGCAGCTTCCGCAGATGCCGGCGCGGCAGACGAAGTCGAAGTTGAGGCTGGGATCCAGCCTCTCGCGGATTTCGTTGAGGGCGATGAAGAGCGTCATGCCCTCCGCCTCCTCGACTTGGAAGGCTTCCATGCGCGCCGGACGCTCAGGCGTGTGCGGATCATAGCGCAGCACGTTGATCGTGAGCTGTCGGTGGGTAGAGCCTTCAGTTGCTTTGGTCATGACGACGCTCCTTCGCTGGACGGTGCAATGCGTTCGTTGCGGGCGCGCAGCCGCGCCGGCAACAGTTGCTCGTAGGGCATCAGCGCCGCCTGCACAGTGAAGCGATCGGCGCCGGCAAGCTTCTTCTTTGTCGCCTCGATGTCGGCACTGCGGCGCGCGGTGTCAGGATTGGGCACGAAGTCCTTGGCCCCATAGCCGCGCCAGCCTGGCGGCAGCTCCATGCGCATGACGTCGAGCGGCTCATATTTCAATGTCGGCAAGGTGTCGTCCTCGTTTGCCCAGGTCGCGAGCGTTCGGTTGAGCCATTTGGCGTCGTCACGGCGCGGGAAGTCGTCGCGGTGATGCGCGCCGCGGCTTTCGGTCCGGGCGAGCGCGCCGGCAGCCACGCACAGCGCGACCTTGAGCATCTTCTGCGTGCGATAGGCTGTAGCGAGCTCGGGATTGGCACCACGCGACCTGTTGCGCAGGCCGATATTGCGGCTCCTGGCCAGGAGCTGCTGCAGCTCTTCGACTGCCGCGGCAAGCGTTCTGCCGTCGCGGAAGACGCCAACCTTGTCGGTCATTAGCTCCTGCATGCATTGCTGCAGGCGGCTGGCATCTTCGCTTCCGCGGCCGTCGACCAGCCGATCGATGCGCGCCTGCTCGCGGCCGAGGAATTCGTGGACCAACGAGGTCGCAATCGTGATGTCGCTATCGGCCCGGTCGCAGAAGTCGGCGATGAATTCGCCGACAATCATGCCGGCCACCACGGTCTCGGCAACTGAGTTGCCGCCGAGCCGATTGAATCCATGAATGTCCCAGCAGGAAGCTTCGCCGATCGCGAACAAGCCTTTCAGGCCCTGGCTCTCGCCCCGGTAGTTGGTACGCACGCCCCCCATCGTGTAATGCTGCGCTGGCATTACGGGGATCAGATCCTTGGCAGGATCGATGTCGAGAAAGGACCGGCAGATCTCCAGCACGTCGCGGAGGCTCTTTTCGATATGAGCGCGGCCAAGCAGCGTGATATCAAGCCAGAGATGCTCGCCGAGGCGCGTCTTCACGCCTTTGCCTTTCTTGACGTGGTCCAGCATGTCGCGTGAGACGACGTCGCGCGAAGCAAGCTCCTTCTTGTCCGGCTCGTAGTCGGGCATGAAACGGTGTCCGTCGACGTCGCGCAGCAGCCCGCCGTCGCCGCGGCAGCCTTCGGTGATGAGAATGCCGGACGGAAACAGCGTAGTCGGGTGAAACTGAATTGCCTCCATATTGCCAAGCGCCGCGTGCCCGGTCTCCAGCGCAAGCGCGGCACCAGTCCCGTCGCAAATCAACGCATTGCTGGTGGTGCGATAGAGCCGGCCGGCGCCGCCGGTCGCAATCACAGTGGCTTTGGCGACATAAGCGTAAAGCTCTCCGTTGATGAGATCGCGCACGACCGCGCCAAAGCACCGGTCGCCATCATGAATGAGCGCGACCGCCTCGGCGCGCTCGCGCACCGGAATGTTCGCCGCAATCGATTGGTCGCTGACGGCATAGAGCATCGCGTGCCCGGTGCTGTCGGAGACGTAGGCGCAGCGCCATTTGCTGGTGCCGCCGAAATTGCGTTGCGCGATCAGGCCCTGCGCTTCTTTGCTCTCGCTGATGACGACCTTCTTGCCGTTGATCACGGTTTCGTTGTCGCCTTGCTGTACGCGGGTCCACGGCACGCCCCACGCCGCCAGCTCGCGGGCCGCCTTCGGCGCGGTATCGACGAACATGCGCACGACTTCCTGATCGGCACCCCAGTCGCTGCCGCGCACGGTGTCGGCAAAATGCACATCCTCATTATCGCCGCTCGCCTTGATGACATTGGCGAGGCTCGCCTGCATGCCACCCGCTGCGGCGGCCGAATGGGAACGCTTCGGCGGCACCAAGGAAAGAACGACGGCTTCATGGCCGCGCCGCTTGGCGGCAATGGCGGCGCGCAGTCCAGCAAGTCCGCCACCAATGACGAGAACGTCGGTATAGTCGATCTTCATGGTTTGATGTCCACAGGCTGCGATTTCGAGGAGAGCTCTTGCTTGTCGGCCTGGGCCGCGCTCTGCTCCCAGGTCGGCACGTATCGCTCACCGGCTCGGTCACGATGGGCGATGCCGATCTGCATAAGGACGGCCAGGCTGGCGGAGCCGAGCGCCAGGAAGAACACGATGATGGCGCGGCGGGCGAACTTCAGGCGCGCGCGGCTTGCTCGGGCGTCATGGCCGAGCTGCACCCCCCATTTGACCGCCAAGCGATAGATGCCGACGCCGGCGTGCAGATGCACCGCGACCAAAAGAAGTGCATACACCGGCCACATCCATCCGCTGACGACGCGGTCGGCCGATTCATATGGACCGATATCGCCGGGCCGGGTGATAACAAAGACGAGATGCGCCGAGGCCAGGAAGAACAGAGCGAAGCCGGTCCATATCTGAATCCACCACAGCGTGGTGTCCTCGTGACGGAAGCTCGCCATGTGATGATCGAAGGCGCGGTATTGGGCGTAGCGCTCCGGAAACTTGCGCATCGCCAGCCAGGCATGGAGAACGATCAGTGCCAGGATGCCTCCGGCTGCCAGCGAAACCAGGATCGGATAGTCGGCGCCAAGAATGTAGCGGCCTTCCATGAAGCGAGAGACGAAATACATTGCGTCCTTGCTGATCAGGATCGAGCCGTCGTTCAGCATGTGAAACCAGATGAACAACACCAGCAGCAGCCCGCTCAATGACTGCGCGAGGTCCATCACCGCCGGCCAACGGCTGCGGCGTTTGCCGCCGATCGAAACTCCCTCCGGCAAGTTGATTTCTAACGCCATGGCGCGAATCCGCTTTCGAAAAGTGGTTGTCGTCTGGCGGTTGGCCATCGAGACGACCACCGCGACCGCCAAAGAAATCGCAAAATCGGTGCTGATTTTCTTGTATTGACTTGCCAGCCACAGGACGCACTTGCGCTCTTTTTCAGTGCAGACCATCGCGCCTTGCTCGAGTCATATCGAGCAGCGGCTCTCACGACCTCGGCTGCGAACGCTCCTCGTTTGTCGGAGCCATTCGATCTTGCGAACAAGTATATTCAGCGCAGTCCCGTCAGCGGGCCGACGAGGACAGAAACAATCTCGACAAACAAGAAAGTGAAGCAGCCCGCGGTCGGCAGGCAAGCGCGCGGACATGCGTATGGCCGGACAAAAAAAGCAACTGCGTTCTGCAAGCAACAAGCGCATCCAAGAATGACCTCACCAAATTGACGATATTCCTGGGCGCGCACGCCTGTTGGGACAAGTTTTCTCGGCCAGGTGTTTCGCGGCGACGGCCAGCTGGTGCCGCACGCCATAGTTCACACTGCGCACGAGCGGAAGCCGAGGGTGACGGAAATGGCCGGGCAGCAAGAGGCGAAGCTGGGACGCCGAGCGTTCCTGCGCACGTTGGCAGCTGGTGCGACTGCGGCGGTCGGCACGGCGTCGCCGATTAATGAGGCGGCGCGGGCCGATAGCGCAACGACGGACGAGAAACGCAGGGCGCGTTACCGCGAAACCGACCACGTGAACGCGTTCTACCGCGTCAACCGCTATCCCGCGCAGTGAGGAGGCGCGCATGTTGATCAGACGGTCCGAACGTCCGGCCCAGCGCACAAGCCTGATCGCCGCGATGGAGGCTCGACCCGCCGGCGGGCTCGATCGGCGCGCGTTCCTGCGCCGCTCCGGGTTGATCGCCGCCGGAACCGCCGCGCTCGGCGCCCTGCCGTTGGCCGGCGTGCGGCCGGCGCAAGCCAGTCCCCTCGCGCGCGGTGCCGACGTGTCCATGCGCAAGAGCGTTTGCACATTCTGCTCCGTCGGTTGCACGGTGGCGGCGGAGGTCGCGAATGGCGTGTGGCTCAGCCAGGAGCCCGCCTTTGAATCGCCGTTCAACCGAGGCTCACATTGCGCCAAAGGAGCTGCTGCGCGCGAGGTCGTCCATGGCGACCGACGGCTGAAATATCCGCTGAAGCTCCTCGACGGACACTGGATGCGCGTGAGTTGGGACACGGCGCTCGACGAGATCGGGCAGAAGCTCACGGCCATCCGCGACAGGTCGGGCCCGGATTCAGTTTACTGGCTCGGCTCCGCCAAGTTCTCCAACGAAGGCGCGTACCTCTATCGCAAGCTCGCGACGTTATGGGGCACCAACAATGTCGATCACTGCGCCCGCATCTGCCATTCCACCACCGTTGCCGGGCTGGGCAACACCTGGGGCTACGGCGCGATGACCAACACTTTCAACGACATCCGCAATTCCAAGACGATTCTCGTCATGGGCGGCAATCCGGCGGAAGCGCATCCAGTGGCGATGCAGCACCTGCTCGATGCCCAGGAAATCAACCGCGCGAACCTCATCGTGATCGATCCCCGGCTGACGCGCACGGCGGCGCATGCGACGGACTTCGTGCGAATTCGGCCTGGCACCGACATTCCGCTGATCTACGGAATGCTCTGGCACATCTTCAAGAACGGCTGGGAGGACAAGGAGTTTATCCATCAGCGCGTCTACGGCATGGACGAGGTGCGCAAGGAGATCGAAAAGTGGACGCCCGACGAGGTCGAGCGTGTCACCGGCATTCCGGAGGGGCAGATCAAACGCGTCGCCGAGACGTTCGCCAAGCAGCGGCCGTCATGCATCGTTTGGGCCATGGGCCAGACCCAGCACACGGTCGGCACTGCGAATGTCCGCGCCAGCTGCATCCTGACGATGGCGACCGGCAATATCGGCGTGTCCGGCGCCGGCGCCAATCCGTTCCGGGGCCACGATAACGTCCAGGGCGCGACCGACATGGGCCTCGATGTGACCAGCCTGCCGCTCTACTACGGCCTGACCGAAGGCGCATGGAAGCATTGGTCCGGCGTCTGGGAGATCGATTACGAGTGGATGGTGTCCCGTTTCGAGTCCCGGCGGATGATGGAGGCGTCGGGCATTCCGTCGACCCGCTGGTTCGACGCCGCCCTGCTGCCGCAGCAGCAGGTCGAGCAGAACGACAATGTGCGCGGCATGGTCGTTTTCGGTTACAGCCCCAATGTGTGGACGCGCCAGCCGCAAGTCGCCAAGGGGATCGAAAAGCTCGACGTCCTGGTGGTGTGCGATCCCCATCCGACCCAGTGGGCGGTCCTGAGCCAACGCAAGAACGGCACCTACCTCCTGCCTACCTGCACGCAATATGAGGCGTCCGGTTCTCGCACCGCATCGAACCGATCGCTGCAATGGTACGACCGGATCGTCGAGCCGCTGTTCGAGTCGAAGAGCGATTGCGAGATCATTTATCGGCTGGCGCAGAAGCTCGGCTTCGCCGACCGGATGTTCAAGAACATCAAGGTCGAGAACAACCAGCCCGTGCCGGAGGATGTCCTGCGCGAAATCAATCGCGGCGGCTGGTCGACGGGATACACCGGACAGTCGCCCGAGCGCCTGAAGGCGCACATGAAGAACCAGGCGAAATTCGACCATACGACACTCCGCGCGCCCAAGGACGACCCCGAGGTTGGCGGCGAGTATTACGGCCTGCCCTGGCCGTGCTGGGGCACGCCGGAGCTGCGGCATCCGGGCACGCCGCTGCTCTACAACACCAACCTTCATGTCATGGACGGCGGCGGCACGTTCCGCGCGCGCTTCGGGGTCGAACGGCAGGTGAAGCTTGCGGACGGAACTATCCGCGCGGACAACCTTCTGGCCGAAGGATCCTACTCGCTGGGGTCGGAGATCAAGGACGGCTACCCCGAATTCACCTATGGCGTGCTCAAGAAGCTCGGCTGGGACCGGGACCTCAGGCCGGAAGAATTCTCCGTCATCGAGCGCATCGGCGGCAACAAGCCCGACAGCGTCTCCTGGTCGACGGACCTCTCCGGCGGCGTCCAGCGGGTTGCACTCCAACATGGCTGCAGCCCATTCGGCAACGCCAGGGCTCGTGCCGTCGCCTGGAACCTCCCCGATCCGGTGCCGGTGCATCGGGAGCCAATTTACACGCCGAGGCCGGATCTGGTGGCGAAGTATCCGACGCGTCCGGATGCAACAGAGTTTCGTGTGCCCAACATCGGCTTTGCCGTGCAGAAGGGGGCGGTGGACAAGGGAATTGTCGGCCAGTTCCCCCTGGTGATGACCTCGGGACGGCTGGTCGAATACGAAGGCGGCGGCGAGGAAACGCGCTCCAACAAGTGGCTGGCCGAGCTGCAGCAGGACATGTTCGTCGAGATCAATCCTGCCGATGCCAATGCACGCAGCATCGAGCATGGCAATTGGGTCTATGTCTGGGGACCCGAAATGGCGCAAGGGCAGACGTGCCGCATGAAAGCGGTGGTCACCGAGCGCATCGGCAAGGGCGTCGTCTGGTGTCCGTTCCACTTCGCCGGTTGGTTCCAGGGCGTCGATCAGCGCCGCAAGTATCCGCGCGGTCTTGATCCCATCGTTCTCGGCGAAAGCGTGAACACGGTCACGACCTACGGCTACGATCCGGCCACCGGCATGCAGGAGCCCAAGGCGACGCTGTGCCAGGTCCGGGCGGCCTAGGGAGGCGAGCATGCCACGCATGAAATTTCTCTGCGACGCCGACCGTTGCATCGAGTGCAACGCCTGCGTCACCGCCTGCAAGAACGAGCACGACGTGCCGTGGGGCATCAACCGCCGGCGCGTCGTGACCATCAACGAC
>Ga0075425_100007833_pt1 | contig 11295 bp, 14 predicted proteins | sample SoiMethybrSBSTD4_FD_75300 | JGI IMG/M metagenome (GOLD analysis project Ga0075425, IMG submission 75300) | Bulk soil microbial communities from a Populus tree surrounding site in Tennessee, USA - Soil MetaG P. TD hybrid SBSTD4 | ecosystem: Environmental > Terrestrial > Soil > Tree plantation...
TGTTTACAATTTTCGCTGGTTTGCGCGCACCAGCAGGAAGGCTCCTATTACCAGCACCCGCTGGACCTTTGAGCAAACCGGACCATTTGTAGTGAGTTCGCGGATGAGCTGGCAGAAGGAAATTGCCGGTACAATGACATCGCTGGCGGGAAGCAGCAACCGTGATTTCCAGAACATCAGCTTCCAGCGCAGATCGCCGCACTTTTCAGTGACCTTCCCGGTAGAAACCATCTCTCCTGCTTCTCCCATCCGCAATTACATGTTTGAGAGTGTAAAAGAGCTGGCGGCAAGCTCATCAGCGTCGTTGTTCTAGTTGAACCGCTCCTGATGAAATCGTGCTTTTGCCAATCATGCGTTTGATCTCGGCCACGTTCGCGTCAGTGAGAACGCCGGACCAGACTTTCTCTACTTTGCCTGTTTCATCTACCAGGATGGTCTGCGGCGTAAGGTGAAGGCGGTAGTCAACCACATCTTTGGGATCAATCTGGGTAACCACCGGCAGATCTTTGAATTGGCGGGAGATGTAGTCCATGGTGGAGGTGGCTGAAACATCTACACCAACGGGACGCACGTTGCTGCGATTGAGTTCGGGAAACAACTGCCACCATTTGGGCCAGTTCTGGGTGCAAAATCCGCATGCAGGTGAATATACAAACACCAGCACCTTGCGGGGATCTTTTCCGTAGGCAATTGAAAACGGTTTGCCGGTTGGATCAAAGCCCTTCAGTTCGGGCATCTGCGCTCCTACCGGAGCTTCCATAGCCAGAGGCGACTGCGAGACCTGGTCTTTGAGGATTTTGTTCTGCCGGATAAGAGCTATATTCATTCCCAGCAGCATGAGGCAACAGACGGCGAGCACAAGATTCCATTTCACGTTCATCCTCCATGGCAGGAAATCGAACGCTCAAATTGCCGCAATTCTAGCAACATCCGATACTGAATCACACAGAGCAGGTATTGCGTTCTGTTTCTGTAAAGAGGAGGGACAGTGTACGGAAAGACAGGAGCAGAATTTGGTAAATGGGTAATTTGGTGATTGATAATTTGAGCCGTTTTGCGGGCGTGGGCGCAGCGGGAGCCCGCAGGCGAAATCCTGAGCGGCAGCGAAGGATCGATTCATTCAGCTCTTTGGTGATTGAAAATTGAAAATCAAAAGCCTTTTGCGATGTAAGGAAGGATACGTACAAAGAGCTTGCCTGATTAGCGGCTGCCCTTCTGTTCTGCTTCAATCGCGGCTTTAATGGCCTGGTACATTTGCGTGTAGCCGGTGCAGCGGCAAAGGTTTCCGCTCAAAGCATGGCGGATTTCCTCTTCGCTGGGTTCAGGATTGCGGTCGAGCAGCGCTTTTACCGTCACCATAAATCCGGGTGTGCAGAAACCGCACTGAGCGCCGCCCCAGTCGCCATAAGCTTTCTGAATGGCTGCCAATGCTCCATGATCGGCGATGCCTTCCACGGTGACGATCTCCGGCGCACTTTGCTCGTCAACAACATGACTCAAAGCGAGTGCCGTACAACTCAGAGTAGGAATGCCATCCACCAGGACTGTGCAGGCCCCGCAGGAAGAATCATCGCAGCCGCGCTTGGAACCGGTGAGCTGCAATTCCTGCCGCAGGACATCCAGCAGGAGCGCATTCGGCTCAACCGCAATCTCATAATTGCGCCCGTTCACGCGAAGTTCGATGAGTTCTTTTTTCATAAGATAGCTGTGAGCTGCTAGCTACTAGCTGCTAGCACGGAGTACTTAGTAGTTAGTACTTAGTAAAACCCGATTTTACTTGCATCGCTCTTTTTTCCACCAAGACTCTTAGTACGAATTGATGAAGAGAACAACTGCTTCAGACCTCTGACTGCGATCCCGTCAACGTTGCATCCGTCCCTCTGATTTCTACCCAGGGGCTGAGTGCTGACTGCTGAATGCTCCCCTTGGCATCCACGTTACGATAGGGCTCCCTCGCTTCGCTCGGGATGTTAGCCCAAAGTCAGTACCCATAATCCGTCACTGCCGCATAAGCGTGCTTCTTCACGCCCAGTTCCTGCAATCGTTCTTCGCCCAGCAGCTTTGCGTATTCGCTGCAATCCCGCACACCGTGGATCCACTCTTGCGCCCAGGAGTTGAAGGCTTCGGGCGTCCTGGTCTCAGCGTGATACTGCTGGAAAAAGGCGTCATCACGCTTATAGTATCCCTGAACCGGCGATGGATGCGCCCCATAAGGACAATACACCACCGCTGAGACCAGAAAACCGGGGATTACCGTCCGGTTGGGGTCGCTGGCGATCATCTCCTCGGGCACAATCTCCTCAGCACAGAGAACCACCCGTTTGGCAGCGCGCACGCCTTCAATCATTACACCAAAATTTCCCCAGCAGTGCGCGTTGCCGTTTTTATCAGCCCGCTGCACGTGAACAATGGTCACATCCGGCTGGATAGCGCGAACAGCCATCAGCGTCTCTTTTGGCTCAAAGGGGGAGATGATCTGGTAGAAAAAATGATTGCCCCTGGGAATATCGCTGCCCAGGGCAGTGCGCGTGGGCAGGAACGGTACGCCCATGGCCCCCGCCTGCAACGCCAGCGAGATGCAGAAGTTGGTCATGTTGAAGACCAGCAGCTTCTCGCCGGGTGTGCCGGGATTTTCCTGCTCAGTGGCGCGGCGAAAGTTGTAAGCCGCACCCATCATCACATTGCCGACCCAGGCGGCCACCACGTCCTTGACGCATCCTGCGCCAATAAGCTGGTCAAAAAGAATGTCTGAGATAGGACCGATCAGCCGCAGCGCACGCTTCTTCTGCCGGATGATCTCATGCCCGGCGGCAAATGGAATCATCTGCTCCATCTGAAGGCCCAGAGCAACGCTGGCGCCGTCCGGCACAAGCTCGGCAATGGCCTGGCGCATGGTGAGAACCTTAGACATGGTGGATTATCCAGTATATCTGTCTTTTTAAACATCCCGAAGCGCAGGGAGGGATCGCTAGGGCCGCGAAGAACGCTCAGCGGGTGCGCGTGATAATCAGCCAGAGCAAGAGGCCTGCAATCACAAGGATCAGCAGCAGCATAAAGCCTTTGAAGGAGGATTCGGGTCTTACGTCTGGAATATTTCCTTGAGGGTCTGGGACATTTGGCGGAAGGTTCTCTCGAATGCTAACTGGAGTGCCTGTAGACATATCCGTATCAGCGCCATGACTCAGGATCAGAGGGAGCACCAGCCTGAAGATGCCATGACCTCCAACCAGCGATTGCATCGCTTCTGTGTACCGGGCTTTGGCGGTTGGATCGGATTTCAGATCCTGCTGGTAGGCATTGCTTAACAGGCTTGCCAGCTTTTGACCAAAGTGCTGAATGCTCTCACTCTCCTTGAGCTTCCGCAGCGCCTGGTTTGCTGCCTCCATCCGTCCGGTGCTGGCAAGTTCGAGGTACATCTCTTCGTCAGGAGTAAGAGCCACACCTTCAGCCTGCGCCTGCTGGCGGATACGTTCTTTGAGGAAATTGGCCGAGTTAATATCCAAGATCTTGTCCTCTAAATTTATTCCGGTTATAGGGTTTCCTCGCTTCGCTCGGGATAAACAAGAGACTGCGCCTGCTGGCGGATACGGTCTTTCAGAAAATTCTTAGCATCAAGATCCAAAGGCTAACCTCTCACAGCTATGGGGTTCCCTCGCTTCGCTCGGGATAAACAAGAAACTGCGCCTGCTGGCGGACACGTTCTTTCAGAAAATTGGTCGAGTTAATATCCAAGATGTTGTCCTCTCAGTTTATTCCGGTTATAGGGCTCCCTCGCTTCGCTCGGGATGTAAGAAAAAGGAGCTATCGGCCTTTCCACTCCGGCTTGCGTTTTTGCATGAAGGCGTTGATGCCCTCTTGGACATCCTCAGTCTGCATCAGCTCTTCCAGATAAATCTTTTCGGCGCGGGCCATGCCTTTATCCAGATGAATTGAGTCCCAGCCATAGAATGCCTTTTTGGCAACGCCCAGAGCGGCTGGGCTGAGCTTTGTCAGGTAATCGAGCGTGCCCTGTAATACCTCCTGAAGTTCACCCTCTGGATGGGCCTCATTGGCCAGTCCCCATGCCGCGGCTTCTTCGCCGGTGATAGTGCGTCCGGTGAAGATCAACTCAGCAGCTCGTTTTTGCCCAACCAGCGCTGACAAAGCGGCGCAGGCGACCGGAGGATAGCAGCCCAAATTGATCTCAGGAAATCCCCACTTCGCTTTTTCAGTGGTGTACGCCATGTCACACAACATGGCCAGCTCTGCCCCGCCACCCAGGCAGGCGCCGTGCACCTCAGCGATGGTGATCTTGCGGCATTTGGCAAGCGCGCCAATCACCCCATGAAATTTCTGGAACATGGTCTGGATCTTGTCCGGCGTATGGATGGCCACATCCACTCCGGCAGAAAAGCCGCGTTCGCCGCCACTGAAGATGACCACAGAAATTCCACTGTGCTGCTCAACCGTCTGGATGGCCTCAAGCAGTTCATCCATCATCTGGAAGTCAATCACGTTGAGCGGCGGATGATGCAAAGTAATGCGGGCCAAGGGGCCAGCCAGTTCCGTAGTTAAGCGCTTTGCTGAAGCAACCGGAGTTGCCATGGAAATGAATTCCTCAAGATTGGTAATTTGTAATTGGTAACTTGCAATTTAAAAAAGCGATTGTGTTGTTGAGATCATCTCCCTGACTTGTTGGGGAACACCACAACTGGCCCTTTCCCATTGTTTGCCTGCTCTGGGCGCGCCGCATTCACCTTGAACAGCAGGCCCGGATGGACGCGCCACTGCTGCCCGCTATCGCTAATCACTGTGACGCTCTTCTTGTTGTACCGCGTCAACGTGCCGTGCACTTCAGGTTGTCCAGGCGGGCGGAATCCGACGCGCTCTCCAATACGGTAATCCAGCATCTGCACATGCGAGCGCATCTCACGCAGAAACCGCAGGCGGGCGATAACCTTCTGGTTCAGCTCAATCAGTTCTTCTTCTGACAGCAGGTCAATGTCTACTTTCACCATGCAACGTTTCATAACATAAATGTTACGCGCAGGCCATAGGAAAATGACTATGAGATCGGTGATCGGGAGATCGGAAAAATCGGGTCATCGGGTCATCGGGTCATCGGAACCACGCTGTTGCTCCAATGCTGATGCAGAAAAATTGCGTGCAAAAGAAGAAACCCAGGTTAATAGTACAGCCACCCTCGGCTGTGGGTCTGCGCTTTCCTTGACTCAGTCTGTAAACCAATCAATAATCCTGCGTTATGCACAGTTCAGCCACGCTGGCCGATTTCACTATGCGCTATCAGCAGATGACGGATGACGAACTGTTGCGGCTTTCCTCCGATGCCGGGTCTTTGGTGCTAGAGGCGGAAATGGCCCTTTCTGCGGAACTCCAGCGGAGGCATCTCGATTCCCAAGAGACACGCGCTCAGTTCCAGGAGGAAGAGAAAAGACACATTGCTGAAGTCACTTTTGATGTCAGCTCAGGCTCTTCTATTGGGTTGCACTATTTCAAAAAACGGCCTTATGGCAAGGCCAATCGCCAGAGGCGCGGAACAGAAGAAGAGTACGACACCACACTGTTCGGGGTCGTGTTCCATTTTCCACTTCTACCGTTAGGCACCTTCCGGGTTGTGCGTGACCTCAATTCGAGGCAGCTCCGGGCATTAGAGAAGAAGCCCCTGCGCTGGTCTCAGGTATGGTTCACCTGGTTTAAGGCCATTCTGGTCACGGTTGCGATCATCAGTCTCATCGCCTTCCTGATTTCCCGCTAATAAGAATCGCAATAACTTCCCAGCAATGCGCTTTGTATTCCGGATTGGCGCAAGCTAAGATGCGCGAATGTCCACATCCAACGCCATAACGCCGCCTGATTTCCCCAAAGATATGGCAGCGGTCCCAGCGAGCGCCCGCATCAGTGAAGCGTTTGGCTGGGCGCCAGCTTGCTGGGCATTCGGCCTGATCGTGTTTTCCAGCCTGATTTTCACCCAGCCGGCAAAGCCAACTCAGACTGAGTACATAGGCGCAGCAATCTCATTTCTGCTGGGTATCCTGCTGCTGATCTATGAATTTCGCCGGCGCAAAAATCCGCGAGTGCTGGCGCGTTTCCCTCAGTCTAACCAGATTGGCCTCTACAAGCGCGGGACGCTGAACCGCACCGTCAACGTCGAACAAGTGAACCTTGTTCTTTTTCATCCCAGCCGGGTCTGGGGGCCGACCACGGCGTTAGCTATGGTCTCGCTGGCTTTTGCCATTTTTCTGCTTCCGGGACCAATCGGCATTTCCCGCATTGACCGAGTGTACGCCGCGCTGGCCTCGCTGCTTTTCGCGTTTTGTACTGCGTCGGTGGTTAAGACCCGCCTGCTTTGTGACACCTGCATGTTTCCTTACCAGAACAGGCGCGGCAGCGAATGGATCATGGTACGCAGGAAAGTCATACCTCTGTTGCTGAGCCGCGCGCCCACACCCGGAGCATGAAGTGTCTCCACAGGGTTACACTACCTTCCATGCCTGCAAAGTCCGCCGCCAAAACATTTGAGGCCGTGCTGGAGCACTCCGGCAACAGCCTCAACTGGATCATCATCCGTGTGCCTTTCGACGTAGCCAAAATATGGGGAAAGCGCGGCCAGCTCAAGGTGGCGGGCGAGATCAATGGTTTCCCTTTTCGCACTTCATTGTTTCCCACTCGGAGCGGCACCCACTTCTTCATTGTGAACAAGAAGATGCAAGCCGGAGGCAAGGCAACTCCCGGAATGAAGGCCCGCGTCCGCCTGGCGCCCGACACTGCCACCCGCCATATTGAACCTCCGCAGGAGCTGTTGCACACACTGCAACAATCGAAGCGGCTGCAGAAGTATTACGAATCACTTAGTCCTTCAATGCGGCGCGATATTGCACAGCGCGTCGGGAGCGCCAAGCATAAGGAAACCAGGGAGCGGCGCGCAGAACAGATGGCGGAGCACCTGCTGCAGGTTATGGAAGCTGAGCGCGAACTGCCGCCGGTGCTTCAGGCAGCATTGACGCACAACCCAAAGGCCCGTGCCGGATGGGAACTCATGCCGCCGTCACATCGCCGACACCACTTGCTTGGCATCTTTGGCTATCGCAATCCTGAATCACGCGCCCGCCGGGTGGCCAAAGCCGTGGAGATGATGCTGGAGTACGCGGAGAAACGCGGGAAATAGGCTGACTCCCCGCAACCATCAATTGTGGAAATCCGGGGGCGGCATGTCCAGATGGACATGTCCACCTTGGCCATTGATACAGCGTCGTATCTACTCCTGTGAACTGAAAACTTATCCGGTAGGCCTTGTCCAAAACACGTCGTCGTGTCGCAAAACCCTGCACATCCGGCCATGATCTACAAATTTCGGAAGGAAGTTATGCATAGCTGGATTTCGTCGGGCCGCTTAAGTGGTACAGAGCAACGGAAATCCTGTCCTTTGAAGCGAATGCAGTTTTCTTCAACTTTTAACCGCATTGGTTGCGCACTTGCTTATACTCATAATGCCCGACGGGTGCGGAATCTATAGCCTTGCTCTCCGCAGGCCCTCGGGTCCATACCAAAAGGTAACCCCCTAAAAACTTTTGATACGAGGAGAGGAGTAACGATGAAGAAACTGTGGTTTGCAGTTCTTGCTGTCGTGTGCCTGAGTACGCTCATTGCTGTTGGTGTTGAGAAAGAAAAAGCCCATTTGCGCGCCAGACTGGTGGGTCTTGAGGAGGTCAATCCTTCGACCGTCATTACCAACGGAACAGGCTCTTTCACGGCTACATTCAATGATGACTCCACGATCACCTACACACTGAAATATCAGAATCTTTCAACCCCTGTAGTGCAAGCACATATACATATTGGGGTATCGAAGATTAATGGTGGAGTTGTCCTGTTCCTTTGCGGTCCAGCCGGTTCACCAGCCCACGCAACCTGTCCCAGCGATGCCACCAACTCTGGCGAAGTGAGCGGTACGCTCACGTCTGCTGATGTGCTTGCATCGGCCGCCAATGGAATTACAGCGGGTGACATGGCCGACGTTGCTCGTGCGCTTGCCAGCCGTGCTGCCTACACGAATGTCCACACCACGGCCCATCCGGCGGGTGAGATTCGCGGACAGGTTCGTCAGTTCCCTGACGACGAAGACGACGAACTGCCCGGCGCTCACTAAATCCTATTGCAGACCAATCCCAAAGCCCTGCTTCGGCAGGGCTTTATTACGCCGTAATGCCGACGATCACGAGATTTTTTCTCTTAGGGCGGAAAAAGTGTTGTTCTCACGGAGAATTTGGTAAGTGGGTAATTTAGTAAATGAGTAATTGAAAACCAAAATCCGATCCTGTCAGGCATCGGAATCTCAAGGGAGAGACCCGAGGGAAGACCTTGCTGGTTGGTTTCTCAACCATCCACATTCCCGTTTCGGGAACTCAGGCCCACTTACGGAAATGTAAATCTGCTCCTCAACTCGTCCTGCCTGAGACGAATCTGTCCTATTCTGTGCTGTGTTTCGTTTATTTCACTTGCCCGGAGGACCGAACTATGTCTGCTTATCTCAGGGTCGTTTCCAGATTGCTTGTTCTGTGCGTTCTTGTGCTAGGGGTTGTGTTGTTGAAGCCAACTCATGCATATGCATGTGATTTTGACTGCAATTCCCAGTGCTTTGCAGACTATCGCGATTGCGTGAACAGTGTGCCCATGCCTTATGGGTGTGACGATAATCTGTTTTTTTGCCGCGAGAGTTGTGGCTGTACTTAGCCGGGCTCCTCAGCTTATGAGCTTATGCTGCTGAGACGAATCCGTCCTGTTCTGCTCTGCGATCGTTTATTTCAGCTCAGGAGAAGAAACTATGTCTGTTTATCTCAGGCTCATCTCCAGACTGCTGATTCTGGGTATTCTGGTGCTGACAGTTGTCCTGGCCCGACCGAAGCCGGCGTTTGCTGGTTGTATTACGTGTATAAATCAATGCATTCAGGCAAACCGGGATTGCCAGGCCACCTGTTCCAACTGTCAGTCCTGCCAGACTCAATATGACGCCTGTGTAGCTCGTTGTGGCTGTAGTACTCAACCGTAAACAAATTTATCTAGAACTGGTCAACCTCAGCGGCTAAAGCCGCAATTTATTAAGGACCCTAGCGGCACGGCCAAAGCCGTGCCCTTTCAAAACGATTTATGCGACAGGTTTTGCTCAACTTACAGGAGGAAGAATATGCCTGTTTATGTCAGACTCGGCCTCAGATTGCTTGTTTTGTTCACCCTCATGCTGGGAGCGGTCATGCTGCAACCAAAGCCTGCATTTGCTTGTGACAGGGGATGCAGATTGCAATGCATTGATCAAGAGCGGAACTGCGAAGACTTTTGTCCCGGCTGTGATTGCCTGGGTGACTATCAAGCCTGCCTGCAGGGTTGCGGCTGTTAGTTGGCTGAAGGCCATGGCGTTTCCATTTTGGGAACCCAGGCCCACTTACGGAAACGTGAATCAGTTCCTCAAGTTATTCTGCCGAAACGAATCCGGCGTATTCTGCTTTGCGTTCGTTATTTCAATTGCCCGGAGGACCAAACCATGTCTGTTTATCTCAGGCTCGTTTCCAGATTGCTGATTCTGTTCGTCCTTGTGCTCGGGGTCGTGTTGTCCCAACCAAAACCCGCGTTTGCTGGTTGTATTTCGTGCACTGGTCAGTGCAACTTGCAATTCCGGGACTGCACGGCCTTTTGCCCCGGCTGTAATTGCCAGGCTGATTATGATGCCTGCAGACAAGATTGCGGCTGTTGATCGTTGAACCCTTTGCCTCATTCTCTTCAGAGGAACCTATGCCAGAAGAAAAGACAGGAATCGCCAGGAAAATCGAGGTTGCTGCCAATGTGGCGATCATCGTCACGGCTTGTCTGGTCGCGGTTTTCTTTGTGCGGAATTACATGGCGGAGAAATCTGACCAGCGCCACACCATTGCGCTGGGAAGCCGGTTTGCATTGGAAAACATCAACTGGGAGGCCAGCAGGAAGAATATCGTGCTGGCCCTCTCCACCTCCTGCCACTTTTGCAATGAGAGCGCGGGATTCTACCGGGAACTGGTGAAGGAATGTGAAACTCACGGCGTCCGCACCATAGCTGTCTTGCCCCAGACCGTGAGCGAAGCACAATCTTATTTAACCAATGAGGGAGTAAAAGTTAATGAGGTGCGGCAGGCGCCCCTTCCCTCGCTTGAAATTACAGGCACGCCAACGCTACTGCTCGTCAACAATGAAGGCAAAGTAGAGCACGTTTGGTACGGGAAGCTGCCTCCCAACGATGAAAAAGACGTGCTCGCAAAATTGTAGTTCCCTCTTCTTGGTATATCTGTCCCCTTAGCCACTCATCGGATTCAGCAACAATATTTGAATTTACCGCAAAGGACGCAACGGACGCGAAGGAACCGTGGGCCGCGTGAGGCGCGCTTGTGGCGTAAAATCAATTCTTTGGCAGAACACAAACGAATTGAGGAATCTCATCACGATGGTTCGTAAAGATATTCTCCAAAACTTTCCGGAGATGTTTGGAAGCAAGAACGTGAACGGCCACGACGTCAATGTGGAAGAGACGATTGCCACATTGACGCGCGAGTTGCGTCCGGCCATCGCTGCCGCCCTGAGCGTGCGTAGAGAGCTGTTGGAAGCACCCGCCCCGGTTCGGGAAAAGTACGGATGGCCAAAGTGGGATCAAAAATATGAAGACCCGTTGACTGGACAGCCCTGGACTTACGGGGAGATCGTGCAGGGCCTGATTGATAATTTTCAGGGACATGAGAGCCAATGGCGCTGGCGTCTCAACGACGAAGTGCCCATCCCCAATGATGCCCACCCTTTGAAGAATGCAGGACTGGAACTGACTGGGCCTTGGCATCCATTGGACATGGCTTTCAACGCCTTGAATAGTCCGGCGCCTATGAACATGCCGGATTTTGAAGATGCTTCCCCTTCCCACTTTAAACCCGCCGGCACGCCTGCAAATCAGCCGGTCGGAGTCTTTGCCGCTCTTCAGAACGCGAAAGACATCTTTGAGGGCAGGTGGACCAGCCAGGCTTACGCAGTGGTCAAGAAAGGCAAGAAACGCGAGTACAAGATCAACACTCCTCCGGCACAGTGGCCAACCCGATTTGGCCGTCCACCGGGCATTCACATCACCTTCGATCACGTGACCGTGGATGGCCAGCCTGCCCCCGGCATGGTTGTGGTTGCCGTCCTGTGGACTTTCAATAATTACGATGCCCTGAAGCGCGCGGGCAGTGGCGTGTATTTCTACATCCCCAAACTTCAAACCCCTGGTGAAGCACTCATTGTTGAGAA
>Ga0075425_100007834_pt1 | contig 11293 bp, 8 predicted proteins | sample SoiMethybrSBSTD4_FD_75300 | JGI IMG/M metagenome (GOLD analysis project Ga0075425, IMG submission 75300) | Bulk soil microbial communities from a Populus tree surrounding site in Tennessee, USA - Soil MetaG P. TD hybrid SBSTD4 | ecosystem: Environmental > Terrestrial > Soil > Tree plantation...
GGCGCCAGAAGTTGATCGAGCGCCTTGGTGTCTTTGACTTCGATGGCCTTATTCCAAGCCTTTTCCAGGCCGAGCACGCGACCGCCTTCGTCGTTGGCGGCGGTTTGCGCGAAAGCGGAAAGGGCTGCAATGGCGAGAAGCGCAGCTGCGGCAGTGAACAATTTTTTCATGGAGACACCTCGTCGGCTGAGAAGCGTGGTCCACCAGAGTGAATTCAGAATACGAAGAGATTCGGAGCGGAGGAAGAGAAAGCGCAGTGCGAGTTTCGTGGAGAGCAATTCGCCGGCGGTGCAAGCGTCGTGAGGACCGCCAGACCGAAGCCGAGCCTGAGACAACCGAAAAACCGCGCCTGAAAATCGCAGGGTGCGGCAGCCAAGAAAAAGCAAGGGCGCAGCGGCGCTGCGCCCCTCGCGGAGAAAACTTGAGCAATGATTGCGGCGATTACGCGATGGTCACTTCAGGGCTCAGATAGACGTCCTGAATAGCGTTGAGAAGCTTGACCCCTTCGTTCATCGGACGCTGGAACGCCTTACGGCCGGAGATGAGGCCGGTGCCGCCGGCGCGCTTATTGACGACGGCGGTCGTCACCGCTTCCTCGAAGTCGTTGGCTCCCGAGGCGCCCCCGGAGTTGATCAGGCCGGAGCGGCCCATGAAGCAGTTGGCGACCTGGTAGCGGCAAAGGTCGATGGGATGATCGCTAGCAAGATCGGTGTAGATGCGCTTGTCGAATTTGCCGTAGCTGGAGTCACCCATGTTGAGCGCCGCGTAGCCGCCGTTATTTTCCGGTAGCTTCTGCTTGATGATGTCGGCCTGGATGGTCACGCCGAGGTGGTTGGCCTGGCCGGTGAGGTCGGCGGAAACGTGGTAGTCCTTGTCTTTCTTGAAGGCGTTGTTGCGGAGGTAGCACCAGAGAACGGTGGCCATGCCGAGTTCGTGCGCGTGAGCAAACGCGTGGCTAATTTCGATGATCTGGCGGCCGCTTTGTTCTGAGCCGAAGTAGATGGTGGCGCCGACGGCGACCGCGCCCATGTCATAGGCCTGCTTCACGGTGCCGAAGAGAATTTGGTCGGCCTTGTTGGGGAAGGTGAGCAGTTCGTTGTGATTGATTTTGACGAGGAAGGGAATTTTGTGCGCGTACTTGCGAGCGACGGAGCCGAGTACACCGAAAGTGGAAGCCACGGCGTTGCACTGGCCTTCGATAGCGAGCTTGACGATGTTTTCGCCGTCGAAGTAATCGGGGTTCTTGGCGAAGCTGGCGCCGGCCGAGTGCTCGATGCCCTGGTCGACGGGAAGAATCGAAAGGTAACCGGTGCCGGCGAGGCGGCCGGTGTGGAACATGCGGTGCAGCGAGGCGAGCACGCGGGGGTTGCGGTCTGAGGGCTGCCAAACGCGGTCGAGAAAATCGGGGCCGGGGAGATGGAGGCGGTCCTTGGAAATTTTCGGCGAGTTGAAGCCGAGCAGGGAATCCGCTTTTGCTCCCAAGTAGTTTTGAATTGAACTAGTTGTTGCTGTTGCCATTTGCTTCGTTTTCTCCTCTTTGCTGAGCGATGACCTTCTGCGGTCAGCTCGTCCGAATTTCTTTTGAGAGCATCGAGCCCGCTGCCGTGTCGATTAGCCAGGACAAAGAGCCGTTCGTCGGCTGAATCATCTGCGCGGGCAGTTGTTCGGGCTCGTGCGGTCCTTCCAGAACCGCTTTCAGGGCGCAAGCTTTGTCGGAGCCTGTGACCGTAAAAATGACGTTCACCGCAGCGTTAGCCGCTGGAGCGGTCAGCGTGATGCGCTCAGTGTAAAGCTTGCCTACCCAGTTGCGGGTCACGATGCGCTGCATTTCGTGGAGCGCCTTCGTGCCCGGAAACAGCGAAAGCGTATGGCCCTCGTTGCCCATGCCGAGCAAAATCAAATCGAAGCAGGGAAACTCGCCGGCTTTGAGCGAGAAGGTGCGGCGGATTTCGTCTTCGTATTCGGCGGCGGCCTGCGCTGTGTCCGGGTACTCGCCCTTGATGCGGTGAATCTGTTGGGGCTGCAGCGGCACCTTGGAGAGCATTGCATCGGTAGCCATCTGGAAATTGCTATCCGCGTGGCCGGGACCGACGTGGCGCTCGTCGCCGAAGAACACTTGCATTTTATCCCAGGGGAGGGAATTGCGCAGCGTGGGATGCTCGGCCATAAGGGCGTAGAGCATTTTGGGAGTGGAGCCACCGGCGAGGGCAATACTGAAAACGCCACGTGCGGCGACGGCTTCAGAGGAAATGCGCGCGACTTCGTGGGAAGCGTAGCTGGCGATTTCCGAGCAATGACCGAAAAGTTTGACAGTTGGTTGGGCCACGAGCATACCTTTCGATGCTACTACAGGCGCTTGCCGGACGTTGTCGCGGAACACTTTTCGCCGGTTTCTTCGGTCAGGGTGTCGCGCCAGGCGCGGCCGTCGCGTTCGAGCAGGTCGTCGGCCTCCTGCGGGCCCCATGAGCCGGCAGCGTAATTCGGGAAACCGCGGGCAGGCAGGGCTTTCCAAACGTCAATGATGGGCTCGATGACGTTCCAGGCAGCCTCGACCTGATCGGCACGCTGGAAAAGCGTCGCGTCACCGATCATGCAGTCGTAGAGCAAGCGTTCATAGCCGGTGCTGTGTGACGTGCCGAAGTCGCGCGCGTAGTCGAAGTCCATGTTCACAAGGCCGAGTTTCATGACGGACCCGGGAACCTTTGCCCCAAAGCGCAGCGAGATGCCTTCGTCGGGCTGAATGTGAATGACGAGCTGGTTAGTGCGCGGGTCGTGAATGGGACTGCGGCGGAACAACGTGAACGGAGTGCGGCGGAAACGAATGGCGATTTCCGTGACACGATGGCAAAGCCGCTTGCCCGTGCGGAGATAGAAAGGCACATCGCCCCAGCGCCAGTTGTCGATTTTCAGCTTCAGTGCGACGAAGGTTTCTGTGTTGGAGTTCGGCGCAACATTAGGTTCGCTGCGATACGCGGGGACGGGTTCATTGTCGATCATGCCTTCGCCGTATTGGCCGCGCACGGTGTTTTGCAAGACTTCTTCCGGCGTGGGCATCTGGATGGCGTGAAGGATTTCGGCTTGCTTGTCGCGGACGGCGTCTGCCTCGAAGGAAATGGGCGGCTCCATCGCAGTGAGCGTGAGGAGCTGGAAGAGATGGTTGGGCACCATGTCGCGGAGCGCGCCAGCGGTTTCGTAGAAAGCTCCGCGATGTTCGACGCCGACGGTTTCGGCGGCAGTGATTTGAACGTGGTCTATATAAGTGCGATTCCAGATAGGTTCAATGATGCTGTTGGCGAAGCGGAAGACCAAAACGTTCTGGACGGTTTCTTTGCCGAGATAGTGGTCGATGCGGTAGATCTGCTTCTCGGTGAGAATTTCCTTTAGCTCTTTGTTGAGCTGGATGGCCGATTCGTAGTCGTGGCCGAAAGGTTTTTCGACGATGACGCGAACCCAGTGGCCGTTGTTTTCCTGCGTGAGGCCTACTTCGCCGAGTTTGCGGACGATTGGCGAGAAGAAGTTGGGGGCCACAGCGAGATAGTGAAACAGATTGCCTTGGGTGTTGTGCGCCTTTTGCGCCGCAGCGATCTGTTCTTTCAGGCGTTGGTAGGCCGCGGGGTCGCCGAAGTCGCCTTGTACGTAGTAGATGCGCTCGAGGAACCACATCCATAGCTTTTCGTCGATCGGGGTGTCGGACAGTTCCTTGACGCCTTGCGTCAGCTTTTCCCGAAAAGCGTCGGTACTCATCTGATCGAAAGCAAAACCGACGATCGCGAACTGCTGCGACAGCAATCCTTCCTCGGCGAGATTGGCGAGGGCGGGAAGAAGCTTGCGCTTGGTGAGGTCGCCGCTGGCGCCATAGATGATCATGACGCAGGGAGAGGCCTTCTGCGGTGTTTCGTTAGTGGTGTTCGAGTTCGCCATTTTTTCTGTCTTGGCCGGGGAACGATCAGTGGCCTGATTTTTTCTCGACGTGGCCCCCGAACTGGAAGCGCATGGCGGAAAGAATCTTGCCGGCGAAGTCGTCTTCGCCGCGTGAGGTGAAGCGCTGGTAGAGCGAAGCGCTTAGCACGGGCGCGGGTGTGGTGGATTCGATCGCAGCGAGGATGGTCCAGCGGCCTTCCCCGGAGTCAGAAACGCGGCCAGAGTAACGCTCAAGAGTCGGCTGTTCGAGGAACGAAATTGCCGTTAGATCGAGCAGCCAGGAAGCCACAACAGAGCCGCGACGCCAAACTTCGGCAACATCTGCGAGCTTGAAGTCGTACTGATAGTGTTCAGGATCGCGCAGCGGCGTGGTTTCGGCGTCCGTTTCACGGGTGTGCTTGCCGACGTTGGCGTGCTTGAGAATGTTGAAGCCTTCAGCGTAGGCGGCCATCAGCCCATACTCGATGCCGTTGTGCACCATTTTTACGAAATGGCCAGCGCCATTGGGGCCGCAGTGGAGGTAGCCTTCCTCGGCCGTGCCGACCGCTTTTTCGCGCCCCGCTGTGCGCGGGATGTCGCCGCGGCCCGGCGCGAGCGTTTTGAAAATCGGATCAAGATGTTTCACGACCTGGTTTTCGCCGCCGATCATCTGGCAATAGCCGCGCTCGAGTCCCCAGACGCCACCGCTTGTGCCGACGTCGACGTAGTGGATGCCTTTGGGTTGCAGTTCCTTGGCGCGGCGAATGTCGTCAATGTAGTAGGAATTTCCGCCGTCGATCAGGATGTCGCCGGACTCCAGTTTGGGCAGGAGGTCTTTGATCGAAGAGTCGACAACCGCGGCGGGGACCATCAGCCAAATAGCGCGCGGCTTCTGCAATTTCTGGACGAAATCGTCGAGGGAAGTGGCGCCAGTTGCGCCTTCGCTCGCCAGTTGCTGAACTGTCGCGGGAGTGCGGTCAAAAACCACGCACTGATGGCCATTTTTCTGCAGGCGGCGGACCATGTTGGCGCCCATACGCCCCAGACCGATCATTCCAAGTTGCATTCTGTCTGCTCCTCTGACCCGAATTGTGAAAGTAGACTGCCCACGCAGCCAGAAAATTCTACTGCAGACTTTGTGAAACTGCCTGCGAGAGCGCTTTGAGGCCGGGCTTCAGATTTTTGCCAAGGTGAACGCGTAATGCACGGCGGCCACGTTCCGCGAGAACCGCAAAATCTCCACGGGCTTGCGCGGTTTTGACCACACCGAAGGTATATTTCTGCCCAGGAACCGGCAGATCGGAGGCATCATCGCAAGTAATTTGGAGGAAGACGCCGCTGTTGGGACCACCTTTGTAGGCTTGCCCGGTGGAGTGCAGGAAACGCGGGCCGAAGCCGAGGCAGGTTGCAACTTTTTTCGAGTCACGCACCGCCGTGCGAATCGCCTGCAATGCCGCTTCATTTTCGGCGTTCATCGGAATGTAGCCCAGAACAGCGAAGTAATCGCTTGCGCCGATTCGGGACAGATGCGTTTTTAGAATCTCGCCAAGGGATTTGCCGCCGGAAAGCGCCGCGGCATTCTTCTCATCGGCAAAAAGCTGGCCATCTTTGGCTGTGAAAAACGGCGATTCCGGGGGCAGGTTGCCAGTAGATTCGTATTCGCTGGTGAGCTTGCGGGTTTCGACTTTGCTGGCTTCGACGTCGGGCTGGTTGAAGGCGTTGATGCCGATAATGGATCCAGCAACAGCGGTCGCGATTTCCCAGCGGAAGAACTCCTGGCCGAGCGCGTAGGTGTTCGGCAGCGTGATACGAATCACGGGCTGCCCGGTTTTTTCCAACGCGGCGACGGCGGCATCTTGCGCCTTGTTGGTTTTTCCCGCCAGCGTGAGATACGCAAAGACACGGTCGCTGCCGTAGGCATCGGGCTTGGCTAGTTTTTCGCGATCGACAGGGATGATGCCTTTTCCTACTTTTCCGGTGGACTCGGCGATCAGCTGTTCGAGCCACGCGCCGAGGTCGAAAATGCCCGGCGAAGTGATGATGGTGATTTTGTCGCGGCCGTGATTTGCGGCGACTCCAAGAATCGTGCCCAGCAAGACGCCGGGATTTTTGTCCGCAGCCGTTGCTGGGCCACAAATCTTGACCATCTCCTGCGTGTTCTTCAGGAATTTGGCGACATCGAGTCCCATCGCTGCCGCTGGAACCATGCCGAAATTGGAAAGTGCCGAGTAGCGGCCGCCAATACTCGGCACGCCGGCGAAAATCTTCCAGAACCCATCGGCTTCGGCGACCTGTTGCATCTTGGAGCCGGGATCGGTAACCGCGATAAAACGGCTGCCGACCAGTTTTTCGCCGACCGCCTTCTTTACGCGTGCAAAGAAATATTGTTTGAAGATGTTCGGTTCGAGCGTGCTGCCGGACTTGCTGGAGACGATACAAAGCGTTTTCTTGAGGTCCAGCTTTTTTTCGAGCGCTTTGATCTGAACCGGATCGGTTGAGTCCAGCACGTGAAGCTCCGGAAATCCCGCAACTTTACCAAAAGTCATCCGCAGAACTTCCGGACAAAGGCTGGAGCCGCCCATACCGAGGAGCACGACATTTTTGAACTTTGCTTTTCTGACTTCGGCCGCCAGTTGCTTGAAACTCCCGACATTCGCAAGCTGCTCTTCGGTGACAGTGAGCCAGCCAAGCCAGCTGGCTTCGTCCGAATTGCTCCAAAGCGAAGCGTCTTTCTGCCAAAGCCGGGCGACTTTATTGTTTTTTTTCCAGTCGTCGAGCGACGCCTCCACGGCCGCCTTCAATTCCTTGGGAAGTTTGTAGGTCAGGCGATTCACGCTCACGCAGACACCCCAGCATGCTTGGTGATTGCGTCGAGCAGTTGCTTGAACGGGTCCTGAAAGAGTTTGACAGCATCAGCCAAAAGCTTATCCGTAACTTCCTTCATCGAAATTCCGGCGGTCTCCAGGTCAGACATGGTCTTGTTAGCGCCGGCGACGTTTTCGGTGAGGCTTCTGCGCAGTTTGCCGTGATCGCGGAAGGCGTCGAACGTGGCGGGAGGAATCGTGTCCACCGTGTCCGCGCCGATCAACTCTTCGACGTAGAGAACGTCGCGGTACTTTGGATTTTTTGTGCTGGTGCTGGCCCAGAGCAGGCGCTGCGTCTGCGCGCCCTTCGCCGCAAGCGCTTTCCAACGAGGAGAGGCGATGATCTCTTGGTACTTGGCGTACGTGCGGCGCGCATTGGCGATAGCGACTTTGCCGCGCAGCGACTCGAGCAGGGCTTTCTTGCCAGAATCGCTCTCGGTTTTCAGCCTCGCATCAATGGTGCTGTCCACCAGCGAATCAATGCGGCTAACGAAGAAGCTGGCGACGCTTGCGATCTGCGAGATGTCCTGACCCTTTGTGGCGCGCGCTTCCAGCGCAGCGATATACGCCTCGGCGACCTGCTCATACGCAGACTGCGCAAACAGCAGCGTGATGTTGATATTAATGCCCTCTTCGAGCGCCTGACGAATCGCTGGAACCCCCTGCGGCGTCGCAGGAATCTTGATCATCACGTTGGGGCGGCTAACGGTTTTCCAAAGCCGCCGGGCTTCATCGAGCGTAGCCTGCGTGTCGAATGCGAGGTTCGGCGAGACCTCCAGGCTTACGTAACCGTCGCGACTTTTGCTTTCTTTATGAACCGGGCCGAAGATGTCAGCCGCATCCTGAACGTCGCGGATGGCGATTTTTTCGTACAGCGCCATCGCCGTGGACGACTTGGTGTCGGCCGCCTTGATGATGTCGTTGTAGTCATCGCCAGCGGTGATAGCTTTCTCAAAAATGGCTGGATTCGAGGTCATGCCGCGCAGGCCATCATTGGCGATCATTTTCTTCAAGTCGCCATTCAGCAGAATGTTGCGGCGAATGTAGTCGAGCCAGGGAGACTGCCCGTAGGCCAGCAAACCCTTGAGCGGATTATCGCCTTGCACCGCGGCCATATTCGGCAGTGTGGTGGTAGTTGTCATGAGGTCCTCCTGAAGTTTCGCGCCTCGTTGCTCGCTACTTCTATTGTACGCCCGCCGTGAGCGACGAGGGTTAACCGGATGTGACTGCGGCGGGCGCGGGAATTTTCCGAACTAACGTTTTTCTTCGAGCGCTTTTACTTTGGCCAGACGGCGCTTGTGACGTTCTTCATGTGTGAAATTCGCGCCGACATATGCCTTCACCAGGTCTTCCGCGAGCTTCACGCCGATGACGCGCGAGCCGAGCACCAGCACGTTCATGTCGTCGTGCTCGACACCCTGGTGGGCAGAATAGGTGTCATGGCAGACGGCGGCGCGAATGCCGACCAGCTTATTGGCGGCGACGCTGGCGCCGACGCCGCTGCCACATATGAGTACACCGCGCTCCGCTTTGCCGTCGAGCACGGCACGGCCAACGGCTTCGGCGAAATCCGGATAATCGGACGGATTCGTGTTGAACGCGCCAACGTCGAGAACGGCGTGCCCCAAGCCGCGCAGCAAGTCGCCCATGGCGTTTTTCAGTTCGAATCCGGCGTGGTCCGATCCGATCACGAGTTTCATCGCAGGTTCACTTTCCAAGAGTTTGTTTTACCGCGGCGACCACGTTTTCTACTGTGAAGCCAAACTTCTTCAGCAGGTCCTTCAGAGGAGCCGATGCACCAAAGGTGCGCATGCCGATGATTTTGCCCTTCGTGCCAACATGGCGCTCCCAGCCAAACGCTGAAGCCATTTCGACCGAAACCCGCGCGGTAACTGCAGCGGGCAGCACGCTTTCCTTGTACGCGGCGTCCTGTTCCTCAAAGAGTTCCCATGAGGGGATGCTGACAACGCGAGCCTTGATGTTTTCCGCAGCAAGCTTTTCTTGCGCGGCGACGCAGAGGCCGACTTCGCTGCCGGTGCCGATCAGAATGACGTCAGGCTTTCCGCCCGGGGCGTCACTTAGCACATAAGCCCCTTTTGCCACGCCGGAAGCGGGTGCAAATTTTGTGCGGTCGAAAGTCGGCATCGCCTGGCGCGAAAGGACCAACGCAGTCGGCCGATGCGTTTGTTGTATAGCCAGCTTCCAGGCTTCGACCACTTCATTAGCGTCGCCCGGCCGCAGCACGAGTATGTTGGGCATGGCCCGCAGCGCGGCGAGCTGCTCGATCGGCTGGTGGGTGGGGCCGTCTTCGCCGAGACCGATGGAATCGTGGGTGAATACATAGATCACCGGAGTTTCCATCAGTGCGGCAAGGCGAACTGAGGGTTTCACGTAATCGGAAAAATTGAAAAACGTTCCGCCAAAGGGGCGAACGCGGCTCAGAGCCATGCCGCTCATCGCCGCGCCCATGGCGTGTTCGCGCACACCATACGGAATGTTGCGGCCGGAATAGTTGCCGGGCTGGTAGAGGCCGGCACCGGGAAAGTCGAGATTCGTTTTGTTGGACTTGGCCAGGTCGGCCGAACCACCGATGAGCCACGGAATGTTTTTGGCGATCGCGTTCACCGTTTTGCCGGAGCTTTCGCGCGAGGCCATGCCTTTTGCGTCGGCCGGGAAGGACGGCAAGTTTTTGTCCCAGCCATCGGGAAGCTGGCGCTTCTGCATCAACTCGAGCTGCCTGGCTTCGTCAGGATATTGCCGCGCGTAGCCGCCCCACAGCTTGACCCACTGCGCGTGGGCTTCCGCTCCGCGCTTGCCGATGCCATTTTTGAAATTGTCGTAGACGCCGTCCGGCACCAGGAATTTGGCGTCTTCGGGCCATTCGTAGTTTTTCTTGACCAGTTTGACTTCGGCGTCGCCGAGCGGTTCGCCGTGCGCTTCGTAGGTGTCTTGCTTATGTGGTGATCCGTAGCCGATGTGGCTATCCACTACGACAAGAGTCGGCTGGCCTGATGTCTTCAGAAAAGTTTCGTAGCCGCGGCCGAGCGTCATCAGATCGTTAGCGTCGGCCACGCGCGTGACGTTCCAGCCGTAGCCGACAAAGCGCGTCATCACGTCTTCGCTGAACGAAACCGAAGCCGGGCCGTCGAGCGTCACGTGGTTGTTGTCGTAAATCCAGCAGAGGTTATCGAGTTGGAGATGGCCGGCGAGGGAAGCAGCTTCGGCTGCCACTCCTTCCATCAAATCGCCGTCGCCGCAAAGCGCGTACACGTGGTAGTTGAACAGCTCGAAATTTGGCCGGTTGTAGGTCGCTGCCAGCCATTTTCCCGCCATGGCTATGCCGACGCTGTTTCCCGCACCCTGTCCGAGCGGGCCCGTGGTTGTCTCGACGCCGGTCGTGAGATGCGACTCGGGATGTCCGGCTGTTTTGCTATCGAGCTGGCGGAAGCGTTTGATCTCTTCCATTGGAACCGCAGGCGAATCGAGGACTTCGCCCTTTTCATCGACCGCGCGAACGCCAGCGAGGTGCAGCGTCGAGTACAGCAGCATCGAAGCGTGCCCAGCGGACAGAACGAAGCGGTCGCGGTTCGGCCAGACGGGATTGGCCGGATCGTACTTCAAATATCGTTGCCACAACTCATAAACGACTGGCGCGAGACCCATCGGCGCGCCGGGATGCCCGGAATTTGCCTGTTGCACGGCATCAATCGAAAGAGTTCGGATGGTGTTGATGGATAGCTGGTCAATCTGCTGGGCGCCGATCTGTTGGGTCATGATTGCTTGCTGGCTCACAAAAGCTCCTGTGCGGGCAGGAGGGTCCCGCAGTCCAAGTCAGGATTTAGATGCACCGGGGGTACCTACCGGGTAGGGAGATTCTACGTCAACTGACGGCGGAATGCAGACAGCGGCTGGCTGCCAAGGTTAAAGCGCGTTCATTCAATCGAGATGCGTTCCGCCCAGGGATCGGATTGAGGGTCGTTAGCGTTAACGCCGTTAGGGGTGGCGGGTTGCGCCTGTGAAGCTGCTGCCATATCGGTGTTGGGCGCGGCTGGAGGGTTTTGTGACGACGCCTCGGGCGGCGCGGCCGATGCGATCGCTGGGGCTGGAGGTTTGTCCAGCGGCGGCGCGATATCTCGAGCATCCACCGGAAAAAGATGCGCGTGTTGTTCCGACCACTTTGCCGCAAGACCATTGAGCGGACTTTTCGTGTTGTACTCCTGATACGCGATCATGCGACCGATGCGAATGATCAGGTCGTCGAGCCCTTCCGAAGCCGCCCAGAAATCGCCGATACACACCGTCGCTTCATCAAAGTTCGGATGAAAGACCGGGGTCAGCATTCGGCACTGTGGCGCGCGGCGCGGATAGCCGAGCGACAAATTTACTTCCAGATGATGCATCGCGCGCTCCTGAATTTCTCCGTTTGGCGCGACGAACAAGCCTTTCACGTGATAGACGAAACGGTAGACCTCGGGTGGCATTCCGGCCGTGCCGGTAATTTGGATGAGCGGCCAGCCGGCAAAGCGCTG
>Ga0075425_100007835_pt1 | contig 11293 bp, 8 predicted proteins | sample SoiMethybrSBSTD4_FD_75300 | JGI IMG/M metagenome (GOLD analysis project Ga0075425, IMG submission 75300) | Bulk soil microbial communities from a Populus tree surrounding site in Tennessee, USA - Soil MetaG P. TD hybrid SBSTD4 | ecosystem: Environmental > Terrestrial > Soil > Tree plantation...
CGAAGTGAAAGCCTGCGGTGTTGGCGATGACCTGAAGGAAATTGGGATCGCTGGTGTCCGCATCGGTTCTTGGAATCGCGGTGTGCTTGCCTTTGAACAGGTCAGGAACCGCTTGTGGAAATACGAAATTGGGATCCAGGTCCGGGTTGTGATTCCCGATGCGGTAGCGAGTCCACCAACTGGTGTCCACGGTGAGCTCGGTCAGATTGGTGATGCGCAGCTTCCCACTGGAACCCGCGGCGCTACTGCCAGGCAAAGTGCGAAATGCTTCCAGACTGATCGGCGAGGCGCCTTTGGATTCGAGATACGCGTTCAGAAAGTTCTGGTGGGTAAATTCGTCATCAGTATTGTCGTGGATGTACTGGGCCATGTCCGAGTCCAGCACGGCGATGGCCGCGGTGTACGCGGGGTTGCCGCTGCCGCCAGGAACCTCGTTTGTGTTTGGGACGCCGCCTAACTCGTTGTACTGCACCCAGAAGTCGGTTTCGATGATTTCGGCGGCGGCTGCGAAGCGAAGCAATGCCGCGTCGCCCGGCGTCAGACGGCCGCTCTTTTCGTCTTCGGCGAAAACCGCCGGGCCGCCCGCCAGAAGCCCCGTACCCAGCGCTGCACCCGCCACGGCGCCTTTCTTTAGAAATGAACGCCGGGAACCGGCGATGCCAGATGATTCGTGTCGCATGATGTTTCTCCATTTCCCGAGGACGAAGAGCGCTTCACGGTTTTTGAAGCGAACGTCCGGATTTCACTATGGAGGAAGGCTAAGGAAAGTGGCAGTGGACGGTGTCACCGGCAAATCACCAGCCGGTCTAAGGTTTGTCGGAATTGTGTTTGCGAATTGACCGAGGAAAAGGGAAATTGCAGAGCTATTTGCCGCTTTCCGTAACGCGTGCGGTTGGCGCGTTGAAAATTGACGGTGAGCGGAGAGTCGCATACGATGCGGGACACGGACGACGAAAAGATGAGGCGGCTTTTCAGGGGAAACTGAGCATGAGGAAACTTTTTTCGATGCTGGCAGCGCTGATCCTTGCGATGGTCGTGGGTGGCGGGATTGCACCGCGCTCCGGCGCGCAAAAACCGGACGAAAAATCCGCGGACAAGGCCGACAAAGGTGGAGAAAAGAAAGACGACAAAAAGGACGAGAAGAAAGACGAGAAGAAGCCGGAAGAAAAGATGGTGCAGACCAAGCACACCATCAAGATCGGCGGGCAGGAAATCAAGTACACCGCGACGGCGGGAACCATTTTGCTGAAGTTGGAAGATGGAACGGCGAAGGCCAGCGTGTTTTACATCGCGTATACGAAAGACGATGTGAGCGATACGGCGAAACGGCCGGTGACCTATACCTTCAATGGCGGGCCGGGATCGGCTTCGATCTGGCTGCACCTGGGCGCCTTTGGGCCACGGCGCGTGGAGATGGGCGACGCGGGCGCGCTGCTGCCTCCGCCTTACAAATTGGTGGACAACGAGTACTCGCTACTGGACCTGACGGATTTGGTTTTTATCGATCCGGTTTCGACTGGCTACAGCCGCGCGGTGCCGGGCGAAGCTCCAAAACAGTTTCACGGGATTCAGCAGGATATCGAGTCTGTGGGTGATTTCATCCGTTTGTATGCGACGCGAAACAAGCGCTGGACTTCGCCGAAATTTCTGGCGGGCGAAAGCTACGGAACCACGCGGGCAGCGGGGCTTTCCGGATATTTGCAGCAGCGTTACGGCATGTATCTGAACGGGATCATCCTGATTTCTTCCATTCTGAATTTTCAGACGGCGGAGTTCGATACGGGCAATGACCTGCCGTACATTCTGTATTTGCCGACGTACACGGCAATTGCGTGGTATCACAAGAAATTGCCAGCAGACCAACAGAGCGGCGGGCTGCAAAAGGCCGTAGAGGAATCACGAACGTTTGCGGCGCACGAGTATACCGACGCGCTGATGAGTGGCGACAATTTGCCGGCGACGCGGCGGACGGATATTGCACAGAAGCTTTCCCGGCTGACTGGGCTTCCAGCAGATTATCTGATGCGCAGCAATTTGCGCATTGAGATCCAGCGCTTCGACAAGGAATTGTTGCGCGACCAGCGGCGAACGGTCGGCCGGCTCGACGGACGATTCGTCGGGATTGACGAAGATGCAGCGGGATCGCGCCCGGACTACGATCCAAGCTTGGCGGCGATTGTTGGGCCATACACCGCGACCTTCCATGATTACGTGCGCGGCGACTTGAAATTCGAGAGCGATCTCTTTTACGAATACCTGACCGGGCGAGTGCGGCCTTGGAGCTTCGAGCCTTACGAAAATCGCTATGTGAACGTGGCGGAGACTTTACGCAGCGCGATGACGGAGAATCCGTTTCTGCACGTTTTTGTAGGCAAGGGCTATTACGACCTGGCGACGCCATTTTTCGCGGCGGAGTATACGTTCGATCATCTGAGCCTGGATGATTCGCTGCGTCCGCATCTCTCCGGCGGTTACTACGAGGCTGGGCACATGATGTACGTCCACATGCCGTCGCTGGCGAAATTGAAGAAAGATCTGGCGCAATTCATGCAGGCGAGCATGGCGGCGCCGAGCGGCGCAGCGAAGTGAAGCGGATCGGGGCCATCGCGATCTGGACGGCCATAGCGATTGGCGGCGCTCTGGCACTCGGAAAAATTGCGCTGTGCCGCGGCGAATCGATCAACGCAACCTGGTTCGTGATCGCCGCGGCGTGTTGCTACCTGGTGGCCTACCGGCTGTACTCAGCGTTTATTTCGGCGAAGTTGCTGGCGCTCGACGATACGCGAGCGACGCCGGCGGAGCGTTTGGATGACGGGCGCGACTTTGTGCCGACAAACAAATGGGTACTGTTCGGTCACCACTTTGCTGCGATCGCCGGGCCGGGTCCATTGGTGGGACCCACACTGGCGGCGCAGTTCGGCTATTTGCCGGGAACTTTGTGGCTGATCGCAGGCTCGGCGTTTGCAGGATGCGTGCAAGACTTCATCATTTTGTTCTGCTCGATACGGCGTGACGGAAAAACGCTGGGCGAAATGGCACGCGATGAGGTGAGCAAGCGCGGCGGGTTCATCGCACAGATCGCCGTGCTGGCGATCATGATTATTTTGCTGGGCGTGGTCGCGCTGGTAATTGTGAATGCGCTGAAGTCGTCGCCGTGGGCGACGTTCACACTGGCGATGACGATTCCGATTGCGCTGCTGCTCGGCGTCTATCTGCGGTATTGGCGGCCGGGGCGGGTGCTGGAAGCTTCGCTGATCGGCGTGGCGCTGGTGCTGTTTGTGGTGGTGGCGGGGCAGTGGGTGGCAGATTCGCCGGCGTGGGCGAGGGTTTTTACGCTGAGCGGTGTGGCGCTGGCGTTTGCGATTATGGCGTATGGATTTGCGGCGTCGGCCTTGCCGGTGTGGCTGCTGCTCGCACCTCGCGATTATTTGAGCGCGTTCATCAAAGCGGGCGCGATTTTTTCGCTGGCGGCGGGAATTTTGATTGTGCGGCCCGACGTTCACATGCCAGCGCTGACGAAATTTGTGGACGGAACAGGGCCGGTATTCGCGGGCAAGATTTTTCCATTTTGCTTTATCACGATTGCGTGCGGAGCCATCAGCGGATTTCATTCGCTGATATCGAGCGGGACGACGCCGAAAATGATTCAGCGAGAAGGGCACGCGCGATTTATCGGCTATGGCGCGATGCTGCTGGAGTCGTTCGTCGGCGTGATGGCCATGGTGGCGGCGTGTGCGATGCAGCCGGGAGTGTATTTCGCGATCAATTCGCCGCCGGCGATTGTGGGGGCGGCAGGCGACGCGGCTACGGCAACGATCTCGAGCTGGGGCTATGCCGTGGATTCCGCGACGATGGCGAACCTGGCTCACGCGGTGGGCGAACAGACGCTGTTCAATCGCACGGGTGGCGCGCCGTCGCTGGCGGTGGGCATGGCGCAAATTTTTTCCCACACCATCGGCGGCGAACGGTTGCTGAGCATCTGGTATCACTTCGCCATTATGTTTGAGGCGCTGTTTATTCTGACGGTGCTGGACGCGGGCACGCGCGTCGGGCGCTTCATGGTGCAGGAACTGGCAGGGCGAATGTGGAAGCCATTGGGACGAACGGGGTGGATCCCGGGAGTCTTAATATCCAGCGCGCTGATTGTGGGCGCGTGGGGATATTTTCTGTATCAAGGCGTGATTGATCCACTGGGCGGAATCAATTCGCTGTGGCCGCTATTCGGAATCGCAAACCAATTGCTGGCGGCGGTGGCGCTGGTGGTCGCGACGACGATTCTGATGAAAATGGGGAAGCTGCGCTGGATCTGGGTCACGCTGCTTCCCACCGTGTGGCTGGTGACCATCACTATGACCGCGAGCTGGCAGAAGATTTTTGATCCCTCGCCACGGATGGGATTTCTGGCGGCCGCCAAGATGATGGCAGAGCAGCTGGCTGCTGGAAAAATTCCAGCCGCAAAGATTGCCGAGACGCAGCACCTGATTTTCAACCAGCGGCTAGACGCCGTAGTGACGATTGTGCTCGCCGGAATGATTCTGGTACTGCTGGCGGAAGCGCTGTTTCAATGGACGACCATTTTGAGCAAGCGGAAGGCGGCGGTGCCGCAGGAGTCACCGTACGTGGCGACGCGGTGGGCGGCCGGTGAGGAGGGTGACTGATGAAAAAGTGCGGAGGGAATCTTTCGGGGCAACTGTGGAGTGCCGTGGCGCGGGTGTGGCTGGGAATTCGCGAATGGTGCGGCGATGCGGCGTACGAGCGCTACCTGAAATCGCAAAAGCGAACGACGTGCACTGCACTGTTATTGACACGCGAGCAGTTTTACGTAGAGCAGCTGCAGAAGCGTTATTCGCGGTTGAGCCGCTGCTGCTAACAGTTCTTTGACATCTCGTTTGTTGCCTTCCCCAGAGTGCCAAGCATAGAATCGCGGCATAGAGGCATCCTGGCGAGTTTGTATTCGCAACAGAAACATGTTGGAGGCGGAGCTATGGCAATCAATGAGCAGAGACTTCACGAACTCCTGGGAAAAGGAGTTTCGGATTTTGGCGCGACATTTCACGCGGCGCTGATTTCGATTGGCGACAAACTTGGCTTGTACAAAGGATTGGCCGCGGGCGGAGCACAAACGCCGAGTGAACTTGCGAAGCGCACCGGAACCACTGAGCGCTATGTGCGCGAATGGTTGTGCAGCCAGGCGGCGGGCGGATACGTGACGTACGACGCGACGAGCGGAAATTTTTCGTTGAGTGAAGAACAGGCGTTCGCGCTGGCCGACGACAACAGTCCGGCGTTTTTGCCGGGAGCGTTTCAGGTGGCGCTGGGCGCGATTCAGGCGAAAGACGAGCTGGAGGAACGTTTCAAGACCGGAAAAGGAATGGGCTGGCACGAGCATCACGCCAACGTGTTTGTGGGAACGGAAAGATTTTTCCGGCCAGGCTATGCGGCGAACTTGATTGCTACATGGATTCCTGCGTTGGACGGAGTGGACGCCAAGCTGAAGGCGGGCGCGAAGGTTGCGGACGTCGGCTGTGGTTTGGGTGCTTCGACGATTCTGATGGCAAAAAACTATCCAAAGTCAGAATTTTCCGGGTTCGACTATCACGACAAATCCATTGAAACCGCGAAGCAGCGGGCCAAGGACGCCGGTGTCGGTGACCGCATCAAATTTGAATTGGCCATGGCCAAGGATTATTCCGGCGCGGACTACGACTTCGTAACATTTTTCGATTGCCTGCACGATATGGGCGACCCGGCGGGTGCATCGGCGCACGTGTTCAGCACGCTCAAGAAAGACGGTACGTGGATGATTGTGGAACCGATGGCGGGCGACAAAATTGAAGACAATCTGAACCCGATTGGGCGCGCGTTTTATGGCGCATCTACGCTGCTGTGCACGCCGGCATCGTTGTCGCAAGAAGTGGGATTGGCGTTGGGCGCGCAGGCCGGCGAGAAGCGGCTGCGCGAAGTGGTGACTTCAGGCGGATTCACCCGGTTTCGGCGCGCGACGCAGACGCCGTTCAATTTGGTCTTTGAAGCGCGGCCATAAGGCTTAAACGAAATCTTAAAGTGCTTCTTCGTCTTCTTCCGAATTTGTTCTGAGAATGGTGACTTTGTGTTGCACCTTCAGGCCCTGCGAGCGCACGCCAGCCAGAATTTCGCGGCGAACTTCTACGGGCAGGGTTTCTGGCGCAAAAACTCCTGACTCCTGGCGTGGAAAGAACTTCACAAATTGAGCGGCGACATGCGCAGTAGCGAACGCAACCGGAGTCGTGTAGAGGCCGCGGCCGCGGATCGTGTAGAGAGAAGGGAAGAGCACGTCGCTGCGCATCAGCACGTGCACATCTTCCTTGGGTCCGCGCTGAACGCCACGCACCGAAACCGCTGCCGCAAAACGCGCATTCTGCAGAACGCCGCGGCGGATTAACCGGGCGATGGCGCGAGGCGAAGAAGTTTCCGGGAAGCGGGATTTTTGCATACCGCGCGACCTGGAGAGCTTGCCTTGCTTATGCCAGCGGCGCAGGCGGTCAATTTCATTGCCACCGATTTTTGCGTCGAGGTCGCGCATGGGGATGAAGCGTGGCAGCGTGGCGACTTCGTCCTGCGCGGCGAGCACCACGCGTGCCGCGCCGACCGGATCGATGAAGCGGAATGTTTCAATTTCCGAAAAGCGCTTGGCCAGTTTGAATTTTCCGTTGCGATAGATGCGAGGGTGGGAGACGGCTTCGTCGAACGAAACTTCCGGCGACCATTGCGAGATGGGATCGTCGCTTTCAGAGCTCTCGTAAAGACGGATTTGAGCGGAAAGCACTTGGTCGCACAGATCGGCGGCGCGTTTGACGAGCAAGTTGGTGAGGCCGGGAGCGGCGCCGGCGTTGATAACGGCGGCACGGTTTTTTACTTCGAATTTCTTGGCGTAGCGAAACTGTTCCGCGTGGAACGGGTTGCGCGTCAGGTGCGAGCTGAGGTCGAGATAATGGGCACGCAAGCGAAGCGCGGCGCGCATCACGATCTCGTTGAAGACGGAAGCGGAGGCGTTGATCAGAAGCTGGCAGCCTTTGGCCGCGCGAACGATGCCACGCAGGTTGCGCGCATTCACTTCGGCAATGGCAATCGGGCTTTTCTTGCCGAGAAAACGGCGCGCGCGCTCCGGGTCTCGGTCGCCGCACCACACGTGGTGGCCTTGCCGGTCGAGCAGTTGTGCGAGAAGAGAGCCTGTCGCCCCGGCTCCCAGAATGAAGATGCGCATGGCGTCGGGAAACTGTACCACAACGGCTCCTTCGGCTCGCCAGATGACGTTGGTTTTGCCAGTCCTTTGCGAATCGCGCTGGATTTGAGCCGTGGAGAGCTGTTGATTGCGAACAACTCTACGGAAGGGTACACTTCAGATGCTCCGACCGGGGCGGCCTAACGGGAGACAACCTACGGCCATTCCGGCGAAGCCCAGAATTTGAGGGCTGAGGGTTTGGGCGGAAACGTCCGAGCCTCCCATTTTGCCGGCCGCGATTCACGCGGCTTGGTTGGAAAGGAGCGCATCGCCGAAAATGTGTTCTTTTTCGGCTTGCGCCCGATTCCAATTAACGGATCGGGCATTTTCATTTGCTGCGGCGAAAAATTGCGGAATCCATGGCACTGCATGACCAATTCGGCCGTCAGATCACCGACCTGAGAATTTCGGTGACCGACCGGTGCAATTTCCGGTGCTTTTACTGCCGTTCGGCCGACCCCGAAAATTATCAGGAGCACGATCAGATTCTGTCGTGGAATGAGTTCGAGCGTCTGGGACGCGTGTTTCACGATCTTGGGGTTCGCAAAGTCCGCGTCACCGGTGGCGAACCGCTGGTTCGTGACGGCGTGGAAAATTTTGTGGCGCGCCTGGCGGAAGTCGGATTCGAAGATTTGTCCATGACTACGAACGGACACCTGCTTTCACAGCGCTGCGAAAAGCTATTGGCTGCAGGACTGCGGCGCATCAACATCAGCCTCGATTCGTTGAATCCGGTCAAGTTTGAAAAAATTACGCGCACCAAAACATTTGCATCCGTGATGGCGGGCATCGAGGCTGCGCAGAGTTCACGCTTGGCACCGGCAAAAGTGAACGCGGTGTTGGTGCGCGGTTTCAACGATGATGAGGTTGAATCTTTTGCGCAGTTCGCGCGCGAGCGCGGCGTGATCATGCGCTTTATCGAATTCATGCCGCTCGATGCGGACCGTCACTGGTCGCGCGGCGTAGTGGTTCCGGCCGCGGAAGTTGTTGCGCGAATCGACGCGCGGTGGCCGCTGGTGCAGATACCCCACGAAGCCAGCGAAACCGCGCGCAAGTACCGATTCGCCGACGGCGCGCCGGGCGAAATCGGGCTGATTGCGCCAGTGACGCAGCCATTTTGCGGACACTGCTCGCGCATCCGCCTGACCGCCGACGGCAAGTTGCGCACCTGTCTGTTCAGCAAGGAAGACCATGACTTGCGCGGCTTGCTGCGCGAAAATGCTACTGACGAAGACTTGGCCCGGTACATCCGTTCCGTGGTGAATGAAAAAGAAAAAGGGCACCGCATCAACGAACCGGATTTTGTGCCGCCGTCGCGAACCATGGTTTTTATCGGCGGGTAGAAATGACCAAAATCACATACATTTCATCCAACTAGATAGAAACGAAGAGAACTCTTCCAAACGCACATGGGTAAAATCACATCCATCTCCAGCCGCACCGCACTCATCGGAATCGAGCAGCCGGAAACTTTGCGCGCGCCGGAAATCGAGAAGGGTGTAGGCTGCGACTTCGACAACTACTTGCTGGTGCCGGACCGCACCCTGGACGAACGGATCAGCGCCGCGAAAGCCAGGCTCGGTCAGGATGTGGTGATCCTCGGTCATCACTATCAACGCGATGAAGTTGTAAAGTTTGCCGATTTTCGCGGCGACTCGCTGAAGCTTTCGCAGCAGGCCGCCGAAGCCGACGCCAAGTACATCATTTTTTGTGGTGTACATTTTATGGCCGAAAGCGCGGACATTCTGCGCCGCGGAAATCAGATCGTGGTGCTGCCGGACTTGAACGCCGGCTGCTCGATGGCCGACATGGCTGACATCGGCCAGGTGGAAGTGTGCTGGTCGGAACTCGGCGGCGTCACCGACACGGCAAAAATTATCCCCGTCACGTACATGAACTCCACGGCCGCGATCAAATCCTTTACCGGCGAACAGGGCGGATCGGTTTGCACCAGCTCCAATGCTGCGGCGGTGATGAAATGGGCGTTTGCGCGCGGCGAAAAGGTCCTGTTCCTTCCGGACGAGCACCTGGGCCGCAACACCGGCTATCGCATGGGGATTCCACTCGACCAGATGATCGTGTGGGATCCCTATGAAGAGCTTGGCGGCAATACGCCGGAAGCGATTCACAAAGCCAAAGTGATTTTGTGGAAGGGCTACTGTTCCGTGCACCAGCGATTCACCCCGGCGCATGTTGCGAAAGTGCGGCGCGAGCAACCGGGAATCCTCGTGATTGTGCATCCGGAATGCCGGTTTGAGGTGGCGCAGGCGGCCGACGAAATCGGCTCAACGGAAGGAATCATTCGCGCCGTAAGGGCTTCGCCGCCCGGAACGAAATGGGCAGTGGGTACGGAAATCCATCTGGTCAACCGGCTTTCCAAGGAACTGAAGGATCATCAAGTGATTTCGCTCGATTCCAGTGTGTGCGTATGCACCACCATGTTCCGCATCACGCCGCTGCACCTGCTTTGGGCGCTTGAAAATCTCGCCGAGGGCCGTGTCGTCAATCAGATTTCAGTGGATGAACGCACGCGGAAATACGCTCGAACAGCACTCGACCGTATGCTTGCTTTGCGTTAGCATCACTGCGGGCTTGCTGTACGCTTGCGAGTGCGAATTACAAAACCCGTCCCCACCCGCGTAACAGGGGAAAACATGGCTGACGAAGACGACGAGCTGCCGCAAGACGAAACTCCCGAAGAGCCACAAAGGTTATTCACGCTGACCGAAGCCGAGCGCGCGCGCCGCGAGATCGAGCCCTTTTTGGTCGAAGCGATGGAGTGCCGCAAGAAATTATCCGGGCTCGACAATGATCTTTCCGCCGTGGCCGCGCGCATTATGATGATGGGTGGCGTGGTGGTTCCTTACGAAAGCCTGGCGCGCCTGCGGCATGAGCACACCAAACTGGCGGAAAATCTGAAAAATTCGTTGGATCGCATCCTGGAAACCGGCTGCATCATCAAGGATCTGGATGTAGGCCTGCTCGATTTCCCGTCGATCGTTGATAACGAAGAGGTTTATCTCTGCTGGAAGCTAGGAGAGGACCGCATCCGTTATTACCACCGGCAGGATGAAGGCTTTGCGGGACGCAAGCCACTCGATCCGCGCGACGCCGGTTCCGGCGACAGCGTGCAGTAATTCCTCCGCCCGTAAAGCGCGTTTCCACGATAGTGAGAGCGAACTTTGACCGACCATTCCCATAATTCTCCAAACCGTCTGCAAAATTCCGCCAGCCCTTATCTGCGTTCTGCGGCACATCAGCCGATCGATTGGCATGAATGGAACGACGAAGCGTTTGCCCACGCGAAAGCGCAGGACAAACCGATTCTGCTGGATATAGGCGCGGTGTGGTGCCACTGGTGCCATGTGATTGACCGCGAGAGCTACGAAAATCAAACCATCGCCAAAATAATCAACGAAAATTTTGTGGCGATAAAAGTGGATCGCGACGAGCGACCCGACGTGGATTCGCGCTATCAGTCCGCCGTCAGCACCATTTCCGGACAAGGCGGCTGGCCACTGACCGGATTCTTGTTGCCCGACGGCAAGCCGTTCTTTGGCGGTACCTATTTTCCGCCCGAAGATCAGTTCGGCCGGCCGGGTTTTCGCCGCGTGCTTCTCGCCGTCGCGGAATCGTACAAGAATAAGCGCGCCGAGCTGGAGCGTGCCGCGAGTTCACTGGTGGACGCGGTGACGCAAGCGGAGATATTCACCGGAGCGCACGGCGCGTTTGATATTGGCGTGGTGGAATCGCAAATCAAATCACTGACGCAGCTTTTTGACATTCGTAACGGCGGATTCGGCCGTGCCCCAAAATTTCCCCATTGCTCGTCCATTGATTTGATTCTCGAGGAATATCAGCGCATTGCCGGTCAAGCCGCAAGCAGGGGCGAAGGTACCGGGAGCGACAAACACCTGCTGGCGATGGTGGAAACCACGCTGGAGAAAATGGCCCGCGGCGGCGTGTACGACCAGTTGGCCGGCGGATTTCACCGTTACTCGGTTGATGAAAAGTGGCTGGTGCCGCACTTCG
>Ga0075425_100007836_pt1 | contig 11292 bp, 7 predicted proteins | sample SoiMethybrSBSTD4_FD_75300 | JGI IMG/M metagenome (GOLD analysis project Ga0075425, IMG submission 75300) | Bulk soil microbial communities from a Populus tree surrounding site in Tennessee, USA - Soil MetaG P. TD hybrid SBSTD4 | ecosystem: Environmental > Terrestrial > Soil > Tree plantation...
CCTATCGGCGAACCTTCTACCGCGATCGTTAATGACGTGGACAAAGGCGTCAGACTAACAGATGCAATACAGTGGCGCAAGTGCCGGGAGCACACGTAGACAGCGTCAGCCGCGCGTCCGCATTAACGAGAAGCCTTTTTGGTGCTTCCCTCCAGTTTAAAGAGCCCGAGTGCGTTGGTGCGTCCAATCTTGCGTTTGTCTCGGTCGGAAATATGCAGCTCATCAAACCAGGTGCAAGCCTCAACAGTTTTTTCGAATGGATAATCGACGGAGAACATCATTCGATCCGATCCGACTTCCATCATCGTATCGATAAACGACGGAGTGCGGAAATTGCCGCTGACGGTCAGATAAAAATTGTCTCCGAGATATTCGGTCATCCGGCGCTTTGCGGGAATACTTCGTGGTGTTTCCTTGATGCGATGATCGACACGCCAGATCATGAACGGCAGTCCCTCACCGAGGTGACCAAGAATGACGTTCAGCTTCGGATGACGATCGAACAAACCGCTGGCCATCAGCCGCAGAGCGTGTGTTGCCGTTTCGACGCCGAAGGCCCATGCCGATCCCCACAGCCAGGGATGCCCTTCAAGGATCGGTTCGCGGCTGAGCAGCGGATCGCGTGGATGGAGATACAGCGGATAGTCGAGTTCTTCCAGTTTTGCCCAGAAGGATTCGTAACGGGGATCATCGAGGTACACGACATTGTTGGGGTCTCCGATCTGAGAAAACCCGTTGACCATCGTTCCCTTGAAACCGAGATCCTTGATGCACCGTGTTAGTTCCACGATTGCGGCATCGGGATCCTGCATTGGTACCGAAGCAAAGCCTGCAAACCGTTTGGGATGCTTCGCAACGAATTCCGCAACTGTATCGTTCGCTTTCCGGGCAACGTCTGCCGCCTGTTTGGCATCGGGAATTCCCTGAACGGCGGGATTGTGCATCCCCAGAATCACCAGTTCGATTCCGTGCTTGTCCATTTCGGGCAGGCGTAGTTGCTCGAGATCGAGCAGGCGCCGTTTGATATCCGGCCATGCGGGAAACCAGCTGGCGTAGCGCGCATCGTGCGCAGGATTGATTGTTTCCGGGATTGCGAAATGTTCTTCGAGCGCGATCTTTCCTTCCATAATTGCTTGAAATCCTCCGATGTATGCGGTGTTCGACTTACTCGAGGAGTGTCGGTGAACGGGCGACTTTACTTGTAACGAGAATCTGTTGTCAACAGCGCGATTCCTATTGAATTCCTAGCAGAGGCCAATAAAACGGCGCCAGCAACAAGAGAATGAGGCCTTCAATTACGCTCAGGCAGAACCCGATGCGCAGCAGATCCTTGCCCTGGAAATAGCCGTAAGAGTAGCCAACGATCATCACGCCCGACTGATATACGAAGATTTTTCCGCTTGCGGCAAAGGACCACATCATGCCGAGCTGCAGCGGATTGAAGCCATGTGATTTTGCGAAATCCATCAGCAGCGGCATCGAAGTGGCGAGCATGGAAATTTCACTTGCAAGGAAGAAGTGATAAATAAAACCGGTCCAATACAGAACTGCCGCCGCAGAGAAAACATTCGACAGCAACGGCTCCATCCATGAAAACATGAAGTTGGTTAGAAGGCTGAGCCCCTTGGTCTGATTGAGAACTTCGCCCATGCTCAGCGCAGCCGCAACAAAAAACACCGGCAGGTAGTTCACCTTTTTCATGTCGTCGATGGAGAGGACTCCCAAACCCGGCAGAACGGCGGCGAGTCCGACGCCTAAACCGATCATTGAGGGCGAGATCCCGTGGACGGCATCCGTAATCCACAGAGCCATGGCGACGAAGATAAAAAACGCCGTTCTCTTTTCGAGTGGTGTCCAAGCACCCATCTTTCTTACCTCGTCATTCACATAACGATCGCCGCCAGCGAGCGCCTGCTTTTCCGGGGGGAAGAGCCAGAGCACCAAACGCCATGCAATGAATACTGTGACGATGCTGCAGGGAAGATATGCCAGAAACCACCGGCTCCAGAGGACCGGCACGCCCCCCACCCTTTCGATGATCCCTCGAGCCGTGATTGACGAGGCGCCAGCAATAATCATTTTGTCGAAGAGTCCTGCAGAATACGTAATGATCAGGAACATCCCCTTGCCGATGTTACTGCCGGGTCCCACGCCAAAAGCTTCAATGAATCCCAACGCTACCGCGGCCATGATCACGACGCTGGCAACCCCCGAAGGAACGATAAAGGTCAGCATGGCAGCCGTGATAATGAGACCGAGCAGGATCCGCGAATATGTATTTCCTACCCGCCGCATCACCAGAAATGCCATTCGCCGCGCCAGTCCGGATTTCGTCGCCATCGTTCCGAACAGAATGGCCCCAAACAAGAACCACGGAGTGTCGGTGGCAAATCCAGAGAACGCCACATTGAAGTTCACGACGCGCAACGCCCAGAACAAATAGCAGCCGATCAGCCCAGCAAGCGCATACTCCATAGCCTCAGTGATCCAGGCGAGAATCATGAATGACGCAATGGCAATTCCATGCTTGGCCGGAGCTTCAATATTGAAAGGCGCAAACCAGACGATGAGTGGAACTACGACGCACAGAACTCGGCCGACATGGACACGAAGCGAGACCTCAGATGTATGTTCGCGCGCGATCGGTTGTGTTGGGGCTGCGGTGGTCATGCAGTCATCTCCTTCGTGCAACAGGCCGGTTGTTTCAATTGCAGTCGATTGGGCGCACTTATAACAGGCTGGTGGAACCGCTGTCAATAAGTGGGATTGAAGCCCCGGCATGATGCCTCGTTGGTGGGCCTCAATGCCGGCGGCGTGAATGGCATTTTGAGCTCTTACGGCCTAGCGTATTTCCGCAAATTATTGGAGTTCGCTTCTGCCCCGTACAAATTGCCCCGGGTATCGGCCGCCACGCCTTCGACCGTGGTCGTGAGTTTCTCCGCCGGTCCTGGAATCGGAATGTACGTTTTGACGATCCCGTCTTTAGTACTGCCGATGCGAATGCCCTTCTTAAAGCCCGGGTTCGACTTTTCATCCGACTGCGAATCGGCGACATAGATCGTGTCGTTAGCATCAATGAAAATGCCGCTGGGACGGCCGAATTGTTTCCAGTCCGCCAGGAGCTTACCGTCCTGATCGAAGATCTGGATTCGGCTATTCGTGCGGTCGCCTACAAACACGCGCCCCATGGAATCCATGGCGATGGCATGAAGTCCGCCAAACTCGCCCGGACCTGTTCCTTTCCTCCCCCATGCTTTGATGAACTTTCCGTCTCTTGAAAACCTCACGATTCGCGCATTGGTGTCTTCGCCATGTCCGTCTGCAACAAAGATGTCGCCATTTGGAGCGACCACAACATCCGACGGCGCATTGAAGGTGTCAGGACCATTCCCGGCCACTCCAGCCTTGCCCAAGGTCAGCAAAACCTTTCCGTCCGGACTGAACTTGAAAACTTGCTGGCCTTTGCCGTCTTTTCCTTGTCCGTCGGTTGCCCAAATGCTGCCGTCCCGGTCCACATAAAAACCATGCGGAAACACAAACATTCCCGCGCCAAAGCTGTTCACCAGCTTGCCGGACGGATCAAACTTGAGGATCGGTGCCACGTTCGATCCGGCGCACGTGTCTCCACCGCATCTCTCAAAAGCCCAGACATTGCCCTGGCGATCCACATCGACCGCGATCACCGCTCCGAAAGTCCTTCCTGCAGGGAGCTGCGCCCAGTTCTCGACCAGGTGATATGGATTGGATTGGGCGCGAGCAGTTCCCAACATCGCAATCATACCCACGATGGCTGCCGCCAGCGGGATTCTCACTCGAGTGGCCTGTGGCTTCATAGGTCTCCTTTGCAATTTATACGAATCTTTCTGTAAGGCGTCTCAGAAAGTCCGCATATCTTCAGAATCGTTAAGTGGTGGTTAGAGGTCGTGCAATTATAGCTAGCCGGAAACGTTTGCACTCGACAAAACGGCCCGCGGCGATGTTGACGGCAAGATCCATCTTGTTTTTTTGCGCGACGAGGAATCTTCGTTGAAGTTGATACCAGAGCTGAATCTCAACAGCTTGACAAGTCCGGAAGAACGCGCGTAGCCTTCCGCTATCTTTCACAAACGACAAATTAGCTGCTGAATTTTCTGATGCACGATTCTGCGTCTTGCAGGTGAGCTACGGCATTTCGCCGGAGGCAGTACAACGGATACATCTCAAAACTCAAAAACGGGGTGAGTTATGGTCAACAGGAGCAAGAGAGGTTTCGCCAGGCTGGCAACAGTACTACCAGCGATTCTGTTAGTCATCGCACTGGGCAGCGGCCCGGTGTTCGGACAAGAGTTCTCGGCGACCCTGTCAGGCTTCGTGCATGACGCCACAGGCGGCGTGGTCCCTGGAGTGAGTGTTACGGCCAAGCATACCGAGAGCGGGCTAACGCGTACGGTAATCACCAACGAGACTGGTAGCTATCGTATGCCGGCTCTTCCCGTGGGCGCATATGAAGTGACCGCGGAATTACCCGGCTTCAAGCAACAGGTACGGCGCGGCATCAACCTGGTTGTGACTCAGGAAGCGGTGGTGAATTTCACGCTGGAGGTAGGAGACCTCAAGGAGAACGTCACGGTGACGGAGGAGGCCCCGCTCGTAAACACGACGCTCAGTTCCACGTCCGGATTAGTCACTCGGGAACAAATCAAGGATCTGCCGTTGAACGGACGGAGTTTCCTGGAGTTGATGACGCTCAACGCCGGCGTGATTTCAAACCGATCGAATACTAATGACAACAGCGTGCCCTCGTTCTCGGTCGCGGGCAAGCGGCCCGATAGCAACCGCTTCACGATGAATGGAATGGACTACGTCGGCAACAACGCCGGTGGAACCTATACGGCGCCTCAGGGCATCAGCGGGTATCTGCTCGGCGTGGACGCCGTGCGGGAATTCAACGTTCTCGGGCACACCTATGGCGCCGAATATGGAAAACGGGCCGGAGCCCAGGTCACCATTGTGACTACTTCGGGGACGAACCAATGGCGTGGATCCGTCTTCGAGTATCTCCGCAACAGTGCCCTCGATACCCGGAACTTCTTCGACGTCGCCAATGCTCCGAATCCGACCAAGGTTCCGCAATTCCAGCGAAACCAGTTTGGCGGAGCGGTGGGAGGGCCAATCCGCAAGGACAAGATGTTCTTTTTCGGAAATTACGAAGGATTTAGAGAGCGGCAAGCGGTGAGCCAATTCGGATATGTGCCCAGCGGTCAGGTGCGTCAGGGTCTTTGGCCGAACGCTGCGGGTCAGTATGTGCCAGCTGCCAACCTCGAGCCGCGGATGCTGCCGTTTTTCCGGTATTGGCCGGAACCCAATGGTCCAGAACTGCTTCTGAACGGCTTGCCCACCGGAACCGCCCAATACAGCGCCAATCCGAAGCGTTCGGTTCAGGAAGATTTCGGATTGGGCCGCTTTGATTACTACTTATCCAGCCAGGATTCGGTCAACGTCAATTTCACGACGGACAAGGGGAATCGGAGCAATCCGCTGGATCCCACTTTCCTCGTAGCCCAGCAAACCAATCTGTATACCCTCAGCACGCAAGAGACGCATATCTTTTCTCCGACTCTGGTCAACGTCGCGAACTTCGGGTACTCGAGCGCAAGGTCACAACAGAAAGCCCCTCCCGTCACGCCATTTCCGGATGGGCTCCAGTTTCTGAGCGGAGGAGGCCGGAACAACCCGGGCTCGATCGTCATTGGAGGCGGGACGGTAACGGTCGGGGCATCGGCTTTAATTGCACCCAACGGCCAGAACCAAAGTTACAACGCCAGGCGGAACTTCAGCGTCTCCGACGACCTGAAGCTGACGAAAGGGATTCACAGCTTCAGTTTCGGCGCGTGGTTCCAGCGCGTGGAGCAAACGGCGTTTTCGTCGGCTCAGAACAATGCCGGGACCGTCAGTTATCCCACCCTGTTGGCTTTTCTCCAGGATCGCCCGAGCCAATTCAACACGCAAACGAAACCGACGGAGCTGATCTTTAGCTCGAAGCAAGCCGCCTGGTATTTTCAGGATGAAATGAAGCTGCGTCCGAATCTCACCGTGCGGCTGGGACTGCGGGACGAGATGGCCACCAGGATCAACGAGAAAAATGGTCACTCTTCGAATTACCTGTTTGATGCGAATGGGATCCTGATGACGGACCCGTTCATTGGGAAAACGCCGCTTCTCGAGAACCACGCCAAGGCGCTGTGGCAGCCACGGGTCGGCTTGGCGTGGGACGTGACCGGCTCAGGCAAGTGGGCAGTGCGGGCCGGCTTTGGGATTCATAACGACCTGCAGGACAATCTCGCCAACCGGCTCAACGCGAATCCGCCGTTCAGCGGGAGGTTGACTTTCATGAACCAGCCGCTGCTCTCCATCATTCCGGTCTCAGCGGAGTCGGCACCCCCGCCCGCCTGTAAATTCGTCGGACAGACGAATCCACCCTGCTCGGTCTATGCGCCGGGCGGGATCGATCCGGTTCTCCGCACGCCTACACTCCAGCAATGGAGCCTGACGGTGGAACACCAATTGGCGCAAGACCTCGTGGCCGAGGCCGAGTATGTGGGCAGCCAGTCATATCACGTTTCGACAACAATGGACGTCAATACGATTCAACCGCTGAAGTGCGACAACCCTGCGGGCTGCCCTGCAGGCGGAATTGTCGCGGCAAACCAGAGGAGTGTCGTCCCGCAGGGAACCCTGTACGTCCCGGTGGGATCGCGTCCGAACCCGCTACTCGGCTCCAGCCAGGGCTGGTACTATGTCGGCACCAGCAGCTACCACGCGATGAGTCTCTCTTTGCTCAAGCGCGCGAGCCGCGGACTGACGTACAAGACCAGCTACACCTGGGGAAAGGTGCTGGACATCAATTCCGCGAACCTCGTCAATGGCGCCGATAATGAGGCTCCCACAACGTTGAATCGCTTTGACCGGAGGCTCGACAAGGGCCCCGCCTCCTTCAGCCTTCTGCACCAGTTCAGTACGAATTTCAGCTATCAGTTGCCGTTCGGGAACGGCAAGGCGTTCGGCGGCGGAGCCACGGGTTGGGTGGACAAGCTGATTGGCGGTTGGCAGTGGAACGGCGTTTTTGTAGCCAATAGCGGCTTTCCCATTACGCCTCAGGTTGGCTCGAATCGGTCCGGTACAGGAGACACAGGTCGCCTTCCCGATAGGCCAAGCTGGAATCCCAACTTCAAAGGAAACGCGATTCTGGGAGCAAAGGAGTTCAAGAAGACCGGACGATTTTACGATCCCAGCGCCTTCGTGCTGCCGTTGGGGGGAACCTTCGGAAACGTCGGGCGCGGTCAGCTCCGGGGACCGGGCTTCCTCAACGTGGACACCTCATTCTTCAAACGGATTCCTCTGAACGAGCGATTGAACCTGCAGTTCCGTACGGAGGTCTTCAACGTTCTCAATCACGCGAACTTCGACACACCCAATCTGATTGTCTTTTCGGGCACGGACACCAGCCCTACGGCCGGCGTCATAACTAGCACGGCGACGAACGGAAACGGCCGCCAAATTCAATTTGCGCTGCGGCTCGAGTTCTAATCGGGGTAAGGCGTCTCAAAGAGCGTGTTCACTGAGACGCCGCGCACCCGGCCCAATCTGTGCAGTTGCCCCACTCTGGGCGAGCGCGAATATTGACCAGTGGACCGCCAGCCCTAAAGCGGCGAGTTGAAACCTCCACGAGGTCCATAAACGCTGCGGAAATAAGGTTGTATGTCGTGACGCGGGGGACACAGCGGCACGAAACGACGATTTAGCCTGACTGAGCATGCTTGAGCGGCCCGCGCACGTCAATTGTCCGCATGATCGAACCAGTTGACGATGAGATTTATTTTGGATGACGAGATCGGGCGCGCCCGCTTCACCACGAGGAGGCGCTGCCCGTCGCGAGAGACGTCATAGGACATGCCCGGTGTGTCGATGAACTCCGTATCGAAGACCAGACGCGGTGGGTCCCACCGCGTCTCGGGATTCGTAGACACGCGTATCGAAAACCACCGGTGGCCGTTGCGATAGTACAAATCGCCGCTCGGTTTCCATCGCGGCTCAACAGAGCCGCTCTCGTTCGAGACCTGTCCAACGATTTTGCCTTCGGGAAATGACCTGATGAAAACCTCGTTAGCTCCTGTCTGCGTGGATTCGTATGCGAGCCAGCGGCCGTCAGGTGAGAATGTTGGAAAAACCCCTTCAAATCCGGCCGCGTTCACAGGCTTACCCATCCCGAGAAATTCGATACCGAATGCTGGGAAAAGCGTGAGAGCAAGCACGTCGCCCATGGGAGACCAACCACTTGCAAACCGTCCTTTGCTTTCCAGTGTAGAGCCTGCGGCCACGGCGCCGCCGGGTCCTATATCGTGAAGCAGAATGCTCGACTCGGCTCTGGTGGCAACCTGGCTTGCACCAGCCAGTCGACGGCCATCGGGACTCCAGAGCGGCCACCCCTCCGTTACTTGACTCGGAACTCGACGGCCTTCATGTCTTGCGAAGTCCCAAATCCAGATGTAGTCCTTAATATCCGCAAGTTGTACAGCCAGGCGATTCCCGTCGGGCGCCAGATCAACTACGCCATACACCCGTTCAGGAACATTAAGATATTCCACTGCTCCACGACGATCGATCCACGCGAGTTTGCCGACAGACAGATCACCGCCAGGAACATAGGCCGAAATCCCGGTGGAAGAGCTGGTGGCGTGCAACATTCCGAAAAGAGATTCCATTGCGACCCCTGAAGCCAGAGTGAACGGGTCACCGACGATGTCGCCGCGACTGTTGTCGTATTGCACGGCCATCAAGTTGCCGGCGCGGGCGAACATCACGTAGCCAGGCGGAACATATCGCGCAGCGTAACCGGACCGGACGAGGACCTTCGTTTCCTTTGTGCGGAGGTTGATGTGAATGATGTCTCCGAAGTCTCCACCAATACTGCTGTTTCTTTCAGCGAGCGCAGTCTCGCCATCCGGTAGGACGTCATCAAAACGCGTTGCCTTGACATCCGGACTGCTTAGGACATGTTCCGGCTTTGCGCCGTCCGCTGCCACTCGAGACAGAGTGTATGTTTCCGTCTCGGTGAAGTAGATCAAGTCGGACTGGATCCACCACGCGAGGACCGGCGTGTTCGCTTCACATAACGAAATCACAGTGCCGCCTTGACGTGGAATCTTCTTGACGTGATCCACCGTTAAAAAACCGATCCACTGTCCGTCCGGTGAGAAGAATGGATGGATAGCGCCATCGGTTCCGGCGAGCGGCCGCACGTCACCACTCCTTTGGTTGAATTTGAGGAATTGTATGTCTTGGGAATTCTGCGACCGAGGAAAAAATCTTCAGAATTTTTCGGGGCGCATGCGGTTTCAGTTCACCCATGCTTAGACCAGAATTCCGGTCCGCGCGGAGGTGCATACCATGAACATTACCCATTTCAGAGGTGAAGGCGCGGCTGCCGGAGTTGTGCATCGCTGCTTTATCGAAGCGGCCGAGTGAGTTCGGGAGGAGCGAACAAAAGGTACAAGTACGTCAGAAAATGAAGCGGTTGGGATGGCGTGATGAATCTTCGGACTCACGATGTCGCATGAGAAAAGCTTTGATTGTACTTATGAATTCGGCCTGCAAGGCGACTGGCGCGCCATGATCGCCTGGTAGTTCCGCGCGCTCGACCATGGGGAGATGAGTTGCAAGGATGTCGTCGATCCGGCGATGGAACGAGATCGTGTTAAAGCCAGTCATGATTAAAACTGGACGACGAAAGCTTTTCAACCGGCGCACATCATCAGCGTGATCGGCAACGACCGAGAAGCCGCGAAGAGCCGAGCGAGATGAGGCCCAAGCCTTCCATTCAGCGCCGGTTGGCGCGGATGGCCTGACATCACTATTGCTGATCGCGCCCAGAAATGAGACGAACTGCTCATCGGTGGGCTCGATTGTCGGACCAAACGTACGGAGCAGGTCGTACATCGTGCACATATCCGATGACGCCCGCAGTTCTTCGCGTGGTACAACCCAAAATGCCGGGGGCTCGGCAAGTATGAGTGTGTGGATGCGATCCGCGTGATCCAGCGCGAAATCGAGCGCTACAAGCGCACCGAAGGAATGCGCCACGATATCGAGCGGCATTGTGAGGCCAAGCTGATCGAGCGAGCGCGCCATTGCTGCGCTCTCTGTTTTAAGCGAGTATCCCATCGGCAGTCGTTGTTTCTTCTGCGCACGCTCGATATTCAGAGTCTGAAGACGAATGACTCGAAAATTCCTGGCGAGCACACGCGCGTGCGGCGCGAAGCCCGCCGCCCCGAGCGTGCCGCCGCCCAACATAACAAGAACTGGGCCGTCGCCTTCGATGAATGATTCCAAGGCAGGGGAATCAGTCTGATGCATGGTCGGCCTCAGACTTTCTCCCGCTTTTTTGAATCCGGCGCTGGGGGCTTTCCCAGCATGTGGCCGCAGCCGGCGCGGCTTGCCCAGTAATGCCACGCGCGCCAGGTTTGTTCCGTGTAGGGTTTGTAACCGGCCGCGCGCGCCGCGATCTCGCCCTCCGACAGCGGTTTGAACTTGCCGATCTGCATCGCAGTCAACTGCACACGCGCGTTGCGCGGCAGGTAGACGGAAAGCCTGACGACGTCGATCAGCGATCGTGCGGCGGCCGCAAATCCGTGCCCCCGCATTAACGCGACGTTGTTGTTGCCGAGGCAGCGGGCCAAATCGCGTCCCTGCGCCGTATTCGAAACCAGAAGATTCGTATCGCCAAAGTTGTCGGCGATATCCCAAACCGGCACTTGGGCTCCAATGAAGCTTCCGGAATGAATGACCGGCCGAAGCGCAACATCCGTGATTCCGAAAGGCAGAGTATCTTCCGCATGGGCGTGGACGACCGCCTGAACATCCGGACGCGCTTCGTAGATGCCGCAGTGGATGAACCGTTCAATACTCGGGGTACGATCGTCATTGACAGCTTGGCCATCCAGGCTGAATTCCATCAGGTCGGCCCGCTCGACCATCTCCGGAGCGGCGAGCATGCAGGCCATAAAGAAACGTTCCGGGTTGCCGGGGTGACGGATGCTCACGTGACCATAAGCGTCCACGACGTCCTCATTGGCCAAAATCCGATTCGCAATAACGAGTTCGTTAAGGGCACCATCGAGTTCGATCATTCTTTTTGTGTACCTCTTATCTCTTGCGTGCGTTCTTGCGGACGTAATCCACGATGTCCTGAGTAGAAGCTCCAGGCTGAAAGATTTCGGAGACGCCGCATTCTTTCAGCTTCGGGACATCCTGATC
>Ga0075425_100007837_pt1 | contig 11292 bp, 5 predicted proteins | sample SoiMethybrSBSTD4_FD_75300 | JGI IMG/M metagenome (GOLD analysis project Ga0075425, IMG submission 75300) | Bulk soil microbial communities from a Populus tree surrounding site in Tennessee, USA - Soil MetaG P. TD hybrid SBSTD4 | ecosystem: Environmental > Terrestrial > Soil > Tree plantation...
AAGCCGGTCCCGAGCTCGAGGATCGACGCGATCGTGCCGCGCGTTTCGAGCGTGCCGGAGGTCGGCTGCGTGACGCCGCACAGCAGCTTGAGCAGCGTGCTCTTGCCCGCGCCGTTCTGGCCGACGATGCCGATCGTTTCGCCGCGCTCGACGTCGAAGGTCACGTCCTCGAGCGCGGGGAACACGGTGTGCCGCGCGCGGCGAGTCAGGATCTCGAACAGACGATCGATGGGTCGGCGGTAGATGTCGTACTGCTTCGACAACCCCGCGGCGCGAACGGCGAAATCCATTCCGGTCATTCTATCGGCGTCAAAACGAAGTGGCGGGCCTCATCGGCCCGCCACTCATTACGGATGCTGCTGGAATGACGCCTACGGAGTGGGAACGCCGGCGAGGTACTCGGGGTCGCCGGTGCGGCGGTCGATGACCGACGCGAACGCCCAGACCGAGCCGCTCGAGCCCTCGATCGTGACCTTGAGCGAGCCGCGCGTTGCGCCGCCGAGGGCGTCGAGGATGTTGCCGACGGTGGACTGGAACGGCTTGAGATCGTAGGTGATGGCGTTCGACTCGGCGCCGGTGTCGAAGCGCAGAAGCGTGACCTTCACCTTCACCGCGTCGGCCGTGAGGTTCACGAGACCGATGTTGGTGTAGTAGCTCTTGTCGGCGTCGTTGCGGACAGCCGGGATGTACGCCGGCTTGCCCGGCCGCACGTTTGCGCGCGCGGCGGAGAACGCCGGAATGCCCTGACCGAAGCTCGAGACGCCGTTGAAGTTGAACGTGCGCGAGTACGCGATCGGATAACGGGAGACCGGCCACGTGCTCTTGATGAGCAGCGCGCCGATACCGTCGCCCGGCTGCGGCGCGAGATAGCCCGCGCGGAGCAGATCGTCCAGCTGCACGAAGTTGCGTCCCTGGATCGTGATCTGCTTCGCCTCGCCGCTGAGGACGCCGTCCTGGTTGAAGTACGCCAGGTCGACAACCGCCGGCTCGAAGTCCGGATTGAAGATCGTTACGTCGCTGCGCCACGGGCCGGTATGACCGACACCCGGAACGACGAGGTCCTTCAAATCGGCGCTCGCCACGTCGACGTCGGAGACCGCGCCGATGTACGTCGGATCGCCGCTGACCTGATCGACCATCGAGGCGTAGGAGATCAGCCACGAATTCGCCGGGACCGTGATCTTGACGAGGTACGGCTTGTCCTTCGGAACGCCGTTGATCACGGCGTCGACGGAGAACTGTACGAGCTCGAACGAATGCACCGTCTGCTGCGTGCTGCCGATCGGCTGATACGTGTTCGAGTAGACCGAAACCGTGAGCTTCAGATCCTGGCTCATCGGATTCACGAGACCGATGTTCGTGCGGTAGTTCGCGCCGCTGCGGAGGCCCGGCAGGTACTGGAACGTTTCGACCGTCGGCAGGGCCGTGGCGGACGACGAGTTGCCGCTGAGGAGCACGGCCGGGATGAACTGGCCGTACGTGCCGATCGTCGCGAGGTTGTAGGTTCGCGTCCAGATCTGCGGCTGGTAATCCGACGTCACGCTGACCGTCATCGGACCTGAATCGATCTGGCCGGCGTCGAGGAAGTACTTCATGAAGTCTTCGGAGATGAACGTCGACGACGAGACGGTGACGTCCTTCGTGGTGCCCTTGAAGGTCACCTTGAGGATCATCGGGTTCGACGGCGACACGGTCGGATCGGGATTGAAGACCTGAACGTCGGTGCGCCAGACGCTGCCGCCGATGCCGCCGATGCGGGTCACGACCGGAAGCAGGAAGCGGTGCTCGGGCGTATTCGTGATCTCGATCTGCTTCGTGCCGGAGCCCGCCGGAGCGGACGAAATGTCGTCCGCATTGCGCGCCGAACAGGTCACGACGTACGGACCGGCCGTCGCGAACGTGTGCTGCACGGTGCTGGTCGTGCTGACCGCACCGACCTGCGAGACGTCGGTCTGACTGTCGCCGAAGTTCCACGTCCAGCCGGTGGCGCTGAGGCTCGCCGTCCCCGTGAACGTGATGGTCGTGCCCTTGCCCGCCTTGTCCGTGCTCGACGCAACGCTCACGGTCGGAATCGGCTTGAGCGGAACGGCCAGACGAATGCTGCGCGACGCGGTCTTCGAATTGTTGGTGTTGGTGACCTTCAGCGTCACTTCGTAACCGGATGAGCCTCCGGTGTAGGCGTGCGTCGGATTCCTGTCGGTCGACGAATTGCCGTCGCCGAACGTCCAGAGGAACGAGTCGCAGCTCTGGAACGTGTAGCCGAAGCCGGTCGCCGTGAACTGAATCGGCTCATTGCGATTGCACTGTGCGAGGCTCGTCGACGAACAGCCGGTCTGCTGTCCCTGATAAGTGAAGTCGATCGTTCCGACCGGGCTGCAGCCGGGGTTGGCATTGTCCTGAATGTTGAGGACGAGCGGCGGCGCGGATGCGCTTCCTGAGCCGTTGCTGATGCTCATGTTGACCGTCACCGGTCCGGCCGAATTGAACGTTCTCGTATAGGACGACTGGCCTGACGACTGGAAGTCGCTGAACTGCCAGAAGACGGAATCGCAGGAGTCGAGTGCGGCACCCTGTGCGCGGTGCGCGCTGAACGTGACGAATTCTCCGGTCTTGCAGGCGATATTCACGCCGTTGCAGCCGAGCGATCCGCTCACGGTGATCGTCGCACCATTCGGTGCCGGGCAGGTGGGTGTCACGACGACGCTTCCCAGCGTGACCGTCGCGGAGTAATCCTTACTGCCGTTCGCATTCGTGATCGTCAGTGTGACGTTGTAGGGACCATTCCCCGGGTACGTGTGCGTCGTGAGCGGACCGCTGCCCTGGCCGCCATCGCCGAAGCTCCAGGTGAAACTGTCACACGCCTGAATGGTGTAACCCCACACCGCTGCACTGAACTGAATCGTCTCACCGGTCTGACAAGTGGGATTGCCGGTACCACGGCAGGTCGACGTCAGGCCGTAGACGCCGATGTACATCGTATTGCCGGTCGGCAACGGGCCGCAGACCGGTCCCTGAATGTTCAGCGTGAGCGCCGGCGTCGTCGTCACCGTGAAGATGCCGCTCGTCACCGTGACCGCGACCGTATAAGTACCGGGCGCATTGAAGCTCGGGGAGAGCGTCGACGTCGATCCCGGCTGCGCGACGCCGTTGATCGACCACGCATACGTGTAATTCGGATTGGAGACCGCGTTGATCGTGCAGGCGCCGCCGGTGTTCGTGCATCCGCTCGCGATGGCGAGCGATGCGTCCGGCGTCGCCTGAACCTGCGAGGCGCTCACGGTTCCAAACGGCTGCGCCGCGGTGCCGAGGCCGGCCGACGCGATCGTGACCGACAGCTCGACGGTCATACCGTTCGTAATGGTGCTCTTGTCATTGATGACGAAGTTCGGAATGTTTCCGATTGCGGGATTGGTGTCCCGAGAATCGACAACGGTCGAGCCGTTTTTCAGCCTCCACACGACGTTCCATGTCGTCGCCGACGGAAGGATCAGCGTCGTATCCGACGTCTTGCGCGCCGTCGCGCTGTACGTGACGGTGTTTCCATTCGCCACGGAAGCGATCGGGGAGACGATGAACGGACGAACGTTGTAATTCGCCGCGGCCGCCTGCACGACATAACCCGGATTCACGAGCGGGTCATAGGTGGCGTTATTGTAGGCACCGTAAGTCGCACTGAAGACCAGCCGGTGCGCGCCGAGCGTTCCGACCTCGAGCAGGCCGTGCGGCGGCTTCTTCGTCGAAACCGCTCCGGAGCCATCGGTGTTGCTGATCGTGTACGTCACCACATGGCTCTCGATGGAGCCGTCGGAGCCGTCGGCGAATTTGTCTTCGGGAAGGACGAGTGCGCCGTCCGTGAGCAGGTAGCTCGCGCCCGTCGACGGATAGATGAGCGGCCGCACCACCGGCGCCTTGTGCGTGATCGTGGCGGTGTCCGACGTCGACGAGTCGTTCGTCAGCGAAACCTTCGCCGTCTTCGGAGCCGTGATTCCCGCGGCCGTTCCAACGCCGCGATACTGATAAGTCACCGCGTCGCCGGTTCGCGCCGTCGCGGCATTGGCAGATCCGCCTTCGGGATTGCCGAAGTCCCACGCCACATTGAGCGGGAACTGGCTGGTCGGCGCCGCCGAGTTGAAGGTGATCGGGTCGCCCCAGTAGGGACCGACCACTGTGGCCTTCGAATTCGGATTGAGCGTTCCGCCCGTCGTGTAAGTCGCCGAGAGCGAGTCGCCGGCCTGTAATTCGTAGACGTCGCCCAGACCGTGATCGCTGTACATGACGTACGTCTTGCTGCCGTATTTGATCGGCATGAAGTCGCGCACCAGCTGCGTATACCCCTCGGGCATCGCATAGTCTTTGGGCGAATAGTGATAGTAGTTTCGGAAGTAATCCTTCAGGTCGATGAGCACCGGACTGCCATTGGTGATCTTGTAGAGGCGCGGGTCGTAAACCTTCGTGCCCGGCGCCGCTTCCTGACCGTAGATCGCGATGTAGCCGTCGCGCACGCGAATGCCGCTCGGAGCGTAGGCTTCGCCATACACGTCGAACGTGCTCTGCGTGTACGTGCCGCCGCCCAGCGTGAACTTCCAGAGGGAGTTCAGCACCAGCGAACCGCCCGGAGGATTGTCTTCGATGGCCCAGAAGTTCCCGTCGGCGTCGGACGCGACGCCAAGGAACTGCTTTCCGGGATTCGGAGTGAACGACGCGATCGGACCGCTCCCGTTGACGTAGGAGGACGTGTCGTAGATCTGGATTCTGTGATCGACGTCGACGAATGCGAGTCTGTCACCCGCGGGCGACTTCGCAGCAGAGGCAATCGCCTGATTCCTGCGATTCGTGAGACCAGGAGTGGCGAGCGTCGCGGTCGGGTTCGTGACGTTGTAAATCGCCACGACGCCCGGCGACTCGGGGTTGTACAGGAGGGCGTAATACTCCGAGCCGGCCTTCACGGACACCATGCCCTTGGCCGTCATGTTCGAGGGGATGTTCTCGAGGATCTGCTGCTGGAGCTCGAGACCCGTCCCCGTATCCTTGACGATTCCCCATCCGAAAACGCTGTAAGCGACGTAGACGTAACCGCGGTCGTCGTAGTCGAACTCGAACAGCCGGTCCTGTCCGTCGACGTTCGGAGTTCTCCAGCCACCGGCTTCGGGATAGACGTAGGCATCGGGCTTGAGGGCAAGCTCGTTGGTCAGCGGATGCTGGGAGATTCCGAACCCGTCGGTGATCGTCTTCAGGCCGCCGGTCAGTGTCGTCGTGAAGAAGTTGCTCAGGGAGGTGGCGGTGAGCGCCGAACCGATCTGGATGTAAATGCGGGGAGGCGCCGAACCGCGCTGGGTCGGAGCCACGACGATGCGCGCGGCGCGCGCCGTGCGGAAGGGACCCTGCCAGTCGCTCGTATTGACCGAGTCGACGTAGCGTCCGACGAATGCCTTGATCGGCAGCGAATAAGGCCAGGTCTTGAGGCCATCGTTCGACTGGCCTGACGGATTCGTTCGAGGACATCCGGTGCAAAGCCGCGGCGCTTCCGAAGAACTGCCCGGCAGCGGGTAATTCTGAGCGAACGCTGCGGTGGCGACCATGAGCAGGACGATGCCGATGGCCAGCTTGCTTGAGAACTTATTCAATTTCACACCCCCGGAACTGGTATTCGAACGGACGAGTAGCGATCTACCGGAAAAACGACTGTTATTGTAAGCGACAGCTCGATTGAATCAAAGGCCTTTTTGGGAAGCTTCCTGCGAGGCAGCCGCGATTCGCGCGACGACCTCGCAGCAAGTCTCCGAAAACGAAAAAGGCGGGCCGGATTCCCGGCCCGCCTTGTGGCAACAACGATGTTGTTGAGAACTACGGGTTGACGTTCGGACGAGGACCGATCGGGTTGGCACCCGCGCCGGAAGTCGTCGGAGCTGCCTGAGCCGGCGAGCAACCGTTGCCGAGCCACGCCGCGTCGAAGTCGACCGAGTAACGGCCTTCCGCGAACATCGAGACGACGACCCAGTTCTGGCTTGCGCGCAGCGTGCTGTACGGATTCGAGGAACCCGCCGACGCGCCGTTGTTCAGGTTCAGGAACATCCAGCCGGCGACGTCACCCGACGTCAGCGGCGGGAACGACGTGTTCGTCGACGCAAGTGCGAGCGTCTCAGGCGTCGTGAACGTGCCCGGCGAGAACGGCGAGATGATCACCTGCGGAGCAGTCGTGGTCGGATTCTCGCGCTCGTCGAAGCGAACTGCTTCCGTCACGCCAAGGCTGCGGTTGTTGATGTAGGTCGAGCACGCGGCTGCCGCGCCCGTCACACCTTCACGCCACATCTTGAAGTTCGTCAGGAAGCCCGTCGCGCCACCCTGGATGTAACGAGCAGCGAACACCGACGGCAGCGGCTGGCGGCGGTCGATGCGGCGGTTCGTGGCCGGAGTGTAGCGATCGTAGAACGTGTACGGCAGGTTCGTGCCCGGCGTGCTGCCGGCCGCGCCACCCTCAGGAATTGCACGAATGTGCACCATCGGGTTGCCCTGCGCGTAGTTACCCGTTGCCGGGTTCGGATTGACCTGCTGATAGTCGCCGATCAGCACGTTGTCGAACAGGATTTCCGTCGAGTAGTAGGTCGATTCAGTCGGCAGCGTGAACGAGCAGGTCGCCGCAACGTCAACCGTCACGTAACCAATCGCGTTCGTGTGCGTGCCACCGATGCGCGAGCTGCCGCACAGGCTGTAGACGCCCGTGGTCAGACCCGTCTGCACGTCGGCCAGAATGTTCGCCGGAATCTGAACCGGCAGCGACGACGGCGAGCAGTTCACAGCCGCCGACGACAGGAAGTTCGTGTTCCCGCTCAGGTTATTGAGCGAGCGCGAACCCGGCGTGTTGGCGTTCGACGTTCCACGCTCCGGCGCGATCACGCCGCGGGCGATGATGTCGTACATATTGATCGCCTGCACGTCATAACCGGTCAGGAAGATGTTGAAGTCGAGCACCGGATACGACCAGTCGCTCCACACCGTCACGTGCGCGATCTGCGGAATCGCAGACGTGTTCGTGATCGTCCACAGAGTGGTCTGTGCGGTCGCAACCGGCGAGGCGATGTCCACCTCGAAATACGGCAGCAGCAGCGTGGCAGCCGGCGCGGTGCCGATGTCGCAGCTGTCGTCGTTGTTCGTGGTGGTCGGTGCACCCGACGAGAACGTCAGGTTGGGCTGGACTTTGAGCGGAGTCGCTGCGAACGCGGCGCCCGCCACCAGCAGAGCCACCATGGCCCAAACGTAAGTTTTTTTCATCTCTATCTCCTACACTTCAGATTGATGGAAACGTAACGAAGGTTGCTCACCCGATCCCGACGATACTGATCACCTCCGCGTCAGATTTTTCAATTCCTCGACAACTGGAACTGGTTTGTATCTGGTTTGAGCTGCCCGAAAAATAGGGCGGTTTATTCGTGAAGTCAATACCGAGCATGCCTTTTTATGGGATAGCACCATATAAAGCGTGATCGATCTGCGGACTATACCAGAAGCCGTTGACTCTGCAACTACTAATTAGGGCTTGTCGGACGCGACCGTTCCACGGTTCAGAAAAACCTGAACTTTGCCGTTTTTCGCCCCGAATGCCGACGTCTCGTCGGACTCGTACATCACGATCACATCCGGCTTCGAATCGCGGTTCACGTCCGCGACCGTGATGTCGTAGTTGATCATGCCGGGAAGCTTGATTCCCTCGACCGTTGCACGACGAAATCTGCCCGTCCCGTCGCCGAGAAGGACCACCGCCTCGCGCGGATCGAACACGGTGTAGAAGAGGTCCTGGTTGCCGTCGCCATCGAAGTCGCCGCGGCCCAGTCCCCACACGCTGCGCGACGAGGCCCAGCGTACGAGCGGCGTGCGCTTCGCGTCCTTGCCGAACGTCAGGCGATCGATGCCGACGACTTGCTTGAGCGGCGGCGGCGGAACGGTTTTCGGGTCGAGACCATCCGGCCATTGCCGGTAGAAACCGACGATGACGTCATCCGTCTTGCTGGCCTTGTTGAACCGGCCGGCGGTCATCGCCGAGTAGTAAGAGAGGAACGGCACGAGCGCGCGATCGGTGTTTTCGCGATACGTCTTCCCGTCGCCGGAGCTGAACCACACGGTGTCGACGCCGTTGAAGTAGATGCTCGCACCGACGAAATCGGGGTACTTGTCTCCGTTGAGGTTCGCCGCCGTGAGCCAGTCACCGCCGAGGTACTTGCCCATCGTTGCGACGTCGGTCTGCTCCCACGCGGTTCCCTTCTTCCGATTGAGATACGCACGGAGATTGCCGCCCACGGTCGGCTTGATCTGTTCCTGGCCGCGCACCATCGGTCCTTCGCTGATCGCGACGACGTCGGTCCAGCCGTCCCCGTTCACGTCGGTCGTGATCACGCGGCGCGTCGGGAAGTCCATCGGAAGACCTGCCTTCGATTCGATGAACTTGCCCTTGCCGTCGCCCAGAAACACGGCGACGCCGTTGAGATGCACCGCGAATGCGAGATCGAGGTGCTTGTCCTTGTTGAAGTCCGCGACGGCGACGCCGCCGTAATCGAATCCCACCGGCCAGACGATGTCCCACAACTTCCAGTTGCCCTTGCCGTCGCCGAGGAAGATCGACGGAGTGTTCTCGGCGCCGCGCTGCGGAGGCAGCACGAGGTCGATGAAGCCGTCTTCGTTCATGTCGGCGGCAGCCAGCGTGTTGCGCCAGGAGCCGTTCGACGGAAGTCCGTTCGATGCCTCTTCGAACTGAATGCGCACCGGCGACGTCGCCGGCGCGAGATCGGAGAACTCGCCGCGCACGGACTCGAAGTACTTGATCTCTTCGTCGGGCGGCGGAATGTACGTATTGTCCTCGATCGACGCCGGATCGATGATCTCGTTCCACACCCAGACGTACTTCTCGTTCTGCTGGTAGATCTCTTTTCCGAAGTTGACCGGAGCGAACGGACGAACCCATCCCTCCTGCACGTCGTATCGCGCCCACTTCCGTTCGTAGCGATGGATGTTGTACTTCTTCCCGAACCGCCACCACACCGTGTTCGGATCGGGATTCGTTCCCGGATCTTCGGCGGTGCCGAGCCGATCGCGACGCTGTTGCGCGGTCTCCGGCTTGATGTACTGCGGTTCTCCACCTTCGACGGCCGCCGCGACCTGCGGCTGCGTCGATGTCGCCGGCGCCGGCTGTGTGGTCTGCGCCAAAAGCGACGTCGCCGCGAGCGCAGCGAGGACGACGTACGAAAGTACCTTACGAAGAGCCATACCTGTCTCCTGCAAATTAGATGAGATCGACGAGAGTCGGCTGCGCACGTCGGAAGAAAAGAAGTCCGGTCGTGAACACCGCCGCAGCGACAAACAGTAGAAAGACGATCGAGCCGACGTCAGGTAACGGAGACGTCAGAATCGCGCTGCGGAACAAACCGAGCAGTGCGGTCAGCGGATTCCAGAAGAAGAACTTCTCGAAACGTCCGCCGACCGGGTAGAGGATGGGGCTGAGGTAGAAGACGATGGAGAGAAGAAATCCGAGAACCTGGGCGAGGTCGCGAAAGAAAACGTAGATCGCGGCGAGGAAGAATCCGACGCCGAGCTGCAGTCCAAGCTGGATGATCAACGCGATCGGCAGGAGCCAGAGGAGCCGCGGCGACATCCCCTTCAGCAGGACGAACGTCGTGAAGATCGCCAGGCCGACGCACTCGAAGATCAGCGCCGACGCGTTCGGGACGACCACGAGGACTTCGCTCCGCAGCGGCAGCCGGCGAACGATCGCCGAGTTGTCGACGACGGACGTCGTCGATCGGATCAGGCCCTCGTTCACGCCGAGCCACGGAATCAGTCCGGCGATGAGAAAATAGATGTAGGAGCCGCCGGTTCCCCCCGCCCGTCCGCCCGGAATCATGATCGTGAAGACGAACCAGTAGAGGACGACCAGACTCAACGGTTGCAGGACCGCCCAGGCGAGCCCGAGGGCCGAACCGGTGAAGCGGGCGTTGAAATCTCGTCGGATGAGCTCCCGGAGGAGGTGGAGGTTGGCGTACGTGACGGCAGGCCCTTCGGAAGATTGGACTTGACACGCGTGGTGTCGAGCCCGCATATTGAACGTTGCGGCAGTTTATTGTTCTAATAGCATAAAAGTCAACGAAACCCCTCCCAGACTCGGACATGAACAGACCAGCACAACTCGAGCTCGTCGGACGCAAGATCCGACAACTCCGTCGTCAGCGAAAACTGACTCAGGTGGAGCTCGCCGAAAAGATCGGGATCCATCAGTCCGACCTCTCGCGCATGGAACAGGGCGAGTACAAAGTCGGCCTCGATACGCTTCTCAAGATCCTGCAGTGCTTCGATCTCAGCATCGGAGACTTCTTCGACGAGAACAATCGCGCCAACACGGTCGTCGAGAAGTTCAAGGCACTCAGCCCGTCGGCGCAGAAGGAAGTGGAGAGCTTCATCGACTTCAAGCGACGCCAGGAAGACGATGACACATGGGACGAGGAAGGTGGAGAGAGCGGGGGGGAAGATGCTTAGTCCCGTGAGCAGCACCGAGCGAATCGAAGAGCTGCGGCAGCGCGCACTCGCGCACGTCCGCGGCGGCGAATACGAGGACGCACTCGCGCTGTACGACCAGGCGCTGGCGCTTGCGTCGACGGAAGAATCACGCGAGCTCCTCACCATCAACAAGGCCGACGTGATGATCGCGCTCGAGCGCAGCGGACCCGAGGTCCAGGCGCTTCCGGCGATCCTGATGCGGCGCCGCAATCTGCACCACACGTTCCTCGCGGCGTACGCCCTCATGTTCCGGCACCGCATTCAGAGCGAGACCAAGCGCGCGATCTTCTACGGTCACGTCGCTCTCGACGCTTCGAACGAAGCGAACGAGCCGTTCTGGAAGATCGCGGCGCTGAACGACCTCGGCATCATCTACGAGATCGACTCGCAGTTCGAGGAAGCGATCCACTGCTTCGAAGAAGCGCTTCCGATGCTCGACGTGATCGAAAACCCGACCGAGCGCGCGGTCAGCCACACCGCGATCATGCAGAACCTCGGCTACAACCGGCTGCTGATCGGGAAGACGCGCGACGGCATCGGCACGATCCTCAGCATCCTCGACGCGGTCGAGTCGCCGAGCGCGCGTGCGGAGTCGTACATCGACCTCTGCTACGGCTACCTCGAGCTCGGCGAGCACGACAAAGCGCGCTTCTACGGCGAGGCCGGTCTGAGTCTCGCATCGGAATCGCGTCAGATCCGCAATGCGCACTACCTCCTCGGCGAAGCGTCGTACAAGTCGGGTGACTCCGAGGC
>Ga0075425_100007838_pt1 | contig 11291 bp, 10 predicted proteins | sample SoiMethybrSBSTD4_FD_75300 | JGI IMG/M metagenome (GOLD analysis project Ga0075425, IMG submission 75300) | Bulk soil microbial communities from a Populus tree surrounding site in Tennessee, USA - Soil MetaG P. TD hybrid SBSTD4 | ecosystem: Environmental > Terrestrial > Soil > Tree plantation...
TGAACAGCACCGCGTTGCGGCGCTTCTTGAGCGCGTTGAGCACGCCTTTGAGGCGCGCCTCGAAGTCGCCGCGGAACTTCGTGCCCGCGAGGACGGCGCCCATGTCGAGCGCGTAGATAACGGCGTCTTTCAGCGCCGCCGGCACTTGGCCTTTATGGAGTTGGAGCGCGAGCCCCTCGGCGATCGCGGTCTTGCCGACGCCTGGATCGCCCACGTAGATCGGATTATTTTTGCGGCGGCGGCAGAGCACGTGGATCGTGCGCTCGATCTCGTTCTCGCGGCCGATCAGCGGATCAATCTTGCCTTCGCGCGCCTGCTTGACCAGGTTGACGGTGAACGCCTCCAGCGGGTTGCGCGTCGGCGCCGGGCGCTCTTCGTCCGGCGCCTCGGACTGCGGCGGCATGTCCTCGTCGCCGACGGCAGTCTTGGAGATGCCGTGCGAGACGTAGTTCACGATGTCGAAGCGCGTGATGCCCTGTTCCTCCAATAGATAGACGGCGTAGGAATCCGGCTCGCGGAAGATCGCGACCAGCAGGTTCCCGCCGTTGATCTCTTTTTTCTCGGCCGACTGCGCGTGGATCACCGCGCGCTGCAGCACGCGGTGAAAGCCGATCGTCTCCTGCGGCTCGTGCTCCATGCCTTCGCGGAGCGCTTCGAGATGCGTCGTAAAAAAATCTTCCAGCCCCTTTTTGAGCTTCGCCATGTCGCCGCCGCACTGGACGATCGCCGAGCTCGCGTCCTTGTCCTGCAGGAGCGCGAACAGCAGGTGCTCGACGCATACGAACTCGTGCCGGCGCCGCTTCGCTTCGGCGAAAGCGAGGCTCAGGGTAGCCTTCAGCTCTTTGGTGAACATCTTCACGCTTCTTCCATCGAGCACTTGAGCGGGTACTCGTGCTGGCGCGCCAGGTTCTCGACCAGCGCGACCTTGGTCTCGGCGACCTCGTAGGGGTAGACGCCGGCGACGCCGATGCCTTTGCGGTGGACGTGCAGCATGATCTGGACCGCCTCCGTGTGCTCCCTGTGAAATACGTACTGCAGCACCTGAACCACGAACTCCTTGGTCGTGTAATCGTCGTTGTGTAGCAGCACCTTGTAGAGCGGCGGCCGCTTGAGCTTTTTCTCGGTCTCGGTGACAACCTCGTGGTCGAATTCTTCTCGGCGGCTCATGCGGCGGCGCGCTCCGGCTTACAACTAAAAGTAACACGCTTCCCAGGGGGAGGCAATGCGGTTTTTTCGCGTTTATCGCGTATTTTACCTCTGCACCGGACGTTGCGGCCGGCCGTGCGACAATGAAACGCGCGGCGGCCGGAAAAGCGCCAAAAGTTGCCAACGTTTACAGCCGCGCACTCTTGAAGCGGTCTGTGAAAAGAGAGATTATTGAATGCGCTCTCCTAAATTTCTCTCCGGAGCGGAACGCCATCCTAAGGAGGGTCTCTCATGCTGTCCAACAAGGTAGGCGAGATCATGACGCGCGACATTCTAACCGCGGATATCTCGCGGAGCGTCTTCGACGTGATGCAGTTGATGGGCGCGAACAACGTCGGCCGCGCCGTCATCACCGAGAACGGCAACTATACCGGCATCTTCACCGAAAAAGACGTGCTCAAGCGCGTGCTCAGCCAGAAGCTCGACGCGAAGGCGACGAACATCAAGAAAGTCATGACGACGCCGATCCGCTCGGTGCCGGAAGACACGCACATCATCGAGGCGCTGGGAAAAATGTACCGCTCGAAGTTTCGCCACCTGCTCGTGCGCGAGCGCAAGGGCAGGATCGCCGGCATGGTGACGATGCGGCGCATCCTCGAGCTGGCCGTCGAGCTGGGCGAGCGGCTTTCCGACACGCAGATCGTGGGCAAGATTCTCTTGAAGGAGCCGACCAAGGTCGAGGCGTCGCAGACCGTCCGCCAGGCGATCGACCTCATGATCAAAAAGGACACAGGCTGCGTCGCCGTGATGAGCGGGGGCGAGCTCAAGGGCATCTTCACCGAGCGCGACCTGCTCAAGCGGGTGGCGGTCGCCGAGCGCGACCCCGACCGAACGGAGCTCCAAAGCGTGATGACAACGAACCTCGATACTCTGCCCCAGAGCGCGCTCGTAAGCCAGGTATTAAAGGAGATGCGGAACCGCCGCTTCCGGCATATGGTGATTCTCGACGACAAGGGCAAGCTCGCCGGCATTGTGTCTATGCGCGACGTACTAAAATATGCAAAGGCTCTCGATGTCGACGAGACCGTGCGCAGCACGTGGAAGGAGATCGAGGAATTTTGGGAATCCGATGAGCACTATACGCCGGGGTAAAGCGGACCGTTTTGTTGTTTTTCGGGTCGATTCCTGATAGGTTAATTATCTTAAGGAGGAGAGGTAAGTTCGCGGTTCGATTATGGAAACACCCACAATCAACGATCTTAGTATATCCATAGCGACGGAAAACGGCACCGGCAGCGCCTCCGCCAACAACATCCTGTTCAAGGCGATTTTCAAGATGGGCATCCCGTGCTCGTCGAAGAACATGTTTCCGTCGAACATCCAGGGACTCCCGACCTGGTACCAGATCCGCGCCTCCGCCGACGGCTACATGGCGCGAAAGGACGTCATCGACGTGATCGTCATGTTCAACGACGTGACCGCGGCGAAGGATATCCACAGGGTAAGGGACGGCGGCGTCATCGTTTACGACGACTCCACGCCGCTCTCGCCGACCCTGAAGCGCGACGGGATCACCTATTTCGGAGTCCCGGCCAACAAACTTATACAAAAAATCGTCCCCGCCTCGCCGCTCCGCATCAAGCAGAGAAACATGGTCTATGTCGGCGCGCTCGCCGCGCTGTTCGGCATCGACATGGAGACGATCAAGGCGGTCCTCCAGGACACCTTCGGCAGGAAGCCCGCGGTCATCGAATCGAACCTGGTCTGCATCGAGGCGGGCTATAACCACGTCAAGGAAAAAGGCTACACGCAGAACATCGCGATGCTCCAGCCGATCCCGAACGGCAACAAAGGCAAGATCATCACCGAGGGCAACACCGCCTGCGCGCTCGGCGCGATCTACGGCGGCGCCTCGGTGGTCGCCTGGTACCCGATCACGCCTTCCAGTTCGCTGGCCGAGGCAGTCGAGCATTACATGCCGCGCTTGAGGAAGACGAACGGCAGCGCGCCCTATGCGATTGTTCAGGCGGAGGACGAGATCGCGGCGGTCAGCATGATCGTCGGCGCCGGCTGGGCCGGCGCGAGAGCGATGACCTCGACCTCGGGGCCCGGCCTCTCGCTCATGAACGAGGCGATCGGCCTCGCGTATTTCGCCGAGATCCCGACCGTCTTTTTCATCATCCAGCGCGGCGGCCCCTCGACCGGCCTCCCGACCCGCACGCAGCAATCCGACATTCAGCTCATGTACTACGCCTCGCACGGCGACACCCGGCACATCATCCTGATCCCGCACGACATGAAGTCGTGCTTCGACCTCTCGCGCAAGAGCTTCGACTACGCCGACCGCTTCCAGACTCCCGTCTTCGTGATGATGGATCTGGATCTCGGCATGAATCTCTGGTCGTCGGATCCGCTGGAGCTCAAGAAAGAGCCGTTCGACCGCGGCAAGCTCTTGACCTCGGCCGACCTCGAGCAGTGGGAGAAGCAGGGCAAGAAGTTCCGCCGCTACTTCGACCAGGACGGCGACGGCATTCCCTATAGGACGATTCCCGGCAACCCGAACCGCAAGGCGTCGTATTTCGCGCGCGGCTCGGGCCACGACGCCGACGCGAAGTATTCCGAAGACGAGAAAGATTACAAAGAAACGCTCGACCGCCTGCGCAAGAAATTCGAGACCTCGCGCAAGTTCGTGCCGAAGCCGATCGTCGAGACGCAGGAGGGCGTTAAGACCGGCATCATCTGCTTCGGCTCGAGCTACGAGCCGGTGCGCGAGGCGCGCGACCGCCTGAAGGCCGCGGGCTTGAAGACCAATCATTTATTGCTGCGAGCGCTGCCGCTTACCGAAGAAACGCGGAAATTCGTCGCGGCGCACGACGTGATCTATCTCGTCGAGCAGAACCGCGACGCGCAGATGGCTTCGATTTTCAAGGACGAATGGCCGGATCTCGCCACGAAAATCGTGAGCGTGCTCGTTTACGACGGCCTCCCGGTCACCACGCTGGAGGTCGTGCGCCAGATTCGCCGGCATCATGACGGAGAAACCACAGAGGAAACGCAATGGCAGGAGAACAAAAAACTAATCGCGTCAATCTAACCGAGAAGGACTACGAGGGCGCGCCCTCGACGATGTGCCGCGGCTGCGGCCACGACGCGATCTCGGCGTCGGTCATGCGCGCCTTTTACGACAGCAGCGTCGACCCGCGCAAAGTCGTCAAGCTTTCCGGCATCGGCTGCTCATCGAAGACGCCGGCGTATTTCCTGAGCCAGTCGTTCGGCTTCAACGCCGTCCACGGCCGCATGTCGGCGGTCGCGACCGGCGCGAATCTCGCAAATCATACCTTAATACCCATCGGCGTCTCGGGCGACGGCGACACCGCGGCGATCGGCCTCGGGAATTTCTGCCACATGATGCGGCGGAACGTGAACATCACCTATATCGTCGAGAACAACGGCGTCTACGGCCTGACCAAAGGTCAGTTCTCGGCGACCGCCGACAAGGGCAGCGTGATGAAGGGCGGCAAGATCAACGACATGCCGGCGCTCGACATCGCCGAGCTGGCGATCGTCCTCGGCGCGACCTACGTCGCGCGGAGCTTCTCCGGCGATAGAAAGCAGCTCGCGCCGCTCATCGAAGGCGCCCTCGCGCACAAGGGCAGCGCGATCCTCGACGTCATCAGCCCGTGCGTCACCTTCAACAACCACGAAGGCTCGACCAAGAGTTTGAAGTACGTGAAGGAGCACCTCGACCCGATCCACGACGTCGACTTCATCCCGTCGTACGAGAACATCGAGGCGGACTACAAACCCGGCACCGACCACATGGTCACGATGCACGACGGCTCGCGCATCCTGCTGCACAAGCTCCACGAGGACTACGATCCGACCAACCGCATGCAGGCGATGCAGATGATCCACGCCTCGGTCGCCGAGGGAAAATTCCTGACCGGCTTGATTTATTACGATCCCAACCGGCCCGACTTCGCCGCCGAGCTCGGGCTCGGCGACAAGGCGCTGGCGGAATTGGGGCAGGATATCCTCCAACCGCCGCCGGAGGCGCTCGACCGCATCAACGCGGACTTCATGAAGTAATAAAAAAAGCGCCGGCCGCGATTCCCGCAGCCGGCGCTTTTTTGCGTCCAGCGAATTTTAAGTTAGATTCCCGCCGCCTTTTTCTTTCCCAGGCCTTCCCAGGTTTTCATAATTTCCGTCGAATCGGCGACGAGGCCGAAGTGGCGGCGCATGTTGTCGAGCGTTCCCTCGTGCGATTTGTCGTCGTAGGCCGCGGAGCAGTCGCCCACCATCGTGACGTAGTAATCGAACATGTAGGCGTCGCGCGCCGTCGTCTCGACGCAGACGTTGGTCGCGATGCCGGTGACCATCACGCTCTCGATGCCGCGCGCCTTAAGAACGGTGTTCAAATCGGTGTTGATGAACGCGCTGTAGCGGTGCTTGTTGACGACGCGCTCGCTCGGCAGCGGCTCGATGCCCTCGTAGAACTCCGCGCCCCAGGTGCCTTCGCGGCAGCTGTTGAGCGCCTTCTCCTGCGACTTGCGGTAAATCCAGCTCGGCGTATCGGTCCACGGGCCGTGGAGCGTCTGAATGTAGATGATCGTGAGGCCGACGCGGCGCCCGGCCTCGATGAACTTCACCAGCCGCGGCACCATCGCCTGTGAAGCGGTCATGTCCTCGCCGCGGAGCGCCGCTGCGCCCTTGGAGCTCGCGAAGTCGTTCTGCACGTCGACGACGATGAGCGCCGACCAGCGCGGATCCCAGCGCTCCTGCGGAGTTTTCAAGACCATCATAGCTCGCTCCTTTCCGGCTGAAGCCGACCGCCGCTATTTATCAGTGATCGTGCTTTTTCTGCAAGCCGCCTTCGCCCATCGCGACGATGTCGCGGCGCTCGATCTTTTCGCCCGCGAGGAGGCGCGGCAAAAGCACGTCGAACGCGGTGAACGGGTCGTGCATGACGCAGCCCGAGAGCCCGAGCACCGGCGTCCCGTCCAGATAGGCCATCAAAAACATCGAGCCCGGCAGCACGGGAAAGCCGTGCGAGACGACGTCGGCGCCGCTCTGGCGGATGCCTTCGGGCGTCTTGTCGTCGGGATCGACCGACATGCCGCCGCTCACGAGGATGAGATCGGCGCCGGCTTGTTTCGCGTCTTTGATATGTCCCGCGATCACCGTCGGGTCGTCGGGCGCAAGCTTGGTGTCTTCGAGCTCCGTCCCCATGTTCGCGAGCTTCTGTGAGACGACCGGGCCGAAGCCGTCCTTGATTCTTCCGGTGTAGACTTCGCTGCCGGTGACGATCAGTCGCACGCGGCGCGGCGGGATCGCCGCGATCGTCACGATCGGATTTCCCTTGCAGATTGCCTCGGCTTTTTTAACCAGCTCTTCTTTGACGAATACCGGAATCGTGCGCGTGCCAGCGATCACTTCGCCCTTTTTCACGTAGCGGTCGCCTGGAAGCGTCGCGAGCATGAGATCGCCGAGCGCATTGAATTCATATAGCCGCTCGGCGTCGATCTTGAGCAGTCCGGAAATCTCGGAAATGAGATTCACGCGCCCCTCGACCGGCTCGGTCAAGCGGATGTTCATCCCGGCGGCGGCGCGCGCAAGCCTTCGCGCCGCGTCTTCCTCGTGCACTTCATCGGCATCCAATTCCATCACATAGATGTGCGCCTTGCCGACGTCGAGGAGCTTCGAGACGTCCTCCGGCCGGATGATGTGGCCGCGGCGGAACGCCGGCCCCTTGTGCTTTCCCGGCACGATCTCGGTGATGTCGTGCGCCAGCGGCAAACCGACGGCTTCTTCTACAGGAATGACTTTGAGCATTGCTGTTCGTCCGAAAAAAATTTATACCCCTCTTTTTTTGGGTTTTCCACCGGTGTCACCTCCCTTCGGCCGCCGCAAAGGAAACCGCAACGGTGAATCCGGCGGTGAAGGACCATGGGGGCGCCGCGCCGGCAATGCCGCGGCGGATACCGGCGTCGAGAAAGCAATTCCGCCATGGGGTCTTCCAGATGGCGCCGAGCAAGCCGGAGGCTTCGCCGGCGCGATGGCTCACGCTCTCGCCGTTGAACTCCGCCACCAGCCGGAGGCGGGGATGGAGCGGCAGCTCGCCGATGACGCCCCAGTTGAGAAAACCGCGGCTCTGCCGGTTCAATCCGCCGCCCAGATTCAAATGGTAAGTCAGAGCCGCAAAGCGACCACTCAAGATAGCGAGGCCTTTGACGCCGACGCGGCGCTCATCCGCCGCGCCGCCCGGCAAAAGCGGTCCCGCTTCGACCGCGAAGCTGGGACCGCTTTTCTCCTGCAGCGCTCCTTCCCTTACGACGGCCTTCAGGGACACGGCGGCATCGCCGACGCGGGCGCGATCGCGCGCGTCCTCGCGAACGACGAACTCGCCCACGGCTTCGATGCGCGGCAGAAAGCCGTAGTTGAGCACGACCGTCGGAACGATGAAGTTGTTTCTGCCTTTCTCCCGCTCGAGATTGAAATAGCCGAGCTCGATCTCCACTTCATGGACATCGGCCACGGCGGCGTCGGTGGAGACGAAGGGGCGGTAGGCGTAAGCGCGCGCAGGGAAGAGAAACAAAAAGGCGAGAGGAAGAAACCCCAGGCGCTTCACGGCAGCGCTTCGTACACGCGCACCTCGGCCCTTTGGCCGCCGCGATGCGGCACGGCGAGATAGAGACGATTCAACTCGGGGACGAACAAAGCCGTGCGAGCTCCCGCCGCAGTCGGAATCTTCGCGACCGGATCATAACGATCCGCGTCTTTTTGCTGAAAAATAGCTATCGAGCCTTCGCCTCCCGAGACGTAAACACGCCGGCGCGCGCTGTCGTAGAAGATATCGTCGGCATCGCCGGGGCTGTCGAGATTGGCGACAACTTTGCCTGACCCGGTGTCGTACACTGTGAGCTTCGCGGGCTTGCGAAAGCCGACGAACAGCCGGCGATGCTCTTCGTCGAGTGCCATCGGGTAGTTCGCCGAGGCGCCGCCGGTGGTCCAGGCCGCGGTCACCGCCCGTTTCTCCTTATCGACGACGGCGATTCTTTGCGCCGTGGGGATGTTCACGAAAATGCGCGGGCCGTTCTTTTCCAGTTGAAACGATTCCGGGTGGCCGTCGAGCTTGACGTCGCCGAGCCGTTCGCCGCTCGCGGCGTCGAGGACGCCGAGCGCGCCGTCGCCGTAGCCGACGTAGACGCGGCCGGCCGCCGCGTCGTAGCGTACGTTGTCGGCGTCGTCGGAAAATTTGACGCCCTTGATCCGCTTGAGCGAGGCGCCGTCGAAAATATCGCAGGCTCCGCCTTTCGCGTTGGCGACGTAGAGCTTGCTCGATTCGGGAATAAAGCCGACGCCCTGCGGCTCGCGCAAGCCGGTGATCGTGTGGACGCGGTCGCCCGCCTTGAGGCTTATGACCTCGACCGTGTTGTTGCCCAGCGCGGCAACAAAGAGTCTTTGCCCTTTGAGATCGACCGCGAGGTGATCGATCCGGCCTTCAACACTGGGCAACGGGATGGCTTGTACGAAGCGCAGCGGCGCCGTTTCTTGGGCCTCGATATCTCCGATCGGCGCCGTTGCCATGAGCGAAATTAGACTCACACAAAAGATGCGCCGCAGCATGAAAAATCTCCCTAACCTTTAAACCGTTTCGCGGTGATCCGAAAAACGTTTTTGCCGCGCCGCCCGCGCTCGCGCCGCCGAAGCTTCGACGACGTAAGGCACCGCGGATTCGGGATAGGGCGCGACGCTGCTGACGTTGATTTCGCAGAGCACGTACGTGTCCTCGCCGTCGTCGCCCTTCGGACCGAACAGGAAATCGCAATCCCAGAGAATCGGAAGACTCTCCCTCTCGATGTCCAATAGGCGCTGCACGTCGGGCATCCACTCGTCCTCGAGCTTGCGTTTAAGCGCCTGGAACTGCGGCATCGACGGCGGATGGTACAAGCGCGGCCCGGGCTCGGGCGCTTCCGTTGCGCCCGGCGGCGCGGGAAACAGAGCATTGATCGCTTGGTGTCCGAAACCAACGACCTTATCGTGCGCTAGATAGCAGCGGATCGTGCCGTCCGGCAGCCGCTCCTGATATTCTTGATCGATCATCCGGCCGCCGCTGGAAAAGTAAGGCTCGCAGCGGCGATAGAATTCGCCGAGCGCGATGCGCTCCTCGCTGCAGCCGCGCTTCGCGTGCCGGACACTGACAATGGTTTCGAGCCGCGGCGGCGCCGCGCCGCGCCGACCGTCGTTATTCGTGGAGCTGTCCACCGGCAGCTGGATTTTCCATACGCCGTTGCCCCCGTTGCCGCGATATTGCTTGAGCACCCGCGCCTTGCCGGCCGCGAGACGCAAAGGGAGTTCACGGATCATCTGATCCATGGTGTTGTAAAGATGCGTGTCGGAGCCCCACTCGAGATTGCGTGTGCGAAAGAGAACTTCTTTGGTCCCCAGCTTGAGAATGATATCCGGATGCGCGCTGACAAAAATGCCTGCGCCGGCGACATCGCGCAGCATGGAATCCAGAATGGATCTGTTCCGTTCACCCTCGATGGGATTAACCCACACCAGGACGCCGTCGACACGCATCAACTGTTCGCGAACCTCGTCGCAAAAATCGTCGCGGTATATAGCGGGCTCGACCTGAATTCCCCTGGCGGCGAAGGCGGCGAACAAATCCGCGAACCGGCTGTTCTCGCCCGTTGCCTTCCTCCTCGCCTCGCGATCTCCGGGAGAAAGAATCGCCAGTCGCGGAGCACTTTCTCGTTCCGTGGGCCGTTTGCCCGGTTTGGTCATTTCTTTTGCGTGTCGAGAGCGGCCTTTACGCCCTTGGCCAGGTCGCTCGGCGCACCGACGCCCCAATAGTGCAGGAAAACGATGCGGGGAGATTCGTTCTCTACGTGATTGTGGATCGCGACCACGTTGATTCCCGCGCCGCGGAGCGCTTTCAGCACACCCTGGAGCTCGCTTTCGAGCATGACGAAGTCGCCGTCGACGCTCGCCTGCTGATCGCTGCCGGCGAACGCCGCCCAAGTATTGATGCCCATCGCATTGCCGACAGTCACGCCGCCCATTTTCGTCGTGCGGCCGATCGTCACCTTGTAGACGCCGTTCGCGAGTTGGCCCTTGGCGCCGATGATCGTGTCGATGTTTTTCGGGTCGAGAGACGTCTTCGCCGGATCGATCTCCGCTTTCGGCGTCTCGCCCATGCCGCCGCTCGTCTCTTTGATTTTGGCGAAAACTTTTCCGACCGCCGACGCGAGCTTCTCTTCATCGCCCATGCCGCCGATATGCATGAACATCACCTTCGGCGACTCCCAGAAAAAATGGTTGTGCAGCGCAGTCACCTGCAGGCCGTTGTCGAGCGCCGCGCTCATAACGGGATTGACCTGATCTTCGAGCAGCGTGGTATCGCCCATGACTATCGTCTTTCCACCCGCTTTCATGAAAGCCGCGTAGGATGTGAGGCCCATCGCCGGATTCAATTTGACGCCTGCCGCGGTAACCTGGAGATCGCTTCGAGGCGCGCGCACCGTATAGACGCCCTCTTTCTCGTTAAGCTCGCCTTTGATGCCGGTGAGCTGTTCGATCTTGGCGGTGTCGAGCTTGCCCGCCGCCGCGTGAACGGCCTGCGGCATAAATAAAAAAACCAAGGCTGCGACGATACGTTTCGTTTTCATGATCCATCCTCCTCGCAGAAAAACTACCACTTCTTACCGCGATGGATAGCCTTTGACCTCCAGATCGTCGAAGGCGGTCACGCTGTCGGTCTTGGTCCATAGACCGACCTGGCCGGAGCGAAAGCGGGAATCGCGATGATCGAGCAAGAGCTTGCCGTCGAGGTAAGCCTGGACGAGATCACCGACCGCGACTACGCGGAGCGTATGCCATTGGCCGAGCGCCGGCGGCCTGACCGTCGCGGTGGCCAATTGATGCCGCGCGCGATCGTAATAATAAAATCTAAAATTATCCTCCAGCGCATTCGCGCGCACGACGTAATACTTTCCGTCGGAAAAACGAAAGACGATGCCGCCCGAGGCGTCTTCTTTGCCCGACACCGGCTTGAAGTGCACGGATACGTCGACGTCGCTGTAGGGCCCTCCGGGAGCGACGATCACGTTGAACTCATTCTTCGTCGCGCGCTGGACGAG
>Ga0075425_100007840_pt1 | contig 11290 bp, 13 predicted proteins | sample SoiMethybrSBSTD4_FD_75300 | JGI IMG/M metagenome (GOLD analysis project Ga0075425, IMG submission 75300) | Bulk soil microbial communities from a Populus tree surrounding site in Tennessee, USA - Soil MetaG P. TD hybrid SBSTD4 | ecosystem: Environmental > Terrestrial > Soil > Tree plantation...
GTTGCAGAACGGGATGCCGAGCTTGAGCGCCGCATACGCGTACACCTGCGAGGGCGCGATGTTGTCGTCGCTCTTCTTCAGGCCCTCCTCGAACTTCGCCACCGAGTCGTGGACCTCGGTCGGCGTTCGATAGATCTCGGTCGACCCGCACCAGACCATCACCAGGCGGTCGCAGCCGTTGTCCTTCTGGAACTTCTGGATGTCGGCCATCACCTGCTCGGCCAGATCCATCTTCGAGGCGCCCTTCTTGACGTGGGTGCCGTGCAGCTTCTTGACCCAGTTCTGCTCGAACACCGCGGTCATCGGCCGGATCTTCTCCAGCTCGCCCTTCAGCTGCGCGAGCAGGTCCTTCTCCAGCACGCCCGCCTTGAGCGCCGCCTGGTACATGTCCTCCGGAAAGATGTCCCAGCCGCCGAAGCAGAGGTCGTCGATCGACGCCAGCGGCACGTACTCCTTCAGCGTCGGCACCTTGTTGTCGGTGCGCTTGCCGAGCCGGATGGTCCCCATCTGGGTCAGCGACCCGATCGGCTTGGCCAGCCCGCGCCTCACCGCCAGCACACCCGCCACGAACGTGGTCGCGACCGCGCCCATGCCCGGCATCAGCACACCCAGCTTGCCGCTGGCAGGTTTGACCTCGACGCCTTTCTTGAGACCCATTCTGCTTCTTCTTTCTCGGGTTAAACGCCGGCACCATGCCTCACCTCCCGCGCCCGTGCAAGGCCGCGAACGGACCCTGCCGGGAGCCGCCCCGCGTTGCCCGCTCCTACCGGCGGGGCGCTTCCAAGTAGCGAACCGTCCAGGTGAAGCGGACCTGGTCAGCGCCCGTCCGGGCTGCCTTCTTGAGACGCGTAGTCGGTGGTGCAAGACACCCAGTCGCCGTGGTCGTAGCAGGGCGGCGGCGTGGTGCTGCCGTCGTCGCGCGCCTCGCACTCGAAGCGGTAGATGACGTAGCCATCCCAGCAGGTCACCCCGGTGCGCCGGGTCGGGCAGTAGCCGTCGTAGATTCCGGCACCGCACATCGGATCGCGCTCGGCCGCCAGGCTGCAGACCGCGCGGTGGCCGTCGCGGCCATACTGGTCGGGCGCGTCGAACTCGACGCAGCCGCCCTCGGTGTTGCACTGCTCTTCTCCGGTGCGCCAGCCGTCAGTGCACTCGATCAAGGTCTGCGCGTCGGCGCAGGCGACGTACTTCTCGGCGGTGCACAGCGGGTCCGGCTCGGGCAAGAGCGAGCACGTGGCGGCGCCGCTGTCGGCCACGAAGCAGGCGCCCGGGCAGTCGTCGATGCGCACCGCGAGACCGTCCTCGCAGCCGACCGCGCGGTCGCCGTCGCAGATGTCGTCCTGGATCGATCCCTGCGGGCAGGCCGGGTACGGATCCGCCTGGGCCGCGCACAGGGTCACGCCGGTCGGCGCGTCGGTGCAGACCGGGGCCCAGTCGGGACAGGTCATCGTCTCCCAGTAGGGATCGGTCACCGGATCGGTGCCCTGCGAGCAGTGCTCGCGGTGGTGCTCGTCGACGCAGTGGGCCTGGCCCTCGTGGCAGACCGCGTCGTCGCATCCGGCGGCGGCCAGGACCATCACGAGCGCCGCGAGCGACCGCATCGATCGAGTATATCGCGCGCGCGCCGTTGGTCAGCGGCCGTACTCGCTGCCCTCGTGGCTGAGCACGGGGGTGATGCATTCGGCCCAGTAACCGTGGTCGAAGCAAGGGTCGTCTCCGCTCGAGGTCGCCTGGTCCGCGCACTCGTCGCGCAGGATGACATACCCGTACCAGCAGGTGACGGCGGTGGTCGGTGTCGCGCAGTAGGCGTCGTAGATGCCCGGTTCGCACATCGGGTCCTGCTCGGCGTCCAGGCTGCAGACAGCGCGATGGCCGACGGTATCGCTGCAGCAGGTGGCGGCGTCGAACTCGACGCAGCCGCCCGCGGTGTCGCACCGCTTCTCCGCCGTGCGCCAGCCGTCGACGCAGTCGATGCGCGTCTGCTCGTCGGCGCAGGTCGCGGGCAGGTCGCCGCACAGCGGGTCCGGCTCGGGGAGGAGCGAGCAGGTCGGCGTGTCGCCCACCAGGAAGCAGGGCCCGGCGCAGGCGACCACCCAGACCGCCAGGCCGTCCTCGCAGGACAGCACCGCGTCGCCGTCGCACACCGCCGCGGTCCCTGCCAACTGCGGGCAGCCCAGATACGCGTCGGCGTGGACCGCGCACAGGTCGCGCCCGGTCGGCGCGGTGGCGCAATAGGGCGCCTCGTCGTAGCAGTCCCGGCGCTCCCAGTGCGCCGGCTCGTCGCTCTCGGTATCGCGCGTGCAGACCTCGATCGTGTCGCCGTCGACGCAGCGGGTGTCGTCGAGGTCGCATTCATCGCTGCCGCAGCCGGTCCCGGTCATCAGTCCGAGCGCCGCGAATGCAGCGAGTCTCATCGGGCGAGCACCAGGTGCAGGCACAACATGCCAAAGTACCCGAAGCAGATGGCGCAGCCGAGGAACAGGGCCGGGATGCCGAGGTTTGCCAGGCACAGGGCGCCGAACACCAGGCAGTAGGTGTCGCGCCTCCCGATCGAGCGGACCCAGGTGAGGGGCGAACGCATGTCGGCGTAGACGTCGCTGGTCGCCTGGCCCGACTCGTACCACCAGCGGAACGCCATGACGTCGCCCGGCTTGCCGGCGCGCGCGACCTCGACGTAGGTCCGGATCGCGACCAGCCAGCGGGCGACCGCCGCCGCCAGGCCGAGCCACAGCCAGTGTCCGCCGAGCCCCATCCCGACGCCGAGCACGAAGCCATTGTCGACCACGTCGTCGGAGACGTTGTCGACGATCATCCCGTGCCGACTGGTGCGATGGGTGACGCGGGCCAGCTCGCCGTCGACCGAGTCGAGCACGACCGACACGATGAAGCCGACCCCGCCGCCGGCCAGCCCCGCGTAGGGCCCGAAGGCCGCCAGCACGCACGCGACGATTCCGACCGCTGCGTTGAGATACGTCACCTGGGTCGGCGTGATGGACGTCTTCGCCAGGAGCCGCGTGATGCGCAGCGAGAATGTGCGGATGAAGAAGCGGTCGCCCGGGCCGTCGTACGGCCGCCGGCAGGTCTGCAAGAGCGCCCACTCGGCGCGCCGCCGCGATCGCTCGTCCGTGATCGCGACTCCGAGCAGCGCATCGCCGCGCACAACCTCGGCGTGCGGCGGCAGCTCGGTCACCCGGTCGGCGCCCGGAACAGGGCCGTAATACCCGCGGATGAGCACGCGCTCGGCTCCGCCTCGCCTCGCCTCGCGCACCAGCCGCTCGACCAGCGTCATTCCGCACAGCCGCATCGCCGGGGCCGGCGACCCCGCCGGACAATCGATGACGACCACCCTCATCGCGCCGCGAGGATACGCGACCCGACCCGCCTCACGGCGCGAAAGTGCGCATCGTAGGTGAGGATGGTGGCCGCCTCGCGCGCGGCGCACGCGGCGATCCAGACGTCGTTGGTCGGGATGGGCGTGCCGGCCTCGCGAAGCTCGATGACGATGTCAGCGTAGAGCGACGCGACATCCTGATCGACGTCGACCACGCGAACCGCATCGTGTGCCAGGAATTGCCTGAGCTCCCTCTCGTTGTCGAGCGGGCGGCGCCCCAGCCGGAATCCAGTGCGGAGCTGGCCGAGAACCACCACCGGAAGGAAGATCTCGCGAGCCGAGGTGATTGCCTGGACGGCGGCGACCTCTCCGCGTCTGAAATGGCTGTAGGCCGACGTGTCCAGACACATGCGGTTCATCGCCAGAGCTCGTCGTCGATCTCCTCGAACGCGCCGGTCACGCGCTCGAACTCTTTCAGGTCGTCGGCGGTCCAGGTCCCCGCGAGTGCCGACAACCCATTATCGAACTCTTCCGGCGAGTCGATCCCGAGCGCCTTGGCCAGGAGATCCTTCACCGTCTGGTTCAGCGAGGTTCCGCGCCGGCGCGCCTCCGCCTTGAGCGAGCGGGCGAGCTCGCTCGAGACGTCCCGGATGGTCAAGTGGCGCGGTGCATTCACTTCATGCAGTCTATGACTGCGCACGAATGATGTCAATCGAGCTCGGACTGGCAGACGGGTCCCGTATGATGCAGCCTGGAAACCGTGGAGAAGGTCTTTGCCTGGACCACGCCGGAAGAAGCCGTCGCCGCCGAGGGGCGGCACTGGCGCTCGGTCTCGATCGCAGAGCGGGTCGCCGCGGTCGAGCTCATCCGGCGCGCGACGCCCGGCATCTATCGAGACGGTGTTCCCGCCCGACTGGCGCGAGTTTATCGGTTTGTTGAGCTCGAACCGCGTGCGGTTCGTGGTCGTCGGCGCGCACGCCGTCGCCGCAGCCGGTAGACCGCGCGCCACGCAGGACCTCGACATCCTGGTCGAGCCGACCGAGCGAAACGCCGACCGGCTGGGGCGCGCCCTGCGCGCCTTCGGCTTTCCGGATCTCGCCGCGGTCGCACAGCGGTTCTCGCAGCGCGACCGGATGGTGACACTCGGCGCGCCTCCGCTGCGCATCGACATCATGACGAGCATCACCGGGGTCGGCTTCGCCGAGGCGTGGGCCGGCCGCCGCCGCTCTCGCTTTGGCGACCTCGTCGTCCCGTTTCTCGGACCGCGCGAGCTGGTGAAGAACAAGCTGGCCGCCGCGCGTCCGAAGGACCTCGCCGACATCGCGCTGCTCGACGAGGTGGCGCTGCGCGGCAGGCAACACTGATGCGGGGTCAGCGCGGGGTGCGGAAGACCGCGCCGCGATAGGAGGACCAGTAGACGAAGGCGTCGTCGACCCAGATGGCGTTGGCTTCCTCGGTCTCGCCGGCCAGCTCCTGGTAGGCGGCGCCGCCGCCGGTCACCGCGAGCACCGCGCCGCACTCGTAGTGGCTCGGGCCGTCGTCCCCTTCCGACCGCCACATGCCGTTGTCGGTTCCGTAGAGGACGCCGTCGAACAGCGCAGCGGCGGCGATGCCGTTCTCGCGCGGCGGCGACGCAGGTTCGGCCTCGCCGCTCTGCGTGGGGACGCGAACGATGCGGGAGTCGGCGAGCAGATAGACGTAGGCGTCGTCCTCCGCCGCGATCCGCGGCGCAAACCACTGGAGGTCGAAGGTCACCAGGCTGTAGTCGGGCCGGCGCAGACGCCATGGGCCAAGCTCCGGCCCTGCCGTGTCGGTGAAATACAGAATGCCGTCCGCGTCCAGGTCGATGTCGCGCAGGTGGTAGAGGCCGCCGACCACCTCGCTCGAGTCGCCGCCGTCCTTCGGTCGCCGCCAGATCGTGCCGTCCGGCTCGCCGCCCTGCAGGCCGCTCTCGTCGCTGGTCGAATAGAAGACCGAGTCGCCGTGCAGCGCGAAGTCGTAGATGCGGTCCTCGACCAGGACTTGCGCCGCGCCGCCGCGCTTGGCGACCCGCATCAGCCGCGCGCAGGTCGGCGCCGCCGGGATGCAGTGGTCGAGATAGTAGACATCGAGCTCGTCGACCGCGATCCGGTTCTTCGCGTACGCCTCCTCGGCCTCCGACCTGACCATCACCTCCGGCTCGCCGCCGCCCTTCGCCAGCCGCATCACCAGCGTGACGCCGCGGTTCCCCTCGCTGTCGGTGTTCTCCCAGTCGAGGTAGTAGAGGGCGTCCGCATCGCCCGTCAGGGTCGACAGCGCGTAGTGCGCGTCCGCGATCTTTTCGCCCTCCGGCGAGCAGCTGTCGCCGTCGCCGCCGCCGACGCAGCCGGCCAGCGCGATCGGCAACCCGAGGCAAAGTCGGCGCACGTCGGCATGCTAGCACCCCGGTCGCGCAGACCCCGGTGCTAGCATGGCAAACGCAGGCATGGACCAGGACAGGCTGCGACGGATCCGCAACTTCCAGAGCACCGACTGGTATCCGGCGCTCTTCATCCGGCCGCTCAGCATCCTCGTCATGCTGGTCATCGCCGACTGGCGGTTCCTCACCCCGAACCGCCTCACCACCATCGCCAACCTCGGCAAGCTCGGCGCCTGTGCGCTCATCCTGTTCTACCCGGTGCCGGACCATCTGGGCCCAACGATATGGGCGGTGGTCTTGCTGCAGGTTGGCATCCTCTTCGATCACCTGGACGGCACCATGGCGCGCTACCGGCGCGCCTTCACCCGGCTCGGCTCCTTCTACGACAAGGTCTCCGACCTCGTCACCTGGTTCCTCATCATGCTGGCGATCGGCTGGGCCGCCAGCCGCCAGACCGGCGATCCGCGCCTCCTCGTCCTCGCCATCGCCTCCTCCTTCGCGCTCGACGTCATGGGCTACATGAAGTGGCTCGCGACCGCTGAGAGCGAGCGCCTGCGCTGGTTCGAGGCCCGCGCCGACGCCGCCGTCATCGACCGGCGAACCGCGCCCATCGTCATCGCCCCGCCGCCCGCGCGCACCCGCGCCGACTGGCTGCGCTGGTTCGCCCGCTCCTGGCTGCAGATCATCCGCTTCGAGGAGATGGACCTCTTCTTCTGGGTCGGCCTCGGCCTGCTGGTGAACCGCCTCGAGTGGCTCATCTGGCTCCTCTTCCTCACACAGACCACCATCCTCCTGTCGATGGTCTACCGCCGCACGCGCGACATCATCCGCGTCGACCGCCGCCTCCGCGACCTCGGCGACGCCTGACTCGCCGCGTGCGATACTCGATACGTGAGGCGCGGTTGGTTGATGGCGGCGGGCGGCGTTAGTCCTCGCCAGCGCGTGTGACTCTTTCGGCGGCGAATGCGCGCTCGAGCGATGCGACGAGTCGCCGGACACCTCGTGCGGGACGATCTCCGAGGACCGGCCGCTCCCCGAGCTGTCACCTGGGAGTGAGCTGCGAGCGTTGCACGATGGCGCGATCGGGTATGCCCGCTACGGGGACGCAGGCCTCGTGGCGGGCGTGTTGGAGTCCACGGGTGACACGAGATGGAGCAGCCACGTCGCGCCGCCGGCGATCGGGATCGTCGGTGCCGAGTTCGATGATGCGGGGGGCGTCGCCATGGCCGACTTCCGCAGCGCGGGAAGGGAGCTGACGCTGCTCCGCCTCGACGCGGCCGGCGTCGAGCTCTGGCGAGGTCCGGTCCCGCTGCCGCCCGCCAACAACTACCCCAGAATCGTGCTCGCAGCCGACGAGACGGGAGGAGTCACCGTGTCGGTCACGTATCCGCGCACGGATTCGTCGCCGGCAGGGACGTCGCTGCTCAGCCGGATCGAGGCGGACGGCACCCTGTCGTGGCAGAGCATGGGCGATTTCGCCTTGCAGTGGTTTCGCCGCACGCCCGATGGCTACGACGTCGTGGCGAACTGCTCCGTCGGAGGCGCGGGCCCGTGTCGCCTCGCGCTCGACCTCGATGGCGCCGAGCTGTCACGGCAAAGGCTCGATGAGGGGGTGCAGCTGCCGCACCCGACTGCAGACGGCGGTCTCGTCGGATTCTCGGGACAGCCACCATCGAACCTGGTCAGGCTAGATGCCGAAGGGGCCGTCCTCTGGGTCCGGGCACTCGATCTGGGCGAATGTCACGACGAGGGGTACGACGACAACGGGTGCGGGAACGGCGCCCTGATGCAGCAGATCGCGCTGTCGGAGAGCGGCTTCATCGTCGTGAGCGGTCGGGCCAAAGAGGGAGCCGACGCCGGAGGAGGTTCGCTCTGTGACGGCAGGTGGGTCGGGCTCTACTCGCCCGAGGGCGACTTCATGTGGAGCCAGACCGTCGACTGCTCCACGGCCGCGATCAGCGTGACCGACGACGCCGAGCCGGTTTACCTGTGCGGCACAGAGCTCGACGACGGTAGCGGCCGCGAGTCCTACCGGCTGCTCCGGTTTGATCGCTGATCGCCGCATCCGCTCGGGTACGCTTGTCTCATGCGACCGAGCATCAACGCGCGTTGCTGTTGCCGGATCCGCCGCCAGTGCCGAGCACCGAGCGAATCGACGAGCCGCCGGAGGAGATCGGGTGGAGACAGGTCGCGCGCCTGCGCACGACGATCGAACGCCAACCGGCGATCCAGCTGTACTCGGTGAACATGCGCCCCCCGAGAGCAACGGCGATGAGTGGACCGACTTCGCCACGCGGGTTGGCTCGACGCGGTTGGTAATAACGTCATCGAGACGCCCGACCTGACCTATCTCGATGGCTGGAACACCCATTTTTCCGATGGCTGGGGTATCGACACAGGTGACGGCGGCGTCCGCTGGACCACGACCGGCTACCGGTCGAATCGCGAGGTTGCGGACGTCGTCGATGCGCACGGTCTCGTGCAGGACATGGCGCCCATCGGCGATGAAGACGGCCTCGTGCTGAGCGGCTCGAGTCGCTCTGGCATCGAGTGAACGGCGGACAATTGCGCCAGGTTCGCAGGGCGTTCTTGCCGCGGTGCGGGCGGGCGTGCTAGGCGTGGGCGGTTGATGGCGATGGCGCAGATCGGAGCCGTGCGTCCGCGGGTCGTGATGTTCGACCTCGACGGGACGCTGGTGGACACGATGGGTGGATTCGCGGACATCGCGGCGGACGTGATGGCGGCGCGGCACGGCGTGGAATGGGCGTGGGCGCGCGGCAAGTACCTCGAGACCTCGGGGCTGCCGTTCTGCAAGCAGCTCGAGGTCGTGTTCCCCGGGCACGCGGCGAACCAGGCGGCGTCGGACGAGTTCGAGGCGCGCAAGCTCGCCGTGTGCGAGGCGACGGCGATGGACGCGCGCACCATCGAGGGGCTCGACGCGCTGCGCGCGCTCGGGCTCAAGCTGGTGGTGTCCTCGAACACCGGGCAGAGGGTGGTGGACGCGTTCGTCGAGCGCGAGGGCTTCCGCTTCGACCTCGCGCTCGGGTTCGATCCGGCGCAGGGGCTGGGCAAGGGGCGGCCGCACGTCGAGCGCGCGCTGGCGGTGTTCGGGGTCGCGCGCGAGGAATTGCTCTTCGTCGGCGATTCGCTCAAGGACGCCGATCTGGCCGACGAGTGCGGCGTGCCGTTCGTCGGGCGGCTCGGCACGTTCCGCGAATCCGACTTCCGGCGGCGCGACCCGCGCGCCGTCTGCGTGCCGCACGTGGCGGAGCTGCCGGCGCTGCTGGCGAGGAGCGCGGCCTGATGGGGCAGGCGATCATCATGGCAGCCGGGCTCGGCAGCCGGCTCGGCGAGCTCACGGCTGACCTGCCCAAGGCGCTCATCGACGTCGGCGGCCATCCGCTCATCGACTACGCGCTCGCCTTCGCGACCGCGGTCGGCGCCGAGCACCGCATCGTGGTCGGTGGCTTCTGTCACCGCGAGGTGGCCCGCCGGGTGACCTCGCGCGACGCCGACGCGGTGGTGGTCGAGAACAGCGACTTCCGGAAGGGCAACCTGCTCTCGCTCCTCGCCGGGCGCGCGCGGCTCGAGCCGGGCGGGTTCCTGCTCATGAACACCGACCACGTGTACCGGCCGGCCATCGCGCAGATCGTCGCGGACACCGCACGCCGTGCGCGCGAGGTGACCGCGTTCGTCGACCGCGATCGCACGCTCGGCGCCGACGACATGAAGGTGAAGCTCGATGGGCAGGGCCGGGTGGCCGAGATGGCCAAGGCGCTGACCGACTGGGATGTCGGTTACGTCGGGATGACCTGGGTGCCGTCCGGGCGCGTGGCTGCGCATTCGGACGCCGCGCACCACCTCCTCGAGACGGCGGGGGAGGGGTGTCACGTCGAGCAGGTACTGGTCGAGATGGCGCGCCGCGGTGAGCCGCCGGCAGTCGCCGACATCAGCGGGCACGGCTGGCTCGAGATCGACGAGCCGGACGAGCGTGCGAAGGCGGATGAGGTACTTCGCCGGGAACGCTGGTGGCTGCTCGAGAATCCGCAGTAGATGTTCAGTGTCAGCCACGTGACGAAACTGGTGGTTGAATGTCGTTCTCGTGGCGGATCGGTGACGCTTCAACACCCGAGGTGTCAGGTCTTCACCACCAATCCAATCAAGTCGCCGTAATCACGGCGGGCATATCGATTGCCTCAGGGGGCGCTGGCTTCCATCGCCGGAGAACCGTCCCTCATGGTGAATCGCGCCGTCGTCCTCGCCCATCGCCTTGTCCTCGAAGGAGGTAGTGAGCTCAGCTCGGCCAACGTGGCTCTGGTCAGGCGGACCCTCGCGTCGCTCGCCCAGATCGGCGTGACCGAGGTCTGCGTGGTCGACGGCGAGCACGCCGACGAGCTCGGCGACCAGCTGCGCGGGCCCGGCGGTGACGTCCTCGGCGCGATGAAGCTCGAGGTGCTGGCCAACCGCTCCTGGCGGCAGGCCTCCGGCGCCGCACTGCTGCTGGCGCGCGATTTCCTGGGCCGCTCGAGCGCGCCCTGCCTGGTCCTGCGCGGCGACCGCCCGCTCGACCGCGAGGCGCTGGCCGAGCTGGCCGCGACCTCGCTCGACCGCTCGACCCGCGCCGCGATCACCATCGCCGAGCCCCCGGCCGATGGCCTCGCCGGCGAGGTCAAGGTCCGCATCGCGCGCGGCAAGCACGCCTCCTCCAGCATCGCGGCGATCGGGCTCGACCTCGACCGCTTCGACGCCGTCTTCACCGGCCACGCGGTGGTGTCGCCCGACGTCGTCCGCGAGCTCGAGCGCTTCAACAACCCGAGCCTCGAGGACGGCCTCACCGCCTGGGTCGCCGCGGGCCGCGTGCGCGCGCGCGCCGGCCGCATCGCCTGGCCGTGGGGCGTCTCGCGCCCCGCCGAGATGAGCGACAAGGTCGCCGCCATCCTCGACACCAAGGCGCACCCGGCCTACACGCTGCTCAACCCGGGCCCGGTCAACACGACCCCGACGGTGAAGAGCGCGCTGGTGCACCACGACGTCTGTCACCGCGACTCCAACTTCAGCGAGCTCATGGTCTCGCTCTCCGGCAAGCTGCGCCGCATCTTCCGCGGCAGCGCCGAGCACTCGGTGTGCGTGGTGACGGGCAGCGGCACGGCGGCGATGGAGTGCGCGATCTCCTCGTGCGTCCCGCGCGACGGCAAGATCCTCGTCATCGACAACGGCGCCTTCGGCGAGCGGCTGCACGAGATCGCGCGGCTGCACGAGATGGACGCCGTGCATCTCCGCTACGCCTGGGGCGACCAGGTGAGCCCGGACGACGTCGAGAACATGTTCGAGCAGCACCCCGACATCGCGGTGGTCGCCATGACCCACCACGAGACCTCGGTCGGCCTGCTCAACCCGATCCGCGAGGTGGGCGCCATCTGCCGCCGCTACGACGCGCTCCTGCTGGTCGACGCCGTGTCGTCGCTCGGCGCCGAGGACCTCGACGTCGTGCGCGACAACATCGACGTCTGCTGGGGCAGCGCCAACAAGTGCCTGCACGCGATCAGCGGCGTCGGCTTCCT
>Ga0075425_100007842_pt1 | contig 11289 bp, 9 predicted proteins | sample SoiMethybrSBSTD4_FD_75300 | JGI IMG/M metagenome (GOLD analysis project Ga0075425, IMG submission 75300) | Bulk soil microbial communities from a Populus tree surrounding site in Tennessee, USA - Soil MetaG P. TD hybrid SBSTD4 | ecosystem: Environmental > Terrestrial > Soil > Tree plantation...
GAGCGCGCCGACCAGCTGGCGGTCCGCTTCGTAGCCGTGGAGTCAGAGCTCGAGCTGGAATTCGAGCGGCGCCTGGTCGAATCGTCCACGCTGGCCTTCCGGGTCGCGTACGGCGTGCTCAGGCGGCGGGAGGATGCGGAAGACGTCGCGCAGGAAGCGTTCGCGAAAGCGTATCGGAGCTTTCGTCAGCTCCGCGATCGCGAACGGTTCCGCGCGTGGCTCGTACGCATGACGTGGCGGCTCGCGCTCGATCGACAGCGGTCGGACCGTCGGCGAGCGGCACGCGATCGCAGCGCTGAAGCGCTGCGCCACATGTCACCTGTGGCGCAGGGCTTTAGCCCTGCGGCGCTCGAGGAGATCGCCGCGCGCGAACGCGCGCAGTGTCTGTGGCAGGCCATCGATGCCCTGCCTGAAAAGCTGCGCATCGTCGTCGTCCTCGCCGGGATTGAAGAATACGACCTGCAGGAGGTCGCGCGTTTGCTCGACGTGCCGCTGGGCACCGTGAAGTCGCGGATGTTCACCGCGCGGGAGCGGATGAGAGAGCACTTGCAATGCACGATGAACAGCCAGAAACGATGACCGTCCTCGAGCGCGAGATCGAGCGGGCGCTCGCCGTCGATCCGTCGCCGGAGTTCGTGGCACGCGTGCGTCAGCGGATCTCCAGCGAGCGGGTGCCGTCGGGATGGCGAGCCACGTGGATCGTCGCCGGCGCCGGCGCGCTGGCCGCCGGCGCGATCGTGCTGATCGTCGTGTCGCGCGCGCCGCAAACTGCCCCCGCACCACCGACGCTGACCGCGCGATCGATCGGTGGGAGCGGCCGTTTGCAAGAAGATGTACGGGCGGACCAACATGTCCGCACCATAGCGCCACGCGGCCGAGACGTTGTGACGAGGGGCGGACACATTGATCCGCACCGGCAGCGTGACCACGAGCCCGAGGTTTTGATCGATGCGCGTGAGGCGGCTGCCTTGCGCGCCTTGTACGAAGGCGCGAGCATCGGACGCATCGACCTGACGCCGCTCGCCGCGCTGATAGCCCGAGTCGCTGCGCCCGCGGAGCCGCCCGATCTCGTCATCCCGCCGATTGCCATCGAACCGCTTACGCCCGAGAATGGCGAAGGAGTACGTCAGTGAGCACACATGTGAAGATGTTGGTCGTCGTCGCCCTGGCGGCGATCGTGGGCGCGTCGCATGCCGCGGCGCAAGACAAACCGCCGGCGCCACTGCCCGCGCCAAAGCCGGCGCTAGTGATAATTCCGATCAACGTGCAGGTCGTAATCTCGAAATTTCAGGGCGACAAGAAGGTCGGCAGCCTGTCCCACTCACTCGCCGTCACAGTGGACGGCGGACCGTCGCGGCTTCGCATGGGAGCAAAGGTGCCCGTGAGGCAGATGCAGGGCGGCGTCAGCTATCAGGACGTCGGGACGAACATCGACTGCAACGCAACGACGCTCGACGGTGGTCGATTCAGGATCATGCTGACAGTCGAGGACACCTCAATCTACGGAGACGAACGCGCGGAATTGGCGAAGGCGACGGACAACCCGACGTTCCGCTCGTTTCACTTGAGCACCTCCGCCGTGTTGCGCGATGGCCAGTCGGCGCAGTTCACAGCGGCCACCGACAAGGTCAACGGCGAGGTGACGAAGGTAGACGTGACGCTGACCGTGCTGAAGTGAACGACTACGCGACCTCGAACAGTCCGGCAGCGCCCATCCCGCCGCCGATGCACATCGTGACGACGACCTTTTTCGCCCGTCGGCGTCTGCCCTCGATGAGCGCGTGTCCCACGAGGCGCGCGCCGGACATCCCGTACGGATGGCCGACCGCGATTGCGCCGCCGTTGACGTTGAGGCGATCGTCGGGGATGCCGAGTCGATCGCGGCAGTAGATCACCTGGACGGCGAACGCTTCGTTGAGCTCCCAGAGATCGATGTCGTCGATCTTCGTGCCGGTCTGCTTCAACAGCTTCGGCACGGCGAACACGGGACCGATGCCCATCTCGTTGGGCTCGCATCCGGCCACGGCAAAGCCGCGGAAGATGCCGAGCGGCTTCAGCCCTTTCTTCTCCGCCGCCTTGTCGCTCATCACGATGGCGACCGAGGCGCCGTCCGAAAACTGGCTCGCGTTGCCAGCGGCGATGACACCCCCTTCGATCGCCGGCTTGATCTTGGCCACGCCTTCGAGCGTCGTGTCGGCGCGGATCCCTTCGTCCTGCGAGACGGTCACGTCCTGAATCGACTCAGCGCCCGTGTTCTTGTCGACCACCTTCATCTTCGTGGTCATCGGGACGAGCTCGTCGTCGAACTTCCCCGCCGTCCGCGCGGCCGCGGCGCGCAGCTGACTGCAGACGCCGTACTGGTCCTGCCGCTCGCGCGAGATGCCGTACTTCTTCGACACGTACTCGGCCGTCTGCAGCATCGGCCAGTAGAGCTCCGGCTTGTGCTCGACGATCCACTCTTCGTTGAGCATGTACTTGTTCATCTCGTTCTGCACGCACGAGATGGACTCGACTCCGCCAGCGGCGTAGACCTCTCCTTCGCCGCTCAGGATGCGCTGCGACGCGATGGCGATCGTCTGGAGCCCTGAGGAGCAGAAACGGTTGATCGTCATGCCGGAGGTCGTGACGGGACAGCCGGCGCGGATGGCGATCTGCCGCGCGATGTTGCGGCCGGTGGCGCCTTCGGGGTTGGCGCACCCCATCAGCACGTCGTCGATCTCGGCGGGATCGAGGCGCGCGCGATCGATCGCATGACGGAGCACGTGGCCGCCCATCGTGGCGCCGTGCGTGATGTTGAACGCGCCGCGCCAGCTCTTACAGAGCGGCGTGCGCGCGGTGGAGACAATGACTGCATCGGGCATGTTGGTCCATCCAGAACACCCATTCTACAATTTCCGCGCCATGCTCGCCCTCGACGATCTCGTCGTCCTCGATCTCTCGCACGCCCTCGCCGGCCCGTTCGCGTCGACGATGCTCGGTGATTACGGGGCGGAGATCGTGAAGATCGAGCCGTTCGACGGTGAGATTTCGCGGTCGTGGGGACCGCCGTTCTACGCCGGCGAGTCGGCCTATTTCGTCAACCTCAATCGCAACAAGAAGAGCGTGGCGCTCGATCTGAAGCACCCTGAAGGGAGACGGACGTTTCTCCGCCTGGCGGAACGCGCCGACGTCGTCCTCGAGAACATGCGCGTCGGCACGGTGGCGAAGCTCGGCATCGACTACGATGCCGTGCGCGACGTGCAGCCGCGCATTATTTATTGTTCGATTTCCGGGTTCGGCCAGAACGGTCCCTATCGCGACCGGGCCGCGCTCGATCTCATCGTCCAGGCGGAGAGCGGCATGATCAGCGTCACCGGCGATCCGGGCAGCCACGGCGTGCGCGCGGGCGTCTCGATCGCCGATCTCACCGCGGGCTTGTACGCGGCGTTCGGGATCATGACGGCTTTGCACGCGCGGCAGAAAACGGGACGCGGACAGTTTCTCGACGTCTCGATGCTCGAAGGACAGCTCGGCATTCTGTCCGGAATGATCGGCGCGTACTTCGCGGACGGCATCGTGCCGCAGCCGTTGGGGACCGCCTACGGCATGCTGCTGCCGTATCAGACATTCCGCACGCGGACGCGCGACATCGCGATCGGCGTCGGCAGCGACAAGCTCTGGAAAACGTTCTGTCCGCTCATCGGGCTCCCCGACCTGACCGACGATCCGCGATACGCGACGAACGCGAAGCGCAACACCAATCGCCAGTCGCTCATCGCGGCGCTGCAGGACGCGTTTCTCACGAAAACCTACGAGGAGTGGGAGACGATCCTGCTGCCGGCCGGCATCCCGATGGGCGCGATCAACCGCATCAATCACGTCGTCGAGCATCCGCAGGTGGCAGCGCGTCGCACGCTCGTCGAGTGCGAGCATCCCGTGGCGGGGCGGATCAAGATGGTCGGACCGCCGGTGCGGATGTCGGAAACGCCAGGCGCGGTGCGCCGCCCTGCGCCGCTCGTCGGTGAACATACCGAGAGCGTCCTGCGCGAGATGCTGGGGATGAACGACGAAGCGATCGCACGACTGCGGCAAGGTGGCGCGATCGGAGGACGGAATCCATAATTGCAACGGCGGTCAGAAGGCGGTGAGACCCAATGGCGACGTTCTGTTCTGGATATGCGCGTGACAGCCTTGAGCCGTTGCGAGGCGCGCAATAAATTAATGAACCTACTTGACGGCCGCGTCGCGATCATTACCGGCGCGAGCAAGGGAATCGGCCGGGTGATGAGCCAGCTCTTCGCGCGCGAGGGGGCGAAGGTCGTCTGCGCCGCCCGCTCCGAGGCGCTGGTCAACGACACCGCAACATTAATTAATAGCGCCGGCGCCAGCGCAATCGCCGTCGTCGCCGACGCCGGCAGCGAAGGCGGAGCGAAGGCGATCGTCGACGCGGCGCTGCGGGCGTTCGGGCGGATCGACACGCTGGTCAACAACGCGGGCGACGGCGGCCCGACGAAACCGGTTCAGGACTACACGGTCGACGACTGGTACTACACCGTCAACTCGTGCCTCACGAGCTCGTACTTGTGCATCCGCTTCGCGGTCCCGGCGATGATTGACGCCGGCGGCGGCGCGATCGTCAACATCGCCTCGATGGCGGGAAGGCGAGGGCTCGCGTACCGCATCGGCTACTGCTCGGCGAAGGCGGGACAGATCGGCATGACGTACGGTCTCGCGCTGGAGCTGGGACGCCACAACATCACCGTGAACGCGATCGCACCCGGCGCGGTGGAAGGCGATCGCATCGATCGGGTGATCAAGGGTCAGGCGGAGGTGCGCGGCGTCGACGTCGAGCGGATACGGCAGTCGTTCGTCGAGCGATCGCCGCTGCGCCGCATGGCGACGGCCGAAGACATCTCGTCGCTGGCGGCGTTTCTCTGCAGCGGCCACGCGCGCAACATCAGCGGGCAATGCATAGCGGTGACAGCTGGTGAGCCTGCGTAGGAGCCCGCCACGAAATATTCGTGGGCGCTACTTGATCGCCAGGGGATTTATTGGCGATCCCACAGCGCCCGTGATCGGCAGCGGCGGCGCGACGAAGAAGAACTCGTAGACGCCGTCGCGCGCGCAGTCGTCGGCCAGATCGTCGAGAAAGAAAATCTCGCCGATGGTCAAACCCATGTTCGGAATGCACACCTGGTGCAGCGGCTGGAACGAGTCGGCGATCTCGTTCGGGCGCACTTCCATGCCCCAGGTGTCGGTCGCGACGGCCGCGATCTGACGCTGATGGATCCAGTCGGCCGTGTGAAATGACAGGCCCGGCGCGTCGCCGCCGGCATACGTGCCCCAGCCGCCGCGGTCCTTGCAGAGCGTCATGTGACCGGTGCGTACCAGCAGCGCATCACCGGACCGGACCGTCACACGGTGTGCGGCCAGCGCTGCATCGAGATCGCCGGCGGTGATCGCGCAGCCCGGCTCCAGCCATTTCACTCCCTTCAGTCGCGGGATGTCGAGCAGGACGCCGCGCCCGACGACGCCGTTGGCGATCTTGTCGATGCCGTTGCGCTTCGCGCCGCGGCTCGAGACCTCGTTGGCGTCGTAGCCGTTGTACATGCGGCCGTCCTCGAAGCAGTGGCTCAGCGCGTCCCACTGCGTCGCGCACTGCAGCGGCATGATCACCATGTCGTCGCTGAAGCCGACGCCTCCCGGAAAGGTGATCGCGCCCGTCGTGCAGTCGGGACCGGTGATCATCATGCGGTGGATCGGATTGAAGCGCCGCGGCTGATTGATCTGCGGTCCCCTTGCGTTGAACGGAATCGCGAGCGAGAACACGGCGCCGCGCTTGACGAGCCGCGCCGCTTCGACGATCGCCTCAGGCGTGATGTAGTTCAGCGTGCCGCGTTCGTCGTCCGTCCCCCATCGGCCCCAGTTCCTGCAGCGCTCACCGGTCTCGCGGATGATGTCGGCCATGAGCGCGCATGATACGTCGAGGTCGCGGCAGCGGGATGATCGCGCATCCACGGCGCTTTGATCAGCGTGAACGCGAGACCGGCCCCGAGCGTGACGCGATCCCCTCTCCAGATGCGTTCGGAGCCGTCTGCAAACGTGAACCGGGGGCGAGTGTGCAGGTAACGTCCCGACACCATGAAGCCGATTCGTGGCGCAAGCTCGCGCCACAGCGACAGCTGTGTTTCCCACGCGAAGCTGTCGCCGACGTCGACGACGGCTTGCGGAACGGCCACCTCCGCGCGGAGCGGATGCTGTCCTGACGCAGCGACCGAATTGAACGAGTAGCCGGCGACGACCTGGAAGACCGCGGACAGGTTCGTCCCGAATTCCTTCTGCCACGCCAGGCCGCCCATGGCCGGCTTCATCTGGATGACGCCGAGCTCTGGCGACTCGGAGCGCAATCGATTCACGACACCAGTCTTCGTCCACGGGAAGTCGAACGCCGGACCCAGCCCGCGCGCGATGAAACGGGGAAACACCGCAATGCCCCACACGTCGGACGCGTTCGGATCGGACGCGATCCGCCGTTCTCCCGACAGCCCGATGCCGAATCCGACGGCTATCAGCTCTTTATGACGTTCAGCAGGTTCCGCGTCGCCGGCCGGCGCGGCTTCGCTCGGTGGTCGATCTTGTCCCTGGGCCCTGACGCCGTGCGGCAGCGCCAACACTGCGAGCGTCCAGCAGACAGCCATCAACGGTGCACGACTCATGACGGATTGCCGTTGGCCATTTCAGCCGCGCCGCGGCCTCGAGTCAAGACGCGTCACCGCATCGCCTGCGTGACGGCATAATCAAAGCTGCACGTGAAAGCCGTCCTGTGCCGTTCCTACGGTCCGCCCGAATCGCTCGTCGTCGAGGACGTGCCCTCGCCGACGCCGCGTCGCGGCGAGGCTGTGATCTCGGTCAAAGCCGCCGGCGTGAACTTCCCCGACGTGCTCATCATCCAGAACAAGTATCAGGTGAAGCCGCCGCTGCCGTTCTCGCCCGGGAGCGAAGCAGCTGGCGTCGTCAAAGCGATCGGCGAGGGCGTCGATCACGTGAAGATCGGCGATCGCGTGATGGCGATCACCGGGTACGGCGCGTTCGCCGAGGAGATTGCCGTCGACGCGGCGCGGCTGCTGCCAATCCCCGACGGCATGGACTTCCCGGCCGCGGCCGCGTTCGGCTTGACGTACGCGACGTCCGATCACGCGCTGCGCGATCGCGGCGAGTTGAAGGCAGGCGAGACGCTGTTGGTCCTCGGCGCCGCCGGCGGCGTCGGCATCGCCGCCATCGAGATCGGCAAGGCGATCGGTGCGCGCGTCATCGCGTGTGCGTCGTCTCCCGACAAGCTCGCCGTCTGTCGCGCGCACGGCGCGGACGAGACGATCGACTACGCGGCCGAAGACCTGCGCGAACGGATCAAGGCGCTGACGGCCGGACAGGGACCCGATGTCGTCTACGATCCGGTCGGCGGACCGTACACCGAACCTGCGCTCCGCTCGATCGCATGGCGCGGACGGCTGCTCGTCATCGGCTTCGCGGCGGGCGACATCCCGAGGATTCCGCTGAACCTGACGTTGCTCAAGGGATGCTCGATCGTCGGCGTCTACTGGGGCGAGTTCTCGCGGCGCGAGCCGCAGCGGTTCGCCGAGTCGATGCGCCAGCTCGCGCGATGGTTCGCCGACGGCAAGCTGAAGCCGCACATCTCGTCCTTCTTTCCGCTCGATCGCGCCGCCGACGCGCTCACGCTGATGGCCGAGCGGAAGGTCAAAGGAAAGGTGGTGCTCACGGTCGATTATTGATTCAGCTAGGGATTCGCGATGAGGCGGATTAGAATTGCCCGGCCACGCCGCAGGAGGTCTGATGCGTCTTCGAGCGCTGATTCTTGCGATCGCGATTGCGCCGTTCGTCAGTGTTCTCGTGACGCCGGCCGCATCCAACGGCACCGCGTGCGCGAATCTTGCCGCGTTGACGATCCCGAACGTCACGATTCGATCCGCGACCGCGATGCCCCCGGGCGTGTTCACGCCGCCGGGCGCCACGACGGCGCGGCTGGAGCTTCAACTGCCGACGTTCTGTCGCGTCGAAGCGACGGCGCGGCCGACCAGCGATTCCGAGATCAAGTTCGAGGTGTGGATTCCGCCGGCCGAGGCGTGGAACGGCAAGTTCGAAGGCGTCGGCAACGGCGGGTATTCAGGGGCGATCAGCTATCCGGCCATGGCCGCCGGACTACGCCGCGGCTACGCGACGGCGAGCACCGACACGGGTCACGCCGGTGACGACGTGAAGTTCGCGCAGGGCCATCCGGAAAAGCTGGTCGACTGGGCGTGGCGCGCGCTGCACATCACCACCGAAACCGCGAAGCTGATCGTGCGCGATCACACCGGTCGATTTGCCGAGCATTCGTACTTCAGCGGCTGCTCGAGCGGCGGCCACGAGGCGATGACCGAAGCGCAGCGCTTTCCGGAGGACTACGACGGGATCATCGCCGGCGATCCGGCGAACAACCGCATCCGCCAGACGTTCGGCTTCCTCGCGTCGTGGATCGCGACGCACAACAATGACGGCTCGCCGATCATTCCGGCCGCCAGGCTGCCGCTCATCACGAAGGCGGCGGTCGAGGCGTGCGACGCCCTCGACGGGCTGAAGGACGGGATCATCGACGATCCGCGCCGCTGTCATTTCGATCCGGCGAAGCTCCTCTGCCCTTCGACGCTTCGAGAGCCTCAGGCTCGTCCCGAGCAAGGTCGAGGGACGACGGGCTCATCGCCGTCGTCGAAGGAGGAGGCGACCTGTCTCACGCAGCCGCAGGTCGACGCCGTCAAGAAGATGTACGACGGTGTGAAGAACCCGAAGACCGGCGAACAGATCTTCATGGGCTGGCCGCGCGGCAGCGAGGCGTTCGGCGACTCGCCGATCCAGAGCTGGCGTCAGTACGTCCTCGATCCGCAGGAGCCGATGCGCGTCGGCTTCTTCCGCTACTTCCTCTTCCACGATCCGAACTGGGACTACCGGACGATCGACTGGGACCGCGACCTCGCGTACGCGGAGAAGAAGCTGGCGTTCATGGCGGCGGTCGATCACGACATGAGCGCGTTCAAGAAGCGCGGCGGCAAGCTGCTGATGTACACCGGGTGGTCCGATCCGGTCGTCCCGCCGCAGGATACGGTCGCGTACTACGACGCCGTGGTGAAGGCGACGGGCGGCCTCGAGAAGACGCGCGAGTTCTTTCGCTTCTTCCTTGCGCCCGGCATGGGCCACTGCACCGGCGGACCCGGACCCGATCAGTTCGATACGCTGGCCGCGCTCGAGCAGTGGGTCGAGCACGGCAACGCCCCCGACAGGCTGATCGCGTCGCACACGACCAACGGCAAGGTCGATCGCACGCGGCCGCTGTGCCTCTATCCGCAGGTTGCCCGATGGAAGGGCACCGGCAGTTCCGACGACGCGGCGAATTTCTCGTGCGTCGCTGAACCGCCGGCGTCGACGCCGGCAAGGAAGACCACGACCAACAGCACGCGGTGAAGCTCGCGCTCGCCTTCCTGGTCGCGCTGCAGCCACTGCTCGACCGCGCCGCCGCGTACGTCGAGCAGTACAAGCACGACTTCGCGCTCGTCATCAGCGACGAGGATTACCTCCAGCGCCTGTCCGGCCGCGACGCGAAGCTGAAGATGTGGGTACCCGCCCGCATGCGCGAGACCTACGTGGACCGCGCAGGGACGCGCAACGAGGAGAGAATCGAGTGCACCGCCACGTACTCGAACTTCCGCCGCTTCGAAACCTCGGCGCGGATCGTTCAGTAGCATCCGGCCGGTCGCGTCGGGCGTCAGCCGCGCGTCATTGAGACGTCTGCCGGCGCTGCTGGAACTGTTCGAGAAAATCGAGCTGCGCTTTGAGCAGGTGATTCTTCATCACGAGCGTATCGCCCAGATCGAGGTACGCCTCGCTGGCGAGATCGTACGGCGACCATTTGATCGAGCCTGCGGGCGCTTTCGACGCGTTGCCGCCGCGATTCGGGTCGCCCGCCGCGGCGAAGTTCACCCAGTAGGTCGACATCTGATCGGAAAGCCTGCGATCGACGTCGGTATACGCGAACGTCGGATTCCGCAGGTTGCCGAACACGTACGAGATCTCTGCCGCGTGATACGCGCCCCACTCTTTCGCGCGTGGACCGGGCGGCACGTGCGTGAACTGATAGACGAACGCACGCTGACCGCCGGCCGTCACCATGCGCGCCCACGTCCGCATCTCCAGCGTGAAGGTCGTGTCGCGGCCGACCGCGAGGAGCGCCTCCGCGATATCGGCGTCGCGCTTCACGGGATAGACGGCGTCGTACTCCTTCGCCATCGCGCCGTACTGCGTCTCGACGCGCTGCCGGTACGCGTCCATCGTCTTCGGAAACTGGGAGGGGTTGCTGAGGGTCGTCCACTCGTTCGCGTTCGACCCGACCAGCACCGGCGCCCGATTGTGTCGCTTCTGCGCAAACGTCTCGCGCACGGTGTCGTGGAGCACGTATCGGTCGACGGTCACGACCGATCGAAACGACTGAATCGCCAGCAGCTTCTCGGCAGCCGTCGCGCGAAGCGCCTTGATTGAATCTGCGCCGGCCGCCTTGAGGAGCGCGACGCCGCCCTGCTCTGCATCGGCGAGCGACGCGGTGCGAGCGAACTGACCGCCGCTCTCGCCGATGGCGCGGTGAAACAGCCCGGCCGCGAGCGGCGTCGCGTGCAGGACGTTCACGCTCCACGATCCGGCCGACTCGCCGAAAATCGTCACGTTGCGCGGATCGCCGCCGAACGCGCCGATGTTGTCGTGCACCCACTTCAGCGCAGCGACGTGATCGAGGATCGCGTAGTTGCCCGACGCATGGTGCGGCGACTCCGCGGTGAGATCGGGGTGCGCGAGGAAACCGAAGACGCCCAGCCGATAGTTCGTCGTCACCACGACGACACCCCTCTTCGCGAGCGCGGCGCCGTCGTAGGTGGGCGTCGATCCCGATCCCCGCGTCCACGCGCCGCCGTGGATCCACACCATGACCGGCCGTCTTTCTCCAGCGCTCGCCGTGGTCCAGACGTTCAGGAAGAGACAGTCCTCGCTCGTCGGCTGCGGAGTCGACGCGTAAGGCGAGCCCTCGGGATACGGCTGCTGCATGCACTGCGGACCGAACGCCTCCGCGGCGCGAACGCCGCTCCACGGCACGACCGGCTGCGGCGCCTTCCATCGCAGCTCGCCGACGGGTGCGGCCGCGAATGGAACGCCTTTGAACACGCGCACGCCGTCAGCGGTGGTGCCGGAGATCTGTCCTCCCTCGACGCGAACGAC